>Ga0310811_10011322_pt1 | contig 11561 bp, 9 predicted proteins | sample YCmetagenome_FD_207642 | JGI IMG/M metagenome (GOLD analysis project Ga0310811, IMG submission 207642) | Soil microbial communities from experimental microcosm in Duke University, North Carolina, United States - YC | ecosystem: Engineered > Artificial ecosystem > Soil microcosm > Unclassified ... | reverse complement strand
TGCTATGGCAAGACGCCGATGCAAACGTTTCGTGACAGTCTGGACCTGGCCAAAGAAAAACAAATTCACTAGCACGACGAGGAACGACTCAGACATGGCGACGTCAGATCGAGTCCTGACTAATACACCTTCACTCCGTGGAAAAAGCGCCCTCCGTGTCCTCCGTGGCCTCTTAGTTCCCGCCCTCTACTCGAAACCTCTTCGAACCTTCCTCAACCCTTCACTCCGTTGAGAAAAAAGCGCCCTCCGTGTCCTCCGTGGCCTCTTAGTGTCCCTCCGCTCCACTCGAACCTCTTCGAACCTTCTCAATCCTTTCGGCTCCGTGGAAAAAAGAATTCTCCGTGGCCTCCGTGGCCTCTTAGTGACCCCCTCTACGGCACTCCCTTCCACGCACTCTCCCTACGGTCTCCTCCCACCCAGCATCTGCGCCCAATTCAGCACGACCGACAGCGAGATCTGAGCATTGCGTTCGGCCGGCATCAGCGCCAGCATCTTCGAGAGGTCGGGCATGAGATCGGCCGACAGCGTGCCTTGCGGGAGCGATCCGAAGGCCTGAGGAGGGCTGGTATGCATCGGTGGACCCGGCAGCAGCGTCACGTAATATGCGTCGCTGGTGCCCGGCACGCCGTACGCCAGACGGCCGTCCGGCAGCCAGCCGCCGAACGCCGCCCCTCCCGTTGTGACGCGGTATTTTTCGGTCGGCGTCGGATATGTCTGCACGTACATCTCGACCTGCCCGGTTTCGTCGGACATGTACGAAACGTAGCGCCCGTCCGGAGACACAGTCGGACTCGTGTCATTGAACTGGCTCCGGATGTAGGGCTTCGGTTTATGGTCGTTTCCTTGAATGGGCAGAATCCAGATGTCCTGACCAGTTTTCGGGTCCAGCGCGGTGAAGAGCAGTGCGCTGCCATCGCGCACCCACGGTCCGCCACTCTTGAATGCCAGATCATCCGAAGAGACCTGTCGTTCCTCTCCGCCATCAATCGGCTTGACGTAGATCTGCGTCTGGTTGTTGCGGTCGCTGACGAACGCAATCTGTTTCCCGTCGGGTGACCATGACGGGTTGTTGTTCTGGCCGGGACCGTTGGTGAGGCGCGACGTTCCGCCGCGCTGCAGATCGAGCAGCCAGATGTCGGCGCGCCCAGCCGACTCCACGCGCACGGTGGCGGCATATCGTCCGTCCGGGGAAATCGCGACCTGCTGGTAAGTTCCTTCCGGTGCCACGACCGTCCCCATCGGTTTCTCGCTCTTCAGGTCGTACCAGACGAAGCGCGTGTCGCGGCTGCCTTCGTCGTAGTAAACGAGCGTGCCGTCGGTGGACGTGCTGACCGGCGGCGATCCGGTCCACTGCGTCGGAAGCGTGCCCGGGAGATCGCTCAAGGTGATCGGGTCGCCTGTCACGGCGAGCTGCCGAGCGTTGAACGCCTGTGCCGCGGTGCCGTTCTGACGCATGTACACGAGATACCCGGGAGCCGCATAGGTCACGCCGCTGTCGGCAGCAGTCACGACCTTCCGCTCCTTGTCATCAATCGACGCCGCGACGACATCGAGATGTCCGCCATGTCCCGGCAGCGCGACGAACACGAAATGGCGTCCATCGGGAAGAAAGTAGGGAAAACGATGCGCCGTCTCGCCGTGCGAGGCATCGAGCGTCGTCGCCGGTTGCGGATCGCCGCCTTCGGCCGCCACCTTCATCAACCCACCGGCATTCGACGGCGCCAGCAGGATTTCACCCGACGCGTTCCATGTTCCGCCGCGCGGGTCGGGAGCATCGCAGACGATCACGACCGCGTTGTTGTCCAGCCGGATGGTTTTCAGCTTGCCATCGGCAAAGAACCCGATCCGCGCGCCATCCGGCGACCAGAACGGCTGGAAGGCGCCTTTCGTCCCGGGCAGCACGCGCGGTGTCGAGTTGTCCAGGGCGCGCACCCACAGACTGGCGGTGGCAGCGGCCGGCCCGGCAGCGTAGACGATCGATCGTCCGTCAGGCGAGATCGCGCTGTCTGCGGACTCGTTGATCAGCGGTTGTCCCGGCGGCGCCAGAATCGTCAGGCTCCGGAGCTGCTGCGGCGCCTGCCGCCAGCGCGTTCCAGCAAGGAGCAGCACCACAGCCATCAGCGCGGCTCCGGCGAGCAGCGCCCCGAGTGCCAGCCAGATTGGACGTCGATCGCTCGAGACGAAAGCCGCGCCGGGGCGTTCCGCTTCGTCGAGGTCGGGCAACACGTCGGCGATGTCATGCAGACGCCGCTTCGGATCCCGCTCGAGACAGCGCGAAAGGATTCGGCGAAGGGCGGTTGGCGTGTTCGCGGGGAGCGAACCCCATCGTGGTTCATCCTTGAGCACGCTCGCCAGCACCTCGGAGATGGTCTCGCCTTCGAAGAGAGGCCGTCCCGCCAGCATTTCGAACAGCACCGCACCGAACGCCCAGATGTCGGCGCGCTTGTCGACCGGCTTCCCTTTCGCCTGTTCCGGCGACATATATGCGGCGGTGCCGATGATCGTGCCGAGCTGGGTGGATTGCGCCGTCAGCGTCGGCGAGTTGGCCAACGCCGCTCCCGACCCACTCGAGTCCGGCGAGGCGAGCTTCGCGAGCCCGAAGTCCAGCACCTTCACGGTTCCGTCGTCGCGCACTTTGATGTTGGCGGGCTTCAGGTCGCGATGAACGATGCCCTGCGCATGCGCCGCGTCGAGCGCGGCGACGATCTGTTTCCCGACGGCGAGCGTCTCGTCGAGGGGCAGCGCACCGTTTGTGAGGCGGTCCGCGAGCGTCGGTCCGTCGACGAGCTCCATGATGAGCGCGCCGTTCGTTCCATCGCCGACGTGATCCTCGAAGCCATGAATGTGGGCGATATTCGGATGGTTGAGGGATGCGAGGACCTGAGCCTCGCGGGAGAAGCGGGCAAGCCGTTCGCCGTCCGCGGCGAGAAACGGCGGGAGCACCTTGATCGCGACGTCGCGGTTCAGTTTCAGATCGCGCGCCCGATAGACCTCTCCCATCCCGCCGGCGCCGAGCGCGCCCACGATTTCGTAGCTCCTGATGCGCGTGCCGGGCGCAAGAGCCATGCGGAATTATAGCCGGCCGAGGAGGCCAGAGAGTTGAACTAAGAGGCCACGGAGGCCACGGAGATCATTTATCCAAGGGCATTTATCTAAAGAGCCTGTAACAAAACCGCCAATCGCTACCCGTCGGCTGGGCGCTCGATGCGGATTGCTACACGCTGCGCGACTAGTCGGTTACGTATTCCTCGGTGCGGGCTGGCCTGCGGATGCACGCAGACCTTAGCCTGACATATCATCGCTGCTGGGAGGGGCGATGGATTTCGGGCTCTCCGGCGGCTGGCACGTCACGCTGTCCGACCCTCGGACACTTGCCGCGATCGTCGTCGTCGCGGCACTGCTCGTAGTACTTCTCACCAAAATGCTCATGGCGCATTAACCGTCAGCTTCGGGATGGCGGCGGATCCCCGAATATTTGAACTGTGGCCAAACGCAGTTCTAGCTGCCCGTGGCTAAAGTGAGCGGCTTAAAGCTGCCTCACTGGCGAGGCTCGAAGGCTGACGTTCAGTTACCTGGACAAGGCCCAGCACGCCCACATAATACGGCACCACACACATCATGGCTGGCGGTAGCCATGGGATCATTAACCACGCAAGCCACGGGATGTCACCAATAGAATTCCCTGTCCTAAGAGATTGACTTAATGGGAATGCCAGGATCCCAATCAGGCAATAGACAGACATCAGAAGTCCGGCGCGCCGCCGTACCCATCCGGAACGAGTTGCCGCCTCGGCGATAGCCGCGCCACTCAGATAACCGCCAATCGCCACCGCGATTCCGCTGATGGCCATGAAGTCCCGTAAGATTCCGAACCACTCTGGCATCTGTGCCGGAGGTACGTTGACTATTGGTGAACGATAGACGGCAATTCCCAGGGATGCATGGAGCACCCAGACCACAAGCATCAGCGCAAAACTGGACACCGCCACTGCGCCGACTGCTCGCGCCACTCTTGAGGACAGTGCAGCTACGGTGGCGGCGAGGCCAAGGAGCGTGATGAAGAATCCGAGCGTGAGTCCCGCCTGATTGAATACGGCAACCGAAAGACTGGCTGGATTTGGGGGGCCCGAGGCACCGGTGGCCCACACCTCACTTCCACCGATGATGAGTAGTGTTGTCCCGAGGAGCAATGCACGCGCATCGTCACTGTGCTTTAGAGCATTTTGATGAATGCCGGCCGCAACCAGCGCGAGGTGCACCATTCCACCGGCCAGACCGGCGGAGAAACTGACCGCATGGTACAAGACAGCGAGTGGGAGTAATGCAATCGGGCCAACCCACAGGTACGGTGCACCGACACGCCGCAACATGCACCTTCCTTCAACGGAATAATGCCTTGGCGCTGCTCCGACGCGGATCGACGAAACCCGCGGCGCGTACTACACTGTGCGCATGTCGATGTGCAAACGCAAGCGCAAACGGCAGCCAACGACGTGAGTCTCTGCCACGGAATTGCCTACCGCCGTGAGTCACCCCTTCTACCGCCGCCTAAATCAGCTGATGCGCGAGCACGGGTTCGATGATTTCGTCGAAGCGCAGTGCGCCTGCTCGACGCCGAGACCATGGGCCGTACCAGCCTGGCGCCGGATATCTATTTCCGGTTGCTGCTGATCGGGTACTTCGAAGGTATCGATTCGGAGCGTGGGATTGCGTGGCGTGCGGCGGATTCGTTGGCGTTGCGCGATTTTCTGGGTGTGGGCCTGGGGGAGGCGACACCGGATCACTCGACGATTTCACGAACACGCCGATTGATCGATCTCGAAACCCATCGGGCCGTCTTCACGTGGGTGCTGCAATGCCTGGGCAACGGCGGCCTCGTGAAGGGCAAAACCATTGGTATCGACGCGACGACCCTCGAAGCCAACGCCGCGCTGCGCAGCATCGTCCGACGCGACACGGGCGAAGGGTACGAGGAGTTTCTCAGGCGGCTCGCGAACGCCTCGGACATCGGCACACTGACCCGGGCGGACTTGGCGCGGTACGATAGGCGGCGCAAGAAGAAGGGTTCGAATGACGAGTGGACGCACCCCCACGATCCCGACGCCAAGATCACGAAGATGAAGGACGGCCGAACGCATTTGGCCCATAAGGCCGACCACGCCATCGATCTCGATACCGGGGCGCTCGTCGGCATCACCGTGCAAGATGCGGACGAGGGTGACGCGACGACCATGCAAACGACGCTGTCAGAGGCCGCGGAACAGCTCGAAGCCGTCGCTGCCGTCACCGACGACGCGGTGTCAATAATCGACAAGGTCGTCGCCGACAAGGGCTGTCACAGTCGGACAACGGTGCATGATCTGGCGACGCTGGGGATCCGCACCTACATCAGCGAGCCGGAACGAGGACGCCAGTCGTGGAGCGGTCAGGCACCGGAACGAGAGGCCGTATATGCCAATCGACGACGGATTCGCGGCCACTGCGGTCAACGCCTACTTCGGAGACGCGGCGAATTGCTCGAACGACCGTGTGCGCATCTGTACGAGACCGGCTCCCTCCGACGTGCGTACGTCCGCGGTCACGAAAACGTGCTCAAACGACTTCTCGTCCACGCCAGCGCATTCAATCTGGGTCTCTGGATGCGCAGGGTGTTCGGCATCGGCACTCCACGCGCGCTTCAGGGGCGCGTGGTGGCGGTTCTGGCGATGCTCGGCATCTTAGGGAGTCTCATATCCGAGGCGATCACTTCGATATGGGACCGCGCCTTTTGTCGCCCGGCTCGCCGCTCGGACGCTTCTCGAACGAGTTGGTCAGCTATGCGTGAAGTCGCCAGTTGTACCGCGGACAGCTAGGGCGCGGCTGTCGTTTTGCGCGTCTGTGGACGATCCTGCGCGAAGATGCCGCGCGATCGACCGTCAGTCCGTATGCCAGCTTCGCAAAGCCGTTATCGGATCCGTGCGCATGGCGGAGCGCGCGGGAATGTAGGTAGCCGCAAGCGTGATGGCGGCCAGCACGGCCGCAGTCGCCACCGGCACGGCAGGATCGGTGATCCAGACACCGTAGAGAAGAGCCGAAACCACTCGAACCGCCGCCAGCGCCGCGGCAATTCCGCCCAATAGACCGATCGCGGTCAATGCGACTCCCTGTCGAAGTACAAGAAGCAGCAGGGCGCGAGGAGTGGCGCCGAGGGCAGCGCGAATCCCGAGTTCCGCTGTGCGATGTGCGACCGCTTGCGAGACAACACTGTAGACGCCGACACCAGCCAGCAGGAGCGCGAGGGACCCAAACATTGCGATTAACGCGAGAACAAACGATCGATCCGCGAGCGCCGAGCTGACGTATGCGGTCATCGCCTGGACGTGGAACGTTGTCTCTGCCGGATCGGTATCTGTGACGGCGGCGCGAATCGCCGGCGCCAACATCATTGGATTCGCGGCCGTCCGGGCGACGATGCGCGTGTAGTGATTCGGGCGCTGCGATTGTGGGAGATAAACGGCCTCTCCGCCGGGACGGTCCAGACCCGCGTACCGCGCGTCGGCCACCACACCGACGATTGTCAGCCAGACGCGCACCGGATTCTGCTCAACGATCTCGATGCGGCGCCCGATCGGATCCTCTCCCGGCAATCGTTGTCGCGCGAATGCCTCGCTGACGATCGCCGAGGCCGCCGGGCGGACGTTATCGGCATCGGAAAACACTCGCCCACGACGGAGCGGGATTCTCATCGCTTCCAAATAGCCGGGCGATACCCAGAACAGATCCGCCGGTGGCACCTCCTCGTCGCGGAGCGCGCTGTCGTGTTCGGTTCGGACAGCCTCGGGCTCCACGTTGCTCAACGGCACATTGCTCGCCATGCCGGCAGCCGTCACACCATGCACCGCCCGAATACGCTCGAGGATCCGTCGATAGTGCTCGATCTTGTCCTCCGGATCGCGCTCTCGTGCGGTGCCGACAGGTGCTGGCGTCATCGTCAGCACGTTATCCGGCTCGAACCCGGCGTCCAGCGTGGTGAGATTGCGAAAACTCTTGGCCAGCAGGCTCGTGGTCAGCACCAACACGAACGCTAGAACGAGGTCCACCACCACAAGAACATTGCGAACCCGTGCACCCGACGCGCGGCCCGCCACACCGGCGGCTCGCTTTAGGGCGTTGTTCACGTCCACACGCGACGCGGCCCAGGCGGGAAGGACACCGAAGACAACTCCCGTCACAACCGTTGTCACGAGCGTGAACATCAGCACGGTGCTATCGATGCGAATCTCATCGATGCGGGGCAGCGCCTTCGGCGCGAACGCGACAATGGTCGATGTGCCGGCGCGCGCCGCCAGCAGTCCAGCCGCACCGCCCAGGCCGGCAACCACGAGATTCTCGATGAGCAGTTGACCAGCGATGCGCCCACGCGGGCCACCAAGGGCCATCCGCACTGCGAACTCCCGCGACCGTGTTGTCGCGCGCGCCAGTTGCAGACTCGCAACATTCGCGCACGCGATCAGTAGCACGAGCGACACAGCGCCGAACACCGTCCAGAGCGCTGGACGAATTGGCCCGACGAGTTGGTCGAGCAGCGGTTCGACGATGACGCTGGTGCCCGGAGGGTACTTGTTGAGACCTTCGTGTTCGAGGCGTCGCGTGACGGCGTTCAAGTCGGCCTGCGCCTGTTGTGGCGTGACCTCCGGCTTCAGCCGGCCGATGACTCTGTGGAAACCTTCGCACTGGTCGCAATCGTACGAGGCAGGAGCGAAGTACTCGGGTCGCTCTGCTGGATTCGTCATCCGGAGCGGACCAAATCGCTCCGGCAACACACCGACGACCCGATAGGGGCCACCATCGACGTCCAAAGTACGTCCGATGATCGTCGGGTCCTGCCCGAAGCGGCGGACCCAATAATCGTGCGTGAGGATCAGCACCGCCGCGGGATCGAGACGATCCTCGCCGGCTTGGAACGTCCGCCCAAGGAGCATGTGGACGCCCAATGTATCGAAGTAGTCCGCGCTGACGCGCGTGCCCCGCATCACCTCCGTGTCACCAGCGTCGTGCAGCAGCAGCTGACTGTCTCCGTGGATCGCAAGGCTCTCGAGGGTCCTGGTGCGCGCCGCCCATCGTCGGACGAGCCCTGCATCGACGCCGCCGTTGCCAGCGCCATTTGAATCGCGGAGCGTCAGTGCAACGATCCGATCCGGTGCGCCGTATGGGAGCTGTCGCAGCAGCAGCGATTCGACGACGCTAAAGACTGCGGTGTTGAGACCCACACCAAGCGCAAGTGTGAAGACGGCGGCGGCGGTGACGCTTGGCGATCTGACGACAGCACGACACGCGAAACGCGCGTCATAGAGCACGTCGGAGGGCGAACGCATGGGGCGCATGATAAGCGATTAGTCGCTTCCCGCCGATGCGGCCGGACGCGCGTTATGTCTCGAAAAACGCCGTCTTGCGCTGTGCCCGCGACCAATCACGGGTGAAACCTCTCACCCGAATCGCCTTTCTGACTCTATGGCTCTCTTTCTCTCTCGCTCGAACCGCCTCTTGGCACCCTTCGTGGCCGACAAAACGGCCCTCCGTGGCCTCCGTGGCCTCTTAGTAGAAGCCTCCGTGGCCTATGTCCTGGCACCAGCGATCTTCGACATCGCGTCGCTGAACGTGTCGATCTCGTCAACGGTCGTATAGACGTTCGGGGTGACCCTCAGCCCCTCGTACTCGGGATGTACGATTGGCGTCGCGATGATGCGCCACTTGTCCCACAGCTCCGAGGTGACTTTCGCGACGGGGACGCCGATCGTCTGGACCGTGCCGATCGCGCACGAGTGTTCAGGCGCGAGGTTCGTATGGATGCGGAAGCGCGAGTCGGCCTTGAGTCGATCGGCCCAGCGGTTTCTCAGATACCGCAGCCGCGCGGCCTTGCGTTCGGACCCGATGCCGTCATGGAACCCGAGGGCCTCGGCGATCGCGTTGTGGTTCGCGGCGGGATGTGTGCCGATTTCCTCGAACTTGCGGATGTCCTTCGCTCGCGACGCGCTGGCAGGCGTGAGGGCCCAGTGAGATTCGATCCGCTCGCGGCGGACGTACAGGAAACCGGTCCCGATCGGCGCAAGCAGCCACTTGTGCAGGCTCGTGCCGTAATAGTCGCATCCGAGATCCGACAGCTTGAACGGGAAGTGCGCGAACGCGTGGGCGCCGTCGACAATCGTCGTGATGCCTTTCGCGCGCGCGGCATCCGCGATCGTGCGGACCGGGAAAATCTGGCCCGTCAGGTTGGTGATGTGGCAGAAGTGCAGGACTTTCGTGCGCGGCGTGACGGCCGCGAGCAGCCGGTCTGCCAGCTCCTGCTGCGTCTTCGGCGGGACGGGAAACGAGATCTTCGTGACGACGATTCCATCGCGGCGGGCGCGCTGGTCCCAGGTGTCGAGCATGCGGCCATAGTCCTGGTTCGTCGTGACGACCTCGTCGCCCGGCTTCAGGTCGATGCCGAGCTGCGCGATCTGCAGCGCCTCGCTGGCGTTGCGGGTGATGGCCATCTCTTCGGGATCGCAGCCGAATTCGGCGGCCAGCCGGCGGCGGACGCTCTCGATGTTCGGTTCGAGGATCTGCCACATGTGATAGACCGGCGCCTGGTTCGAGATGTCGAGATAACGCTTGAACGCTTCGTGGACGACGCGCGGGCTCGGACAGCAGCCGCCGTTGTTGAGATTGATGATCGTGCGGTCGAGCGTGAAGGCTTCCTGGATATCCCGCCAGTAGTTTTCGTCGGCGGCAACGTCGGCGGCCGTGCGTCCGTCAGCGCGTTCCGCTGCCCGCGCGACACGAACGAGACTCTCGTTCGTGAACGCCGCCATCGCGACAGTGCCCGCGGTCCCGGCCCGAAGAAAAGCGCGCCTGGTCAGCATGAGTCCTCCTGTCGAGGATTAACTCCCAACTCCCAATTCCCAAGTCCCAATCGAGGTGAATTGGAAATTGAGATGAATTGGGAATTGGAAGTTGGGAATTGGGAATTAATCCGATTCACCCGATGGAAGCCTACTCGAAAGGCGGGCGGGCGGATCGGAAAAATGGCAGAATGGCCGGTTCATGCGGTCGTACGGTCCGACTGTGCTGAGGTTCGTCGTCGGGGCCGTGTTCATCGCGCACGGCGTCGAGAAGCTCTTCGGTGTCCGAAGTGGAAGTCTGTCCGCTACGACCTCTGCCCTGACTCGGCTGCACGTGCCCGCCGCGTATCCGTTCGCCGTGGCTTCGGCGGCCGGCGAGCTCGCGTGCGGGGTCCTTCTTGTTGCCGGGGCCTTCGCGCTGTGGGCGACGCTTGCACTGATTGCCGGTCACGCCGTCAGTGTCTATGCGGCTTACGCCGGCAGCGGCGGTCTCGTGCCGTCTGGCCGCGTGCCGCGACTCGAGTTCGAAATGGCCTGGTTGCTGTCAGGGGCGCTCGTCGCGCTGCTGCTGACGGGGCCGGGCGCGCTGTCGCTCGACAGCCGACGGACCCGCACCACCGAACGCACGTCTCCAGGACGCACCCGGATCCGCGGCAAGGTGTGAGCGCCCGCTCTCGGGGTGTAAGATTCGGATTTGAGGGGAGTCGCGAATGCCCAAACGTCCGGACGAGCCCGGCTTCAGCCGGCGAAGCTTCCTCAAGACCGTCGGCGCCGGAGGGGTTGCCGTCGGAGTTCTCGCAAAAGGCACACACCTCGACGCGCAGGCCGTCCATGAAGTCGGCCCTGGCGCCGTTCCCATCACCCTGATCATCAATGGTCAGGCGCATCGCCTCCAGCTCGAGCCGCGAGTGACGTTGCTCGATGCGGTGCGGATGCGCGCGGGTCTCACCGGCAACAAGCGCGGGTGCGATCGCGGCGCGTGCGGTGCGTGCACGATGCTCGTGGACGGTCGCGCCGTCTACTCGTGCTCGACGCTGGCGATCGACGTCCAGGGAAAGCAGATTCGCACCGTTGACGGACTCGCGAGCGGCGGGACGCTGCATCCGGTACAACAGGCTTTCTGCGACAAGGACGCGCTCATGTGCGGCTTCTGCACGCCCGGCTTCGTCATGGCGAGCGTCGCGCTGCTCGAGAAACATCCAAATCCGACGCCGGAACAGATCAAGAAAGGTCTCGACGGCAACATCTGCCGCTGCGGCACGTTCTCGCGCATCTTCGAGGCCGTGTCGAGCGTGAAGGGGGTGCGCCGTGGCTAGCGGCCCTCAGCAACGCAACGACGCGCCACCGCCGCCGCCGGCGGATCCGAGGTATCAATGGTCGAAAACGCCGACGATACTCGGCACGCGCGTCAAACGTCTCGACGGACCTGACAAGGTCAGTGGCCGCGCGAAGTACACGTTCGACGTGGCACGTCCGGGCATGTTGTACGCGCGCATCATTCGATCCCCGTACCCACACGCGCGCGTCGTCTCCGTCGATCTGTCAGGAGCGCAGCGTGTACCAGGTTTCAAGATGGCGCTCGTGTATCGCGATTCCGCGGATCCCAAAACGAACGTCGTGATGTATCAGGGCGACGAGGTGGCGGCGGTCGCGGCGGACACCGAGGAGCATGCGATCGACGCGGCCCGTGCCGTAAAGGTC
>Ga0310811_10011321_pt1 | contig 11561 bp, 11 predicted proteins | sample YCmetagenome_FD_207642 | JGI IMG/M metagenome (GOLD analysis project Ga0310811, IMG submission 207642) | Soil microbial communities from experimental microcosm in Duke University, North Carolina, United States - YC | ecosystem: Engineered > Artificial ecosystem > Soil microcosm > Unclassified ... | reverse complement strand
GGCCCGCATGATCCGCGAGGCGGAGTTGGAGCAGCGACCGCTCTCGATCGACTATCACGTCGACCAGTGGCGGGCCATGACCGAGGTGACGATCTATGTCGCCGACCGCAAGGGCCTGGTCTCGCAGCTGGCTGCTGCCTTCGCTTTGTCCGGCGCCAGCATCGTCGATGCGCGCATCTTCACGCTCTCGAACGGCATGGCGCTGGACAGTTTCACCATCCAGGATTCCGAAGGCGGCTCCTTCGATCAGCCGGCGCGGCTCGCCCGCCTCACCACCACCGTCAACCGCCTGCTGGAACAGCCGGACCAGATCCCGCTGGAGATCCAGAAGCTGCCGCGCCTCGCCAACCCAGCGGTGCAGGCCTTCCCGGTGGCGCCGCGCGTGCTGATCGACAATCGCGCCAGCGCCACCCATACGCTCCTCGAAATCAACGGCCGCGACCGCCGCGGCCTGGTCTATGCGCTGACGGCGGTGCTGACCGGCCTCAACGTGCAGATCTCCAATGCCAAGATCTCCACCTTCGGCCACCGCGCCATCGACGCCTTCTATGTGAAGGACCAGTTCGGCCTGAAGCTCGAAGCCGAGAGCCGCTTGAAGGCGATCCGCGACAGCCTGATGGCCGTGCTGATGGAAGGCGAAACAGAGACGCCGCAAGTCACCGACATGCTGCGGCCGAGACGGCGGGCGTGAGGCTCAGCGTCGGTCTCTCGAGTTCGAACAGAGCTTATCGATAAATCCCCCTGGCGAGTACTTGCCCCCTCACCCCAACCCTCTCCCGCGAGGGGAGAGGGAGTGCAGCGCGCTTGTTGCAGGCAGCGTTACTAGCTTCCGCAAAACGCCGTCCTGAAGGTGAGTGGCCAGACGCCAGCACCAGCGTCCCCTCTCCCCTCGCGGGAGAGGGACAGGGTGAGGGGGTCTTCGTTACCCTGAGCGCACTTCAGCCCGCTGTCAAAGGCGCCTGCAACTTCGTGCCCGGCACGATGATGCCGCCGCGATCGCCGATGGTGATGCTGCCGAAGCGTTGCGCGAAAGCTGGCGGCAGCGGCCGTGCGTCGGTTGCCGCCAGCCATAGCCGCAGCAGATGGCGCCGTCGTTCCGGCTCCGGCCAGTCGACGAAATCGGTGCGGTCATGCAGCAGGCTGTGGTTATGCACCAGCTGGATGTCGCCCGGCTTGAACTCCATGAACATGTTCAGCGCGGGCTCATCTGCCAGGGCATCGAAGAGATCGAGCGCCTCGATCTGCTGAGCGCTCAGGCGCGGCGCCTCCGGGAAACGCTGGGCGGAATCGATATATTGCCGCTGGTAGATCGCCGTCAGGAAACCCTGGTGCCAGTTGAAGACGGGAATGTCGAAATAGGGTCGCTCGCCCACCGGCACCTCGCCCCGCCGGTCGGTGGCGATCGGTTCGAACAATAGTTTCAGGAGATCCGGCCGGCGGCGGCGCATCTCGTTAAAGATGGTGACCACGCTGACCAAAGCCGAGAGGCCGCCGGAACGCGCCGTCTTCAGGCACAAGAGGCCGACGATATCGCAGGAATCGGTATGGAAGGTCTGGCGCTGGCTGGTCTGGTAGATGCGGACATTGGGGTCGCCCGCATCGAGGCCGAGATCCTGCACATGGCCGAGCACATGGCCCTTGGCATTCTGCGAACGGGCGCTGCCGAGATGGGTGCCGAGACCGAAATAGGCGGTGGCCGCCTCGCGCAGGCTCCAGCTCTCGACCGGCAGGCCGCGCAGCAGCAGGAAGCCCCGGCCGTTCAGCACCTCATCACGCACCCGTTGCTTCAGGCGCGACCCCAGCGACGGCAAGGGAAAATCCGCCGCCGTGATACTGGCGATATCGGCGTCACGCGCAATCAGGCCGGCTGTCGCCGCGCCGATTTCGCCGATATCGACCGCGCCCAGCGGCATCAGCCAGTCGGTGCGGCGCGCCATATCCGGCCCATACCAGACGGCGGCACCTTCCTGTTCCGGCGGTAAATCGACAACCATGATCGGATTTCCTCAGTGCGTCAGATCGCCGGCATCTTACGCCGGGTGCGACGCGATCACAGCCTATTCATTGCGCAGATAAGGCGCCGTCTTCGCCCTGAGTGCCCGCCAACTGCCGATGAAACCGACCGCCAGCGTGATCGCCAGGCTAAGGCCGATCACCAAAGCAGCGAGGCCCGGCGGGAAGGACCAGCCGATATCAAGCACATGCTTGAGGAAGAGATAGGCGGCGAGGCTGCCGATGCCGAGCGCGATCGCGGCACTCACCAAAGCAGCGATGCCATATTCCCAGAGATAGCCGCGGGCGACATCGCCGGTGGTGCCGCCCAGCATCTTCAGCAGCACCGCCTCATAGATGCGACGCTCGCGGCCGGCGGCGATGGCACCGGCGAGGACGAGCATGCCGGCAGCCAAAGTCACGGCTGCCGTCACCCGTATGGCGCCGGCGACCGCCTGCAGGATGTCGATGGCACTGGCCAGCGCTTCCTTGACCCGGATCGCCGAGATGGTGGGGAATTGCTGGGAGAGGGCGGCGACCAGATCGCCTTCGCGCTCTGGCGGCACCCGCAAGGTGGCGATATAGGTCTGTGGCGCCTTCTGCAGGATGCCGGGCGAGAACACCATGACGAAGTTGATGTCGAGTGAGGACCAGTCGATCGCCCGCAGATTGGCGATCTTCGCCGTGATATCGCGACCGAGCACATTGACGGTGATCTCATCGCCGATCTTGAGGCCAAGCCCCTCCGCCGCCTTGGCATCGATCGAGACCAGGGTCGGTCCCTGATAATCCGCCGGCCACCAATTGCCCTCGACGATCTTAGCGTTCGACGGCGCGGTTGTCGCCCAAGTGATGCCGCGATCGCCCTTCAACACCCAGGCGATATCGGCCGGCGGCTTGATATTGTCGGCGGGCTGGTCCTTTACCTTGGAGATGCGGCCGCGCAGCATCGGCACCTGTTTGAGCTCGCCCGCACCCGGATAGGACTTGGCGAACTGGTCGAAGTCCTCGAGTTGTTGCGGCTGGATGTCGATGAAATAAAAGCTCGGTGCCTGGTCGGGCACGGTCTCGCTGAGATCGCGCAGCATGTTGTGCTGGATGAGGGCAATGACGACCAGCACGGTGAGGCCGAGGCCGAGCGACAGCACGATGCTGGTGGTCGGCGATTGCCGGCGGGCGATATCGGCGAGGGCGAAACGCAAAGCACGCCCTGCACCCGTCATGCGCCCTCGGGCATAGCGCGCCAGTTTCTTCAGCAAGGCGGCCAGCAGATTGAAGGCGAGCAGGGTCAAAGCGGCGCCGATGACGAAGCCACCCGCCAGCTTGAGATTGCTGCCGGCGAGCAATGCGCTGGCGGCCAGAGCCAGGCCGACGATGGCAAGGATGATGCGGTCCGTGCGCGCGAGATCGCCGAGCTCCACCGGCCCGGCGCGAAATAGCTGCGCCGGCTTGACCCGCCTTGCCTTCAGCAATGGCGCCAGGGCAAAAGCGAGTGCCGTCAGCAGGCTGATGCCGGTGGCGATGAGCAGCGGCAGCGGATAGATCGCCGCCAGAACCGGCACGTTGAAGGCGGCCAGCGCATCGCCCAGCAGGAAAGGTGCGGCGGTGCCAAGCATGAGGCCGATGACGATGCCGGCGGCCGACATGATGCCGACCAGCAGCAGATAGAGGGCGAGGACCTGGCCATTGCTGGCGCCGAGGCATTTCAACACGGCGAGGCTGCGGGCCTTGCCCTCGAGATAAGCGCGCACCGCATTGGCGATGCCGAGCCCGCCGATCAGCAAGGCGCAGAAACCGACCAGGTTCATATATTGCGCCGTGCGACCCAGAAAATCGCGCATGCCGCTGGCAGCATCCTCGATACCCCGGATCCGCCAGCCGGCGCTCGGGAATTGCGCCGTCAATTGCGTCTTCAGCGCATTCGCGTCGATGCCGGGTTTCAGCTTCAGTCTATAGACATGATAAGCGAGGCTGCCGGGCTGCAGCAGGTTGCTGGCGGCGACGGCATCCGGTGCGATCATCAGGCGCGGGCCGAGGCCGAAGACCTGGGCGCCGCGATCGGGCTCCTTTTCCAGGACACCGCTGACGGTCAGGCGTGCTTCGCCGAGTTGCAATTGATCGCCGGGCTTGAGCCTGAAACGCTGCTGCAAGGTGGGTTCGATCAGCGCGCCGAAGGAACCGTCCGGCCGCCTGGCAAGGGCGGTGGCGAGATCCTGCGGCGGCGAGATCACAGTCTGGCCATAGAGCGGATAGAGATCGTCGACCGCCTTGGCCTCCACCAAAGTCGGCGTCGCCCCATCGGCACTTGGCTGAGCCGGGCGCAGCATCGCCCGCATTTCCAGGCTATGCGAGACCGTCCCGGCGGCTTGCAGCGCCGCCATTTCCTCCGGCGAGGTGGTGCGGTAGACCAGGCGGAATTCCAGATCACCGCCAAGGATCGCCTTGCCATCGGCGGCGATACCGGCATTGATGCCGCTCGAGAGCGAGCCCACTGCCGCGATCACCGTGGCGCCGAGGGCCAGGCAAAGCAGGAAGATGCGGAAGCCACGCAAGCCGCCGCGCAGACTGCTCCGCAGATCGCGGCCGGCGAAGCGGAGGATGGTCATCGCCTGCATGCGATCATTCCCCGCGCGCTGTTCTATTGCCGACGCCCCGCCGCTCCTCGCTGGCGATGCGGCCATCGGCGAGATGCAGGATGCGGTCGCAGCGCGCCGCCAGGTCCGGGTCATGGGTGATCAGCACCAGGGTCGAACCCTGCGCCTTGGAGAGCTCGAAGATCAGCTCCATCACCTTCTGGCCGGTATCATGGTCGAGATTGCCGGTGGGCTCGTCGGCCAGCAACAGCTTCGGCCGCCCGACCAGCGCCCGCGCCAGCGCCACGCGCTGCTGCTCGCCGCCGGAAAGCTGCGATGGATAATGCCGCAGGCGATGGCCGAGGCCGACCGCCGCCAGGGCTTTGCCGGCGGCGTCGAAGGCATCGCGCCGGCCGGCGAGTTCCAGCGGCACGGCAACATTCTCGATCGCCGTCATGGTGGGAATGAGATGGAAGGCCTGGAAGACGATGCCGACCTCGCGCCGGCGCCACAGGGCGAGCTCATCCTCGCTCATCTGCGTCAGCTCCTGGCCGGTGACGACCACCTGGCCGCTGGTCGCCTGTTCCAATCCGGCCAGCAGCAGCATCAGGCTGGTCTTGCCCGATCCTGACGGGCCAACGATGCCCACGGTCTCACCACTGGCGATGGCGAGATCGATGCCGCGCAGGATATTGACCGGGCCGGCATCGCTCGTCAGGCTCAGCTGCAGATCGGCGACGAAAATTGCCTGCTGGGCTGGAAATGCCTGGCTTGGCGACGATATTTGAGCTTGCGACGATCCGGATTGCAGCGGCGGGAGCTTCATCTTCATGCGACGGTTAGTAACCTTTCTTCTGGCTGCGGTCTGGTGCGGCGTGGCGGGTATGGTCGTGGGTGGGACGACGCTGCCGGCCAAGGCCGACCAGCAGATCAAGCTTCTGGCCTTCGGCGACAGTCTGACGGCGGGTTATGGCCTTTCTGAGGCAGATGGTTTCACCGCGCAACTGGCCGCGGCCCTGGAGAAGATGGGGCGCCGGGTGCAGGTGATCAATGGCGGCGTTTCCGGCGACACGACGTCCGGCGGCCTGGCGCGGCTCGACTGGGCGCTCGCCGACCAGCCGCAGGTGATGCTGCTGGAACTGGGCGGCAACGACATGCTGCGCGGCCTGCCGCCGCAAACGACCGCGACCAATCTTGAGCAGATGATCGGCAAGGCCCAACAGGCCGGCGTCACCATCCTACTGGTCGGCATGCGCGCCGCCCCCAATCTCGGCGCCGATTACCAGAGCCAGTTCGATGCCATCTATCCCAGCCTCGCCAAGCAGCATGACCTTCTCTTCTATCCTTTCATGCTGGACGGAGTTGCCGCCAATCCCGAGCTTCTGCAAGGCGACGGGATCCATCCCAATCCCAAAGGGGTATCGATCATCATCTCCCGCATGATGCCGAGCATCCTGCAAGCGCTCGACAAGGCACAGAAGCCGGCCGGCTAGCTAGAAGCCCCGCTCGGTTCAGCAATTCTCTCGCTTTCGCCGCTATGAACCGATGTGACGGCTGGTTATACTTTCGCCACAACGGACCGGCCGGCGTCTCGGTCGCGTCTTTTTCGATCTTGGGGGATCAATAATGGAATACCGCCGTCTCGGGCGCAGCGATCTGCGCGTCAGCGCCATTTGCCTTGGCACCATGACCTGGGGCACCCAGAACAGCGAGGCCGATGGCCATCAGCAGATGGATTACGCGCTCGATCATGGCGTCAATTTCTGGGACACGGCGGAAATGTATTCGGTGCCGCCGCGCCAGGAGACCTATGGCCGTACCGAGGAGATCATCGGCACCTGGTTCAAGTCGCGGGGCAAGCGCGACAAGGTCATCCTCGCCAGCAAGATCGCCGGACCCGACAGCCGCTTCCCGTTCCTCCGCGACGGCAATCTGCGCTTCGACCGCAAGAATATCAGCGCGGCGGTGGATGCCAGCCTGAAACGCCTGCAGACCGATTACATCGATCTCTACCAGCTGCATTGGCCGGAGCGCTCGGTCAATGTCTTCGGCCGCCTGCTCTACCAGCACAATGCCGAGGAAGTCTGGACCCCGTTCGAGGAAACCCTGGCGGCCTTAGATGAGCAGGTGAAGGCCGGCAAGATCCGTCATGTCGGGCTCAGCAACGAGACTGCCTGGGGCACCATGTCCTGGCTGAAGCTGGCCGAGCAGGGCCGTGGTCCCCGCATGGTCAGCATCCAGAATTGCTATCACCTGATGAACCGCATGTTCGAGGTCGGTATCGCCGAGGTTGCCATCCGCGAGCAATGCGGCCTGCTTGCCTTTTCGCCGCTGGCGATGGGCACCTTGTCGGGAAAATATCTCGACGGCCAGCGGCCGGACGGCGCCCGGCTGACGCTCTTTCGCTTTTTCGATCGCTATCTCGGCGAGAAGGCCCAGGTGGCGGCGCGGGCCTATGTCGATCTCGCCCGCCGCTACAATCTCGACCCGGCGCAGATGGCGCTCGCTTTCGTCACCAGCCGGCCCTTCGTCACCAGCAACATCATCGGCGCGACGACGATGGAGCAGCTGAGGAGCAACATCGCCAGCGCCGACCTGACTCTGTCGGGGGAAGTGCTGGCGGAGATCGAAGCCCTGCACCGGATCTACACGATCCCCTGCCCGTAAAGGTTTCCTGTCCGCAACGAGCTCGGTGGGTTCCTGCCGGGTCGGCCCTCATGCCGATCCGGCTTTTTCTTATGCTCTCTTTATGCGGCCGGCCTCCCTTCTCTCTCGTTTCCTTACGGCCGGAAGGCTCATGTTCCAGTCATGAGCCAGATCGATACATCGCCGTTAAAATTCGCCGCGCCGGAACCTGCAGACCCGCAGGAGTCGCTGTACGAGAATGTGCTGCGACAGAAGCTGCGGCCAGAGCAGATTTCACTGCAGGGCATACCGCGCATGGCTGTTGTCCTGCGCGAGATCGGCCTCTGCGTCGCGGTAGCACTTGGCTTGGCGCTGCTCGCCTCGATTTACGTTCATTTCAAGGGCTGAGCAGCCGACCAAGGGTTTCGCCGCCATTGGCGAACACCTCGTACTCAGCCATTTCCCTGACAGTCCTTTGCGTGCTGCCGGCGGCTAGGCCGGCAAGCGATGCCGTGCCTGTCCATGGGCGCCACGGGCGAAGGCAAAGGATTGATAGCTTCGTGGCTTCGGCGGCAGATGGGAAGAGCGGTGGATGTCGCCGCCAACCCGACCCAACGGTGTGCCGGCAAGGGAGAGGATCTGCAGCCGCTCCGGTTGCTTCTCGCCCGGCATGACCAAACCGTAAGGCGTCGCCGGCGCAAAGCCGAAACGCGCATAGTAGTCGCGCTCACCCACCAGCAGCACGAGATCGTGACCGCCGCGCCGTGCCAGATCCAGGGTCTTATCAACCAAGGCGCTGCCGATGCCGCAGCCGGCACGCTCGGGTGCGATCGCCAAGGGGCCGAGCAACAACGCCGCATGATCGGTCTCGCCGATGCTGATCGGCCAATAGCGGATGGCGCCAATCACACCGTCATTGTCGACGGCGACCCAGCTGAGATCGGCAATGGGCGGCGTGCCGATGCGGAACTGATGCGATGTCTTGGCGAAACGGGCTGGTCCGAAGACCTCGGCATATAGACGCTCGACGGCGGGCCTCAGGATGGTGGGTTCTGGCTGAATGCAAAATGCCGGTGTGATGATCTTCATTACCCTGCCCTGTGGGCCGTTGCGCCAATGAAATTAACTTGGCCGTGATGACATAAGGGATCGAGGGCGAAGACGCATGGCTGCATATGGGTCTTATAAAGAACAGTGCCAGGACTACCGTTTCCGGCGGGCTGGGTGACTCCCTTACGCAGCCTTTACCGGCTGCCCCCGGCTTCGCTCTCGCGCTTTTACGGCTGCCGTGCCCACTCTCTTCACAGAGCAAATATCGATCCGCCCTCCCATCTTGGAGGGCCGTGCGGTCCGGCGCCGATGCGGCGCAGAGGAGACGGCAATTGCCAGTCAGAATGAAGAAACCAGCGTCAGGCCGTCCTGCCGGCTTGCCTGAAAGTTTTTCACGTCGGACGACGCCGTCACTGCGCGACGTGATGGCTGAGATCGGGCGCATCCTCTTCTGCTCTCTCGGCCTCGCCGCCGTGCTCGAGATCTTCGCCCGCGTCGCCGGATTCAAATGAAAGGCCCCGCCATGACACAGCTTCCCGAGCTCTGCACGCCCGCTGCATCCTCGTCGCGTCCGCAGATGGATTTCGATACGGTGGGCCCTGCTAGCGCCAATGCCAATGATGATCCGGCTGATGATCTAGCGGCCAAGCGAAGCGACGAGCATGCCGTCATGGAGGATCTGCGCGCAGCGCTTGGCGTCGTTCCGGTTGCGCCGCCGGCAACCTATCGCGTCTATATGGATGACGGCGGCGGATGGTACATCCAGCGCCAAGGGGACGAGGCGGCATGCCGCTACGCAGATCGCGATACGGCCCTTATGGCCGCGCGCCTGGCGGTGATCCGCTGCACGGCCTATCGCCTATTCCGGCAAGACACGACGGGGCGGGTGGTCTGCGAAAGCCATAACTGGCCATCAAACCCCTTGCCCTCGCGCGCGTCCGCGGCCGCCGGCTGACCGGGTCCAGGGTCGACCCGCCCGGCTCGAGGACTGTCCCGGCTTTGTCGCAAAACCGTCGCGAAAACTTTTCCAAAATCTGATTTTCACAAGATATTGTGTTTATGCGGCAGATTTCTGGCAGGAAATCGGTCTGCCTGATATGATGACTTCGGTTGCAGCCTGTCGAGTCGCGACCCCGGGATCGTTCATATCCCGCTCAGTGGAGGGCAATATGCGCCTGTTCGTCGCGCTGACCGTGCCGGAATCAATTCGCTGGCAGCTCAGGCTGCTCTGCGGCGGCATCCCCGGGACGCGCTGGGTCCCTCCCGAGAACTTCCATATAACGTTGCGTTTCCTCGGTGAGCTGGACGGCCGCGACATGGATTATGTCGACGCCGCTTTGGCCGGTATCCGTGTGCCGTCCTTCTCGCTGCGACTTGCCGGGGTCGGCCATTTCGGCAGCGGCTCGAAGATCCGGGCGATCTGGGCCGGGGTGGAAAAGGAACCGGCACTGCAGCATCTCCGTGACAAGATCGAATCTGCCGTCGTGCGGGCCGGCGTGCCGCCCGAGGGATCAAAATACACGCCGCATGTGACGCTGAGCTATCCTAAGGATCCGTCGATCCCGAAGCTGCAGCAATATCTGGCGTCACATAATCTGTTCCGCAGCGAGCGCTTCGAGGTCACGCATTTCACCTTGTTCTCCAGCTTCACCGGCGGTGAACAGGCGATCTATTCGGCGGAACGTTCTTACGCACTGTCGAAGCCCTTCGTCGCCGCGGCGAGCTAGCCGCAGCGACGGCGCTAGCTCGCGCGGCGCCTGACGATGGCACCAGGCGGGTCGGCCGGCAGCTTCGCCGCCGATTGCCGCTGGCAGTTGCGCAGCATGTCGCTGCAGCGGATCGGGCCGGCGGCAAAGTTCTGTGCCATCAATCCCGCCAGCCAGTGCCGTCCCGCCGCCGTGATGACGAGGCGTTGCTCGGCATCGAGCAAGAGATGTCGCCGTGCGAGGCTGCGCTCGATGGCACTGCGCAGGACATCGCTGACCGGCTCCCAGCCGATCCGGTGTGCCTGCTGCTTCAAAGCCTCAATCGCCGTGGCACCAGGCAGGGTGGTGGAGAGAAGCTGGGTCAGAACAAACACCGAGCCGAGCTCGTGAATCGGCACCGGCATGTCGCTGCCGACTGTCCTGTCCTTACTATTCGCTGCAAAGCTCATCCGCATCGCGCCTCCTTCCCGGACGGCCCTGTGTCAGTGGACCAGCGCCGGCACCTCAAGATGCGGCAGCTTCTGGGCCGCGCGGTCGAACAGCCGGGTTGCTGGCATCGTCACCTTGCCATGATGAACGGTCACACCGCTCTCCGTGGCAGATGAGATGCTGGTTTGTGAGGCGCTGGCTTGCGGCCGCGCCTTCTGCACCGGGCGCAGCACCAAGCCGGCATGAGCGGTGATCTTCGCCAGCGAGATCAGGGTCGGCATGGCATGGCGTGCTGCCGCCGGCGGCAGGATCTCGAGCAAACCGGCATAGCCCAGCGGCAGATGCCCGTCTTGCGCGGCGGCAAGGCAATCCAGCAGCAATTGCTCATCGGGGCTGACCCGCTGGCATTTCACGCAGCGGATGTCGATCTGGCGGGCGGCGGAAACGGCGACCACCTGGAAGAGATCGTCCAGCGACTGCCCGGCCGCACCGAGGCCGAATTGGGCGAAGCCATCGCCGGTCATGGCGGCGAAATCCTGGCCGGTCTTCAAGGCTGTCACCCAATGGCGCATGCCCCAGACCAGCAACTGGCCGCCGAAGGGCAGATCCTGAAACGCACAGCCTTCTTCCTGCGCCGCGTTGGATGACGCCGGCAGATTGTCATTGGCCGATCGGCCCATGGGGAATACCTCGCTGTTGGACGCTGTCGCCGCAAGAACCGCGCTGCCATCGGCACCGGAGGCCGGATCGGCGGGCGATCGGGCCGGCATCGTGGGTTGGCCGTTTGTCCGGCCCGCCACTCGTTAGCCGTTGGGGGCGAAGGCGTTGCCTTCGTCAGTCGGCGCGAGATGGCGATCAACCCGGCGTGGGCCGAACACGCCGACCGCGATGTCGTGACCGCCATCTCGCGACCGAGAGGAAGACTAGCACCGGTTATTTGTGATTGCAACTCATTCTCATTTGCAAAAGGAAGAAATTTTTGGCCCCCGGATTATCCGGGTCGGCAGCCTTAACGCAGACCGATCCTTCGTCCCATCGACGGATGCGCGGTATCCCCAGCCTCCTGGCCTTGTATTCCTGGTAGCGCGGAACCTGCAACGGCTGGCGGCGTTCCTGTGCCGACGAAATTCCTTTCATCCGCGGATCGTGGCTCCCGATTCCGGAAGCGGAAAGACGACCGCATGCA
>Ga0310811_10011318_pt1 | contig 11562 bp, 10 predicted proteins | sample YCmetagenome_FD_207642 | JGI IMG/M metagenome (GOLD analysis project Ga0310811, IMG submission 207642) | Soil microbial communities from experimental microcosm in Duke University, North Carolina, United States - YC | ecosystem: Engineered > Artificial ecosystem > Soil microcosm > Unclassified ... | reverse complement strand
CTGATGTGACAGTGTTCCTGAATCGAGCACAAGTGACAAGGCAAGTAAAAACGCAACTCCAGAATGGAAAAACAGAGCTCGTGGTTGGCGGACTGACCTCGATGCTCGATCCCCAAAGTATTCAGGTTTCCGGCAAAGGCAATTTTGTGATTCTGGGCACCAGCCATCAACAAAATTATTTGACGGATGTGAACATGCCGAAGACTTTGAAATCATTGCGGGATTCGATCGATTGGGCGTCGAAGCAAATCTCCCTGGAACAAAGCCAGAAAGAAATTTTAAATAAAGAAGAAGCGATGTTGCTGGCTAACCAGAAAATTGGAGGAACAAACCAAAATCTGTCGGTGGCCGAGCTTAAAGCCATGGCAGATTTTTACAGAGCCCGGCTGAGTGAAATTGTTTCATCGCGGATGAAAGAGGATGAAAAAATAAAAAAACTGCAAGAACGGATGATGAAAATGCAGCAGCAGTTTAATAGCCAAAATGAAATTTACCAGCGCAACACGAGCGAAATCGTAATCAGCGTATCGGCCGAGGCTGCAACCAGTGCGGATCTTGAGATCAATTACGTGGTTTCAAATGCGGGTTGGAATCCTCAGTATGACATTCGGGCGATCAATACGAAAAGCCCATTACAATTAAACTATAAGGCCAATGTTTTTCAGGGCACCGGTGAAGAATGGAAGAACGTGAAATTGAAATTGTCAACAGCTAATCCAAATCAAAGTGGATTAAAGCCTGAGCTCATCGCGTGGTATTTGAATTTTTATCAGCCGGCCCAATTGAGTGAAATGGTAACCTCTAGGTCCCCGAGAATGATGAAGGCTAAAATGGCACGTGAAGCGGAACCTGAAAGTGATAAGGTTAAGGAGGCGACGATAGAAGCTCCGACGATCGCTGACTATGTAACGACTATTCAGACTTCATTGAACACCGAATTTGACATTGCCCTTCCCTACACGGTGACGTCAGCCAGCAAACCAACGCTTGTTGATATCCGAAATTACGAGTTGAAAGCGAGCTATAATTATTCCACCGCGCCCAAACTTGACAACGACGCATTTCTCCTGGCAAAAGCCACCGGTTGGGAAGAGTTGAGCTTGCTACCGGGTGAAGCCAACATTTTCTTTGAAGGAACATTTACCGGAAAGTCTTTTATCGATCCAAACAACATCAAGGACACCCTTTCACTTTCTCTCGGTCGCGATAAGCGAATTGTGGTGAAACGTGAAAAGCTCAAGGAACTGACGTCGCGCAAATTTATCGGCACCAACCAGAAAGAAAGCTATGCCTGGGAGATTTCCGTGCGCAACACGAAATCGGAGCCCGTAAGAGTATCTGTAGAGGATCAAATCCCGGTTTCCCAAAACACCCAGATTGAAGTAACTCCTGTCGACCTTGCCAATGCCGTTTACAACAAAGACACGGGTAAACTTTCGTGGGATTTGAAACTGCAACCGAATGAAACCAAGAAAATCGTATTTAAGTACGAGGTGAAGTATCCTAAGGACAGACAAGTAGACGGACTTTAAGAAATCTTAAAAATTAAAAAGCGAGGGCGAGCCTTCGCTTTTTTTATTTATACTTGCGCCGTCACTTATAACCTGCTTTAATCATGAATGTCTGGCGATGCCTGTCTGTCTGCCTTCTCCTTTCTTTTTTCTCAATTCGATCGGTAGCTCAAAATCTGGATTCGTTGTTGAACCTCAGCGCGTTTACCGCTGAAAGCGACTTACAAAAACAATTAAATCAATTGGCTAAGGTGGGTGTCGGGAAGGCGCTCACCACCCGCGAAACTCCCGGCATTCTCAGTGTGATCTCGTCTGACGAGATTAGAAAAATGGGAGCCAGAGATATTACTGACATACTCAGAACGATTCCTGGCTTTGACATAGGCCAAGACGTTCAGTTCGTGGCGGGCGTTTCGTTTCGCGGGAATTGGGCCAACGAAGGCAAAGTTCTCTTCCTGATCGATGGACAACAGGTCAATGATCTGTTGTATCAAACGGTTCCGCTGATCAACAATTTTGCGGTGGATGCCATTGATAAGATCGAGATTATTCGTGGGCCAGGGTCGGCGGTGTATGGAGGCTCCGCTGAATATGCGGTTGTCAACATTATCACGAAGCAGGCTTCCTCTTTGAATGGCGTTTCGGCCTACGGTATAGGCGGTTTCCATTCTTCGTCAGTGGGGCGAACCAACGGCGGCGTAATGGTCGCACAAAAATCAAAAAATGTGCAGTGGGATTTGGGATTTTTCCAAGGGAAAGGAAAAGTGAGCGATCAAAATAATTATGTCGATCAACTCCAAGCGGCCAATGTGAATTATCCCACCTCTGATTTAGCAAAAGTGACTTCGGCAGATCCGATGAACGTTAACGTTGGCTTGAAAGTAAATGGCTTGAGCGTGCGTGGAATGTACAACGGATATAAAACGAACGATCCTGTCAACTTTACCAAGTACGACAACTACTCGGCGGATATCAAATATGAATTTAAGATCAATAATAAGTTGACGCTAACACCACAATATGTTTACATGAATCAAATCCCATGGTCGTGGGGTACGGTTTCTGATGGCGCCTATGCGCTCCAAGCACGAGCCACACGCAGTCTTGCCAACCTCACGGCAAATTACTCGCTCAATCGAAAAATCAATATCGTGGGAGGAGCCGTGTATTTTGCCGACAAAGGTGTGGACTTGCTCTCCGACAATGCGTACTTCGGAGGACAGGATTTCAACTTGTACAACTATGCGATTTTTGCCCAGGGATTAATCAAGGGTCGCCTGGCCAACGTCACTGTTGGTGCTCGTTATGAAAAGAATAATCGCGCGGGTGATGCATTTGTTCCGCGCCTAGCGCTCACCAAGAAAATTGAGAATTTCCATTTCAAGGTTTTGTATAGCCAGGCATTCAGGTCGCCCGCCATAGAGAACCAACACCTGGCACTCACGGGGAAAGTTGTTCCCGAGAAAAGTAACGTGGCTGAGCTCGAACTCGGTTATCAATTTACCCCTGAGATGCTACTTGCAGTCAATGCTTTTTACCTGAACACCACCAACGTGATCACCTATCAATATTTGCCCGACGGAACAGAAGGATACCAGAATTTTTCAAGGTCAGGAAGTAGCGGCGTGGAGCTGGTTTACAGTCTGCGAAAGAGGAACTGGAACATGAACCTGAACTATTCGTACGCACACGCCAACACAAATTCGACGGTAGATACGTACAAAGTGCCTCAAACGAATGCGCAGTTTGTGGGGATGCCTGCAAGCAAGTTGGTTGGAGTCTTCAATTTTTCGATCACTCAAAATATCTCGTGGAACCTCACTGGTATCTACAGCGGAAAAAGATATGCTTATACAAACTACGACGTCGACGGCAATCCAATCTCAACGTCTCTTGATCCTTACGTGTTGGCAAACAGTTTTGTCAATTTTGAAACAAAAGGATTTGTTTTCGGAGTGGGTGCCTATGACATCTTCAACCAGAAACCGGTAATTCCGCAAGCGTATAACGGAAATTATGCGCCAATTCCTGGACGGAGCCGAGAGTATGTTGTTAAAATTTCATATCAACTGAATTTCAAATCGCGATAAATCATGAAGAAATCTTTAGGATGGCTTTTAATCTTATTTTGTTTTTCAGTACACGCACAAACGACCAACTATCAGGTGTATTCTGTTTTTGTGGTGAGCATCGCAAAATACTCTTCATGGCCCGAAAGTGATGCGAAGGATTTTAAGATCGCTGTGTTGGGTAAGTCGAAGGTGTATGAAGAACTTATCAAGACCACGACCAGCAAGGACATCAACGGCAAAAAAGTGGTGATAACACAGACCGAAGACGCGCCGATCAGCGATCTCCCACATATTATTTACGTTTCAGAGGGGAAAAGCAGCCAACTTGCAGATCTGTTGAAGAAACTGGAAGGGAAACCGGTGATGATCATTGCCGAGCGTGAGGGATTATTCAAGAAGGGGGCGAACTTTAGTTTTGTAGTACTCGACAACAACATGTTGCGCTTCGACATCAACCGAAAAGAATTGGAAAACCATCAGATCAAAATTTCGAAAAATTTGATTTCGTTGGCCAACGAGACCATTTGATGCTAGTCCAGTTCGCGGATTTCGAAATCCTTCCCCTTGCCAAATTTGATCAGCTCTTTTAGTTGATAGTGCTCAAGCGTCAGCAAGTCTTTCACCGCAAAATCATTGGCGAGCACTTTCTCAATGACAAATTCTGTTGTCTCACCGAAATTGATGAGCCTATATTTTGAACCAACACGGAGTGAACTAAATGCAAGTCCTTTCATTTTCTAACGTGAATGTGACAATGTACCAGAGGAAACGACCAAGAAATTCTCCCCGACAAAATTAGACTTTTCAGAAAAACCAATTGACTCGTCGAGAAATTAAAATCATTGCAACCGTTTGTACTTTTAACAAACTCGACAATAATTTTTAATTATCTTTCTTTTGATGACAGAAGAGGAGATCAAACGCGAGTACGAACTTGTCGACCGGGCAAAAAGAGACCCCGCCGCTTTCGGACCGCTTTATGAAAAATACTTTGATCGGATTTTCAACTTCATTTTTACCCAAACGGATGATGAAGACCTCACGGCCGATCTCTGCTCACAGACGTTCTTGATCGCGTTGGGTCATGTTCATAAATATGAATTCCGTGGGGTTCCAATCTCGGCGTGGTTTTATAAAATCGCCACCAACGAATTAAATAAATACTTTAACAAAGCGAAGACACGAAAGGTATATAGCTTGGACGAAGTGTCATTGCGAAATTTGTTTGAAAGAGAAGACGAAGAATATTCAGAAGAAACGGTACGGCAGTTGATCGAGTTCATGAAGGACTTGTCGGCCGAGATGCTGGAAGTTTTGCAGCTTCGATTTTTCGAGGAAAAGGAGTTTCGGGAAATAGCGTTTATTCTTGACATCAGTGAAAGTACCGCAAAGATGCGGACCTATCGCGCACTGGATAAACTTCGGGAGCGATTTAACGTAAATATGAAAGATGGCAAGGCATGAAATAAAACTACGCCGGCAACTGATTGACGAAAGCGCCTTGCAGCGTCACCGAGACTATTCTGCGCTTTTACAACGGCACGAGCGCGAACGGAAGCGGCGAAAGACCAATCGTATCTTCATGTATTCCTTTGTAGTGGTCGTTATTACCATCTTGCTTCTGATCATTGCTTCTTACTTCGTCCTGAAGTGGGAAAAGGAGAGGGAAATGCAAAAAAATAGAAAGACCAATCAAACGGAGCAGCTCAAGCCCTAAAAATTCTCCTGAGGAAATGTGACTTTCAGCGATTCGACGGCTTATGAAGTCAAATTGCAACCTGCCTGCCGGCAAGCAAGGTTCATTGGAAATGGAAGTTTAACCGTAAACCAAGTTCCTATGAATACTGATAAAGCTCTTCCCTCTGGAAACGACGACGTTGTTTTCGACAATCGCAATAAATCCTATGGCGCCTATTCGATCCGAAAATCGTATGCGTCCAGTTTGACAAGAGGCTCGGGTGGAAGTCTTTTGGTGGCGGGGTTTTTCATTGCCGTAGTTCAAGCGGCACTGATGATGAAGCCCGACATCGTTAAGCCCATTCTTCCAAAACCTCCTACGATTGATTTGATGGATGTGCACGTAGTTCCTGATTATCGAGAGCCACCTCCAGAGAAGGAAGTGAGACGAGCACAAGGGTTTCCGACGACCGTGGTTGCTCACGAAGTAGACGAGACCCCGATCACGGAATTGAACATTCCTGCATCCCCAGGAGATATAATTGAAGGCGGTGACCCGGCTCCCTCCGAAGGCACTGGAGCTCAAGGCAATGTTTCAAGCGAGCCGGTTGTTGTCGAGACGCCAAAGACGGTAGATCTAGCTGAAGTAATGCCCGAGTTTGAAGGTGGAACCAAAGCGATGTACAAATTTCTTCGCAAGCACCTTCACTATCCACATACCGATCAGCAAGGAACCGTGTATGTTCGATTTATCATCGACATCACGGGTACCGTCACAGGCGTTGAAGTTATCAGAGGTGTCAGCGGACTGCTCGATAAAGAGGCCGCCCGTGTGATTGCGATAATGCCGAAATGGAAACCAGGTGCGCAGCACGGTGCTCCCGTAAATGTGCGCATGATCTTGCCCATAAAATTTGAAATGGGAAAAGAATAATAAACGAGTAGGGTCTTGAAAAAAATTAAGGCCCTACTTTTTCAAATTCTGCTCAAAGAGCTTTAGGATGCGTTTATACTCATCTGTCCAACTGCTCGGCTCGACAAATCCATGATCTTCCATAGGATAAGCCGCAAGTTCCCAGTTATCCTTTCCGAGCTCGATCAAGCGTTGAGATAACCGGACAGCGTCTTGGAAATGCACGTTCGTGTCCACCATACCATGGCAAATCAGCAAATGGCCTTTAAGACCATTGGCGTAATAGATCGGCGAACTTTTCGCGTAGGCAACACTGTCTGTAAAAGGCTCATTCAAAATGTTTGAGGTATATCCGTGATTGTAATGGGCCCAATCCGTAACGGGCCTTAAGGCAGCGCCCGCAGCGAAAACATCTGGTGTGGTGAACATGGCCATGAGCGTAATGAAACCTCCGTAAGACCCGCCATAGATGCCAATCCGTTTTGGATCAACATTGTATTTTTCAACCAACCATTTTGCTCCATCGACATGATCCGTTAAATCTTTTCCACCCATGAAGCGATAAATCCCCGTTCGCCAGTCTCGGCCATATCCGGCGCTGGCCCGATAGTCCAAATCTAAAACGGTGTAGCCCTTGTCGGCCAGAAGGTTGTGGAACAAATATTCGCGGAAATAACTGCTCCACCACTTGTGCGCATTTTGCAGGTAGCCCGCGCCATGCACAAAAACCACAGCGGCGCCATTCGCATTCGAGGGTTTGAATACTCGAGCATATACATCAGCGCCATCGCGTGCCCTGAAAGTGGTGACTTCGGGGTCACGCCAAGTATAAGACTTAAATTCTGTTGTGAGCGAACTCGTGATCTGCTGCGGTTTCGCTCCGGGTTTATTTTCTTGAAGGTAAAGTTCCCATGGCGCGTTGCTGTACGAATATCGATAGGCAATCCATTTTTCATCAGGAGACACCACCACTTCATGTGCGCCTGTCATTGAGGTAATTTTTTCAGCTTTGCCTCCCGTCGCAGGCAATTTGTACAAATGCTTTTCCCCTGGATGTAGCTCGTTGCTGATCACGTAAAAGAACTTTTTGTCGCGTGATAATTGCGCTTGCTGTACCTCATATTTTCCAGCGGTGAGAGCGGTCTTTTTCCCGGAGTTTACATCCACCGCATAGAGGTGCGAGTAACCCGATTCTTCCGAATGAAACCATACCGTCTGGTTGTTGATCCATCCGATGTTGGGGAATCCAAAAAAGCCGCCCGTACCCGGGCCGCCGATCCAGGCATCGTCATGTTGACGATCAACTAATTTTAGCTTTTGTGTCGCCAAATCCAGGGACATGATCCAGCGATCTTTATTATCGCCCGAACGAATGGCAAATACGTTGTTTTTTCCGTCCTCGCTCCAGACTAAAGATTGAAACGAAACGGGGCGAGGTAGAGGTTTTGCCTCTTTCCCCGATTTTTCTTTGTCTTTGTTTTGTTTCGCGGGATAGTCTTTGCGGAATTCAGGGGCGTCTAAGATGCCGGTGATTTGATCAGTTTTAACTTGAAGCACGGTGTCACGAATGATGTCATAAACAAAAAACTCTTGCGCTGCTTGCGCGGCTCCCACATTGGTTCGTGAGTTGATATCCTCGGTAAAGCTAGATTCAGTTACATAATTGGGCACAATGGTATTTTTGGCGCTGCCGCTCTTGGACGTTCTATAAACAATATATTTTTCGTCGGGACTGAGTTGAATGTTGTCTACCGTCCGGTCATCGAGATAAATTTCTTTTGGCCGTTTTGGTTTGTCTCCTTTTTGGTTCTTCTCAGTCAATTTCCGATTGGCATTTCTTTCTTTTAATACTTGTAAGTAAGTCAGGTTGTCGGCTTTCAGCCATTTTTCCTGTTCAGAAAGTTTGGGCTCTGGTTTTTTTGACCCCTTTTTGAAATCAGTAATTTGAGTGAAGGCGCCGGAACTCAGGTCCCAGCTGAAGAGATTCCCGTTTGTGTTGAACAATATTTTCCGTTCGTCGAACGCGAAACTTGGATTCGATTCGCGATCAACCGAATTGGTGACTTGTGTCGCCCTCCCAAGCGTAACATCGTACAGAAAGATGTCGCCGTTTTTTTCAAAAGTCTTTTTGGTGCGGGTTTTGTTGTACTGGCCGAAGGTGGGAATTTGTCTTCGAGTTTGGGCGTTTACTTTGGTGGGCGTGGTGTTGGCGACAGCGATGGAATAGAGCGAATCACCGGGGTTTTTCTCTGGATTCCATTGAAAGAAAACTTGCTTTCCGTCTTCACTCCAGAATGCGTTGGTTGGCGCGACGCCTATCCATTTTGGGTCTCGCATGATTTTTTCCACCGTGAGTTCAGACAGTGCTTGCCCCCACAGCAGGGAAGGAGCAAAAAGCAAAATCAAGATTTTTTTCATAGGAAGTTTGGTTTTCAAATGCAAAATAGAAAACGGAAGCGTGGGCTACCTATGAATTTGATAAGTGGTGCAAATAAAAAAGGGGCTGGCGCCCCTTCGTTTTAAATCTCGGTTTTTTTAAAGCTTCTTTTTCAGTTGCTCTACCTTGGTCACTGCCTCTTCCTTGCCACAAACCACTGCGAGCTGATACATGTCGAGCGCCTGTTTGGTGGTATTTTTCTTTTTCTTGGGGGCAAAATGAGTGCGGCGGGCGGTTTCTTCCAGTATTTCGCCCTTGGTAAAGTAGAACTCCGCCTGATCTAATTTCGACTGTGTGATCAGCTGAGTCACTTGGTCCTCTAGTTTCGCGGTCTCTGCCTTTTTTGTTTCTATTTGCGCCAGTTTATCTTCGATTTCGGCGCGTTGCAAGTCTACGGTGTGAACAAGATTGTCGTTTTGATTTTGATACTCAGAGACTTTCTCTTGCAAGGCCGTAAGTTCATTGTTTCTCGCCTGCAATTCTTCTTTCATTTTTTGGACTGCCAAGGCATATTGCCTTCTCGATGCAGTAGCGGTGCTCAACCGATTTTCCAGGGCAGAGATTTTCTTCTCGGTTTCTTTCACGTAGTTATTGATTTCACGCATGCTCGTCTTGAAATCTTCCAAAGGAGTACCCTCTACCATGCGTGTGTGAAGGATGTGGCGATTTTGGTCGATTGAATCGAGCATTGCACCCACATCTTGCAGCGCGGAGGATATCTTCTCATTATTCTCCAGCGCCACCCTCAACGAGTCTACCTGTTTGTTGAGTTTGGACATCTCGGCCTTCCTCGTATCACATGCGCTTACTACCACCAACAGAGACACTGCTAAAAAAAGATTCTTGTTCATAAGAGATTTTTAAAATTGGGTTATTGTGTGTTTCAACGTTAAAAGGGCAGGAATAATACGCGGTCTCCAGATCAATGGCCGTATTTTACGATAGCCTGTAAAATAGAGAGGTGAAAATCAGTACGTGAATTTTTGTATTCTTGTGTTGCAATTTTTTTAGCTAGAATTTCGTGTACGCGATTGTTGACATTGAGACAACGGGTGGCTATGCAGCCGGCCATCGGATTACCGAGATTGCCATTTACCACCACGACGGTCGCAGCATCACCGACCATTACCGCAGTTTAATCAACCCTGGCCGCTCAATTCCCTATTTTATCACCGGCCTCACCGGGATAAACTATGAAATGGTAAAAGAGGCGCCTTCGTTCGCCGACATTGCAAGAGAAGTGCACGGCTGGCTTGAAGGGCGGGTGTTTGTGGCGCACAATGCCCATTTCGACTACAGCTTTCTAAAAAAAGAATTTGACGACGCGGGTATCAACTGGAGCTCAAAGAAATTATGTACGGTCCGACTATCCCGAAAAATCATTCCTGGGCTCCACTCTTATGGTCTTGGCAGGCTCGCTGAAAGCCTTGGCATCAAAATAACGGATCGACACCGTGCGGGCGGGGATGCTTTTGCCACCGCAAAAATCTTTGACGTTCTACTTAAGAGAGACAACGGTGGCGTAATTGAAAAAGCGCTTCGAAGAAATTCGGGCGAAACGATTTTGCCTCCCAACTTACCGAAAGAAGAATTTGAATCGTTGCCCGCAAAGCCTGGGGTGTATTATTTTTTGGATGCCCACAGTCAAGTCATCTACGTGGGCAAAGCGATCAATATCAAGAAGAGGATTGCGGGGCATTTCGTGGGTGAGGCGCGCGAGTGGAACAGGTCGAATATTCGAAATGAAATTCACCACATCACTTACGAGCTTACAGGCACGGAGCTGATCGCACTTATTTTTGAATCGCAGGAGATTCGAAGGCTCTGGCCAAAATATAATCTCGCTCAAAAAGCAAGAACTGAGGAATGGGGTATATACGATTACGAGGATCGAAATGGATACATCCGATTCTGTGTGAACCTGATGACCAAAGGGTCACAACCCCTGATCACTTTTAGTTCGAAGGGAGACGCTTGGAATTTTTGGTGGGAAAAAGTGAGAGAGTTTGATCTGTGCCCGAAACTCAGCGGCCTGCAATTGGCAAAAGGATTGTGTTTCAGTTTTCAGTCGGGCACTTGCCTTGGAGCTTGCCAAAGCGTTGAGCCAGCAAAAAAATATAACAAGAGAGCGCAAAAAGCAGTTGACTCGTTTTACGAACGCGGAAATTCACTGGCCATCGTTGGCAGTGGGCGAACATCACACGAAAACTCATTGGTGCTTTTGGAGAATGGCAGTTACCTTGGTTTTGGTTTCTATAATAAGGAGGAGACGATTGAAGGATTTGACTCTGCTAGAAATTTTATCAAAACAGGGAAGGAGAACCGGACCGTTCAAAATCTTATCAATTCCTTTTTGGTAAATCCGCGTGGGGCTGAAGTTGTCTTGTTTGATTAAATCCTGGAAGGTGACTTAGCCATTTGGTCGCTGGACGACGATTTACTTACCTCCTTGTCCTTCTTTAATTTTCGATTGATTTCGTAAAGCTTGGCATATTTGTAGAACGTGTGATTAGACTCGGCCATGGCCACCATCAAGCCCTCGAAGCCATCAAATATTCCGCGTTTGATGATGTAGCTCTTAAAAAAAGTAAAAATGGAGCGGAACAGGATTTTGGGTGCGGAGCTGGATTCGTAACCCGCGTTCTGTGTGGCGTATATATCCGAATAGGATTGAATCTTGTTAATCGCCTCACTGCAGCCAGCATACGCTTGATGCAATATGTCGCCCTTGATGTGCAGGGGCTTTACATCATCGCGAAGCATTACTTGGTCATGCGGGTTTCTTCCGCCCCAGCCGCCTAGGTTCTTATTCCATAGTCGCACTTTTTTATCCGGGTACCAATTTCCCCTCCTGATCCACTTGCCACCGTAAGTTGAAAGACGGTTCATCCTGTATGCTTCGGCAGGCCACTCTTCTTTTATTTGTAAGATGGATGCGATTAGTTCTTCTGA
>Ga0310811_10011317_pt1 | contig 11562 bp, 7 predicted proteins | sample YCmetagenome_FD_207642 | JGI IMG/M metagenome (GOLD analysis project Ga0310811, IMG submission 207642) | Soil microbial communities from experimental microcosm in Duke University, North Carolina, United States - YC | ecosystem: Engineered > Artificial ecosystem > Soil microcosm > Unclassified ... | reverse complement strand
CGCGGTGACGAGATTACGAGGATTGATGAAGGACACCGGCTGGCCGCCGGCATTCCGGGCGCGCAGTTCGTCGAGCTCGACTCGCGCAATCACGTGCTGCTGGAGCACGAGCCGGCGTGGACGCGGTTCTGCGACGCGATCGTCGAATTTCTCGGGCTGGACAAGGCGGCCGACGCGGCCGTATTTGCCTCGCTGTCGGGCCGCGAGCGGGAGATTCTCGGGCTGATTGCGGAGGGCCTGAGCAACACCGATATCGCGGACCGCCTCGCCATCAGCGAGAAAACGGTCCGTAATCACACCTCGAATGTCTTCGACAAGCTGGGAGTGTGGTCGCGCGCGCAGGCGATCGTCTTCGCGCGCGACCATGGGTTCAGGTAGCGCTCAGTTCGTGCCGGCTGACGTCCTCACGTACTTGTTGAACCACTCGATGGTGCGGTTCCACGCGAAGTCGGCGGCGGCCTTGTTGTAGCGCTCGGGCGTCGCGTCGTTGTTGAAGCCGTGCACAGCGCCCTCGTAGATGTGCCCTTCGTGCGGCACGCCAGCCGCCGTCAGCGCCTTGTCGTAATCCGGCCACGTCGCCGCAAGCCGCGTGTCGAGCGCACCGTGGTGGACGAGAACGGCAGCTTTAATCTTCGGGATGTCGGCCGGCATCGGCACCGCACCATAGAACGGCGCCACCGCGGCGATGTCGGCACCGAGGCGGACCGCCAGCGTGTTCGCAACGCCGCCGCCGAAGCAGAACCCGGTCGCGCCGATCTTGCCCGTGCAGTCGGGGCGATTCTTCAGCCAGTAGGCGGCCGCAACGAAGTCTTCCGTCATCTTGTTGCGATCCACCTTGCCGAACAGCTCGCCGCCCTTCACATCGTCACCCGGGTAGCCGCCGACAGAGGTGAGGCCATCCGGCGCGAACGCCATGAAGTTCATCAGGGCAAACCGGCGCGCGACGTCTTCCATGTGCGGGTTGAGACCACGGTTTTCGTGGACGATCAGCACGCCCGGCAGCTTCATGTCGAGCACGCTCTTCGGCCGCGCGAGGTAGCCCTTGATCGAGCCGTTGCCCATCGGCGACTGCACCGTCTCGTAGCTGGTCTTGAGGCGCTCGTCGGTCTTGCTCACCTGCTGGCCGGCGGCGTAATCGGGCATCAGCATGTCGATGATGGTCCCGGCCGCCAGACCACCCACGGCGAATCTCCTCGCGCCGTCGAAGAACTCGCGGCGGCTGATGTGGCCGTGAATGAATTCGTTATAGAGCTGCACGGCCTCGGCCGGCAGCTTTGGTTTTCTCGGTTCCATCTCGCTCTCCTCTTGAGGGCCGCGGTCGCGGCTTGTCCGCCGTAGCGCGAAGCGCGAAGGCGGAAAGAATACATCAAACGATTGACAACAGCGCGGACCGGACAATAATTCCCCCGCACCCCACGGCCCGGCCCGAAACAGCTTTCATCGGAGCACCTCATGCCGAAATTCAGGACTCTTGTATGCGCGGTGACTGCCGGCGTTCTGATGGCCGCCATGCCGCTCGTTGCCCAGTACAAGATGACGGTCAACGGCGATCGCCTGATCAACGCGCAGAACGAGCCGCAGAACTGGTTGATGATGAATGGCGACTACGGCGCAACGCGCTATTCAAAGCTGACACAGATTAACCGCGAGAACGTCAAGAACCTGCGCATGGTGTGGGCGCTGGCGCTCGGCGGCATGCAGGACGTCGGGCAGAACGGCCCCGAAAACGAGGTGAACCCGCTCGTCGACAACGGTTTCATGTACACAACAGACGGCTGGGGAACGATCTACAAGATCGACGCGCGCGACCCGGCGAAGGGGTCGTTTGCGTGGATCGCCGACCCCGGCGTGAAGCACCAGGGCAATCCGCCACGCACCCGCGGCATCGCGCTGTGGGAGGACCTGGTGATTGGCAACTTGCCCGACGGCCGCGTCATCGCCGTCAACCGCGACACCGGTGAGATCGTCTGGGACAAGGCGATTGCGAAGACCGACGAATTCGGCAACCGCGAGCGCTTCTTCGCCGCGCCGATTACCGTCGACGGCAAGGTGATCATCGCCAACGGCGCCGGCGACGGGAAGACGCGCGGCTGGATCGCGGCGCTCGACGCGCGCACCGGCAACGAGCTGTGGCGCTGGTACGCCATTCCGAAGCCCGGCGATCCGGGCAGCGAAACGTGGAAGGACAAGAACAACGCGTGGAAGACGGGCGGCGCCGGCCTGTGGCAGACGGGTTCCTACGATCCCGCGACGCGGTTGACGATCTGGGGAACGGGCAATCCCATCCCTCAGTACGATCCGCAAGCGCGACCCGGTGACAACCTCTACACCAATTCCGTCGTTGCGTTGAACATCGACACGGGCAAGCTCGCCTGGTACTTCCAATACACGCCGAACGACTCGTGGGACTACGACGAAGTCGGCATCCACATGCTGTACGACACGCTCATCGACGGACAGATGCGCAAGGTCGTCGGCCACTTCGCACGCAACGGCTTCTACTACTCGCTCGACCGCACCAACGGGAAGTTCATCAAGGGCACGCAGTACGTCAACGATCTGAACTGGACGAAAGGCCTCAATCAGAAGACAGGTCTTCCCGTCGAATACGACCCGAAGCTGGATGTGCAGACCTACAACCCCGACGCACGCGCGCTGCGCGGCGACGGCACGAAGCGCACCTGCCCGACGTGGCACGGCGGGATCGCGCATCAGCCCACGGCCTACAATCCGGCGAAGAATATCGCCTACGGCGTCGGCATCGAAGGATGCTTCTCATCGAACGGCGCAGCGGTCGCGTTCCTGTCAGCCAACGGCGGCATCGACGAGAAGAAGAGCGAGAAGCGTACTTACAGCAGCGACCTGTACTACGGCGCGGTCACCGCGTTCGACACGGTGAAGCACAAGGTCGTGGCAAAGGCGATCACCGACATCGAGATTCGCTCAGGGGCGATCGACACGGCAGGCGGCGTGCTCTTCACGGCGCTGCAGGACGGCTGGGTCGTCGCCTACAACGACGAGACACTCGAGGAGCTGTGGCGCTTCAATGTCGGCACCGCTCTCAAGGGAGCGCCGGTCACCTACGCCATAGGCGCGAAGCAGTACCTCGCGGTCCAGGCGGGCGGTCGGCATCTGCACCCTGTCAAGTTCGACGGGTTCCAGGATGCGAGCTACATGTTCGTATTCGCGTTGAACTAGTTCGGCAACTGCTTACAGACGTCCGCGTCCTCGTCCCAGAACTGGACGCATTTGGCGTGGTCCATCGGCCCCTGGCCGACGATGCGCGCGAGCATGAAGTCGACGATCAGATCGATTTCGCGCTGCTGGAGGGTGGCCGGCGGATCGGGCATGCGCGTCGCATACGTCTTCAGATCCGCCTGCGTTTTTCCGTAACAGCGGCCGTCGGTGTAGGCGAACTTGTCGAACGCCGGCATCTGAGAATTGAGCCGGCCGCACTTGACTGTCATCACGAGACCCGCGCGCGGCAGTTTCGTCTCGCGCAGGTTCGCGCCGTCAGGCATCTGGTTGTCGGTCTTGTGCCCGTCGCCGCTCCACCCGTGACATGCTTGGCAATTCCCCTTTTGCTCGAAGAGCCGCCTGCCTTCCGCGATGTCCGACGGATCAGGCGTCGTGCTCTGCGCCGCAACACGTGCGGCCGATGCTCCTGCCAATGCGATCAGGAGCACGGCCGCTCCGGCGGTGATCGCTCGTCTACCACGGCTCATTGCGTCTGTTGACTGGCGCGACCGCTGGCAGCCACTTTCTGCCAGAGGCGCAGCATGCGCTGCCCGTATGCGTCGGCATCTTCACGCAGCATGTACCGCTTGGCGACCAGGTCGTCGATGGCTTGTTTCGCGGCGGCAGCGTAAACCTCGACCGACGCGTAGCGCTCTTCAATCGAAAGCCGCGGGTCGCCGGACGCAAGGCGCTCGGCCTTCGTCTTCGGAAACGCAATCATCTGGCCGGTGCCTTCACACCCATCGTTGGCCTGCGGCCCGGAACGCAGCGACCATCCGGTATACGTGGCAAGCGGCACCCTGACATCCGGCAGCCGTACGCCCGCGATGTCGTTGCCGTCCGCATCCGTCTTCGGAACGTAAGTCGGATAAATCGGACCATTCGCAGGGTTGTCGAACATCGGCGGCGTGATGACCGGCGGATTGACGGTCATGATCCCTGTGTCGTAGTAGCGCGGGCCATAGTTCAGCAGATACCGTGTCGACTTCAGGCCCGTGTATGTAACGCTCGGAATCTTCGGGAAACCCTGCGTCTGCTGCGGCATTGGCGGCACGAGCGTGCCGTCGGCGAGGCGAGGCACCATGCTGGGTGGCGGCGCGACTCCTTTCGACGCCCACTGATCGAGTGCTTCCCACAACGCCCGCTGCACAGGGCCCGAGTCGAGCGGGTTGCCGAATTGCTGGCACGCGCCCTTCGCATCGCCGTTGCCCGTGCCATGCTGCATGCTCGAGATGAAGTAGAGGCGCGTCATCGGGTGATCCGGGAGATCCATCTTTCCCGCCGGATCGGTATGGAACAACGACGCGCCCTTCACCCAGTATTCATTCGCTGAGTAGATCTCCATCGCCAGCGGACACGTATTCGTCTTCGAGCATGCATCGTAGCGGCCCGCCGTTTTGCCGCTGATCGGATCCTTCAGCCGCTGGTTCGCGAATGGAAACACACCTTCTACGTACAGCTGGTCCTGACGATTGCGCTCCGTTCGCCCGGGCTGCGAAAAGCGCGAATTCATGTTGATGCCGTCGGCAGCCGCAATCCACTGCAGCATGCCGTCGAAGACGATCTTGCCGTTCTCGGCCTGGTTGAACCCGAGGGCTCGAAAGTCGTTCAGCATGCGCCCTGGCTGCGATTGCACCTCTGTGTAGATGCGCGTGATGTCGCCCGCCATCGGATTCGCCGAGCCGCTCTCGTCGGCTTTTTCGTAGCGAAGGAACGCGTTGAAATCGCGGACGGCCGCGAAGCCGACGCCGTTGACGGTCGGATCCTTGGCCGTATAGGAGAACTCGTAGATGTCGCCCTGCGTGAACCGCGTGCCCGCGGGCAGCAGATGAATGGACGTTCCCTTGGCGTCGTACGCCCACCCGTTTACCGGGATCGCCTGCGGCACATCGTCGAGATGCACACGATGCGTGAGCGTCGCTTTCGTCTGATCGAGCGCCGCGGGCGGATAGTTCAGCTCATATGACGCCGCGCCGCTGACGATGTATTCGTAGGACGGACCGGTGATCGATGACCCGTCAGGGTTCTTCGCCACCGGCAGGGTGATGGTGGTGTTGTAGTCCTCGCTGTCCGTGCCCGCGCTGAAATCCCATCCGCTCCACACCATCGTGTAGCCGCGCGGTGGCAGGAACAGGTTCGCAAGTTCCTGCGGATTGGCCACCGAGCCCGGGTCGTTGGTGCCAGCCCCTCGGTTCAGCGATCCGTGCGTCTTCCGCCCGCGGTTGGGCGGCTCGTACATCACCTTGTGATTGCCCTTGCTCAGATCGATCGGCTTCAGGATGTAGAAATCGACCGCATACTCCACCTTGCCGCGCGCGTTGCGCGGTGCGAGCTTGATGTCGACGATCACGGCGTTTTTTGGATCGTTGGGATCGAGCTCGCCGTACGCTTTGCCGACCACCTTTTCATACTGCCCAACGCCGGGGAAGGTGTAGCCGCCGAAGGTCGGCGACTCCTTGGTGACGATCTTCAGCTTCGTAATGCGCGCGTCGGCTGCGGACGCAGCGACGAGCAGAAGGGCTGCGGCGAGAACGGCTTTCATGCGCATGGCGGCCGAAGTTTACCGCGTTTCTGATTAAATACCGGCCATGCGGCAGAGGCAGGCGGTCGCGTCCGAGCGCCCGGTCAACACCGCCGGGCAGGTGTTGTTTGCGAGCCTGATCGGCACAACGATCGAGTTCTTCGACTTCTATATCTACGCCACCGCCGCCGTCCTCGTGTTCCCACGGCTGTTTTTTCCGTCCACCGATCCGGCGTCGGGCATCCTCGCTTCGCTGGCCACCTTCGCCATCGCGTTCATCGCGCGGCCAATCGGGTCGGCGCTCTTCGGCCACTTCGGCGACCGTATCGGCCGCAAGGCCACGCTCGTTGCCGCGCTGCTGACGATGGGCATCTCAACCGTGGCGATCGGCGTGTTGCCCACCTACGCCACGATTGGCGTCGCCGCGCCGGCGCTGCTGTCGCTCTGCCGGTTCGGCCAGGGGCTCGGGCTTGGAGGCGAGTGGGGCGGCGCGGTGCTGCTCGCGGTGGAAAACGCGCCGCCGAATCGCCGCGCGTGGTATGGCATGTTCCCGCAGCTCGGCGCGCCGATCGGTTTCTTCTTTTCCGGCAGCGTGTTTCTTTTTCTGACCGAGGGCCTTACCAACGACCAGTTCTTCGCGTTCGGCTGGCGGCTGCCCTTTCTCTTCAGCGCCGCTCTCGTGCTTGTCGGCCTTTACGTCCGGCTCACGATTTCGGAAACGCCGGTGTTCCGCGCCGCGCTCGCGCGCGAACAGCGTGTAAGCCTGCCGATGGCGGTCGTCTTCCGCGACCATTTCGGCACGCTCGTCGCCGGCATCCTCGTCTCGCTGGCGACGTTCGTGCTCTTCTACCTGATGACCGTGTTCGCGCTGTCGTGGGGCACCACCGCGCTGCACTACAGCCGCGCGACATTCCTCCTCATCCAGCTCGTTGGCATCGTCTTTTTCGCGGCAACGATTCCGGCCAGCGCCGTGCTGGCCGAACGCGGACGCCGGGCGACGCTCATCTGGGTGACGGTCGCAATTGCTGTCTTCGGCCTCGTGCTCGCCCCGATGTTGTCGTCGGGAATAACGGGCGCAACGCTGGCGATGATCCTCGGCCTGTCTCTGATGGGACTGACCTACGGACCCCTGGGCACGACACTCTCTGAACTGTTTCCCACCGCCGTGCGCTACACCGGCAGCTCGCTGACGTTCAATCTCGCGGGTATCTTCGGCGCGTCGCTCGCGCCGTACATCGCCACCTATCTCGCCACAAAATACGGTCTGCAGTACGTCGGCTACTACCTGACTGGAGCGGCGCTCCTCACATTGATCGGCCTGCTCGCCACCCGCGAAACCCGCGACCGCCAGTTGTAAGACTCCCGACTTCCAATTTCCAACTTCCACCAACGAATTTGCGAGTTGGGACTTGGAACTTGGGAGTTAATCGTCGTATTCCTTCGGTTTTAAGGCGGTACCTGCCTTGCCTCGACTTCGGCCATGCCTTTCATCCCCCCACGAAAGACACACCACCAGGATGGCATGCTCGTCGCCGGTGCCATCGCCGCCGCGGCCGCGACGGCGCTGATCTTCTTCGCCGCTTCGCGCACACCGGTCACACACGACGATGGTGGGAAGCGTCCGTCCCGCGCCGCCATCAACGCCGCAGAAGAACGCGCCATCTGGTTGCGCAAGTAGACGACGTTCGCTGATGCGTGCTTGCCCCGCGTGAGTCGAGGGGGATATAACCGCCCCTGTTGTCCTCTCACACGTCCACGGATCCACTGGTCGGCAAGACCGTCGCCCACTATGAGATCGCCGCGAAGCTCGGAGGCGGGGGCATGGGCGTTGTCTACAGGGCGCGCGACACAAAACTCGGCCGTCAGGTCGCGCTGAAGTTCCTGCCGCCCGAGTGGAGTCATGACGAACACGTAAAGCAACGGTTCCTCCGCGAAGCGCAGGCGGCGTCAGCCACCGACCATCCGAACATCTGTCCCGTTCACAGCATCGAATCGACCCCCGACGATCAGCTGTTCATCGTCATGGCGTACTGCGATGGGCAGACGCTGAAGGAGCGGCTGGAGCAGGGGCCGGTCAGTATCGACGAGGCGCTCTGGATTGCGACGCAGGTTGCCGACGGTCTGGCAAAGGCGCACGCCCAGGGCGTCATCCACCGTGATATCAAGCCCGGCAACCTGATGCTGAGCGAGCATGGCGTGAGGATTCTCGACTTTGGTCTGGCCAAGTTCGCCGACTCACTGCAGTTGACGCTCACTGGATCGATGGTCGGCACCGTTGCCTACATGTCGCCCGAACAGACGCGCGGCGACGACGCTGACGCACGCAGCGACGTCTGGTCGCTCGGAGTCGTGCTCTACCAGATGCTCACGGGCGAGCTGCCCTTCAAAGGCGGATATCCGGAGGCGATATCGCACGCGATTCGCACGGACGACCTCGCACCGCCGCGAACGAAGAACGCCGACATTTCGATCGACGTGGATAGGTTCGTCGTACAGCTGCTGAGAAAGAATCCGCGGGAACGGCTTCAAACCGCACGCGAGGTGGCGCGCGGTCTGCGGCAGCTGCAGGGGCTGACCGTGCCGCAGGAACTGCAGACCTCTGTCGTCCCTGTCTCGCGGCGATCGATCGTCGTCCTGCCGTTCGTGACCCTCACGGAAGGTGACGACTACTTTGCAGACGGCTTGACCGACGAGATCATCACGGATCTTTCGTCGGTCCGCGCGCTGCGCGTCATATCGCGAACGTCGAGCATGCGGTTGAAAGGAAGGTCGCAGCCGCTCGCTGACATCGCGGCGAGTCTCGGCGTTCAGTATCTGCTCGAGGGGTCAGTCCGGCGCAGCGGTTCCTCGCTGCGGGTCACCACGAAGCTGATCGACATCGCAACGGATTCGGCGCTCTGGGCGCACAAGTACTCCGGGACGACCGAGGATGTCTTCACGATTCAGGAGTCGATCTCCCGCGGCATCGTCGACGCGTTGAACCTGGTGCTCACCCCGAAGGAAAGCCAGCGGCTGCTGGCGCGGCCGCTCGACGACATTCGGGCGTACGAGTCCTACTTGAAGGCCAAGCAGGAGATGCTGACCTTCACCAGGGACGGTCTGGACCGTGCGCTGTCGTTCCTGCAAGGCAGCGAGCAACTGGTCGGTGAGAACATCCTGTTGCTGTCAGCCTCGGGTCACGTGCACTGGCAGTACGTCAATGCCGGCATCGACAACGACCCGGCGCACCTCGATCGAGCGCGAGCCGCAGCTCAGCGAATCCTGACGATTGCACCGGAATCGGAACACGGCCACCGGCTGCTCGGCCTCGTGTCGATCCACGAAGGGAAGATTCAGGAAGGCATCAAAAGCCTTAAGCGGGCGCTCGACATAGACCCCAACGATCCGGACACGCTGGTGTGGCTCTGTGTGTTCTGTGGCATCACCGGTAAGGCAGCGGCCGCACGGCCTTGGGCGGAACGGCTGAAGGCGATCGATCCGCTCACGCCTCTCTTTCAGGTGCTGCCGGCGGTGCTGGCGACGATGGACGGACGGTTCGACGATGCAATCGAGGTGTTTGCCCGCCATTACGCGGGCAACCTCGATAACCCCGGCGTTCGCCTCGCCTACGGGCAGGCGCTGGCCCTTGGCGGCCGCAAGCCAGAGGCGCTCGCCATCTTCGATTCGCTCGCGCGTGATTTTCCTGACAGTCCGTTCGCTCAGCTTGGCCAGTTCTATGCCGATTCGACTCACCACCTGACGCCTGACGTTGAAGCAGTGCTCGGCGGCGACGCGCAGTACTGCTGGTTCGTTGCCGACGCCTATGCGGTGGCCGGCGAGCACGAATCGGCGATCAATTGGCTCGGGCGCGCCGCCTCGCTCGGATTCATTAACTACCCGCTGCTTGCCGAACACGATCCGTTGCTGAAACCACTGCGCGGCGTACCAAGATTCGAAGCGCTGCTCGGCGAGATCGGCGAGCGGTGGGAGCATTTCGCCGTATGAGCAGGCCGTTGCCGAGGCAGGCAGATGTGGTCCTCATCAGCATGCCCTTCGGCGAGCTCTTTTCTCCCTCGATGGGCCTCAGTCTCTTAAAGGGTGCGCTCAATCGCGACGGCGTCAGCTCGGTCATCCGCTACTTCGGCCTGCCGTTCGCGAAGCGCATTGGCCGGCGTCTGTACTTCGAATTATCAACGGACGACCGGCTGTCGGCGCGGCAGCTTGCCGGGGAGTGGCTGTTCGCGCACGCGCTCTTCGATCGCACACAGGCGGACGACGAGCGGTACTTCGATGAGATTCTGCGATGCCGATCGGGGTGGGTCATCGATGACGTGGCACCGCTCCATCACTCGACCGTCCGGCGGCTGAAGGACAACAGACGCCACGTGCAGCCGTTCCTCGATGAATGCGCGGAGCAGGTGCTCGCATTGCGTCCGCGGCTCGTCGGCTTCACGACTGTCTTTCAGCAGCACGTCGCTTCGCTGGCGCTGGCGCGGCGGCTCAAGGAACGCGCGCCGCACATCACGATCGTGTTTGGCGGATCGAACTGCGAGGGGGTGATGGGAGCGGAAACGGTTCGCCAGTTTCCGTTCGTGGACGCGGCGGTTTCAGGCGAGGGCGACCTCATTTTTCCGGAGGTCGTCGCACGGGTCTTCAAAGGCACGCCGCTGGCGGGACTCGAAGGCGTGAAGACGCGCGCAACGGTCAAACGTGAGTTCCTCTTCGGCTCCTTCGACAACGCACCGCCGGTGCGCGACATGAACGCGCTTCCCTATCCGGACTTCGACGATTTCTTCGCCGAGTTCAATGCCACCGGCTACAAAAGCACGTGGCAGCCGCGGTTGTTCTTCGAGACGTCGCGCGGATGCTGGTGGGGCGAGAAGAAGCACTGCACGTTCTGCGGTCTCAACGGTCAGACGATGGCGTTTCGTAGTAAGACCGGAGCGCGCGCGCTGGCGGAGCTCACCGCGATTGTCGAGCAGCATCCGGGATGTGAGATTCAGGTCGTCGACAACATCCTCGACATGCGCTACTTCAACGACTTTCTGCCCGCCCTTGCGGCGAGCGATCTCGACGTGGAACTGTTCTACGAGACGAAGTCGAACCTCAAAAAGGAGCAGGTCCGCGCGCTGCGCGATGCGGGCGTGACGCAGATTCAGCCCGGCATCGAAAGCTTCAGCGACAACGTGCTCGCCCTGATGCAGAAGGGTGTGACGGCGCTGCAGAACATTCAACTGCTCAAGTGGTGCACGGAGCTGGGCGTGCGGCCGTACTGGAACGTACTGTGGGGATTTCCAGGTGAGCCGCCGGACGACTATCGGCGAATGGCGGAGATCGTGCCGCTGCTCACCCATCTGGTGCCGCCGATCGGATTCGGCGGCCTGCGTCTCGATCGCTTCAGTCCGAATTTCTTCGGCGCGGAGCGCCTCGGGTTCAGCAACGTTCGTCCGCTGCCCGCGTACCAGCTCGTCTACCCGCTGCCGGCTGCGGCGGTCGCAAACCTGGCCTATCACTTCGCGTTCGATTACCAGCGCGAGCAGAGGGTGCATGAGTACATCGGACCGCTGCTGAGAGAGCTGCGGGCGTGGAAGTCGATGAGCGGCGAAAGCACACTGTTCCATGCGGACGTCGACGGCAAGCTCGCCATCTGCGACACGCGCCCGGCCGCACGGGCCGCTGTCACGGTGCTCGAACACTTAGACCGCGAGCTCTATCTACAGTGCGACGCCATTGCCGACATCCGCAGGCTTGTTGACGTCGCGCGCGCGGAAGGCGCGCCGGCAGGCGAGGAGGCAATTGCCGAACGGCTCGAGCCGCTGTGCGCG
>Ga0310811_10011316_pt1 | contig 11562 bp, 12 predicted proteins | sample YCmetagenome_FD_207642 | JGI IMG/M metagenome (GOLD analysis project Ga0310811, IMG submission 207642) | Soil microbial communities from experimental microcosm in Duke University, North Carolina, United States - YC | ecosystem: Engineered > Artificial ecosystem > Soil microcosm > Unclassified ... | reverse complement strand
AACATGGCGGCCAGATACACCAATTCGGGGTCCGGTGTCACGCCGAGCCGGTGAGCGTGGATCTGGCTGAACAGAAAAACCCTCCGGGAGTGATGGTAGATGAGCGGACTGGCCGTCTCCCGGATGAATCGAGTCGCTTCGGCGACCGTCGCCGTCTCGGGAATCTCGACCCCCGCAATAACTTCCGTCATCGTTGCGCGTCTCCCGTTGTCGTGGCCGGACTATATATCCCACTTCAATGATGCGCGTCGTCACACGTCTGGCGCAGCCTTTGTTCGGCCCGAAAGCACTCGAATCGAGACGCCGAGGCGGCCGCAGCGCGGCCAGCAGACGGGCGCGGCCGTTGGTCGCAGTGTGATAGCTCTCCGCTCAACCTTCGTGCCTGATGACGATGTGCTACCAATGGACGGTGCGTTCGTCGACCGGCCCCGCCACAGCAGGGCCTTCAGCTCCGTATCCCCTCGTCCGCAGGTCGCCGAGGTCCGGTCGGGTAGAGACCGGCGGCGCGACTTCGCTCGCGCGCAGCGTCGCGATCTTCGTCTACGACGGGGTCACCCTGCTGGACGTGGCCGGTCCCGCGGAGGTGTTCAAAGCGGCGAACCGATTCGGTGCCCGGTACCGCATCACGCTGCTCTCGCCGACAGGTGAGGACGTCGCATCGAACCTCGGCTTCAAGATCGCCGTATCCGGCGCCGTCGACCCCGAGCAGGCCCTGGACACCTACCTGGTGGCCGGCTCCGATCGCTATCCCAGCAGCGCCGTGCCCAGGGAACTGGCCGAAGCCGCGCGGGTACCGGCGGCTCGAGCGCGCCGCGTCGCGTCGATTTGCACGGGCGCGTTCATCCTCGCCGCCGCAGGTCTGCTCGACGGCAAGCGCGCGACGACACACTGGCAAGTCACGCACGAGCTCGCCGCCCGCTGTCCGAAATGCCACGTCGAACCCGACGCGATCTATGTGCGCGACGGCTTCACGTACACCTCCGCCGGCGTCACCGCCGGAATCGACCTCGCGCTCGCGCTCGTCGAGGAGGACCACGGACCGGATCTGACCCGCAGTGTCGCCCGCGCTTTGGTGGTTTACATGCAGCGTTCGGGCGGCCAGTCACAGTTCTCCGCGCCGCTGCAGGGACCGCCGCCCCGGTCTCCGGCGCTGCGCACGGTAGTCGACCTGGTGACGGCGAACCCTCAGGGGGACTACTCGCTGGCCACACTCGCAAAGCATCTGAATGTGAGCACCAGGCACCTCACCCGGCTCTTCCGTGACGAGCTTTCCACCACGCCCGCGCGGTATGTCGAGAACATTCGCTTCGACATGGCCAGGACCCTGCTCGACCAAGGACAGAGCGCGACGAAAGCCGCGGCCCTCGCAGGATTCCCCAGCTACGAGAGCCTGCGGCGGGTGTTTAGGAGAGAACTGTCGATCAGCCCCGCGGCCTACCAGCGCCGGTTCGGTACCGCTCGACGTGCCCAACCGCAATAGGGCGATTGGCCGCACGCCTGCAGGATATATCAGAACCGCCTTGCTCGCCCACATGATCGCCTGCACCCACCTGTCCGGGGGCGGGCGCCTGCCGAATCGAGACGAGAAGCTGCTATCGCTGTAGTCGTCGTAGACGTGGCGGAGGCTTCTTATGATCGGTTCCACAGTGGGTGCCGCGACAAAAGGAGGGGGCCCGGGGTTTTCAGGTGGTCCGCCGGCGACACAGCCGCCCAGCCAGTTCGCCGGTCGCGTCAGCTGCGTGGCGCTGCATCCAGGGCCCGAATGTGATGCGTGTTGCGCCCAGACGCGCCAACGTGGTCACGGACTCGACGTCCGCGCGAGCGGCCATGTTGAGCGGGCCGTCGATGTTCGCCCGCAATTCGTGAAAGACCCTAGCTGGCGCCAAGATCGGGTAGACGCAATCTGCGCCGGCGGCCACGTAACGACGCGCACGTGCTATCGCATCGACGGGGTCGCCCGCCCCGACCAGGAACGTGTCGACCCGGGCGTTGATGAAGAGAGCCGGGCCCGCCGCCGCCCGTACCTCCGCCAGCCACTCCGCCTGTCGTTCGGGATCCCTGAGCGTGGTGTGGTGCTCGGAGTCCTCCAGGTTGCAGCCCACGGCACCTGTGTCCAGAACACGTTCGACAAGCTCCGTCGGTGAGAGACCGTATCCGCTTTCGAGGTCGGCGGATACGGGCACAGAGACGGCGCGGACGATCCGTTTCACCGCCGCGAACATCTCGTCCGCCGGAGTGAAGCCGTCTTCGTAACCCAGTGACGCGGCTATACCCATGCTCGGAGTCGCAAGCGCGGGAAACCCGGCCTCGGCGAAGATTCGAGCGCTGGCGACGTCCCAGGGTCCAGGCAGGACGAGCGGATCGCCTGGGGCTCGATTTTGATGCAAAGCATGGAAGATTGAGGAAGTCATCTGTTTCTGGTTCTAGTCTCGTCATAAATTCTTTGTGGAGTGCAATATGAAATGGGCTCTCATTTGCAAAAAACTTTTAAGCTTTTTGTCGTCCCGTGTCGCCAAATCTCTCTCAATTTCTTCGCTGCCTAGACTGCCGTAACGCCCAGTGACCCTTCCACCCTTATCCAGCCGTACGCGCCTCACATCGGGACAGCTCGGCGGAGGCTCGTCTCCGCACCTGCGTGTCCGGATCACCGCGGAACGCGTGCGATGGGCGGACCTGTTCGAGCGGGCGAGAAGATCCGTCGGGCCAAGAAGGTAGCTTCCACGCGCCCGCATCCCTCGGCCCCGGACAACAAGATGGCGGCTGTGCGGGTGCGGGGCTGGTTGACCGGATCCGGGACTCCCTGACCGGCCGCAGCCACTCGTGACGCCCGCTGGGCGAGGGGAGGCGCGCGGGACCGGCGGCTTGCACCGGCTGCCACCTGCAAATATGGCCGACCGGACCAGTTGTCGTCCTTTCAGTGACGGGTTGGGTTGTCATCGCTTGGACGACGTGTTACAACGGGGTTGTAGGCACTTCGGATCCGCCCGGAGCGGGCCGGGTCCGACGGCTCTGACTCGAAGGAGGCTGTTTCGATGTTGATGCGCACCGATCCCTTCCGCGAGCTGGACCGGCTCGCGGGCCAGCTGCTCGGCACCGCTGCGGCGGGTACCTGGTCGCATCCGAACCCCATGCCGCTGGACGCCTACCGCGACGGCGAGAGCTTCGTCGTGTGCTTCGATCTGCCCGGCGTCGACCCGGCGGCGATCGAGCTGGAGGTGGAGCGCAACGTGCTCACCGTCAAGGCGGAGCGCCGTCCTGTGCACACCGGCGAGGAGTTCGAGATGCAGATCAACGAGCGACCGCTCGGGGTATTCTCCCGGCAGCTGTTCCTCGGCGACACCCTTGATGCCGAGCACATCGACGCCGACTACGACGCGGGTGTGCTGATCCTGCGTATCCCGGTGGCCGAGAAGGCCAAGCCCCGCAAGATCGAGATCACCGCGTCAGGCGGCCGCAAGGAGATCAACGCCTGACGCGATTTCGGGACTCCGCCGCCTGCCGCCCCCCTGACCCCTCCGCGGGTCGGCAGGCGGCGGCACCGCCGCGTAACGAGGTGGGGAGACGTTCGTGACCGAACAGCTGATGTGCACACTCACCCTGGACCCCGACCACCGCCCGGTGCTGCTCCTGCGCGGGGAGGTCGACCTCGCCACCGCCGACCAGTTCCGGGACGCCGCTCTCGGCGCGGTGCGCCGCCACTACCGGGTGGTGTTCGACGTCGCGGGTGTGATGCTGCTCGACGCCAGCGGGCTGCGCGTGCTTCACGCTGTGGCGCGCGAGGCCCGGCGGCTGGGCCGCCCTGCGCCGGTGCTGCGCGGAGTGCGGCCCCTGCTCGCCCGATCCCTGAAGATAACCGGGCTTCACGACGCTTTCGAGCGGGAGCCCGCCTGGCCCGAGCCGGGACTACGCGGCCCGGTGCGTAGCGCACGCGCTGGGATGGCCGCCGCCTGCGCCATACCGTAGACCACGCGCTTTTGGAGGAGCGCCATGCCCATGTCGTGGAACACGTTCCTTGACCAGGTGAGCGAGCGCGGCGAATACGCGCGCACCGACGAGGCCGAACGTGCAGCCCGCGTCGTACTCGCCCTGCTCGGTGCGCACCTGGTCGGTCAGGTGCGCGCCGACCTGGCGGCCCGGCTTCCGGAGACCTTCGCGCTGATCCTGCTCAATCCTCTTCAGGCCCGCGAACCGCTGCCGCCGGAGCGCTTCATCCGCGCCTCGGCGGCGTGGATCGAGGGAGCGAGCGAGAAGACCGCCGCCTGGGACGTCAGCGCGGTACTGAGCGTCGCCGCCGACGCCGCAGGCAAGGAGCTGATGGAGCAGATCCTCCTGCAACTGCCCGACGGCTACGACTTGCTGTTCGGCAGGCCACGCGAGCTCTGACCCTGCTTACCGGCCCCGAGTACGGCTGGAATAGCGCCGATCCGGGGCCACACCGGCCGCGTCATCGACTCGCCTCGGGTGCGCGTTCACTGCTCACAAGCGCACACACGCGACACCCAACTCTGGTGCGCGCCTTCCGGACGGCTCGTACCTTTCCGTGGTCGGTTGGGCCGCCGGTCCGGGTCATCGATGCCCGGATCAACGTAAGGCCGGCGCGCGCGTGGCCGGCGGGTGCACTCGCGAGGGCCTGTTCGTGCGCCCGACCCGTGTTGGCCGATGTGCCGGGATGCGACGTCGTTCACCGGCACCTACCGTTCGAGGGTGACGTGGCGTTTCCACGCCCGGTAGCCACGCGCCCCAGAGCGGCGTCGAAGGCGGTGCCGTACTTGGCGTCGCGATCCCGGATCAAGGCGCTGAACTGGTCTGCGCGCTCGCCGAGTTGCATGAGCAACTCGCGGGCGCACTGCGCGGCGAAGGCTGCGGTCGGGTGCCGGGTGACACCGAAGATGTGCACGGTGCGGGTACGCAGCTCCATGACGAAGAACACCGACACCTTGGTCAGGTTCACGCAGTCAACCTCGAAGAAGTCGCAGGCGAGCAGGCCAGCGGCCTGGGTGCGAAGGAACGCGCGCCACGTCGTGGAGCGCGGGCGCTGCGGGGCGGGCGGGATGCCGTGCTCGCGCAGGACGCGGCGCACTGTCGAAGCCGCCACGCGCCGACCCGCGTCCGTGATTCAACCAGCCGGCCGGGAGCGTGCGATGCGAGCGCGGACACGTCCCGGGACCGTTGAACTCCCTGGTCGGGAGTTTCCTGTCCGGGTACAACGCCAACCGGATGACCGCACAACGCCGGCCTGCTCGAGGAGTGGATGATCGCCGTGCGTGGCGTCGAACTGCCGCACCTGCATGCCTTCACCCGCGGCCTCGACATCGACAAGAACGCCGTCCGAGCGGCCCTGACCCTCCCGTTCCACAACGGCTGGACCGAGGGCGTGAACACCAAGACGAAGCGGATCACGCGACAGATGGCGACGAGCAACTCGTCGCGGACGGCGTCATCGAGTTGGTCCAGGTGCTGCCAGGCTGTCCGTTCGTCTTCCCGGCAGGTGTCGAGTTGGGCCGCCTGGGTTGTGAGCTTTGTGATGGCGGCTTCTGTGGTGGACACCTCTTCTCGGAGTCCCAGGTACTGGCTGGCATCGATGCCGAGTTCGTCGAGGGAGCGCTGGAAGTTGAACCGCCCGGGATCGCGCCAGAGCCTGGCGCAAAGCCGGTGCGCTTCATGGGCGCGTGCACGGGGAACTGCGGCGTCTCGGCCGCAGGATGAGCGCCGCCACCGTCCGGCAGGTGCTGTGTCAGGCCGGCCTCGGTCCCGCTCCGCGCAGAGGGCGGGCCGATCGCGAGTGGAGCGCGTTCCTTAAGACCCAGGCCCGTGGGCTGCTGGCCACCCATTTCACGTCGACACCGTCGGGCTCACCCGCCCCTACGCGCTGTTGGTGATGGGAGGTGCGCGCCCGTACCGTGCACGTGCTCAGGGTCACCGCCCATCCGACGCGAGAGTGGGTCAACAGCGGGCGCGCGAGCTGATGTGGCAGCTCGGCGAGCACGCCGACCGGTTCACGCACCTGATCCGGGACCGGGACGCGAAGTTCACGACCGCCTTCGACGCCGTCATGGTGGGCGAAGACATCGATGTGGTGAAGATCCCGCCGCGCCGCCCGAACTGCAACCCCTACGCGGAGCGCTCCGCGCACTCCGTGCGCTCCGTGCGCGAGGAGTGCCTCGATCGGATGCTGGTCTACGACCGCCGCCATGCCGAGTCGATCCTTCGCTCCTATGCTCGGCACTTTCAACTCCCACCGCCCCCACCAAGGACGCGGACAACTCGCACCGCCCGACGACCCGAACGTCATACCCTACCCATAGCCCGGATCGAGCGGCGGACTGCCGTCGCCGGGCTGATCAACGAGTACAGGCAAGCGATCTGACGGATCGAGAACACCGCAGATCACGGCCCGTGAAGACATTTTGAAGCGCTACGGGTCAGCGCGTTCGCTATCTCTTGTGTGGTCTGGCCCCATCCGTGCAGGGTTGACCGCCGCTGTCGTGCGGCGGCCCGTAGACGGTGTCGGTGGTGCTCGTCGTCCAGCCATTCGCCGAGCGCGGTAGCGAGGGCAGCCGGATCGCCGGGAGGGACCAGTTGGCCGGGCAGGGCGCCATCGGCAGTGGAGCCGAGCGCCTCGGGCAGCCCGCCGACGGCGGAGGCCACGACGGGCAGGCCGTGGGCGAGCGCTTCGGCGACGGTCATGCCGTACGTCTCCGAGCGGGATGGCGCGACGAGCAGGTCAGCGGTGGTGTACACCTGGCTTAGCGCTGCGCCGGTCAGGATGCCGGCGAGCCGGATGCGGCGACCGTAGCCGAGGTCTTCGGTTCGGGCCCGCAGTTGTTCGACGAAGTCCGGGTCCCGGTCGAGCGGTCCGACCAGCACGCACTGCCAGTCTCGGTCGGCGAGGTCGGCGAGCGCCTGGACGAGGAGATCCTGGCCCTTGTGGCTGCTGAGGACTCCGACGCAGATCAGCTGACCGGGGATGGGCCGAGCCGGGGCGGTGACCCGGTCGGCGCCGGGCCGTGCGACGTGCACCCGGTCGCCCGGGATCTCGTATCGGGCCAGCACCTGTCGGCGGGTCCATTCGCTGGTGGCGACCACGCCGGTGGCCGCACGCAGCACGTCACGTTCGGAGCGCTCCGCGCTGGCGTCATGATGCGTGTCGAGGGCCGTAGCCAGCGGCATGTGCAGCAGCACTGTGATTCGTATCCGCCCGGCGTGCGGCAGCAGTTGCGCAGCGGCCGGTGAGGCGATGAGCCCATCGATCAGGACGATCTCACCGTCGGGGACGGCGGAAACGACGCGGGCCAGGTCGGCGCGGGCGTCCGGCCCGGGATCCGGCCACGTCCCGGCGGCGGTCGTGACCAGCACATCCCAGCCGGCCTCGGCCAGCCCGGCGCAGACGCGCCGGTCGTAAACGTTGCCGCCGGTGGGCTGGTCGGGATCGTCGAACCCCTCGGGCACTACTACGTGGACCCGCATAGTCTGTTCCGACCTTCCAGAGTGCCTGCCGCACCGAGCCAGCCCCACCTGCGGCCGAGTTGAACCACACACGCCGCCGAACCGTCATACCCATACGGAGTGATACGTAAGAAACGGCAGCCGCAGCAACCCTAGACGATCGGCGAGCACCATTGATGGCGGTACAGGAGTGGGTCCGGCCGGATGATCACGGCGAAGTCGGCAGCGGTCGCGAGCGCAAGCTCGCGTTGGTGGCCGAAAAGCGATGACCCAGCTTGATGAAGCCTCGATGCCCTACGACTATGCCCGCTATCTGGCGGCGAAGACGACCGTGGATGACCGGGCGCTCAACCTGCATGTGCTGGCCGAGTTGCGCCGCTTGATGCCTGCGGGTGCGCCGCGGGTGCTGGAGGTCGGCGCCGGCCTGGGGACGATGGTGGCGCGGCTGATGGACTGGGGCGTGATCGGCGGCGGCGAATACATCCTGCTGGATACGGATCGGCAACTGCTGGATTGTTCGCGCCGGTGGCTGTGCGACTGGACGGCCACACGGGGCATGCGCAGCGACCTGCTGCCGGACGGGGTGCAGGTGGGCGATCTGCGGGTGCGCTTGGTCCACGCCGAGCTCGGCAGTTACCTGGAGGCCGCTCATGAGGAGCGAGCCGATGTGCTGATCGCCAACGCCGTCCTGGATCTGGTGGATGTGCCGGCCGTCCTGCCCGGATTGCTGCGGCTGCTGGTCCCCGGCGGCGTCTACTGGTTCACGATCAACTACGACGGCGAGAGCATCTTCGCGCCCGGCCACCCCTGTGACGACCAGGTCATGCAGGCCTACCACCGCGACATGGACGAGCGCTTCCGCTACGGCCGGCCGGCCGGGGAAAGCCGAACGGGCCGCCGTCTGTTCCACTACCTGCGGAATGCGGGGGCGCCCGCGCTGGCAGCGGGGTCGTCGGACTGGGTCGTGCATCCGATCCCGGACGGGAGCTATCCGGCCGACGAGGCCTACTTCCTGCGCAGCATCCTCGACACGATCCGGGACGCACTACGCAATCGCCCGGACCGGATGGAACCGGCGGGCCTGGCCGACTGGCTGGCTGAGCGCGGTCGGCAGCTGGCCGCGGGCGAGCTGGTCTATATCGCCCACCAGCTTGATTTTGCGGGCCGCTCCCCCAGCTAGTGTCCAGCCAACGCGCGGCGGCTGGGCACGGAGGCTGGGCACAGGGTATGGCCGGTCAATCGCGAACTGCTTCCGAAGCGCGCGGTGCCGGATCGGGTCGTCTCGACTCGCCCGGGTGTTCCCGATCGCGACGGCGGCGAACGGCGTCCCCCAGCAGCACGCCTGCGCCCGGGGAAACTGCGGCCAGCGTGAGCGTCGCGTAGAGAACGGCGACCGTGACCCCGACGGCGGCGCCGAGCCCGGCTGCGGCGAAGGCCCAGGCCGCAGCGCCTTCCCTCAGCCCCCACCCGCCGACGCTCAAGGGAATCGCCATCGCAGTCTGGACGAGCATCAGCAGCGCGAGCAGCTCACCCATGGGGGCGGTGCAGCCGGCGACCCGGGCCGCGATGACGAACGTGGCGGTGTGTGCGGCGACGACCAGGATCGAGGCCAGCGTGAGCCGGGGCCACACGTCCGGGGCCAGCAGGCCGCGACGCACGTCGGCGGAAATGGTCCGGGCGGCACGTGCCAGCCGTGGCCGGCCGCGGCGAGCGGCGCGCCTCACGACCAGCGCGGCGCATCCGGCTACCCCCACCGCACCCGCCAGAACGTACGGCAGCGCTGGCCGGATCGGCGACGGCAGGGTCAGCAACACGACGGCGGTTACCACCGCCTGGATGACCTGACCCCACAGCCGTTCCCAGCCCACCGCGCGTAACCCCAGCACGACGTCGCCAGCGCGTCGGCCGTGCGTGGCCGCCCGGTGTACATCGCCGAGAACTCCGCCGGGGAGCACGCAGTTGAGGAACAGGGAGCGATAGTAGGCGCAGACCGCGCTCGGGAGGCTGAGGTCGACGCCGAGTGCCCGCGCGACTACGCGCCAACGCCAGGCCGAACACACCGAAGCCAGGGCGTTGAGCGTGACCGCGGCGACGATCGCCTGCCAGGTGACCGCGCGCAGTCCGTCCCAGAAGGGCGCCGCGCCCACCAGCCGCACGGGAAACCACAGCACGATGACGCCTGCGGCCAAGCGCAGCAACGCTGGGCCGAAGCGGCGGACGCGCGGATCGATCCCGGCCGGGACCAAGTGAGAATCAGCCACATCGGATACCACGGGCCGTCCGGATACATAGTTCACCGAACACCCAGTTCAACCGTTCGGCTGAGCGGTGTGTGGACATCCGAGGTTGGTCGCGATGAACCGGCATGGCTGCGGGCCCGTTGTCCGCACTAGGAATCGCGGCAGACGGCCATGGAGGCACAGTGCGCACGAAACAGCCTGTGGACGAAAGCGCGCCGCCCATGCTTCGGCGCGCGGGCGAGAGCAAGCAGCCCACGATTCGGCTCGCGGCGATCCTGGGGCTGCTCACGACAGCCGCCGTGCTCGGCGTCGTGTCCGCCACTGCAGGTCTCGGCGTCGCCGGCTGGATCGTCGGGCCGGCGATCGGTTCGGCGGCGACCGCGCTGCTCGTCACGGCCCGCATGCGCAGTGACCGGCCGGAGATGTTCCCGGCGGACTGGGTCACGCTGACCCGGACGCTGCTCATAGCCGCGGTCGCGGGCCTCGTCGCCGATTCGTTCGACCGGCCGGTGTCGGTCACGGCCCTGGTCACCCTGTCGACGGTCGCGCTGGTCCTCGACTCGGTGGACGGGCAGGTGGCACGCCGGACCGGCACCGACACCCCGCTGGGCGCCCGCTTCGACGGCGAGGCCGACGCGTTCCTCATTCTGCTGCTCAGCATCACCGTGTCCCGGAACTACGGCAGCTGGGTGCTGCTCATCGGCGCCGCCCGCTACGCGCTGCTGCTGGCGGGCTGGCTGATGCCGTGGCTTGCCGCGCCGCTGCCGCCACGGTACTGGCGCAAAGTCGTGGCTGCGATCCAGGGCATCGTGCTCACCCTCGCCGTGTCCGGACTAGTCGACCGCCTCGTCGGGATGATCGCGACCGCCGCCGCGTTGCTGCTGCTCACCGAGTCGTTCGGCCGCGACGTGATCTGGCTGTACCGCACGGTGGCGGGCCCGAGCACCCGCCGGGCCGCGCGGGTGGCCGCCACCGTGCTTTCGGTCGGACTCGTGTGGGGCGTTCTGCTCGCTCCCGACCGTGCCTCGCAGTACACCCCTCATGCCTTTGTCCGCATCCCCGTGGAGTTGTTGGTCCTTGTCGCCGTCGCGCTGGTGCTGCCGACCTGGCCGCGACGGATCGTGGCCGCGGTCGCGGGACTCCTGTTCGGTCTGCTCGCTCTGCTCAAGATCTTCGACATCGGGTTCTACGAGGAGATCGGGCGGCCGTTCAACCCGGTGCTCGACCGGGGCGACCTCAGCCCGGCCATCGGCGTGGTGCGCGACGCGATCGGCCCTACGCGCACCGACATCGCGGCCGTCCTGCTGTGTCTCGCTTTCGTCCTGATCGTCGCCGCGATCACCGCTTCAGCGATTCGCATCGCCACCGTGACCGCCCGGCACCGCCGCGACGCGGCTCGCGGACTCGCCGCCCTCACGGTGGTCTGGGCGCTGTGCGCGGGCCTGTCACTGCAGTTCGTCCCGGGCTCCCCGATCGCCTCCACCAGCGCCTCCGGGCTGACCATCTCGCGGGTACGCGACACCAACGCGGCGCTCCAGGACGAGCGCGTTTTCGAGAAGAGCCTCAACGGCTCCGACCCCCAAGCCGCCGTCCCCGCTTCGGACCTGCTCACCGGATTACGCGGCAAGGATGTCGTCCTCGCGTTCGTCGAGAGCTACGGGCAGGTCGCCGTGCAGGGCACGACGTTCTCCTCCGGCGTCGACAACGTCCTGCGCCAGGGCACCGCCTCACTGGCCAGCGCGGGCTGGTCCACACAGAGCGCCTGGCTCACCTCTCCGACCTTCGGCGGGATCAGCTGGCTCGCCCACTCCACCCTGCAGTCCGGGCTGTGGGTCGACTCCGTGCAGCGGTATGCCGAGCTCGTCGACAGCCACCG
>Ga0310811_10011315_pt1 | contig 11562 bp, 8 predicted proteins | sample YCmetagenome_FD_207642 | JGI IMG/M metagenome (GOLD analysis project Ga0310811, IMG submission 207642) | Soil microbial communities from experimental microcosm in Duke University, North Carolina, United States - YC | ecosystem: Engineered > Artificial ecosystem > Soil microcosm > Unclassified ... | reverse complement strand
CCCCGTTCCGACCTTGTTCCCAACACGGCCGACTACGAGAACCTGCCCTTGGTCACGCCCAACGGCTTTCGCGAATATGACGCGCGCTGGCTGTTCGGCAAGGAGATCAACCTTTTGGGCATCCAGGCGCTGGGCCTGGGGCTGGGCACCTATCTGCATGACATCGGCGTGACACCCAAGGTCGTCACCGGCCATGACTTCCGCTCTTATTCGCTGTCCATCAAACAGGCCCTGACCATCGGCCTGATGCGCGCAGGCTGCGAAGTGCACGACATCGGCCTGGCGCTATCGCCGGTGGCCTATTTCGCGCAATTCGCGCTGGACTGCCCGGCGGTAGCGATGGTCACCGCCAGTCACAATGAAAACGGCTGGACCGGTGTGAAGATGGGCGCTCAGCGGCCTTTGACTTTTGGTCCCGACGAGATCAACGCCATCAAGGACATTGTGCTGAATGGCAAGGGCCGGGAGCGTCCCGGCGGCGCCTATGTTGCGGTCCCCGACATGCGCGAGACCTATCTGCAGGAGGTGACCAAAGGCCACAAGCTGTCGCGCCCCATCAAGGTGATCGCGGCTTGCGGCAACGGCACGGCGGGCGCGTTTGCGCCGGAAGCCTTGCGCCGCATCGGCGCCGAAGTGATCGGCATGGACACCGATCTGGATTTCACCTTCCCCAAATACAATCCCAATCCCGAAGACATGGAAATGCTGCATGCCATGAGCCATGCGGTGAAGGAACAGGGCGCCGATCTGTGTCTTGGCTTCGACGGTGACGGCGACCGCTGCGGCGTGGTGGACGATCAGGGGCGCGAAATCTTCGCCGACAAGATCGGGGTGATGCTGGCGCGCGATCTTTCCGCGCAATACAAGAATCCGCAATTCGTGGTGGATGTGAAATCCACCGGCCTGTATCTCACCGACCCCGTGCTCAAGGAACGCGGCGTCAAGACCGATTACTGGAAGACCGGCCATTCCTATATCAAGCGCCGCACCTCGGAACTGAAGGCGCTGGCGGGCTTTGAAAAATCCGGCCATTTCTTTTTCAACCAGCCAATCGGCAACGGCTATGACGACGGCATCGTCGCGGGCATCGCGGTGCTGGAGATGCTGGACCGCGCCGGGAAGGCCGCGAAACTGTCGGCGCTGTATGACGGGCTGCCCAAGACCTGGGGCTCGCCCACCATGGCGCCCTTCTGCCCGGATGACAAAAAATACGCCGTGGTCGAAGCGATGGTGAAGCAGTATTCGGCGATGAAGGAAAAGGGCGAAACCCTGCTGGGCCAACAGATCACCAGTGTGGTCACGGTCAATGGCGTGCGCGTGACCCTGGAAGACGGCACCTGGGGCCTGGTACGTGCCTCCTCCAACAAGCCGTCGCTGGTGGTGGTGGTGGAGAGTCCGGCGTCCGAAGCCAATATGCGGGCGATATTCAAGGACATCGACACGCGTCTGGCGCAGTATCCCGAGGTTGGGGAATACGATCAAAAGATTTGATCTTGTATTGACGCTCGCGCCGCGCAAGCATTCCCCAAAATAACGGGGAGGGTGGCATGGACCGGCGAACCTTGCTGGCTGCAGGCTTGGGCGGCGCGCTATTGCCGCGTGCGGCATGGGGGCAGGAACACGGCATCGGTTATCTGCCGGGCGACTCCGAAGAATTCATCGGCCTGTGGCCCGGCACCCCGCCGGGCGGGGAGGGCATCAAACTGGACCTGAAAGTCACCGATGCGGTCCAGCCGGACGGCTTCCATGTCCGCGCCATCAGCCAGATCCAGCAGCCCGGCTTCTTTGTCTATCGTCCGGTCAAGCCCACCGGGCTGGGTCTGCTGATCATTCCGGGCGGCGGCTATACGTCCGAGGGCGGCGACCGCGGCGGGCGCGAGATCGCGCAATATTTTGCGGCGCGCGGCATCATCAGTTTTGTGCTGCGCTATCGCTTGCCGGGTGAGGGCTGGAAGAATCGCGAAATCGTGCCGTTGCAGGATGCCCAGCGCGCCATGCGCCTGATCCGCGCCGGCGAATACGGCGTGTCGCGGTTGGGGGTGATCGGCTTTTCCGCGGGCGGGCATCTGTCCACGACCCTGGCGCTGCGTTCCGCCATGCCGGTCTATGAACGGGTCAGTCCCGCCGATGGACTGGATGCAAGGCCGGTTATTGCCGCGCATATGTATCCGGTCGTCACCATGGGCGCGGGCGCGCATCCCGGCTCACTGGAGAAACTGCTCGGACCCAATCCGTCGCCGCAGGCGGTGGATACCTGGTCGCTGGAAAAGCATGTGACCAAGGATGCGGTGCCGTCCTTCATCTGCCTGGCGACGGACGACGATGTCGTGCCGCCTCAGCCCAACGGCATCGCTCTGTTCCGCGCCATGCAGGAGGCGAAGGTCGCGTCAGAATTGCAGGTCTTCGAGACCGGCGGTCACGGCTTCAGCCTGCATTGGACGCAAGGCAAGCCCAATGCCGCCTGGCCTCAGTTGTTCCTCAACTGGGCCGCGACGCACGGTTTCAGTGGCTTCAGGGCTTGATCAGGCCTTCCAGCAAGGCTTTGTGAAAGGCTGCGGGGTCCTGGATCTGCGGCGAATGGCCGAGATCGGGAAACTCCACCAGCTTGGCATGGGGAATGCGCGCCGCGGCTTCTTTCGCCATCACGGGAAAATTGCCAAGGGTGGCGCGGATCTGTGGTGGCACCGCATTGCTCTTTCCTGTCGTGTCCTTGTCGCCGATCAAGAGCAGCACCGGCATGGAAAGCCGTTCCAGCTCATGCACCACCGGCTGGGTATAGATCATCTCCGACGTGAGCGCGGAATTCCACGCCATCGCTTCACGACCCGGGCCGCGATACATGCCGGCTTGCATTTGCACCCAGGGTTCATATTCCGGCTTCCAGGTGCCGGCATAATAGACGGTGCGTTCATAGTCGCGGATGCTGTCGGCCGTGGTCTTCAGCGCGGTCTGGTACAGCTGGTCGACGCCCGTCGGCGGCACGCCCTTGGCGCGTCCATCCTCCAGGCCCAGCGGATTAACGCTGACAAGCTGCTCGGTACCGCCCGGATAGGTGAGGGCATAGCGGGTCGCCAGCATGCCCCCCATGGAATGGCCCATGATGATGGTCTTGGAGATTCCGAGCGACTCCAGCAGTGCATGGGTGTTCGCCGCCAGTTGCTCGAAACTGTACTGGTAATGGGCCGGTTTGGTGGATTTGCAGAAGCCGACCTGGTCGGGCGCGATCACGCGGTAGCCCGCGCCGGTCAGAACCCGGATCGTCGCGCCCCATGTCGCGGCACAGAAATTCTTGCCATGCAGCACTGTGATCGTGTGACCGTTGGGCTGTGCCGGTTTCATGTCCATATAGGCCATATCCATCGCCGCGCCCTGGCTCTGGAAACGGTAATGCTGCACCGGAAAGGGATAGTCATATCCTTCCAGCATTGGGCCATAGGCGGGGCCTTCGTCGGCCAGAGCGGATGGGGACGCAAGCAGGAACAGGACGGCAAACAGGCGCTTCATGGTGGGTGTCCCATCGCGAAATTTGCGTGACAATACGCCTTGCCCGCAAAAGGAAAAGAGTGTGATCCTGCATTCAACAAAAGGGGCCAGGAAATGAATCAGGGGATGGATCGGCGCGCTGCCATTGGACTGGGCCTGACAGGTTTGACCGCCGCTTTTTCAAAAACGGCATGGGCCGACACGGTGGTGCAGGGCGACGGCGTTTTGCCCAGCGACCCCAAAGAGGTGATCACACTATGGCCGGGTACGCCGCCGGGGGGCCGGGGCCTGCGCCTGCCGCCCATCCGCGTCACCAATCATGAGCCGCCCTATATCACTCCCAGCGATCGTGCCGTCGATCAGGTCGGTATTCCGGTGATGAATGTTTTTCCGGCCGACAAACCGGATGGCTCTGCCATGATCATCGCACCGGGCGGCGGCTATAGCCGCGAGATGCTGGATTTCGAAGGCATGGATGTGGCGCGGCGCTTCAACGCTGCCGGCGTCAGCTGTTTTGTGCTGCGCTATCGCCTGCCCGGTGAAGGTTGGCAAAATCGCAGCGACGTGCCGCTGCAGGATGCCCAGCGCGCCATGCGGCTGGTGCGCGCAAATGCTGCGAAATACGCGAGCGATCCGGCGCGCATCGGCTTTATGGGCTTTTCCGCTGGCGGGCATCTCGCCTGTTCCATTGCCACGCGTTTCGCTGCGAAAGTCTATGCGCCGCTGGATGCCGCCGACACGGTGGACGCCCGGCCGTCTTTCTCGGTACCGATGTATCCCGTCGTCACCATGGGGCCGGGCCGCCATGCCGGTTCGCGTGATAAGCTGCTGGGGCTCGATCCGTCAGAGGCGTTGATCGACGCCTATTCCTGCGAGCGGCATGTCCCGTCCGACACACCGCCCACCTGGCTTTGCTTGGCCGCCGACGATGCGACGGTCGAGCCTATGCCCAATGCGGGCGCCTATTTCACGGCGCTTCAGGCGGCCAAGATTCCGTCGGAGATGCATATGTTCGAAGCCGGCGGCCATGGTTTCGGCCTCGCCCGCACCGTGGGGAAGCCGACAGCGGTGTGGCCCGACCTGCTGCTGGCCTGGGGCACGGCCCACGGCTTCTTCAAGAGCGCCTAAGGGGCGCGGTCCTTTTGCGTCGTGAGGTGAGCCGCGGCATGCGAAGCATGTGAGCAGGTCCAGTGGACCTGCGAAAGCGGCGAACGCCGCGAGCTTTGCGAGCGGCCGCGCGGCCGTTGCCCCAGCGCGTCGCGTTTGCTCCGCGCGTTCGGCCCTCAAATCGGTCCACTGGACCGATTTGCCCGGCAAGCCGGTCGTGCCTCACTCCTCGCGCCTTGGCAGTTTTGTGGAAGATAAGTCCTAGGCGTTGCGGTCAAGCGGCTTGAGCCCGCCGGACATGGGACAGCGCTTCTTGCAGCACGCTGATGCCTGCACCGTCACGCGGCGCATGCTCGCTCAGATGCCGGCGGAACAGCCGCGCACCGGGCCTGCCATTGTAAAGCCCCAGCATGGGTTTGATCAGCGAATGCAGCCGCGCGCCGCCGGCGAGTGCGCGCGCGACATGCTCGGTATAGGCTTCAACGGCTGCATCCACATCCACAGGCACGCCGCCGAAAAAGCAGGCGTCCACTTCGGCTAGCAGCATGGGATTGTGGTAGGCGGCGCGGCCCAGCATCACGCCATCCACATGGGTGAGATGTTCCTGCGCCTGTTCCAGAGTTTCGATGCCGCCATTGACCAGAATGGTAAGATGCGGCCGCTCGCGCTTGATGCGATAGACCAGATCGTAGTCCAACGGCGGTACATCGCGGTTCTCCTTGGGCGACAGGCCTTCCAGCCAGGCTTTGCGCGCATGCACCGCGAAGATGCTCACACCGGTCTGGGCGCATGTGTCGATCAGTCGGCGCAGGCTTTCCTCCGGATCCTGGTCGTCCACGCCGATGCGGCATTTGACAGTGACCGGAATGGAAACCGCGGCGCGCATCGCCGCCACACACTCGCCCACCAGTTCGGGCTCGCGCATCAGGCAGGCGCCGAAGCGCCCCGATTGCACACGATCGGAAGGGCAGCCGACATTGAGATTGACTTCGTCATAGCCGAAATCGACGGCGATCCTGGAAGCTTCGGCCAGCTTGGCGGGATCGGACCCTCCCAGTTGCAAGGCCACCGGATGTTCAAACGTATCGAACCCCAACAGTCTCGCGCGGTCGCCATGCAGCACCGCGTCCGCCGTCACCATCTCGGTGTAGAGCAGCGCGTGTCTGGTCAGGCAGCGATGCAGCACCCGGCACGGACTGTCGGTCCAGTCCATCATCGGGGCGACGGAAAAGGTGTGGCTGGGGTGCATCGCCCGCCCGATACGCTATTTGGGGGTCAGCTTCAACAGTTTGGTGGTCGGCGGGGTATTGGGGCTGATATTGGCCGTGCCGCTGTCCGTCAGCACATAGACCGCGCCATCCGGACCCACGCGCACATCACGGAAACGCGTATTCAGGTCCGCCAGAAGCGGCTCCTCGGCCACCACCTTGTTGCCCGACAAAGTCAGCCGGGAGACGAACTTGCCGTTCATCATGGCCACGAACAGGCTGTTCTTCCATTGCGGAAACAGGTCGCCCTTGTAAAAGGCGATGCCTGCCGGGTTGGAGGACGGGTCCCAGTAATAGACCGGCTGCTCCATGCCTTCTTTGGCGACGATGCCGTCACCGATCGGCACGCCGGGATAGTCGAGACCATGGGTGATCACGGGCCAGCCGTAATTGGTGCCTTTCTTGATGATGTTGATCTCATCGCCCCCGCGCGGTCCCAGTTCGCTTTCCCATAGCTCACCCGTCCGGGGATCGGCAGCCAAACCTTCCGGGCTGCGCAGTCCGTAGGCCCAGATTTCCGGCAAGGCGCCCGCCTGGCCGATAAAGGGATTGCCGGGCGCCGGTGCGCCATCGGGCGTGATGCGGATCACCTTGCCCAGATGATTGTCCAGCTTCTGGGCTGCAAACCAGTCGATCGTCGTTTGTGGTGACGTGTCCCGGTCGCCGATGGTCACGAACAGATTGCCGTCGGGCCCGAACACGATGCGGCCGCCGGTCTTGCCGCCAAGACCCTTGGCGGGCCATTGCGGCGTGCCGCGGAAGATCACTTTCACATCGCTGAGTTTGTCGCCATCCAGGCGCGCACGGGCGACATAGGTATTGGTGTCATTCATCTGCGGTTCCCGCACGAAATCGCAGAAAGTGAAGAAGATGCGGTGATTGCGGCGGAACTGGGGATCGACTGCGACGTCCAGCAGGACGATCTCCTTGCCGGCCGCGACGCTCATGATCTCCTGCAAGGGCGGCGACAGCACATTGTTCTTGTCCAGAATGTGCAGGGCACCGGGCAGCCGCTCGGTCAACAGCATCCGGCCGTCGGGCAGGAAATCCATGCCCCAGGTGACATGGAGATTGTCCACCAGGGTTGTCACCTTGAACGGGACGGACGCGCGGTAAGGCGCCCGGGTCTGTTCAGGGAACAGCGGCTTGTCGTCGGCCTTTTCCGGCTTGCGTGTCTCGATCGGCTGTCCGTCGATGGTCCGTGGCGGCCCGGGCGGCACGCTCGGCGGTACTGTCTGCGCCAGAGCGGCGGCACACAATAGTGAGAGCGGCACAAGGCACGTTATGATCCGGCGCATGCGCGTCTCCACTAATAGCCAAGTTTCAGCATGGTATTGGTCTGGCCATTGACCGTGCCCTTTTCCAGCCATTCCAGCGAGGCCTGGAACAGCAGCAAGTGGTTCTTTTCCCACATGGCATTGTGCGAGGAGCAGCCCAGGTCGATGAAGACCTTCTGCGGACTGCCGATATCGGCATAGAAATCGCGCACCCGTTCCGGATTGACCTGTTTGTCATTGATGCCGGCGACCATCAGGGTGGGCGTGGTCATGGTTTTCACCTTTTCCTGCGTCCAGCCCCAGCCCGACGAAGCGATGGGCGCACGCCGCACGGCCGGCGACCAGCCGGCGCCGACCGGATCGGACTTCAGCATCTCCGACCACACCGAAGCCGCCGCGTTCGGCTCATATTGGCCCTGGCATGGCGCCTGGCGGTCCCAGTTGGCGATGAATTCGTCATGGCTTTGGGTGTTGAACACCGCCCCCGCCACCGGCAGCACCGCCGGCGCCGCGCCTTTGGTGGTGCGGTTATAGGCGGGCGCCAGCAGGATCAGCTTGTTGACCTGGTCGGGATGATTGGCCGTCCAGCCGCCGGCACGCGGCCCGCCTTGCGACCAACCCACCAGGCTCACTTTCTGGACATGGCGCAGCTTCTTGATGAAATCCACCGCCGCCGAAATGTCGTTCCAGTCGGATTCGATATTGGTCAGGGCGCCGGGATAGGATTGCGGGCAGCTCGCACCGAATATTTTCTGCTGCTCGATCGACAGATTGCACTTGTCGCTGATCGGTGCGGGCCGGGCCGAGCGGCCATAGCCGGTCATGTCCACCGAGAAAACGTCATAGCCCGCCTTGGCTAGAAAGCCCATCCAGCTGTAATCCTGGTAAGGCACATCGAAGCTGACCTCGGCGGGTGTGCCGGCGCCGTGCACGAACAGGACCACCTTGTCGCCCGCGCCTTTGCGCATCACCTCGGGCAAGGCGCGCTCGCGCACGTAAAGTTTGGACTTCTTGCCGGCGATCGCCGGCACGGTGGAGGTTACGGTGACCGTATGGTCGCGGGTCCCGGCTTCCTGTGCAGCCGCCGGTGCGCACAATGCCGCCAGCAGCGCCAGAGTCATCCAGAAACGGGTCATCCAGGAACGAGTCATCCAGAAACGAGGCATGCCTTCCCCCAATTTTTGGGCCCTGCTTTTCGGCCAGTATTGCCGAAAAGCGCACCTGGGGGAAAGGCTGTCAGGGCGCTATCCGGAAGTCCGCGAGGGTACTGGAGAGTGGCCCGCCTTTGTACAATCCGGCAAACCGGTCGGGATGGATGAACTCATCCCGGAACCAGGGATACCGGCGCGGATCGTAACATTGGATCAGCCATTCGATGGTCCGCTGGATTCGAGACACCCGCTTGGAGTCGGGATGATAGGCCAACCAGATGTCGGTTTTGCCGACTTCAACCCCAACCTCCAGGGGGACGAGATTGGCGCCGATCCCCTGCGCATAGGTCGGCAGGGGTCCTATGCCGGCGCCTTTGACGACGGACCAGAAATGCGCGGTGCTGGAATTGTTGCGAACACAGACAAGCCCGTCGGGCGATGCGCCGTCGAAGAATCGCCGATAGGCTTCTTCCCATTGCCCGTCTTGATCCGACTGGATGGCGAAGCGGTGTTTTTTCAGCTCCGCGCTATTGGCGGGCCTGCCATGGATGTCGAGATAGGACTGGGCCGCGAACAGCATGAAATGCAGACGCCCGAGCTTCATCACCTTGAGATTGGGCTCCTTGGGACGATGCAATTGCACGGAGAGGTCGGCTTCCAGCCTGAGCAGGTCGACGGGTTTCTGCCCGCTGGTCACATTCATGACCAGCTTGGGATTGGCGCGCTGGAAATCCACCAGTTGCGGCAGGATCCAGAAGGTCCCCATGCCCTCGGTAACGGCGAGCCTGACCTCGCCCTCGATCTGCTTTTCGGAGAGATTGCGCGCCAGCGATAGCTCGAAGGCGGCGCTCTCCATGTGCTGGGCGGCGGCATAGATCTTTGCGCCTTCCTCGGTCAGCTGCACGCCGTGCACATAGCGGGTCAAAAGTGCGACACCGAGATCGCCTTCGAACTGATCGATCTTGCGGCGCAAGGCGTTGACGGATTGCCCGAGCTTTTGGGAGGCGGCGCGAAATCCGCCGCAGCGGGCGACTTCCAGGAATATGTGGGCGGCCTCCCAGTCGGGAATGACGGGGGAGCCCGCGACCGACCACTGCTTTTCGCGAGGCGCCTTTTTCTTTTGCGGTGAGCGCATGCGATTGGAACCGCCCTGAATAGGCATTGTCACATCTACCGGACCCTTGGCCTCTACCGCGTCGGCCTGTTCGCGTCAAACGCTGCCCGCCGGGCGCAGGCAAAGACCGGTCCGCCGATTGGTTAATTCCGTATCAGGACGTCCCCAAAGGCATTCTTGACCGGTGGACCTTTGTAGATTTCCTTGAAACGGTCGGGATGGATGAATTCGTCCCGGAACCAGGGAAAACGGCGCGGATCGAAGACTTGCATGATCCATTCGATGGTTCGGCCAATGCGGGCGATCCGCTTGGCATCCGCGCGAAAGGTCAGCCAGATGTCGAGGCTCGTGTCCACGCGCAGATTCAACGGAACCAGATCGGTGTCGACGGATTGGACATAGGTCGGCAACAGGCCGATTCCCGCGCCATTGATGATCGCCGAGAAGTGCGCGCTGCTGACATTGTTGCGGAGCCGGACCAGGTTTACCGGCGAAACGCCCGGAAAGAATTTCCGGTATTGCTCCTCCCACCGCCTTTCCTCGTCAGCCATTACGACGACGCGATGCTTGGAAAAATCGCCGGCATCGGTGGGATGCCCATGGGCGTCCAGATAGGACTTGGCGGCGAAAAACATCATGTGCAGCCGGCCGATCTTCACCACTTTCAGGTCGTGCTCCGTGGGCCGTTCCAATTGCACCGAAAGGTCGGCTTCCAGACGGAGCAGATCGGGGGGAGTTTGTCCGCACCTCAGATTCACGGCGAGTTGGGGATTGGCGCGCTGGAAATGGACCAGTTGCGGCACAAGCCATGCGCTGCCCAAGCCCTCGGTGATCGAAAGCCCCACTTCTCCATCTATCTGCTTGCCGGAGAGATTGCGCGCCAGAAGCACGTCGAAGGAAGCATTCTCCATCTGCAGCGTTGCGGCATAAATCCTGGAGCCCTCTTCGGTGGGCTGGACGCCGTTGATATGGCGTACCAGCAGCGGGACGCCCAACTCACTCTCAAACGCATCCACCCTGCGCCGCAGGGCGTTGACCGATTGTCCGATCTTCAGGGAGGCGGCGCGAAAGCTGCCACAGCGCACGACTTCCAGAAATGTATGGGCCGCTTCCCAATCCGCAATGACGGGCGGCTCGATGACGCCCCATTGTTGCTTGCGGGTGTTGCGCTTTTTTACCGTAGGCGGCATGCCATGTGACGTGATGGTGACGGTTGTGAGACGTATACCCGGATAACGGTTGCAGCAACGGGGACAGAAGGCTTTTCGGTGGCTATTTCGCTGAACTGATTTTTTGTCAGTTCAGCGAAATGAATGCAGGTCTGGATTCGATGCCTATTTGTGACGTTGCAGGCGGGTATTGATGAGTTGGAAAAACACCGGCACGAAGAAAATCGCCAGCACTGTTGCGGTGATCATGCCGCCTACCACGCCGGTACCGATGGCGTTCTGGCTGCCGGCGCCCGCGCCATGCGCCAAAGCCAGCGGCGTGACGCCGGCGATGAAGGCGATGGAGGTCATCAGAATGGGGCGCAATCTCAACCGGGCCGCTTCCATCGCGGCATCGAACGCGGACGCACCTTTTTTCTCCGCATCCACCGCGAACTCCACGATCAAAATGGCGTTCTTGGCCGACAGGCCGATGGTGGTGAGCAAACCGACCTGGAAATAGATGTCGTTGAACAACCCGCGCAGGCTGGTCAGGGCCAGGGCGCCCACCACGCCCAGCGGAATCACCATCATGACCGACAGCGGGATGGCCCAGCTTTCATACAAGGCCGCCAGGCAGAGATAGATCACCAGGATGGACAGGGCATAGAGCGCGGGCGCCTGCGATCCGCTCAGCTCTTCCTGATAGGACAGGCCGGTGGCTTCCAGGCCGACATCCTTGGGCAGTTGCTGGGCCAGCTTGCGCATTTCAGCGGTCGCCGTGCCGGTGGAGACGCCGGGCGCGCCCTGGCCCTGTATTTCGATGGCCGGAAGGCCATTGTAGCGGGTCAGCGCGGCCGGACCGACGGTCCAACGTGATGTGGCGAAGGAGGAGAAGGGCGCCATGGTGCCGTTGGCGCTTTTCACATACCAGCGGTCCAGGTCCTGCGGCGTCATGCGATAGGGGGCGTCGCCCTGCATATAGACGCGCTTGACGCGGCCGCGGTCGATGAA
>Ga0310811_10011313_pt1 | contig 11563 bp, 10 predicted proteins | sample YCmetagenome_FD_207642 | JGI IMG/M metagenome (GOLD analysis project Ga0310811, IMG submission 207642) | Soil microbial communities from experimental microcosm in Duke University, North Carolina, United States - YC | ecosystem: Engineered > Artificial ecosystem > Soil microcosm > Unclassified ... | reverse complement strand
GGGCTCCTTTCCCGAAGTGACGACGGTCGCCTCGGAGCTGGGTCGGCCCGATGATGGCACAGACCCGACCGGCTTCTTCAACGTGGAATTCTACGTAGGCCTGAAGCCCTACTCGCAGTGGCGTGGTCCGTATCACAACAAGGCCGGCCTGATCGAGGCGGTGAATGAGAAGCTCGTGTCATTCCCCGGAATCACGTTCAACTACACGCAGCCGGCCGAGGACGCGGTGGACGAGGCGGAGACCGGCCTGAAGAGCGCTCTCGCCGTTAAGGTCTTCGGCGCGGACCTGCACCTGCTCGAGCAGAAGGGCAAGGCGATCAAGAAGGTGCTGGAGCGGGTGCGCGGCATCAGCGACGTGACGCTGGTGCAGGAACTCGGCCAACCGAGTCTCACCATCACCATCGACCGCGAGAGAATCGCACGTTACGGAGTCAACGTTGCCGACATCAACGCGCTGATTCAGACGGCGATCGGCGGTGACGTGGCGACTCAGGTAGAGCAGGGAGAGAAGCAGTTCGACCTCATCGTGCGCCTCGATGAGCAGTTTCGCGACAACCCTGACGAAATCGGCAACATCCTGGTGGCGACACCCGGTGGCCAACAGATTCCGCTCAAGGAGTTCGCGGACATTCAGGTGACCAACGGCGCCTCGTTCATCTATCGAGAGAACAACTCTCGCTACATCGGCGTGCAGTTCTCGGTGGAAGGTCGTGATCTTGCCGGTGCAGTGGACGATGCCATACAGCAGGTGAATCGCAGCGTCGCTTTGCCCCAGGGCTATCGCCTTGACTGGGGCGGCGAGTACTCCGATTACACCGCCTCGCGCGCGCAACTGCGCGTGATCCTGCCGCTGACGCTGTTTCTGATCTTCCTGCTGCTGTTCGCGCTCTACGGCAATCTGAAGTTTCCGCTCATTACGGTGGCGGGCGTGCTGTTGTCGGCACCGGTGGGTGGAATCGTCGCGCTGTGGCTCACCAACACGCCGTTTTCGGTGTCCTCCGGCATCGGCTTCCTTGCGCTGTTTGGCGTGTCAGTGCAGACCGCCGTCGTGTACATCTCATACGTCAACGAACTGCGCCGTGACGGTACCGATCTCGGCGAAGCCATTCGCCAGGGCGCGATCCTGCGGTTACGGCCGATCATGATGACCGCGCTGGTGGCGGCGTTCGGCCTGCTGCCGGTCGCGCTCGCCACCGGTGTCGGCACCGACTCGCAACGGCCGTTTGCGCTGGTGATCGTCAGCGGTCTGTTCACACGACTATTGATCAGCGTCTTCCTGATGCCGGTGCTGTATGCGCTGGTGAGCCGCCCTGGGGATCGACTGGAAGTGTGAGCACCACTTCGCCAGATAAAATGCAACGCTAGCCAAGATGATTCATCATGAAAGCCGCTATCTACAACCAGTTCCGACAACCTCTGAGCATCCAGAGTGTCAACGATCCCGTGCCTCCCGATGACGGCGTGGTGGTCGCCGTCAAAGCTACTGGTCTTTGCCGAAGTGATTGGCACGGATGGATGGGGCACGACCCGGATATTCGCGTGCCGCACGTTCCGGGGCACGAGTTTGCCGGCGAGATCGCCGCCAAGGGCAAACATGTCATTCGTTGGCAGGTCGGTGATCGAGTCACAGTACCCTTCGTCTGCGCCTGCGGCGCATGCAGGCCTTGCCGCTCTGGAAATCAGCAGGTCTGCGATCACCAGTTGCAGCCCGGTTTCACGCACTGGGGCTCCTTCGCCGAGTACGTCGCCATCCATCGCGCGGATCTTAATCTGGTGCGTGTTCCGGATGAGTTGAGTTTCGCAACTGCCGCGAGCTTGGGTTGTCGTTTCGCCACATCGTTTCGCGCAGTGGTGGACCAGGCGCGCGTCACCGAAGGGCAATGGGTCGCAGTCCACGGCTGCGGCGGTGTCGGACTCTCCGCGATTATGATTGCACGAGCTCTCGGTGCCCGCGTCATCGCCATCGATGTCGCGGGCGACAAGCTCGACTTCGCTCGCTCGATCGGCGCCGACACAACTCTTAACGCAAGCGAGCACGCCGACATTGGGGCCTCGATACTCGAGCTCACGCGGCACGGCGCGGACGTTTCGATCGATGCGCTCGGAAGTGCTGAGACCTGCTTGGGCTCGGTTGCCTGTCTCGCAAAACGGGGCAAGCATGTCCAGATCGGACTACTCTTCGGCAAGGCAAGCCGACCGGCCCTGCCAATGGACCTGGTTGTAGCGAAGGAGCTCGAGATTCTCGGCAGCCACGGGATCCAGGCCCATCGCTACCCAGCGATACTGGAGATGATTCGTACTCGGCAGTTGAAGCCCGAAAGACTCGTGGGCCGCACGATCCGGCTCGAAGAGGCGGTTAGGGCGCTGCCCTCCATGGACCATGATTCTTCCGTTGGCATCACGATTGTTGATTTGGTGTGACGGAGCGTGGCAGTGCTTTGGCGACTCCCGCGAGACATTCGCGCCCCACCGCCGCACGTCCGTAGCCTTCTCCCCCTTTAACTGGCCCGAGTCCTCTCCCTAAGGGAGAGGAGTTCAGAGATGGCGCCACATGCTACTGTTGGATAGATGTGTACGGTCACGGTCACACCAAAAAAAGACGCGCGCTACCTGGTGTTCGCCGCCGCGGCGATTCTCCTCATCACCATGGGTACGCGTCAGTCGCTCGGACTCTTCGTGGCACCCCTCAACAAAGCTACCGGCATGGGGATCGTTGCAATCAGCTTCGCGATGGCGATCGGGCAGTTCGTCTGGGGACTCGCCCAACCGATTTTCGGCATCGTTGCCGATCGCTTTGGTTCCCGATGGGTACTCATCGCAGGCGCGGTAATTTTGGCCACGGGTGCCGGACTCACGACTGTGGTGACATCCGAGCTGGGACTTGTACTAACCATTGGGGTCCTGTTCGCCGCGGGCGCCGCAGCAGGCAGCTTCTCGGTGCTCATCGGTGCCACCGCGCGCAACATTAACCCCGAGAAGCGCGCCTTTGCTTCGGGCTTCATCAACGCCGGCGGCAGCATGGGTCAGTTCCTCGTGGCGCCGCTGAGTCAGTTCATTATCGCCACCTTCGGCTGGGTCACAGCGATGTATTCCCTCGCCGTCGCGGCGCTGGCCACTATTCCCTTGGTACGTCTGCTCACCAGTTCACCGCCGCAGCCCCCGCGCGCTGAGCAGAGTGACGCCGTCACCAACGACTCTGGCCACGCCCTTCTAGCGCAGCTCCGCGAGGCGGCCCGTGACCGCAGCTACTGGTGTCTGCATTTGGGCTTTTTCACTTGCGGCTTCCACATAGCATTCCTCGTCACGCATCTCCCGGGCGAGGTGAGCCTGTGCGCGCTGCCGGCCAGCGTTGCCGCAGGATCACTCGCGATCATCGGGCTGTCGAACGTGGCAGGTAGCCTCTCCGTCGGCTGGCTCGGTGGCATCTACCGCATGAAGTGGCTTCTTTTCTGGGTGTACTTCATTCGTGCAGTCGCCATCGCGGTGTACCTCGCCATGCCCAGGACCCCGCTCGTCTTCTACACGTTCGCGGCGGTGCTGGGCTTTACCTGGCTTTCGACTGTGCCTCCTACTGCCGGACTGGTCAGCAAACTCTTCGGTGTCCGCTATCTTGCGACCCTCTTTGGACTCACGCTCCTGTCGCATCAGATCGGCGGGTTCTTCGGCGCCTGGCTCGGGGGCATCGCGCTGGTGCGCTTTGGTGACTACGGGTGGATGTGGTACGCGGATATGCTGCTGGCCTTAGCGGCCGCGTTCATCAACCTGCCAATCCGCGAGCTCCTCATCACGCCGACGCTCTCAGGGCCGGCCGGTGTGAGGTGAGGTACGCGCTCGATCACGCGACAAATTGACGTGGCTAGAAGCAGTCCAGGTCTTCGGCGAATTCGACCGGCCCACCGTACACGCGCGCGATCACAGATCGAGTTTCAGGCTCTCGTCCCAAAGTCCGCAGCATACGATGTGACAGCACGACGCGGTGGACGCCGGCGATCTTGGCGATCCGGCCGATCACAGACGGAGGCATGTGGAGCTGTCTCGCGGCGCCGGTTTCACCTTCGGGAACCGAGTTGTGCGCTACGAACAGATCAGCCCCTGCCGCCAGTCGCTCGAGATTACCGTTATCACCATTGGTGTCGCCGCCCTCCCACCCATGGTGACGCGCCAGGCAATTGCGGGTAGGGCGCCGTGGATGACCTGCGTGGCAGCCAACAAGAGGTCACCGCCGCTTACCACCGTTCGGATCTCGCGAGCCGTCAAGGCGACATCATGCGCCTGCAGCGCGTAGCCGCCATGCTTGGCAGCGAGGAAATCTGCCAGATATCGGTAGGCCGTGTTTGTCGTCGAATAGACCTGACACGAATTCGGTGGTCGACGGGAAGTTCTTGTTACCAGGCGGTCCATAGACTGGCAATGGAAGCTTGCGCTCTTCAAAATACGAGGACTTGATCAATGCCGGGAAATCTGCACTGTGATCGATGTCGAGATGCGTGAACAAGACCGCATCAAGTTGAGCCACATGTGCGCCTGCCTGTCCGAAGCGTAGTGCGCTGCCGTCGCCGCTTGTCGATCAGGACGCGCGGTCGGTTATCCTGCCAAACGAGATAGCTGCTGGACGCTCGCTTATCTCTGTTCATACGCAGGGCCGGCCGCGTCAAATCCACATTGCAGTGCTGCTGGCCCGACAGCGGCCGTTGTTTAGTGCTCGGCGGTGTCGGGGCTGCTCAGCAGGCGACTAATGCGTCGCGAAGTCGCAGCGCTCCTCACCAGATCATCCAGGGAGTAGCGATCGAGCACCGCCAGGAATGCGTGCAGCGCTTCCTCAAGCGGTTGTCGTAGCCCGCAGACGGAGCTGATCGCGCAGGCGTTACGCTGCTGGTTGAAGCATTCGGCTAGCGTGAAATTCTCTTCTGTCGCGCGCACTACCGCTCCGAGATTGATCGACTTGGCTACAGATCCCAGGCGCAGCCCGCCGTGGCGCCCTCGCACGCTCTCGACAAATCCGGCCCGCACTAGCCTGTTCGCGATCTGCATCAAGTGACTGCGGGAAATCCTATAGCGGCTAGCAATGTCGTCAATCGTGTGCAGCGGTCCCGATTCGATCGCGAGAAGCATGAGCATCCGCAGAGCATAATCAGTGTGAATCGTCAGGCGCATACACGCTATCTATCGGCAGTCCGCTTTACGCTCCAGGCATGCCAGGCTCGTCAGGGCCCGCGCAGTCAGTTAACTGTGCGGGCGGTGGGCTTTGTGGACGGAACGCTTCGCTCATCCCTCGCACGGCCCGAGACGGCCTGATATGAGTACTCGTTGGTGTGCGCGCGTCAGCCTCAGCCTCTAGTGACTCTGTGAAACAAGGGTGCTCGGCGCGGAGATCTTGTACTTTGCGTTGTATACGGCAGAGAGCGCGGGCTGGTTGACCTTGGCCACCGCGTTCGCGATCGTTTGCTGCACGCAACGAGCTTCATCCGAGTCCGTCTTGAACCAAAAGTAGTTGCAGGCGCTTGACGCCGCCGTTCGGATGCGCTCGTAGAGCACGGCCGCGCCGGGCGGGTTTGCTATGTTGAGATCCGCGTATTTCACGTTGATGCTGGCGGAGGTGGGGTCAGCTGCGGAAACGGCGCTAACGCTGAAGGCGAGCGCGCCGAAGATCGCAGTAGCGATAAGGCCACGAAGGCCGGTCGAATGGGATGAACTGGTCATGGTCGTCTCCTGCATTGTCGATGGAACGCGATGGAGTTACCCGATGGCGGTGGTTGTTGGAGGATGCTCAATTGCTCGGCTTCAACGCCCGCTATTCAGTAGGAGCGCTGAAGTCAGATCTCGGACACCCTGAATCACGGCGTTCCGAGACCAATGAGAGGTGAGTCGATGCGCCTGTTTGCGCACCTCCTCGCGGACTTGGTGCGGCAGTGCAGCATTGACCGAGTAGGAACTCGGGCGCTGGAGTAATTCGGAGTAGAGTCGAACTAAGGGTGTCCCGTCGCGGTCCCGGGCACTCAATACATAGTGGGGTGGTGACAACTCGCTCGACGGAGCGCGGGCCTAACGTGGGAGACGCCAAAAAAGCGCTCATCGAGCGGCTGTTTGCAGCCCACAATGGTGCTCTGCAGGCTTTTTTCTCCAGACGCCTGCGACGCCAGGCAGATACCGCGGATCTGGCCCAGGAGGTCTACGCTCGGATGCTCAGGGTGAAAAATCCAGAAGCCATTCGAGATATGGATGCGTACCTGTTTACGGTCGCCAGCAATCTCGCCAGGGAGCATTCAGCGCGCGACCGTCGCCGTGGGATTTCGGTTGATGTTGAAGACGCTACGGTCCTGGATGAGCTATCTGAACGGCCCGCATACGACTCTGAGATCGATGTCGCGCGGCAGGTGAGTCGACTGCGCGAGGTTCTGAGGCAGCTTCCGCCAAAATGGCACGCAGCGGTCGTGCTGCAATATGTGCACGGCCTGAGTCATCAGGACATCGCTGAACGGCTGGGTGTCTCGCCGCGCATGGTGAAAAAGTATGTCGGACAGGCGCTGGGGCGCTGTCGTCGCCGAATGGTGCGACTAGGTTGATTCAATGAACCCGGATGAGGAGAAAGTTAGGGAGCTCATCGCCTGTCAGGCGGGCGAATGGGTGGCCGCGCATCAGGCAGGTGGACTCGATGCTGCGGAGCGGCGTGCCTTCTATGCATGGCTCATGGCATCGCCCGTTCACGTCGAAGAGTACCTGGAAGTTGCGCTGCTCTCCCGCCGTTTGCCGGTGGCGGCAGCTGATCCGGATATGTCCCTTGAAGCGATTCTCGACCGCGTTCGTGAAGAGACCGAAGCCCCGACGAGCATAGGAAATGCACCTCAGTCGTCACGCGCCGCACCGCGCGAACGCTCGCAATGGCAATGGCGTTGGGCTGCCGTCCCGGCGGCTCTTGCTGTAATCGCTGTGACGCTCTTCTGGTTGCGAGAGCAGGTAACCCCCGAACGTTATGCCACGGGGCATGGGGAGATGCGAAGCTGGCGTTTGGACGACGATTCGACCCTACGACTGAACACCGACACATCGGTTACGGCTCGCTATAGCCATTCTCAGCGGCTCATCGAAATCGAACGCGGGGAGGTCTTATTCGAGGTTGCTCATGAATCAGCCCGCCCTTTCCGGGTGATCGCGGGAACTGCGAGCGTGTTGGATGTCGGGACTACCTTCAGTGTCTACCGGCAGGGGGGATCGACTCTGGTCACGGTCGTCCAGGGGCGGGTGGGGGTATCGACGGTAACCGCCGGGAGTACCTCGGTAAATGCTGCGGCCGGAGAACAGGTTCGCGTGATAGACGGGCAGCAGCCCCAGCCGCCGACGCACGCAGACGTGCAGCGCAGTACAGCCTGGTTGCACCGGCAGATCGTATTCGAACGGCAACCCCTCGCACTGGTCACCGCTGAGTTCAACCGTTACAGCCCTCGCCCGATCGACATCGAGACCCCGGCACTGGGAACATTGCCAGTCACCGGTATTTTCTCGGTGGATGACACTGAGACGTTTCTCGATTTTCTGCGCACGTTCGACGGTGTAACTATCCAAGGTACGCCGACGCGAATTCGGGTGTTCCAGGTGGCTCCGATCAGGCCTGCGGCCCCACCGGCAAAGCGCCGTAACTTGTAGATCGTCCTGTCGGGTGTAAGCTTCTGGCGTACGGCTCTGACACGGAATGGTCGGGTAGATCGAGGAGTCGCCTCAACCGAGGTACCCGAGGCCATGTCGAGTGGGGGTGCGGGTATTCGCGTCTGGGCATGTGTAGCCTTCGGATTCCCGTTATGTCTCTGCAGCGTCGACGGACTGGCCGACGCACCTCTGTCCAGCGCGATTCCGGCGCAACCGCTCGCCGCGGTGCTCACGGAATTTGCCCACCAGACTGGGCTCCAACTCGTGTACGTATCGGATGCGGTTAGAAACCAAGAATCCAGGGGCTCACGGGCTGGACTCTCGAATGCCGAAGCGCTCACCGCCCTACTCGATGGCACCGGGTTGACCTTCGAGTTTCTCAACCAACGCGCCGTCCGCATCTTTCCGGCACCAGTGCGTTCGGAGAGACCCGGGAGTGGTCCTGCAGCGGGCACCGCCGCACCGGATATGCAATTGCTCGCGACCGTCGTGGTGACCGCTAGTCCACTCAGCGTCAAGAAGCTTGATGCGAGCTACTCCGTGGTGGTGGCTGATGCCGATCAAATCAAGGAATCAATTCCGAACAGCACCGCGGATCTGATGAGAATATCGCCTGGAATCTGGCCGGAATCGACGGGCGGACAGAGCGGCGCAAACATCGAGGTCGCAGGCTTCCCCAGCGGCGGCGACGCTCCCTATTTTACGATACAGATAAATGGGTCGCCGCTCTATGGCTCGTCGTTACCCCTGTTCTTTGCGCAGAGCACGCCATTCCGGCTGGACGATACGATCGAACGCGTCGAGATCGTGCAGGGAGGGCCGTCAGTGGTCTTCGCCGACGGTCAGATGGGCGCCACCGCAAGCTTTTTCCTCAGGCGTGGCACGGAGCAGCCCACGGGTAGCGTGGGCTTTACCTACGGCTCGGAGCATCTGGAGCGACTTGACGCCTTCTCAGGATTCAAGCTTGCCACCGGCTGGTATGGCAGTGTCGGAGGATTTTATCGCACCTCCCAGGGAGTGCGAGATCCCAAGGGCTTTCCGGCCGACGCGGGTGGCCAGCTGACGGCTACATTGAGCCACGACTGGGCCAATGGCTCGCTCCTGCTTTACGCACGTGCGCTCAACGAAAAGAACCAGTTCATCGCGCCACTGCCTCTTATCCAGCATGGTCCGGATCACTTCAGCCCTTATCCCGGCATCGACCCCTTGACGACGACGTACTGGAGCAATGCCGTCCGGTACGTCAATCTTCCGAATTATTCCGGCGGAATGACGCGTGCGGATCTCGCGAATGGGCGCGGCGCCGATATGCAGTTTTTTGGAGGCAATCTGGACTTATGGCTCGCCGAGAGCTGGACCGTCTCCGATCGATGGCTCATTGAGGGCGGCGACATAGACAGCAACGCGCTGTACTCGGGCACCAACCCGGCTGCTCTGACGAACGAGATTTCACCTAATCCGGCCCTGGGTGGGTACCAGATACCCCCTGGCTCCGTAGTGACGGCGACCTATGTCGGTGGAGGCCCGGTCGATCCCAATCAAAGCGTCATCCACCAGGGTTGGTGGTCCGTGCACAGGTATCTGTTCAGCATCAGCAACGACCTCCAACTCAGCAAGCGGCTATTCGAGAACAACACGCTGACCGGCGGAATTTACGTTGTGCACTACGGAGAGGACAGCACCTATTCGCTCGGCAACCCGATGCTCATGAGCAACACGCCCAATGCGAGGCCGATCGTCGTGAGCTACGTCAGCAACGGAGTCACATACCAGCGTACCGACCCGCAGGGCTTCATCGACTTCAGTAACAATTTCGATGTTACCGACCACGGTACCGCCACCAACATAGCTTTCTATCTGTCGGATTCATGGCGCTTGAACAGATGGTTGTTCGATGCCGCGGTGCGGGTTGAAAAGGAAGCTCTGACGGAGCACGCGTGCAATGCCACCCCTATAGACCTGGACCACAACCCGCTCAACCTCTACAACAAGGGCGTACCGACGTGCAACGGCACTTTCACAACGACTGACTACGACCCAACGCGCACGTCATGGACCGTAGGTGTCAACCGTGAACTCGCACGCGAGTTGAGCGTCTATGGGCGATTCGATCATGGAATTCATTTCTTGAGCTTCAACGAGGTCTCGTATTCTCCGACAGGTCAAACCCCGCCCGAGCAGACCATCGAGAACATTGAGATCGGTTTGAAATATCAGGCGCGTTGGATCTATGCGGATGTCGCCGCCTATCGAAAGATATTTTCCGGCCTGCAATACCCTCCAACAAACGCTGAGGGCGTGTTCCTCCCTGTTCCGCCAGCCATCTATGGCGCCGACTCCAAGGGGGTGAACGCCACCATAGTCCTGACCCCTATCGAGCGCCTCAAACTACAGCTCATCGGCAATTATTTCGATGGACGTTATTCGCATTACAACGGCTGCTTTCAGTTCGTTAGTCCGGTCACCGGCCCTGGTTGTGCTGCCGTCGACGGTCGCCCATTGCAACGTCAGCCCGTGTGGCATCTGGCATTTACCGCGAGCTATACGGTACCGTTGAGTTGGAGCGATCTGACCGCATTCCTGACCTACACCTACGTCGGTAAGCACTGGGAGGATTTGGCAGCGCTGCAGCCACTCGGAACTTTCAACACACTGGATGCCGGCCTGGTCGCGTCTGTCGGCCGACACTGGGAGCTGCGTCTCCAGGGTACCAATTTGACCAATGAGCTGGGGCTCACCGAGGGTAACTGCGGTTGTGCGGGCCCGACTGTCATCGCCCCTGCATCCGGTGGCGTCATTATTGGCCGGCCGCTCCAGGCCCGTGAAGTCAACATACAGTTGAAGTACAAGTTCTAGCTCGCGAGCACGCTCCAGAGGCGCGACTCGGGCAGCCGCCGCCCGCAAACCTCCAAAGTCGCACGACCTTTAAATAGGTTATCTGCTACGCAGTTATTCTAACGGGTGCTCGGAGCGCGAGCAGTTCCGCGCCGCGCCGCTTCGATAGCCGCGATATCGATCTTTCTCATTTTCATCATTGCCTCGAAAGAGCGCTTCGCCGCAGCACGGTCGGGATCGGTCGTTGCGTCCAGTAGCGCCTGCGGGGTGATCTGCCAAGACAAACCCCATTTGTCCTTACACCATCCACAGGCGCTCTCGGTGCCGCCATTGTTGACGATCGCGCTCCAGTAGCGGTCCGTCTCAGCTTGGCTGCCGGTGACGACCTGAAACGAAAACGCTTCAGAGTGCTTGAACATCGGCCCGCCATTGAGGCCCAGGCAGCGCACTCCGAGCACTGTAAACTCAACCGTGAGAACCTGCCCCTCTTTTCCGCTTGGAAAGTCGCCCGGGGAATGGTGGATCGCTGTTACGGCGCTGTCGGGAAATGTTTCAGCGTAGAACCTGGCGGCAGCCTCTGCTGTGCCGTCATACCAAAGACAAACTACATTTTTGGCCATGTTCTCTCTCCGTTCGTCAAATGGCGATCAGTCTAGCTCCAACGAGACAGGGAACCGGGATTCGACAGTGGGCCCAAGCCAAACGCTTGTGATGGCGGCTGCACAGCGCTCACCGACCTCTCACTGCATATCGAGTTCCGCGGCATCCATTAGGATCTCAGGCGGAGTCTTCATCACGCAATGGATACAGAGAGGCCGCGACGGAGAGCTTGGGCGGCGACGATCTCGACCTCTGGCGCGACTGGGATGCAGGCCGCACTTCTTGTGCGGTGCGAACGGCAGGCTACTTGTGACGAGCCGTACTGAGCAGTTGCAACGGCCGCGCTCCGGGCACCACTTGTCCGGTTGCTAGCCGTTGCGAGAACAGTGACATTTGCAGAAGACGAAGGACCCCTTGAAGGTGCGCATGAAGCAACCGGTGTTCGTTCTCGCCGAGGCCATGCAGACCCTGATTGCCCTGGGTGCCG
>Ga0310811_10011312_pt1 | contig 11564 bp, 8 predicted proteins | sample YCmetagenome_FD_207642 | JGI IMG/M metagenome (GOLD analysis project Ga0310811, IMG submission 207642) | Soil microbial communities from experimental microcosm in Duke University, North Carolina, United States - YC | ecosystem: Engineered > Artificial ecosystem > Soil microcosm > Unclassified ... | reverse complement strand
ATTTTTGAAAACCACATTGCGATTGACCTGATTACCCGCCAAAAGCTCGGCTACGTCGGCGAGAATCACTGTCTCGGCGCGTATGTTTTCGACAAGAACGCCAACCGCGTGGACACGTTCACCGCGACGGTGACGTTGCTGGCGACGGGCGGTTGTGGCAAGGTTTACCTCTACACGACGAATCCCGACATCGCGACGGGCGATGGCGTGGCGATGGCGTTTCGCGCGGGCGCGACGATTGCCAACATGGAGTTCGTCCAGTTTCATCCGACCTGCCTGTATCATCCCAAGGCGAAATCGTTTCTGATCAGCGAGGCGGTGCGCGGCGAGGGCGGCGTGCTGAAATCGCTGGACGGACGCGAATTCATGGATGGTTATCATCCGCTGAAATCGCTCGCGCCACGCGACATCGTGGCCCGCGCGATTGACAGCGAGATGAAAAAAACCGGGGCCGATCATGTGCTGTTGGACATCACGCACCAGCCGGCAAAATTCATCATCGAGCGTTTTCCGAACATTTACCAGACCTGCCTGCGTTACGGCATTGACATCACCAAGGAGCCGATTCCGGTCGTGCCGGCGGCGCATTACCAGTGCGGCGGCGTGGCAACGAACGTGGATGGCGAGACGGACATCGCGGGGCTTTACGCGGTCGGTGAGGTGTCCAGCACCGGTCTGCATGGCGCGAACCGGCTGGCGAGCAATTCGCTTTTGGAAGCGATGGTCTGTGCGCATCGCGCGGCGGGAAAAATTCTGGCCAGTCCGTCGGCAAAATTGGATTTGAAAATTCCGCTGTGGCAGCCCGGCGAGGCGACGAATGCGGATGAACTCGTCGTGGTTTCGCACAACTGGGACGAAATCCGGCGGCTCATGTGGGATTACGTGGGCATCGTGCGGACGAACAAGCGCCTGCAACGGGCGCAGAAGCGGCTCGCCAATTTGCAGGAGGAAATCCATGACTACTACTGGAACTTCATCGTGACGGCGGATTTGCTGGAGCTGCGCAACATCGCGACGGTGGCGGAACTCATCGTGCAATGCGCCTTGCAGCGGCCGGAGAGCCGGGGATTGAATTACAACCTCGATTTTCCCGACGCGAATCCCGAATGGTCGCAACGCGACAGCGTGGTGCGGCGGGGGAATTGAGAAAGCATCATGTGAGTCTCAAGCTTTCGATAATCTGTGGAACGACGGCTAGCGCTTGTCGCACGGTGTTCGACTCGCGGTCAGCACCCCAAATTGTGGCGGAACAAACTACAAGAATGCGACCAGTTCCAACCTGCCAATAGTGCATCAAAACTTTCCGGTCAGGCCAATCTGCTTCGCAGCTTTCGGTCAAGAATACTCGGTCGTGCAAACGTGTCAGGGTTAGTTTCTTCGTTTCAGCAGAGTCGGCTACAAATTGTTCTGCGACATCCACAGGCATCTTCGAATGCAGTTGCCGCGTGTGAAGTGAAAAGCGAAGTGTGATCCCGCTATCCTTGCCACGGGGATGGACAGCAATCGTCTCCTCTGGCTCGTGGTGCATTGCAAAATCTGCCGGGGCAAGAAAGGCTACTCGCCCATCGTCGAAAATAACCCAACGCCAACCAAGCGGAGCTTTGGGTAAACGTAAACTCTGAAAGAATTTTCTAACTATTATCCACCACTTTGACATCGTAAATAGCGTGTGGCCGCCATCCAGCAAATAATCAACCCCAGAGTTTTTCCGGATAATCGCCCTTCGCGATCAGCTTGCGGATGCTTTCGACCACGGTCGGCCGGTCTTCGCGGTAGGTCACGCCGAACCAGGAATCGCCGGAACGGAGCACCTTGCATTTAGCCTGGCCGGAGGTCACCAGATCGCCCACCGTGGCAGGAATGTAGCATTCGGATTTCAGCTCGCCGCCGGCGCGCTTGAGAAATTTCTCGAACTCCACCTTGAGCTGCGGGAACAGCGCGGGCGTGAAGCCCCAGAAATTCATCGAGACCGCTTCGTCGCCGGTAAGTTTGGTGATCTTGCCGTCGGGGCCGGTGTCTTTCGCGCCGGAGCCATCGCGCTCAATCTTCATCATCTCGACGATGTGCGTGAGGTAATTGTTCGCATCCACGCGGGAAACGCCGCGCGCCACGCTGCCGTGATCGGACAACGTGTTTTTCAGAATGAACCCGACCATCGCGTAATCCGGCGTGCCGGAGGTGAGGTGCTGCGCGAGGACTTTGTAGGCCTGCTGCCCGTAAAAATCGTCGGCATTGATGGCGGCAAAATTTTCCTTCACGACCCCATCGGCCATGAGAATCGCGTGGGTGGTGCCCCACGGCTTGGTGCGGCCGGCCGGCAAAGTATGGGGGGCCGGCAGCTTGTCGAGTTCCTGAAAGACGTATTCCACGGCGATGCGTTTCTCGAAGCGCGCGCCGACGATTTCGCGGAACTGCTGTTCAATGTCCTTGCGGATGACGAACACCAGCTTGCCGAAACCGGCGCGCATGGCGTCGTAAATGGAATAGTCAATGATGGTCTCGCCGGACGGGCCGACCGGATCAATTTGTTTCAGGCCGCCGTAACGGCTGCCCATGCCGGCCGCGAGAACGAGCAAAGTCGGTTTAGTCATGTGCGGGATTTTAATTTCTTCACACCATCTGTCGAGAAAATGTGGATTGAGCAAACGGCCGGCAGCGGATTTTCAAAAGTCAAAAATTGACATGCTTTGGTCAAAAGTGGACATTCCTTCCTTTCGTAAAACTGCTAAACTTATAAGCGAATATTTGAACAACCGCGAGCAGTCGGATCGGACGCATGATCAGGCAAACATTAAATTTATGGAACACACAAAACGCATTGTAGAAAAGGATTCCCCGCTGAAGAAGAATGATTTGATCGTCATCACCGGTGCCGGTGGCTTCATCGGCGGCAACCTCGCCCTGTATTTCAAGAAGAAGGGCTTCACCAATATCCGCGCGGTGGACAAGAAGCCGCTTTACGAGTGGTACATCCATGTGCCCGGCGTGCAAAACCTTTGCCTCGACGTGAGCATCGAGGCGAATTGTCATCGCGTCTGCGAAGGGGCGGTGGAAGTCTATAATCTCGCGGCGGACATGGGCGGCATGGGTTTCATCGAGCGTTTCCGCGTCGAGTGCCTGCGCTCCATCCTCATCAACACCAACATGGTGGAAGCCGCTTACAAGGCCGGTGCCCGCCGTTATTTCTTCTCCAGCTCGGCTTGCGCCTACAACACGCTGCTGCAAAAAGACCCGAAAGTGCGCGCGCTTAAGGAATCCGACGCCTATCCCGCGATGGCCGAACGCGGCTACGGCTGGGAGAAGCTGGTTTCCGAAATGTTCTGCGAGGAATACTGGCACGAGCGCGGCATGAAGACGTTCATTGCCCGTTTCCACAACGTTTACGGCCCGAACGGCACGTGGGATGGCGGCCGCGAGAAGGCGCCCGCTGCGATGTGCCGCAAGGTCATCGAGGCGATTGATAAAAAGGATTTGAGCATCAACATCTGGGGCAACGGCGAGCAGACCCGCAGCTTCATGTATATTGACGACTGCGTGAAGGGCATTGACATGATCACGCATTGCGACGAACTCATCGCCACGCCGATCAACCTCGGTTCGAGCGAACTCGTCTCCATCAACACGCTGGTCAGCAAAGTGGAAAAAATCGCCGGCGTGAAGATGAAACGCTCCTACAACTTGAACGCGCCGCAGGGCGTGGCGGGTCGCAATTCGGACAACACCTTCATCAAAAAGGTTCTCAAGTGGGAGCCGAACACGCCCTTGGACAAAGGTCTGGCCCTCACCTACAAGTGGATCGGCCAGCAATACAAGAAGCGCAAGGCCGGCGAACGCGTGGGCATCGGCTGATTCAGCTTACACGGTTCTCCCTCATCCCGGCTCCCTCCCGCTGGGAGAGGGAGAATCGGTTCCAGCTTTTCGACAAAACGAAAGCGGCCAGCGGCTCGCAACAATTTTGCAAACCAGAACGTCTCGCACTGCTGCCGCCCTCTCCCGGCGGGAGAGGGATTGAGGGTGAGGGGGAACGGTTGGCAGAACAAAACTTTTGAATGAAACTTTCACCGGTCAGCAAACTGCTTGGCCTCATTCCCAACCGCCTGCAACTCGCGGGCGGTTGGATTGATCAGCCATTTGTTTCGCAGCACAATCCGAAGCCGCCTGGCTCGATGGTGGTGGTGCAGATTGAACCGGATTTCCGGCCGATGGATCGCTCCGGCATCGCCAGCGGCACGCGCGCCGTGGCCATGAAGATTTGGAAAGGCAAACTTCCCAAACGTCCGCTGGCGCAACTGGCGCGCGAACTTTATGACGCAGAGAACCAAGGGAAGGCTGAGCCGAGCGGTTCACAGGATATGATCGGCCTGGTTTATCCGGGCGTGAACCGGCTGGATTATGATTTCAATTTCGACGGCGGCATTTTCCCGGCGCACATCGAATCGTGCAACCGCATCAAGGTTGCGCGCTGGCTGGAAAAAGTTTTGCATCTGATTCCCGTCGAGCCGCGACCGGAAGGCTATAATCCGCTCGGCAAAAAAAATCTGGAGCCGAAATGGGTCGCCCGCCTCGGCCAGTCAGGCCGCGATTGCTTCGAGGCCATTGTCAAAATGGATGCCAATGCGCTCGGCGCGTCGCTCAATTTGAATATGAAATGCTGGGAGACTTTGCTGCCGCAGGTCGTCCGGCATCCGCTCATCCGGCTGGATTTGATGGCACTGCTCAAGGCGTATCAACGGCAGTATCTGGGCGCGATGTATTCCGGCTGTGGCGGCGGTTATCTGATCGTGGTTTCCAACGAAACCGTGCCCGGCGCGTTCCAAGTCAAAGTTCGCACGGCAAAATAAAATTATGAAGACATGTCAAAGTGGTTTAACCGCGTTACTGCTGAGTGCGCTGCTCAATGCCGTTTCCGCCCAGACGAATTCGTTACAGCTTCCGCCCATCGCGCCCGGGCCGTTCAAGCCAGAGTGGAATTCGCTGACGAATTACTCCACACCGGAATGGTTCCGCGACGCGAAGTTCGGCATCTGGGCGCATTGGGGTCCGCAGTGCCAGCCGGAACACGGCGACTGGTATGCGCGCAACATGTATGAAGAAGGCAGCGCCGACTACAAATCGCATCTGGCCGAATACGGCCATCCGTCCACCAACGGGTTCAAGGACGTGATTCACGAATGGAAGGCGGCGAACTTCGATCCCGACAAGCTGCTGGCGTTCTACAAAAAAAATGGCGCGAAGTATTTCATGGCGCTGGCGGTGCATCACGACAACTTCGATCTTTTCAATTCCAAATACCAGCCGTGGAATTCCGTCGCCGTCGGCCCGCACAAAGATTTGATCGGCGGGTGGGCGGCGGCGGCGCGGAAAAACGGGCTGCGCTTCGCGGTGAGCGTCCATGCTTCGCACGCCTGGTCATGGTATGAAGTCGCGCAGGGTGCGGACAAGACCGGTCCGCTGGCTGGCGTGCCCTACGATGGCAAGCTGACCAAGGCGGATGGCAAAGGGCTTTGGTGGGATGGCCTCGATCCGCAGGATCTTTACGCGCAAAACCATGTGCCCGGGAAAAAACTGGTGTGGGACTGGAATCCCGACCAAGGCAGCAGCGTTCCCGACACGGCCTACCTGGAGAAATTTTTCAAACGCACCCAGCAGCTTTGGGATGATTACCAGCCGGACATGATTTATTTCGACGACGACGTGCTGCCGCTGGATGGCGTCACGGACGAAGTCGGCCTGAAGCTGGCCGCGCATTTCTACAATTCCAGCAGCCGATGGCACCACGGCCAGAACGAGGCGGTGATGACCGACAAGCATTTGAATGACATGGAACGCCGCGCGCAGGTCTATGACATCGAACGCGGCAAGGCGGAAGGCATTTTGCCGCAGCCGTGGGAGACGGACACATGCATCGGTTCATGGCATTACGATCAGGCGATCTTTGAACAGCATCGCTACAAGACCGCTGCCACCGTCATTCCCATGTTGGTGGACATCGTGAGCAAGAACGGCAACCTGATGTTGAGCGTGCCGCTGCAACGTGACGGCACGCCCGACGCCGATGAAATCAAAATCGTCAGCGACATCGGCGCATGGCTGAAGGTCAATGGCAACGCCATCTACGCGACGCGTCCCTGGAAAATTTACGGCGAAGGCCCTTCAACAACAGCGGCGGAAAAGGGCCAGTTCGATGGCCAGAGCGATTTCCAGAAAAAACCGTTTACGGCGGAGGACATCCGCTTCACCCAGTCCAAGGACGGCAAGACGCTTTATGCCATCATCCTCGCGTTTCCGTCAGATGGCCAGGTCACACTCAAGTCACTGGCCAGCAACTCTCAGCTCTGGCCGGACAAGATCGGCAAGGTGCAGATGCTTGGCGTGTCTGGAAAATTAAAATTTACCCGCGATGAAAATGGCCTGCACGTCACGCTGCCGCAGAAGCAGCCCTGCCAAATCGCCTTCGCGCTGAAAATCCAACCTTAAGCCAATGGCGACACAATCACAGGTCGTGGTTAGCGGCGGATTCGATGACATCAAGTCGCGGAATCTGCGCTTTCTGGAAGAAGCGGCGAAGCTCGGCGAACTGACCGTGCTGCTCTGGCCGGACGAAACGTTGGCGCGCCTCACCGGCAAGGCGCCGAAATTTCCGCTGGCGGAACGGCGGTATTTTCTCAATGCCGTGCGTTATGTCAGCAAAGTCGTCGAGGCAGATGCCGACGCTGGTTTCAATTCCCTGCCAAAAAAACTTCATGCGGACATCTGGGCGGATGTTGAATCCGCGGTGGATTCCGCCCGCGAAAAATTTGCCCGCGAAAACAAAATCGCTTATCGCGTTTTCATGGCGGACGAATTGAAAGGATTTCCTGAACCGCCGCTGCTACCGTCCGCGCCGGGCCGGAAAAAAGTCGTCGCCACCGGCTGCTACGACTGGTTTCACTCCGGCCATGTGCGCTTTTGCGAAGAAGTTTCCGCGCATGGCGATCTGTATGTCATCGTCGGGCACGATGCGAACATCCGGCTGCTCAAGGGCGCGGGACATCCGCTGCTGCCGGCAGCCGAACGGCGTTACGTTGTCGGTTCGATCAAGTTTGTGAAACAGGCGCTGATCTCCAGCGGCAACGGCTGGCTGGACGCAGATCCAGAAATCAAAAGATTGCAGCCAGACATTTACGTGGTGAACGAAGACGGCGACAAGGGCGGGAAACGCGAGTATTGCGAAAACCTGGGCATCGAATACCTCGTGCTCAAGCGTGCGCCCGCGCCGGGTTTGCCCAAACGCAGTAGCACGGATTTGCGCGGCTTCTGACTATTTCACGAAGTTCTGCACCTTCAGCCAGAACAGACAGTCGGCGGCCCACGGGTGCGAGTGCGCGAACGGCGGCTTGTCTTTCAAGCCCATGCCGTGTCCGCCCTTTTCGTAAACGTGCAGGGCGAACGGAACGTGATTTTTCCGCAGCGCTTCGGCGAACATCATCGTATTTTCCATCGGCACGACGTTGTCTTCAAAGGTTGTCCACAAAAAGCATGGCGGGGTCTGCGGCGTGACCTGCAACTCATTTGACAAATTCTTCACCAGTTCCGGCGAGGGATTTTTGCCAAGGAGATTTTCTTTGGAGCCTTGGTGCGTGAACTCGCCCATGGTGATGACGGCATAACACAAGATGCCAATATCCGGCCGCGAACTTTGACGCTCGATCACGTCACTGGAACTGGCATCACCAGCATCGAAATGCGTCAGCAACGTCGCCGCCAGATGCCCGCCCGCCGACGAACCCATGATGCCGACGCGGTGCGTATCAATTTTGTATTCGTCCGCATGAGCGCGCACCCAGCGCACGGCCCGCGCGGCGTCTTTCAGCATGACTGGGTGCCGGTAGCCGTGCGAGCCGAGGCGATATTTCAAAACGAAACAGGTGACACCATGCTGGTTCAGCCACAGCGCATAATCGTTGCCTTCATGCGGCGCAAGACCACCGTAGCCGCCGCCGGGACAGATCACCATCGCCGCGCCGGTGGCGTTGGTGGCATCCGGTAGATACACTGTGAGTGTGGGAATGTCCCAATCGTTAGTGCCGAGCGCGCCGGGCGCACCGTCCGGCCAGAGGGGAAAGCTTTTGCGGGCAAAGTAAATCATTCCGTAGGTGGTGCGATTGGTAGGGTGAAGCCCGTTTTCGAGTGAGAGCGGCGGGATCGACAGGTCAGCGTGGGACATGGCAATTGAGGCAAGCAACAAGGTCGAGGCGAATAAAGCTTTCATGGCGCAGTCGGGTGAAATTATTTTTCGATTTTAGCCTCGCCGGTCGTGATGTCGAGCGTCCATTCGTGCGGTTCGGGAAGCCACAACTTGCCATCGCCAATTTCCAGCGGCATCCAGAGATAGCGCGAATCCCACTGCGTCCGGGGCTTCCAGATGTCGCCCATAAAAATCACAGTGGTGGTTTTAGTGCCGGTAATTTTGAGCAGCATGGTGGACTGCGCGCCGTAGGTGTTCGCTTCCGGCGGCGCGATGTTCTTAAATTCCGACCACGGCCCGGCCAACGATTTGGCTGTGGCGTATTTGTTGGGATTCGGATTCCAGCCGGTCAATGCCGAGCCGAGGCAGTAATAAAGCCCGTCGTAATGCACAATGGCCCCGCCTTCCATGTGGTTGGTAATCAGGCAAACTTCCTTTTCCACGTTCAAGTAATCATCCGAAAGCTTGGCGATGTGAAATCCGTTGGGCCTGTCCTCAAAGATCAGATACGCCGTGCCGTCATCGTCAATGAACTGCCCGATGTCGCGGCTCTGGTGGTCGAGCGGACGGAAGCTTTTCAGGTATTGATAATTGCCGTCCACCGTGTCGCACGTCAGCACCGCGACGCGGGCCAATTGGTAGCGGCCGTCGTCCAGATGCGCATACATGACGAACTTTTTCGTCGGCGCGTTGTAAAAAACTTTGGGGCGTTCCAGAATCCAGCCGCGTCCGAGATTTTCCGGGTCGGCCAGCTTCACCACCTGATCGCGAAACGTCCATTGCGCCAGGTTCGTGGAGGAATAACACGCGACATAGCGAAAGCCTCGCTCGTTGTCGCGCGAACGGTCTTCGCCGAACCAGTAAAACGTATCGCCCATTTTGAGAATGCCACCGCCGTGCGCCTGAACGTGTTCGCCGCGATTGTCCGGCCAGACGTCGCCGGGCTTGATAGTTTCCGCCGCCGGCGAAACGAAGCCGATAAGGATTGCGGCGGCGATCAGGAAATTGCTTTTGGCGGAGGAAAACAGGTTCATGCGGATTGAGACGCAGTCTAGCCTGTGTGGTTACAAACCTCAATGCGTGAAGCGCGCGTTTGACGCTGCCGTCCTGTCGTTCTAATTTCTCCGCGTGTTTGAACTCGTTTCTGATTACGCGCCCGCCGGTGACCAGCCGCAGGCGATTGAAAAGCTGACCGCCGGCGTTGAGACCGGCGCAAAGCATCAAACATTGCTGGGTGTCACCGGTTCGGGCAAGACGTTCACCGTGGCGAATGTCATCAAGAACATCAACCGGCCCACGCTCGTCATCTCGCACAACAAGACCTTAGCAGCGCAGCTTTACGCGGAGTTCAAAAGTTTTTTCCCGAACAACGCCGTCGAATACTTCGTCAGCTATTTCGATTTCTATCAGCCGGAAGCCTACATCCCGCGCACCGACACGTTCATCGAAAAGGATTCCAGCGTGAACGATGACATCGAGCGGATGCGGCTTTCGACGATGGCCGCGCTCTTCACGCGGCGCGATGTGGTCGTCGTCGCCAGCGTGTCGTGCATCTACGGCATCGGCAGCAAGGAGGATTATTCGGCGCTCATCATTCCGTTGCGCGTCGGCCTGGAACTGTCGCGGGAGCAATTGCTGTCGCGCATGGTGGATTTGCAGTATTCGCGCAACGACATCGCGTTTGAGCGCGGCAATTTCCGCGTGCGCGGCGACACGGTGGAAGTCTGGCCCGCCGGCCGCGAGGACGGTTTGCGAATCGAGTTTTTTGGCGATGAAATCGAGAAGCTCACGCGCTTCGAGCCGTTGACCGGCAATAAAATTGAATCGCTCCAAGGCAACATGATTTTTCCGGCCAAGCAATTCGTCACCACCGGGGATAAAATGAAGCGCGCCATTCTCGCCATCCGCGAGGAACTGGGCACGCGCATCGCGGAGTTTGAGCGCGACGGCAAACTGCTCGAAGCCCAGCGCATCAAGATGCGCACGGAATACGATCTGGAAATGATGGAGGAGATGGGTTTCTGCTCCGGCATTGAAAATTATTCGCGGCACATCGCGAACCGTCCACCCGGCTCGCGCCCGACGACGTTGTTCGATTTTTTTCCCGACGATTACCTGCTCGTCATTGATGAGTCGCACGTCACCGTGCCGCAGATCGGCGGCATGTATGAAGGCGATAAATCGCGCAAGACCGTTTTGGTAGATCACGGTTTTCGTCTTCCCAGTGCGCTGGATAACCGGCCGCTGAACTTTCTGGAGTTTCAAGGTTTGCAGAACCAGACGATTTACGTCAGCGCCACGCCGTCGCCGCGCGAAATTGGCTGGTCACAGGGTAAAGTCACGGAACTCGTCGTGCGTCCAACCGGGCTGATTGATCCGAAAGTCACCATCAAGCCGCTCAAGGGCCAGATTGATGATTTGATGGAAGAAGTCCGCAAACGCAGTGATCAAAAGGAACGCACGTTGGTGACGACTCTCACCAAACGCACGGCAGAGGAATTGACGGATTATCTGCGCGAGATCGGCATTCGCGTGCAATATCTCCACAGCGACATTGATGCGATTGAACGCGTCGAAATTCTACGCGCTTTGCGCAAAGGCGAATTCGACGTGCTCGTCGGCATCAACCTGTTGCGCGAAGGTCTGGATTTGCCGGAAGTTTCGCTCGTGGCAATTCTCGACGCGGACAAGGAAGGTTTTCTCCGCAGCGAAACCAGCTTGATTCAGACCGCCGGCCGCGCCGCGCGTCATCTGAACGGTGAAGTAATTCTTTACGCCGACGTGATGACACAGAGCATCCAGAAATTTCTTGCCGTCACCAAGCATCGCCGCGAGCGCCAGATCGCCTACAACACCGAACACAACATCACGCCGCGCAGCGTAAGTCGCGCTGTGGAAGAAAGTCTGGCAGTGCAGGAGGAACAGCACGCGGCGGCCACCGGTTTCCTGCGCGAAACCGGAACGGACATTGACGTGACGGAAACCATCCGCGAACTGGAAGGTGAAATGCTCAAGGCGGCGGAAGATTTGCAGTTTGAGAAGGCCGCTCTGTTGCGCGATCAGATCAAGGAACTCAAACACATGCTGAGCGGCACGAAATCCGAAGCGAAACCGGTGAGTTATCGGAAATCAAAACGGGCGAGGAAATAATCAATTGTATTCGCCCGTTGCTCGGCGGCATTCTGCCAGCTATTCATTTTCTTCCGTCGCAACAAGATAATCTATTGCCAGTGCAAACTTCTTTTTAGCTGCCGATAAATCCCCTTGTTTCGCCAGCACGCAACAAAGGTATCCGGTGGGCGAGCGTCCTCGCGAGCCGCGAGAACGGTTTGGCTCA
>Ga0310811_10011311_pt1 | contig 11565 bp, 8 predicted proteins | sample YCmetagenome_FD_207642 | JGI IMG/M metagenome (GOLD analysis project Ga0310811, IMG submission 207642) | Soil microbial communities from experimental microcosm in Duke University, North Carolina, United States - YC | ecosystem: Engineered > Artificial ecosystem > Soil microcosm > Unclassified ... | reverse complement strand
CCTTGGAGTGAACATTTACTCTACCGGCGGAACGGAAACTTTTATCCGCAGCTTAGGTGCCGATGTGATCGCAGTTGAAGATTTAACTTCTTATCCGTCTATCCTGGGAGGACGTGTAAAAACCCTGCATCCAAAGGTGTTTGGTGGTATTTTGGCAAGAAGAAATTTTGAAAGTGATGAACAGCAATTAGCTCAATACGAGATACCCGAGATCGATTTGGTTATAGTTGACTTGTATCCTTTTGAGGAAACGGTAAAATCAGGAGCAGGACAGGATGATGTGATCGAGAAGATCGATATAGGTGGTATATCACTGATCCGAGCAGCAGCCAAAAATTTTAAAGATGTGGTGATCCTGGCATCGAAAGATGACTATATAGAGCTAGGCGAGATCCTGAAAACACAGGATGGTAAAACAACTATCGATCAGCGCCGTTCATTTGCACAGCGTGCATTTAACATTACTTCACATTACGACACGGCCATTTTTGAATACTTTAACCAGGACGAGCAATTGCCTGTATTCAAACAAAGCATTCAAAAAAGCCAGGTATTGCGTTATGGCGAAAACCCACATCAGAAAGGCGTATTCTATGGCAACCTGGATGCGATGTTCAACAAACTACATGGTAAAGAATTATCATACAATAATCTGGTTGATGTAGATGCAGCCGTTGCTTTGATCGATGAATTTACTGAGCCGACTGTTGCAATCTTAAAACATACCAATGCTTGTGGCATTGCTACCCGTTCTTTTATAAAAGAAGCATGGATCGATGCTTTGGCTTGCGACCCGGTATCTGCTTTTGGTGGGGTTATTATTGCCAATGAAGAGATAGATGCAGATACTGCCAGAGAGATCAATAAAATATTTTTCGAAGTATTAATAGCTCCAGCATATACCGACGAAGCAGTGCAGGTATTGCGTGAGAAGAAAAACCGTATTATACTAATCCGCCAGCCGGTGGAATTGCCTTTAAAGCAATTTAAGACTTTGCTGAACGGCGTGATCGAGCAGGATAAAGATTTGGTAGTTGAGGGTCCGGATCAGATGAAAGCGGTTACCGAAAAGCAACCAACCGAACAGGAATTGAAAGACCTGTTCTTCGCCAATAAAGTAGTAAAGCACACTAAATCAAATACCATAGTTTTTGCAAAAAATAATCAGCTGATGGCTAGCGGTGTTGGGCAAACCTCAAGGGTTGATTCTCTGAAACAGGCAGTTATAAAAGCTGCTGAGTTTGGGTTTGACTTAAATGGCGCTGTAATGGCTTCTGACGCGTTTTTCCCGTTCAACGATTGTGTGCAATTGGCGGCAGAAGCAGGCATAACAGCGGTGCTGCAACCAGGCGGATCGATCAAGGATCAGGACTCAATAGACATGGCAAATCAAAAACGTATCTCTATGGTTATGACCGGAGTACGGCATTTTAAACATTAATTAATAATAACACGTAATAAGTTGTAATTTTTAACGCTTTTAATAACAACTTGTAATTATTAAGTTATTTTTATACAACTTTACATATCTATTATTTGACAATCGCCAATGGGTCTTTTTAATTTTTTCACACAGGAAATAGCTATCGATTTAGGTACCGCAAATACCCTTATCATACACAATGACAAAGTAGTGGTCGACGAGCCATCCATCGTGGCATTTGACCGCACAACCAACAAAGTGATCGCCATTGGGAGACAGGCGATGCAAATGGAGGGTAAGACCCACGAAAATATACGCACGGTGCGCCCGCTAAAAGACGGCGTAATAGCCGACTTTAACGCTGCCGAGCATATGATACGCGGCATGATCAAGATGATCAACAAAGGCAAGGGCTGGTTCTTCCCATCATTGCGTATGGTGATCTGTATTCCATCAGGTATTACCGAGGTGGAGAAGCGTGCCGTACGCGACTCTGCTGAAATTGCAGGTGCTAAAGAAGTTTATTTGATCCACGAACCTATGGCTGCTGCGGTAGGTATAGGTATCGACGTGGAAGAGCCAATGGGTAACATGATCATCGATATTGGTGGTGGTACTACTGAAATTGCGGTTATAGCTTTGTCGGGTATCGTGTGCGACCAGTCAATCCGTGTTGCAGGTGATAACTTCGACTCGGACATTGTTCAATATATCCGTCGTCAGCACAATATTATGATCGGCGACCGTACTGCTGAAAAGATCAAAATAGAAGTTGGCTCTGCACTGCCTGAGCTGGCTGATCCACCATCAGATTTTGCGGTACAAGGTCGTGACTTAATGACCGGCGTTCCAAAGCAGATCATGGTTTCTTATACTGAGATCGCTCACTGCCTGGATAAATCTATCTCGAAAATAGAAGAAGCGATATTGAAGGCATTGGAAATTACGCCGCCTGAGCTTTCTGCTGATATTTACCAAACTGGTATCTACTTAACCGGAGGTGGTGCATTGTTGCGTGGTTTAGATAAACGTGTGGCAGCAAAAACCAAACTGCCTGTTCACGTAGCCGAAGATCCGTTACGTGCAGTAGTTCGCGGAACCGGAACCGCATTAAAAAATATAGGGAACTTTAAATTCTTAATGCAGTAATTTTAGATTTGAGATGTTAGATATGAGATTTGAGACTGATTAGCATATTTAACATAGCGAGCGGTACCAAAGATATCTCACATCTCAAATCTCATATCTCAAATCTGATCTGACCAATGCGTAACCTCCTGATATTTATCACCAAGTACAACGCATTTTTTCTGTTTATTATCTTCGAGATAAGTTCTCTTGTTATTTATATCAAATTCAACTCTTTTCAGAAAGCTTCGTTTATCAACTCAACTAATAAGATAACTGGCACTTTATACGCCCAGGTTAATGAGTTGTATGGCTATCTGTCTCTTCGCGAAACAAATGATAGTCTTGCCAGGGAAAACGCGCGTTTGAGGGGACAGTTAAAGGCTTCTTTTTATATCGACAGCGTCAATAAAAAAGAAGTTAAGGATACCATTTACAAACAGCAGTATACTTACATCGAGGCTAAGGTGATCAATAACTCAACTAATCGAAGCAATAATTATATTACCATTAACCGTGGAAGTTTGCAGGGTGTAGGAAAAGGTATGGGGGTGATTTGCAGTTCGGGCATTGTAGGTAAAGTGGTGTTTGTTGGTCCGCATATGTCTATAGTGCAATCGCTTTTGCACAAGGACTCCCGGTTTAGTGCTATGCTGTCCAAAAACAAAGAAATTGGATACATTGAGTGGAGTGATGACCTCGATCCGCATAAAGGATTTTTGAAGGACGTATCAAACAACGCGCAGCCGCATGTAGGCGAAGAGATAGTAACCTCAGAGTTTTCGCTATTCCCGGCAGGGATACCTATTGGTAAAGTAAGCAACCTGCGTACTAAAAACGGTGGCTTTGCATTAAATATGGAAGTAAAGCTTGCTGTGGATTATGGCAAATTGCAATATGTAGATGTAGTGGTAAACAAATTTGCTGAAGAGCAGGCGGGACTGGAGGCGCAGCAAAAGAAAAATGAGTAGGGTTATATTAATTAATTTTTTGCGGTTTATATCGCTGATCTTTTTACAGGTGTTTTTGTTAAAGAACATTACCCTCTACAACCTGTCTACGCCCTACCTGTACATTATGTTTATCCTGTTGCTGCCGTTTGAAACGCCAAACATAATGCTATTTGCCCTGTCATTCCTGATAGGGATCATCATCGATGCATTTTACGATACGCCAGGTTTGCATGCTGCGGCCTGCGTATTGCTGGCATTCGTCAGAATATTATTTATCAGTATCACTGTTCAGAAAGATGGTTTTGATAACGAACCCGAGCCAACGCTGAGCGTAATGGGCACCCGCTGGTTTTTTACCTACGCCCTGATACTGACCCTGGCCCATCACTTTTTCCTGTTCAACCTGGAAGTTTTTCGCTTATCTGAGATACCGTTTACACTAAGCCGCTTTGTGTTGAGTTCTATTTTTACGGTATTTTTGATGCTGCTTACAGGGTTTTTATTTTACAGAAAGAGGGAACGCTAAATGAATAGTTTTTTTGAGCGACGCTACATAATTGCAGGTATCTTTATTTCGCTTATCGTTATACTTCTTGCCCGGTTATTCTATATCCAGATCATAGATGACCGGTACCTGTTATATGCTCAGAGCAACGTATTACGCAAGGTTTACAAAAACCCCGCCCGCGGACCTATCCTTGATCGCAACAAAAAAATACTAGTACAGAACGAAGCCTTTTACGATATCATGGTAACGCCAAACCTGGTGAAGGCTTTTGATACCGCAGCGTTTTGTAAACTATTAGGTATAGATACAGCTGAATTTCATAAACGATTTGAGAAAGCAATAAAATACTCTCCACGCCTGCAGTCGGTATTCGAAAAGCAATTATCGGCACAGGCATTTGCAGCGATACAGGAACGTTTGTCGGAGTTTCCAGGGTTCGATTCATCCCCACGTTACCTGCGTACTTATCCCGATTCTGTTGCGGCACAATTTCTGGGTTACATCAGTGAGGTAACGGACAAGGATATTAAAAAATCAGGCGGATATTATCACCCAGGTGATTTTATTGGGGTGACTGGGGTAGAACGCTCTTATGAGGATGTATTACGCGGCCGTCGTGGTGTCGAGAACGACCTGGTCGATTCACGCAGCAGGTTTAAGGGCATTTATGCTAATGGGGCCTATGATACTGCACAGATAGCAGGCGAACGTTTGACTTCATCACTTGATCTTCGTATACAAAAGCTTGGCGAACGACTGATGATGAACAAGGTAGGCAGTATCGTAGCTATTGAGCCTTCCACTGGCGAGATACTTTGTTATGTAAGCAGTCCTACTTATAATCCAAATCTGTTGGTTGGACATGAGAGGGGTAATAATGCAGCAGAATTATATAAAGATCCTTATAAGCCGTTTTTCATCAGGCCAATTCAGGCCACCTATCCGCCAGGGTCATCATTTAAACCACTAAGCGCTTTGATAGCAATGGAGGAAGGTATAATTACGCCGGAAACCACTTATAACTGCCCTGGGTATTATTGGTCAGGCAATCACAGAGTTAATTGTTTCCATGGCGAGCGGCATGGCGTTGTGAACCTGGCTAGCGCCGTAGCCGAATCGTGCAACGGCTATTTTTCCTGGGTATTTGACAGATTGATCAATTATAACGGGGGAAAGCAGACCTCATCCACTTTTACCAACTGGCGTGGCAATGTGGCAAAGTTTGGGTTGGGCTCAAGATTGGGGCTGGATATGCCAAGTGAAGGAAAAGGTAACTTGCCAACTGCTGCTCACTACGATAAAGTTTACCGTCCGGGGGGCTGGCGTTCTAGTACCGTCGTCTCGTTAGCGATAGGCCAGGGTGAGTTGCTGGCAACCCCTTTACAGTTGGCTAATATTGATGCTATTATAGCCAATCATGGATTTTATTACAAACCACATCTCATCAAAGGTATTGGGGATAAGGAGATCATCAAACCGGAATACAGGGTTAAAAATTATGTGGGGATTGATTCTCAGTATTTTGAGCCTGTAATTAATGGGATGCAAGCGGTAGTCGACCATGGTACAGCTGCCGGCTCAAAGATATCCGGCATTGTGATGTGCGGTAAAACAGGTACTGCCCAGAATAGTCACGGTGAGGACCACTCGGTATTTGTTGCTTATGCTCCAAGAGAAAATCCTAAAATAGCTGTAGCAGTAGTCGTAGAAAACTCAGGCGAGGGTTCAAAATGGGCCGCACCGATTGCAAGCTTTATCGTAGAGAAATATTTGAGAGATAGCATTTCCTCGCGGCCTAACGGTATGACCCCCGAATACATTATGAATGCCAACCGGCTACCCGCGCTAGAAAATTACTATAAGGGACCTAAACTAACTTTACCACCTGCGCACAAAGACACGGCAAAGCCTAAGACAGATAGCGCCAATAAAAAAGCAGCAATTAGCTCAGGGCGGAAAAAGAATAAGAACAAATACGCGACAACAGCTTACCAGTTAGTGAGGAGGGAAGATGAGGAGTAGTATGCAGCAACAGCAACGCGGGTTTTTCTTCAACGTCGACTGGGCGATTGTATTTGTTTACCTGGCGCTTTGTACCATTGGGTTGTTGAATATCCACTCGGCTGTATATGATGAGAAGCACCCATCGTTTTTTGACCTGAGCACCGACTACGGTAAGCAGCTTATTTATATCATTGTAGGCAGTGTAGTTGCAATATTCATTTTGTTACTCGAAAGCCGTTTTTTTAGTGCGCTTGCGCCAGTATTTTATGGCGTAACGGTCGCATTACTTATGCTGGTGCTTGTTGTGGGGCGAAACGTAGGTGGTAACCAGGCCTGGATATCCCTGGGAGGTGGGTTTAGATTACAACCATCGGAGTTGGCAAAGCTGACCACATGCTTGTTGCTTGCACGATATTTAAATGGCACCAATATTCGTGTAACGGACCCTAAATCATTCATGATCTCATTGGCAATAATCGGGTTTCCTATGCTGCTCATTATGCTACAGCCGGATGCGGGTTCGACACTGGTTTTTAGCTCGTTGATATTTGTTTTGTACCGTGAAGGCTTGTCACCATACTTCCTGATACTTGAGGGACTCTTCATTACACTCTTTGTTCTTACACTCAAGCTCAATAATACGGCTTATATCGTCGGGGGGCTTATCATTTTAGCCATCATCGTTGTATTGATCACCCGGAGAAACAGGAAGCTGATGCCGGTAATTGCAACAGGCTTGGCCATTAGCATCGCTTTTGTATTTAGTGTGCATTTTCTTTATACCAATGTGCTGAAGCCTCACCAAAAAGTTCGTATCGATATTGTATTGGGCATCACTACCGATATAAAAGGTAAGGGTTACAACGTAAACCAGTCTAAAATTGCCATTGGCTCGGGTAAACTATGGGGCAGAGGGTATATGCAGGGCACGCAAACCAAATACTCGTTTGTGCCCGAGCAGGGTACTGATTTTATTTTCTGTACAGTAGGTGAAGAATGGGGTTTTGCCGGTGCAACGGTTGTATTGGGACTATACCTCTTTTTATTACTCCGGATCATTAGAGTTGCGGAACGACAGCGATCGACATTTACGCGCGTGTATGCTTACGGGGTGGCCTCGGTTATCTTCTTCCACGTCATCATAAATATCGGTATGACGATAGGGATCGTGCCTTCTATCGGTATTCCTTTGCCGCTTATCAGTTACGGAGGTTCTTCGTTGCTTAGCTTCACCATTATGCTGTTCATCCTGGTAAAATTGGATTCGAATAGGATGGGGATTGTTTAGATAGCGGCAGTTTGTCCAAAAAGCGTGTCATTGCGAGGAGTAAGGCGGGGTTGTGTGAGCTGAACGACGAAGCAATCGCATGCTATACAGGGCGAAGATACATAGTTCGCGATTGCCGCACTGCGTTCGCAATGACAAATTGGCTTACACTGCAACTTACGAAAACCTTCTCCTCAACAACTCATAAAACTTCTCTGCTGTACTAGGCTTGGAATCCCAGTTATTTTTGACGGCATAGCTCGTTTTTAAGAAATTCTCAGCCTCATCAAAAGAATTAAACCGGTTCAAAATATCCAACGCTTCGCTATAGGCTAGGTTGTAGCCATTGAACAGGTCTTTTATATAAAGCAGTTTATCGTTCAGTGTGATGGCCTGTTTCAGGTCAGAGATAGGTTGTGCGCTGGTATGTTCAGTATTCCGCGAGGCGTTGGCATTGATCTGTGCTGAAATGCGTTGATTGATGGTCAGCATTCCCTCTTTCTCATCGGTATCTACCTGTGGCTTCAAAGGTTCATGTACTATTGGCGGCGGTACAACCTCAACTTTAGGTTCTTCTGCTTTTGGCAGTTCTGTTATGGTGTGGATCGGGTGCCGCATTTCATCAGGTTCCGGTTCTTCGTCTTCCTCTTCTACGTGTGGTATATCTTCCAATTTAAGCTCATGCTTGATCATTGGTGGTTCTTCCTGCCGGATGTAAGAATAATCTGCACCGGTATCATCACCCCTCAAGTCAATATGCGGAACAGGGTTTTCCAGGGCACTTATCTGTGGCTTTTCAGCAATTACAGGCGCATCTTCTCTTTCTTCCACCTCAGGCTCTTTCTCAATTACGGATGGCGGCACTTGTTGAACCACCGGTTCAAAAAAGCGGGGTTCAGCAGGTGGCAATTGCTTTGGTTCAGGTTTGTTCAGGTTAAGTTTGCGCAGTACTTCGGAGTGGTCGGCTAAAAAATGGGCATTGGCCACAAACAATTCAAGCTCAAGATCATTCATCTCGCTGTCGTTTTCTGCCAGGTAATGATATTGGTCGTTCAGCTCCTTTATAATGGTGCCTATCTTTTTGAAAACTTCCTGTTGCTTCATGGCGATATATGCAATTGCTTCTCAAAAATAACATTTAATTATGATATTTGCCCGCTATAAGGAGTTTGAAATGCTGTATAACGAAGATGTTTTTAAGCGGAGAAGTGAAGTGGGCGGTAGTATCGAAGTAATTTGCGGATCAATGTTTTCGGGTAAAACTGAGGAGCTGATACGCCGGTTACGCCGTGCGCAAATAGCTCGCTTGAAAGTAGAGATATTTAAACCACGCACGGATAACCGCTTTCATGACACTGATGTTGTGTCGCATGATGCCAACTCCATTCCATCCACACCTGTGGATACCTCATCAGCAATATTGCTTTTGGGCAGCGACGTGCAAGTGGTAGGTATAGACGAAGCGCAATTTTTTGATGAAGAACTAGCTAATGTTTGCAATCTCCTCGCTAATCGGGGCGTAAGGGTAATTGTTGCCGGGTTGGATATGGATTTTAAAGGCAAGCCTTTTGGCCCCATGCCCGCTTTGATGGCTGTTGCCGAGTCCGTTACAAAGGTACATGCGGTATGCGTTAAGTGTGGTAACCCGGCATTGTATTCCTACCGCTTAGTATCTAATGCCGACACTGTGTTGTTGGGCGAAAAAGAAAGTTATGAGCCGCGTTGCAGAGTGTGTTACAATCAGATGGATTGACATACTTCATTGTATTGTAGTGCGTAGTCCGCAATAGCCTCAGTCGCAATTTTATTTACCTGTGGTTGTCATGTCTGCAGCTATAGTCATCGGGAAGGATACACCACCCGGTACTTGCGGGTTGTCTTTTATTTCGACGGTTCCTTTTATCAGTTTGGTTACTTTCACCTGGTTTATCCAACCTGTAGACTTATCCAATTTTATGTCTGCTGTAGTTGTGCCATTAAAATTCACATAGCGCATTGGCATACCATTGAGTTGTTTAAATTCTGCATTAGAAGGAGAAGTTACCACCGCATCTCCGTGTATTTGATATGTTTTATCGCCTATGGCTTGTAGGGTATAAGTTGTCTTGATTTGTGCCGTTATTACTGATTCCAGGCTTGTATTGGCTAGCCATTTGTCGTTTATACCTACTGGGATACCCGGGAACACTGCAAAACTATCCTGAAAAGAGCCTTTAAATGACTTTTCGCCAAAAGATTGATCCATTTGCGCCTTAAATTGCGTTTTCTGAACCTCTGTAGCCTCGGGGAAGTTTTTAGCCATATCAGAATATAGATTGTCTATATTTTTAACCGATAGTATTTTAGCAGATTTGTTAATTGTAATATTAAAAGGTCTGTCCAATATAGAGCGCATTACCTTGGAAAATATATCATCATGTGCCAATTCAGTATTAAAATCAACAGTTTTGCCACCAGGCAGGCTTATATGAACACCCAAACTTTTGTATCGGATTTCCATTTCGTAAACGCTGTCTCTTACCCCGGTTACTCTGTGTGATACAAGACCCGTGATAACTGTAGTAATGACCTGGGTTTGGCCCGGTATCTCCTCAGTAATGGTAAGATTAGCACTAGTAGTCATGTAATAGGTACTATCCAGTTTAAGATTTAATGCCAGAACGTGTTTTTGCGCGAAACAGTTTATGCCGATAAACAGCATTGATAAGGTAAGGATTCTTTTCATGTGATAATTTACGGTATAAAGATGCAGAAACTTTCACCTGTAAACAAATACCACCGAAGGCTATTTGGTTAATGGCAAAGTAAACCAAAAAGTCGAACCCTCGCCCTCGTTGCGTTCCACACCAATTTTACCATTGTGACGGCGGATTATCTCTGCAGAGATGTATAGCCCAAGCCCAAGCCCCTGGAAGTTTCTGCCCGATTCTTCTACCCGATAGAAACGATCAAATACATGCGATATTTGGTCTTCGGGTATACCGATGCCGAAGTCCTTTACCGAGAGTTTTATTGTATTCTTTTTGCGCTCTACTTTTACTATTATCTTATCAGCACCTGGTGAATATTTAATGGCGTTTGATAAAAAATTATTCACTACCTGCTCAATACGATTATTGTCGGCATTGAGGATAATACCTGTTTTGCCTTCCAGTACAATCCGATGCCCCGATTGCGATTGCTGATGCTGTTCGATCACATCACCGAGCATTTCATCCAGCGAAAAATCTTCAAAATAGAATTTCATCTTACCACTTTGCAAGCTGGTAACACTCAGCAAGTCAGTCACCAGCGAAGTAAGGCGGTCCATTTGTTTATTAGCTTTACTAACAAATAGTTCAGCTTTTGGATTACCTATTTCCAGTTTGCCAAGTATTTGCAAGGCAGCCTTCATAGTAGTAAGGGGCGTTTTCAGTTCATGACTGGCAACACTCATAAATTCATCCTTACGTTTTATTTGCTCTGCCAGTTCATGAGAATTACGTTGAGCCAGTATACGGGCATTTACCAGGTCGGTGATCTCGTGAGCAAGCACAATAACTCCCGTTACGTTATTATTATCCTCACGTAACGGTTCATAAATAAATTTCACATATATCTTTCTCACTTGTCCACTGCGTAGAAGGCTTACCGGATATTCACCCGACGTAAAACGCTTTCCGGTAGTCAGTACATGCAGCATCAGATCTTCAAAACCCTGACCGCTCAATTCAGGTATAGCAGTCATTATTGGCTTATAATACACATCCTCAGCCTTTTTACCCCATATTGCCAAAATCTCTGGATTTGCCAGCTCTACTACAAATTGCGGGCCCCTCAGTATAGAGATAGCCATCGGAGCGTTAATAAAAAGCTGCTTTAAGAGTTCTTCGGCATGATTACGTGCCTTTGCTATGGTGACATGCGACCGGATGCGGGTGATCAGCTCTTTACCCGAAAAAGGTTTTACCAGGTAATCGTCTGCGCCGGCTTCTAATCCATCAATCCTGGCCTCCTCACCGGCACGGGCAGATAACAAGATAAATGGCAGTCGCGAAATGGATGGTGTATTCCTGATCGTTTTCAGTAATTCCTTGCCATTCATTACTGGCATCATAAAATCGCTTACAATCAAAGTCGGAATTGATTCTTGTATTCGCTCCAGGGCTTCTTTGCCGTTCGAGGCCATAGTTACAAAAAAGTATGGCTCAATAATTCGTTGGAGATAGGCGCGCATATCTGCGTTATCGTCTACAACCAATATATGTACAGAATGATCCAGTATTGCGTCTGCATAAGTTGC
>Ga0310811_10011310_pt1 | contig 11565 bp, 11 predicted proteins | sample YCmetagenome_FD_207642 | JGI IMG/M metagenome (GOLD analysis project Ga0310811, IMG submission 207642) | Soil microbial communities from experimental microcosm in Duke University, North Carolina, United States - YC | ecosystem: Engineered > Artificial ecosystem > Soil microcosm > Unclassified ... | reverse complement strand
GCCGTGCGCTATTGATGGCGTATCTTGACCGCCGGGATCCCCGCTGGCGTGAACACGCGAATGGTGACGCGGCAACGGGGCGGCCGGCGGCGAGCAGCGGCAAAATGACCGAACAGGAAGCCTATCAGATCCTTGGCCTGCAGCCCGGAGCGAACGCCGACGCGATCGGCCGCGCGCACCGTACGCTGATGAAGAAACTGCACCCTGACCAGGGTGGGTCGACTTATCTCGCGGCCCGGGTCAATGAAGCCAAGGACGTCCTTCTTCGCCGCCATCGCTGATGTACTCCTGACGCAACACCATCAGCAGCTCCTGGTCCGGCGCATCCCTGTTTGTTGGTATTTTTCTGGCCGCATGATCGTTTCCGGAAAGCCGTACACGCCGTCCGGGATCGCGCGTTTGATCTTCAGTTCTTCAGCAACATGCACGGAATGTCGCTGCGCTTGAGCGTTTTGCAGGCCGCTTCCGCCTGATCTTTCTCGAGGCCTGCGAAACGGGCGCGAACAAGCGCCTTCTCACCCCGGCTGACCCGCTCGGTGAACGGATCGGCTTTGCCGAGCAAGCCCTTGGCCTTGCTCTGACACGTATCCAGCCGCTGCTTGGCGTCGGCCTCGTCATCGAAGGCGCCGACCTGGATCATCCAGCCGCCGCCGCGCTTGGCCGAAACTTCCGCGGTCGACGCGGTCACCGGCACGCTGTCGCCGGCCGAGGCGACCTTGTTGGCGGGCAGCACGCCGAGCACGCCCGGCTTCGCGCCCGGCGGAGGCGGCAGCGGCGCAGACGCAGCCTTCACAGTGGAAACCGTGGTGACGCTGCCAGGATTGGCCGAGGCCGGCGACGGTGCCAGCCGGCGGCTGTCCGGAGCGGGCGCCGACAACGACGCCGTGCGGGTGCCGGCAGCGCGAACGATGAACGTCTTGACCGGATTGGGCTTGATCGGATCGGTCGAGCCCGCCTCAGGCGGGATCTCGGCGGAACGCGCGGATGCTGGTGCCAAAGGCGGCGCCGCCACGGGCTGCGCAGACGCCGTTGGCGCAGCGGCAAACGCGGGGGCAACGGCGGCGACCTTGGTCTCCTTCGTCTCCTTCACCGCGGGAGCATCAGCCTCGGCGGTCTCGACGCCTTCGGCGAGCGGCGGAGCGGTGCGCTTGATCGAGGCGACATTGATGTTGCTGTCGATCAGGTCGACGACGCGGGCGTCGCGCGCTCTCGCGGTACGGCCGCCGAACACGACTGCGATGATATGACGGCCGCCGCGGCGGACGGATGTGACGATGTTGAAGCCGGACGCGCGGATGTATCCGGTCTTCATGCCGTCGAGGCCGGGAATGCGGCCGAGCAGGTGGTTATGATTGCGGATGACATTTCCGCGGAACACGAAGCTCGGCGTCGAGAAGTAGTGATAATACTGCGGGAAGCGGTCCTGGATGGCGCGCGCGAGGATCGACTGATCGCGCGCCGTGGTGATCTGCAGGTCGTCCGGGAGGCCCGAAGCGTTGTGATAGAACGTGTGGTTCATGCCGAGCGAACGCGCTTTCGCGGTCATCATCCGGCCGAAATTCGTTTCGTCGCCGCCGATCGCTTCGCCGATCACGACGGCGACGTCATTGGCCGAGCGGGTGACGATGCCACGGATTGCGGACTCCACCCTGATCGTGTCGCCGGGCTTGAGCCCCAGCTTCGACGGTGCCTGCGCGGCAGCGTGCGCGGAGACCGGCAATTCGGTGTTCATCGTCATCTTGCCGGACGCCAGACGCTCAAACAGCATGTAGAGCGTCATGATCTTGGTGATCGACGCGGGATGGCGCGGGCTGTCGGCGTTCGTTTCCTGCATGATCGCGCCGCTGTTGGCGTCGACCACGATCGAGGCATACGACGGCTGATAGGCGTCGGAGGAACCGGCCGAGGCGGCGCGGTGATGATGACGCCGGTGGGAGCGCGCGTTGGCTTCGCCTGTCGCTGCGGTCGCAACAATCAGGGTGGCCAAACCCAGGGCGCCCCAACGAAGACTGCGTTGGTAATAAGCTCCCCCTCGCAACATTCGCTCTCCCCGAACCCCAGTGTCTAATGTGGTGATTAGCCAGTCATCATGGCCATTTTATAGCGCCTCCGCGGCGCCACGATCGGTAACGGTAGGAGACCGTGGTTTATAAAAGCTTAAGCGATGTCTCAGATTTTAAAGACTTTTTCGCGGCGCAATATTTTGCCTTGACTTTTTTGTGCAGTGCAATATTTAATGGACGTCATCCGGACTGGGCCGGATTACATTCAGCACATTGGCCGCGCACATCGCGGGCCGGGAAGGGATCACAATGGTCAAGAACTTTGAGGACCTGCAGCAGGTCGGCAAAGAGAATGTCGATCTCGCTCTGAAATCGCTGGGGGCCGTGTCCAAGGGCGCTCAGGCAATCGCAGTGGAAGTTGCTGATTATTCGAAGAAGGCGTTCGAGGACGGTAGCGCGGCGCTGGAAAAGCTGTTCGGCGTGAAGTCGTTTGAAGGCGCGATCGAAGTGCAGACCGAGTACGCCAAGACCGCCTACGAGGGTTTCGTGGCTAAGGCCTCCAAGATCGGCGAGCTCTATGCCGACCTGGCCAAGGAAAGCTACAAGCCGTTCGAGACCATCATGGCGAAGGCCAAGTAATCGCATTTCGCTTAAAGCTTCAAAGTTGAAAGTCCTTGAGCCCGGCGCGTCTTGCCGGGCTTTTTGTTTGCGCGGGTCGTTGTCGAAAAACGAAAAAGGGTGGGCAACGCGTGCGCGCCCGCGCTTTATCTCCGAGACCTACTTGGCCACGCGCAATTGCGTGAGGCTGGTGCCGATGGTGTTGAACACGGTGCCAAGCCCGCTCGAGGTGGTCACCATGAAGAATTTCGACGGGTCGATGAACTTATCCGGGCTACCGGCGCAATTCTGGAGCAACGTCGACGTCGGATCGCCACCCGTGTTCACTTGCACGGTGTAGATCGTTACTCCGGCGTTCTTGATATTGGCGCAGGTGCCGGCGCCACTCTTGCTTGAGTCGTACATGCGCTTGTCGATGGCGCTTTGACTGGTCGACCAGCGGTTCTGCGTGTTCAAGCCGTCGGACATCAGGATGATGACGTCGGTGTACTGGTAGTTTGGATCTTTGGCAGGCGCGGTCAGTGGTCCGCCGCCAACGAGCGATTGCCACCCCCAGACGAGACCGATCGGTTGGTTGGTATTGCCGTTCGGATACATCTGGTCGACCAGGCTGTTCATCGATGCCCAATTGTAGCTTAGCCCCATCATTTGTAGCGGGCAGTTGCCGTATTGTTCTGCAGGAAATTTGGATGCAGCCGTCGTGGTCGGCGCAATCACGTTCTGATCGTAGTTGTTTGGATCGGGGGCGTTCGATCCGCCGCGGTCGGTGATGCAGCCGTTCCATGTGTTATGATTGTTGGGGACCCATGTCTGGGTGCAGTTGTTTCCGCCGCCGTTGTTGCCCCAGCCACCGTTTCCCCAGCCGCCGCCACCACCACCACCACCACCGCTGCAACTCGTCTGCTGGCTGCCGTTTTGGCTGTTCCAATCGGTCCAATCGATCCAGCTTGCGCTGTAGTTGCTGGAGCCGACATTGACGTCTTTGCTGAACGGAATGATCGAGACGTAAACGTCGCCGTTGTTGCTCGCGGCACCCTGTAACTGGCTGAGCAGGGCATGGGTCGCGCTCTTGAGCGCGGTCATCTTGCCGTCGTCCTGCATTGACCCTGTGTTATCGAGTACGAGCGCCACGCGCAGCCGTGTCGAACCCCATTTGGTAGTCGATGAGTTGTTGATCGTCAGCGAGTTGTAGCCGAGAATCCCCAAGAACTTCGTCGGCATCGACACTGAGCCGTTGACCACGACGGCCGAACCGCCGGCCGTGGTGTAGCTGGCGGTGATCGTCGGATTCGGCGCATCGGGGCGGCTGAACAGCGCGTTGAAGTATTTGGTCGCATTCGCCTGGAGTTGGGAGGCCGTGTCCGTCCCTGCTTCCTTGGCCAGCATCAGTGCCGTCGAGTCGAGCGCCGCCTGCATTGCCGTCTTGATCGAATTGGCGCGGCTGAAGTCCACTGCGGCGCCGACGCCGCCGATAATCGGCAGCGTGGCCATTGCGAAGGTGAGGGCGACATTGCCGCCGCGGGCGCCGGCGAAGGCCGTCAGTGCGCGGCGGAGCTTGGTCCAAACAGACAGCATGGTCTTTCACCGAAATCGGTTGAATTCGGCTGCCGTCATAAACCCCGATACTGAAAGCCCCGTGTATGAAGACCCCGGGAGAGTCGCCTATTGCGGTAAACCTTGGCGCGCCGCCGCAATCCATTCGCGCGCTCTGTCAACGCCTTCGATGGTTAATCCTGCCGCCCAACGCGATCGCGCAGGCTTCCGCGATCTTCATCGGCATCGTTAATGCCCGGTTGGCTCCGTCGATGAAAGTGCCGTTTTTGGGGACAAAACTGCGTCCGGCGCGTCACATTGCGAGGCGCAGGTTGGAGAGCGCGGTGCCGATCTGGTTGAAGGTCGTGATCATCTGCTTCGCCGACGTGAGGAGGAAGAACTTGCTGGTGTCGCTGGCGCAGTTCTTCAACAGCGTCGAGGTGGGATCGTTGCCCGTGTTCACCTGCACCGTGTAGAGCGTGATATTCGCGGCTTTGATGTTGTCGCAGGTCTTCTGCTGCCGGGTGTTGATCGACGATGCGCTCGTGTACCAGCGATCCTCGGTGTTCAGGCCGTCCGTGAGCAATATGATCACGTCATTGTATTGGTAGTTGGGATCCTTTGCCGGAATCGAGAACGGCGAGGCCGTGAGCGATTGCCAACCGAGCTGCAAGCCGATCGCCTGGTTGGTGTTTCCGTTCGGCTGCATGGCATCGATCTTGGCGGAGAGCGCGGTCCAGTCGTTGGACAGATTCATGACCGGCACGGGACAGGTCGAATACTGCTCTGCCGGATAGAGCGTGCTGCCGGCGACAGGGGCGTCGTTGGTGGTGTCGAAATTCTGATCGCGGTCGGTGACGCAGCCATTCCAGGTGCTGTGGTCCGCCGGGATCCAAGTTTTCCGCTGCTGCTGGCAACTGCTTTGCGATTGGTATTTTGTGCTGCTGCATTTGCCGTTCGCGGCGTCCCACAAATCCCACCGCAGCCAGCTCTGGGCGTAGTTGCTCGGGTCGAGATTGACGTCCTTGCTGAACGGAATGATCGAGACGTAGACATCATCGGGGCCGGTGGCCGCGGCGCTAAGCTGCGTCAGCAGGCCTTTCGCCGCGGTCTTCAAGGCGGTCATTTTACCGTCGTCCGACATCGAGCCGGTATTATCGAGCACCAGAGCGACGCGCAGGCGCGTATTGCCCCAGGTCGAGGTCGCCGATGCGTTGATGCCGATCTGGTTGATTCCAAGCAGGCCAAGGAAATTGGTGTTGATCGTCGCCGTGCCGGTGAGGGTCACTTTAGATCCGCCGTTCGACGTATAATTCGCTGTGACGGCCGCGTTGCTGACGTCGCCGCGTGTGAACAAGGCGTTGAATGTATTGGTCGCCGTTGTTTGCAAGTCCGCGGCATTTTCCGTTGCTGCCGACCGCGACAGCATCAAGGCGGTGGCGTCGAGCGCGTTCTGGAAGGCCGTATGGGCGGCGCTGGCGCGCGTGTAATCGACCGCCACGCCGACTGCGGCCATCAGGGGCAGGGCCGTAATGGCCATGACCGGGGCGATGCCGCCCTGGCAGTTCTTGAGGAAGCGAACCAACATGGCGCCCACCGGAGCTATGCGAAAAATACCTAACGGCCAAGGTTCCTCTATGCAGGGCCCGGTCTTGCGATATCGTAAGAACCACTTGGCGACTTTAGGCAAAATTCGCTGCGGAACGTCCGAAAGCCGCTTGAGATCGGTTAACCAAGCGCTATCTGACCGGTTACCAGGGAACCGGCACCTGCCCGGGAAACTTGTTCCGGTGGGGCGGCTGTCCCAGCGGGGGGCAAGTCGGCCTGGGCCCAATTGACGGCTTGGAATGTCCGTCGGGGGGTCTTTATGATGCGGTGGTCGCGTGCCGGTGCGACCAGGGGTCAACTTCGGAAATGCTGCTTGCCTCGGCCTTAGCCATGACGTCCACTGCGAACACCACTTCCGCTGCACGGGGCGAACCCGCCGCGCAGCAGCCGCGCGTCAGTGCGCCGCGAATGGCGGATGACGACCGCAAGCGTAAGGGCGATCAGCCGGGCGGACCCGGCACCGCCGTCATCACCAAGACTAAGCCGCAAACGAAGCGGCCGAACATGTATCGCGTGCTCATCCTCAACGATGACTACACGCCGATGGAATTCGTGGTGCATGTGCTGGAGCGGTTTTTCAGCAAAGATCACGAAGCCGCGACCCGGATCATGCTGCATGTGCACCACCATGGCATCGGCGAGTGCGGTATCTATACTTATGAGGTAGCGGAGACCAAAGTTACCCAGGTGATGGACTTCGCCCGGAAACATCAGCATCCTTTGCAATGCGTGATGGAGAAGAAATGAGCCTAGGGGGGCGTCCAATACAAAGGAAAATGGGAAACTGATGCCAACATTCTCGCGCAGTCTTGAGCAATCGCTCCACCGGGCCTTGGCCCTTGCCAATGAACGGCATCACGAATACGCGACGCTCGAACATCTTCTTCTGGCGCTGATCGACGACCAGGACGCCTCCGCGGTGATGCGGGCCTGCAATGTCGACCTCGACAAGCTTCGCCGCAGCCTCACCGCTTATCTCGAATCCGAGCTGGAAAATCTGATCACCGACGGCGCGGAAGATTCCAAGCCGACGGCCGGATTCCAGCGCGTGATCCAGCGCGCGGTGATTCACGTCCAGTCCTCGGGACGCGAAGAGGTGACCGGCGCCAATGTGCTGGTGGCGATCTTCGCCGAGCGCGAGAGCCACGCAGCGTACTTCCTGCAAGAGCAGGACATGACGCGCTACGACGCGGTCAACTACATCAGCCACGGCATCGCCAAGCGGCCGGGCATGACCGAGGCACGGCCGGTGCGCGGCGCTGAGGAAGAGGCGGACGCCAAGAACAGCGATGAGCCCAAGAAGAAGGGCGACGCGCTCGAGGCTTACTGCGTCAACCTCAACAAGAAAGCCAAGGACGGCAAGATCGATCCACTGATCGGGCGCGACAACGAGATCAACCGCACCATCCAGGTGCTCTGCCGCCGGCAGAAGAACAACCCGCTGTTCGTCGGCGAAGCCGGCGTCGGCAAGACCGCGATCGCGGAAGGCCTCGCCCGCCGCATCGTGCACGGCGAGGTGCCGGACGTGCTCAAGGGCGCGACCGTGTTCGCGCTCGACATGGGCACGTTGCTCGCCGGCACCCGCTACCGCGGCGACTTCGAAGAGCGCCTCAAGCAGGTGATCAAGGAGATCGAGGCCTATCCGGGGGCGATCATGTTCATCGACGAGATCCACACGGTGATCGGCGCCGGCGCGACATCCGGCGGCGCCATGGATGCGTCGAACCTGCTCAAGCCCGCGCTGGCCGGCGGCACGATCCGCTGCATCGGCTCGACGACCTATAAGGAGTACCGCCAGTACTTCGAAAAGGACCGCGCGCTGGTGCGCCGCTTCCAGAAGATCGACGTCAACGAGCCGTCGGTCCCGGACGCGATCGAGATCCTCAAGGGCCTCAAGCCGTACTTCGAGGAATATCACAAGCTCAAATACACCAACGAGGCGATCAAGGCCGCGGTCGAACTGTCGTCGCGCTACATCCACGACCGCAAGCTGCCGGACAAGGCGATCGACGTGATCGACGAATCCGGCGCGGCGCAGATGCTGCTGCCGGAGAGCCGGCGCAAGAAGACCATCGGGCTGAAGGAGATCGAAACCACGATCTCGACGATGGCGCGCATCCCGCCCAAGACGGTGTCGAAGGACGATGCCGAGGTGCTTCAGCATCTCGAGCAGACGCTTAAGACAGTGGTCTACGGGCAGGATCGGGCGATCGAGTCGTTGTCGGCCTCGATCAAGCTGGCGCGGGCCGGCTTGCGCGAGCCGGAGAAGCCGATCGGCTGCTACCTGTTCTCAGGCCCGACCGGCGTCGGCAAGACCGAAGTGGCTAAGCAGTTGGCTGCATCGCTCGGCGTTGAACTGATCCGCTTCGACATGTCGGAGTACATGGAGCGGCACACGGTATCGCGCTTGATCGGCGCGCCTCCGGGCTATGTCGGCTTCGATCAGGGCGGTCTGCTCACCGATGGAGTCGACCAGCATCCGCACTGTGTGCTGCTGCTCGACGAAATCGAGAAGGCGCATCCCGACCTGTTCAACGTGCTGCTGCAGGTCATGGACCACGGCAAGCTGACTGACCACAATGGCAAGCAGGTCGACTTCCGCAACGTGATCCTGATCATGACCACGAATGCGGGCGCGGCGGACATGGCCAAGGCTGCCTATGGGTTTACCCGATCGAAGCGCGAGGGCGACGATCAGGAGGCCATCAGCAAGATGTTCTCGCCGGAATTCCGCAACCGTCTCGACGCGACCATCACCTTCGCGCACCTGTCGCAAGACATCATCGCGCAGGTGGTCGAGAAGTTCGTGCTGCAGCTCGAGGCCCAGCTCGGGGACCGCAATGTCACCATCGAGCTGTCGGAAGAGGCGGCACGTTGGCTGATCGCCAACGGCTACGACGAGCTCATGGGCGCGCGGCCGATGGCCCGCGTGATACAGGAGCACATCAAGAAGCCGCTCGCCGACGAGGTGCTGTTCGGTCACTTGAAGCACGGCGGCCACGTTCGCGTCGTCCTCACCAAGGACGAACAGGGCAAGGACAAGCTCGGCTTCGAATTCCTCGACGGGCCGGTCACGCCCAAGCCGGAGAAGCTGCCGGCGATCGGGCCGAAGGCCAAGCGCCGCTCGCCGCGGCCGCGTCCGCCGAAGCGCGGCTCGGTGCCGAAGGTGCCGCTCGCCAAGGTCTGAGGCGCCGCCACAGCATACAAGTCAAAGGCCGGGTTCGACGCCCGGCCTTTTCTTTTCGCGGACCACGCATGCGGGCCGCAGCGGTTGCAGGGAATCCCGCCCTGTGACACGGGTTGCAGTCCCATGTCGGACCTCACCGTCTACGCATCCCCGCGCGCGGCCTTCGGCAACGGCGTCAGATCGGCGCTCCTGTCGGTGTTCTTGATCGTGCTCGCCGGCACCTATCTCGGCCTCGGCGCGCTGGCGCACGATTTCGGCTTCACCGAATGGTGGTTTGCACTCTCAACCGCTCTGGTCTGGGCGGCGCCGGCGCAGGTGATCCTGCTCTCGTCGCTCGGCACCGGCGCGACCGTCGTGCAGGCGGCCGTCGCGGTCACGCTGTCCGCGATCCGGTTGCTGCCAATGCTGGTAGCGCTGCTGCCGCTTCTGCGCCGGAAGGGGACGCGCTTCCGCGACCTGTTGTTGCCCACGCATTTCACAGCGATCAGCGTATGGGTGGAGTCGCTGCGCCTGCTGCCCGGCATTGCGCCGGAATTCCGCATTCCGTTCTGCAACGGATTGGGCGCCGGCTATATGGGCACGGCGCTCGTGTTCGGCTTCATCGGCTACTTCCTGGCCGCAGGTTTGCCGCCACTGTTCGCCGCCACGCTGCTGTTTCTGACGCCGATGTCCTTCCTGATGTCGACCGCGCGCAACGCGCGCATGATGATCGACCGCGCGGCCTTCGGGCTCGGTCTGGTGATCGGCCCGCTGCTCGCCTGGTATCGTGTCGAGCTCGACCTGATGTGGACCGGCGTCATCGGCGGCTTGCTGGCCTATGCGTTTCACCGGCTACGCGGGGCGCTTGCATGATCACGCTCACCGGCCAGTTGTGGCCGTACTTTCTGTTGATCGTCGCCGGATATCTGCCGAACGAGATCTGGCGCGCGCTCGGATTGGTGCTGGGGCGCGGGCTCGATGAAGGCTCTGAATTGGTGATGCTCGCCCGCGCCGTGGCGACGGCAATCATCGGCGGTGTGGTCGCTAAATTGATCCTGTTCCCGAGCGGTGCGCTCGCCAACGTTCCGCTCAGCGTCCGCCTCGCGGCGGCGCTCTGCGCGTTCATCGCATTCCTGCTGGCGAAACGCTCGGTCTTTGCCGGCGTGCTGGCTGGCGAAGCCGCGCTGCTATTGGGCGGCTTCCTGTTCGCGCATTGAGCCGTCAGGCGAGCGCCGCCGCGAGCTTCTTGGCCTGATCGGCGAGCACTTCGGGCTTTTCCTTCTCGCTCGCCGGCGGCTTCATCATCACGCCTGCCTTGCGCGGGATGACGTGCATGTGCAGGTGGAAGACCACTTGGCCGCCGGGGCCTTCGTTGAACTGCTGCACCGTGATGCCGTCAGCGGCGAACACGGTCATGGCCGCCTTGGCGATCTTCTGTGCGACCCTGGCCACATGGGCGAAATCGTCGGGCGGCACATCGAGGATGTTGCGGGCAGCGGCCTTCGGCAGCACCAACGTATGTCCCGGCGCGCGCGGCATGATGTCGAGGAACGCGAACGCCATGTCGTCCTCGTACACCTTGTAGCAGGGCAACTCGCCGCGCAGGATCTTGGCGAAGATGTTGTTCGGATCGTAGCTCGGCATAAGTGGTCCCCGGTCGTTATACCCTTTGTCATTCCGGGCCGCGGGCCTTTGTCCGCGAACACGGAATCCAGAAGCAGGCTCAGTGCTTATACTGGATTCCGGGCCCGGCGCTTCGCGGCGTCCCAGAATGACGGTCACTCCTGCTCGATCAAATCCTTGCGGAATGGCGCCATGGCCGCAAGCTCCTCGGCGCTCGCTTCCACATAAGCGCGCTCGTGCGCCAGGTACTCGGCGATCGCGCGGCGCAGCGCGGGATTGGCGATGAAATGCGCCGAATAGGTCGTGTGCGGCAGGTAGCCGCGCGCGAGCTTGTGCTCGCCCTGCGCGCCGGCCTCGACGCGCTTGAGCTTATGCGCGATCGCGAAGTCGATGGCCTGATAGTAGCAGACCTCGAAATGCAGGAATGGGTGGTTCTCGATGGCGCCCCAGTTGCGGCCGTAGAGGGTGTCGTGGCCGATGAAATTGATGGCGCCAGCGATCCAGCGTCCGGCACGTTTGGCCATTACCAGCAGGATGCGGTCGGCCATGGTCTCGCCGACGATCGAGAAGAAGGCGCGGGTCAGATAAGGGCTGCCCCATTTGCGCGAGCCCGTGTCCATATAGAAGTGGAAGAAGGCGTCCCAGACGTCTTCGGTCAAATCGGAGCCGGTCAACCAATGTAGCTCGATGCCGGGGGCCAGCGCGTCCTTGCGCTCGCGGCGGATGGTCTTGCGCTTGCGCGAGGCGAGTTCTGACAGGAAATCATCGAATGTCGCGTAGCCGTTGTTCTCCCAGTGAAATTGTTGATCGGTGCGCTGCAGATAGCCGCGTTTGCCGAGAACATGCCATTCCGTCAATGTGAGAAAGGTGACGTGCGCAGACGACAACTCGCTGTTGGTGGTGATCTCGGCCAGGGCATCGGCGAGGGCGTCGCGCACGGCCTCGGCCAGCGGGCCTGCACGCACCAAGAGGCGCGGGCCGGTGGCCGGCGTGAACGGCACCGCCACCTGGAGC
>Ga0310811_10011308_pt1 | contig 11566 bp, 6 predicted proteins | sample YCmetagenome_FD_207642 | JGI IMG/M metagenome (GOLD analysis project Ga0310811, IMG submission 207642) | Soil microbial communities from experimental microcosm in Duke University, North Carolina, United States - YC | ecosystem: Engineered > Artificial ecosystem > Soil microcosm > Unclassified ... | reverse complement strand
TTGTGCCGCCGGCAGTGGGATCGGTGGTAGATCTGCTGGCGATCTTCCCTTCTCCTGGAGGCCGACTGACGTGAGACCGCCCAACCCGTCCGCGACACCGACTGAGCCGCCCGACCGCCCCGCCATCCCGGAACCCGTCGTGCTCGCGACCACCCAGGAGACCGCGATCTGGGGCTACTTTCCCACCGACCGGGCGCCGGTGCTGACGGTGGAGTCCGGCACGGTCGTCAGGATCGACGCCGTAAACCAGGCAGGAGTGTCCGCCGCCGAGGGGCCGGTCGCCTACTTCGAGATGTTGGGCGTGCCCGCCGACCAGGTGCTGCCCGAGCTGGCGGAGGTCGCGAAGAACCCTCGTCCGGCCGGCTCCAGCGGCCACATTCTCACCGGCCCGGTCCACGTGAGGGGCGCCGAACCCGGAGACGTGCTGGAGATCCGCATCCTGGACGTCTCTCCGCGCGTCCCGTACGGCGTGAACAGCACCGGACCCGGCGCGGGAGTCTGCGGCGATCTGCTGGACACCGCGTCGACCCGCCTGCTCCAGTTGGACCACTCGGGCCGTCATTACTCGTTCGGGCACGGCATCAAGGTCCCGTTCAAGCCGTTCGCGGGGATCATGGGAGTCGCACCGCCCACGTCGGTCGGCTTCGTCTCCGCCAACCCGCCGGACCGGTGGGGCGGCAACCTGGATTTCCGCGACCTCGTCGCCGGTACGACGCTGTACCTGCCGGTCTTCCAGCCGGGCGGCATGTTCTACACAGGCGACACGCACGGCGCGCAGGGCCACGGCGAAGTCGACCAGACCGCCGTCGAGCACTCGATGTCGCTCACCGTGCAGTTCATCGTCCGTAAGGGCGCGAGCCTGGAGTGGCCGCGCGCGGAGAGCGATGAGTACTTCTGGTGCATGGGCATCGACGCCGACCTCGACGTCGCACTGCGGATCGCGGTCGAGCAGGCCGTCGGCCATCTCGTCGAGGCCACCGAAGGTGCGCTGACGACCGCCGACGCCTACGCGCTGTGCAGCATCGCGGTCGACTTCGTCGTCGCCGAGGCGGTCGACGGCAACAAGGTGATCGTCGCCTACATCGCGAAGTCCCTGTTGGCCTGACCCTGACCGCCCCGCCCGTCAGGGGGTTGCGGCCCGTGGTGCGACGGCGCCAACGATCCCGATTTGTCCTTACAAATACTGAACAATCCTCCTAGGATCGTTCACGGATGATCTCAGGCGTGATATTTCACTTGAGTATTTTCGGATCACCTGAAATTGGACTGTGGGTCATGTCAGATCAGTCGCCGCCCCCCTCCCGACGATCGGTTCTCACCGCGGGTGCCGCCCTCCTGGCCGGCTTCGGCGTCAGCGCCGCGCTTCCCGCGCGGAGCGCCGCCGCCGCGTCCCAACCGGCCGAGGCCGCGTCGGGCGACCTCGCCGTCTACCGGCCCGTCGCCGTGTCGTCCACCGACTACGCCCCCGCCCCCGCCGAGTTCGCGGTGGACGGGCTCACCTCCACCGGCGTACGGGGCACCGGATGGCGGGCCGCCGACGGCGACCCCCAGTGGATCTCCGTCGATCTGCAGGCGGACTGCCGGGTTGAATCCATCCGCCTGACCTTCGAGGCCACGGCGGACGATCCGGTCTTCGTGCCCTCCAGTGGCGGCAACCCGCGCGACAGCACGACCGGTCAGGAGATCCTGTCCAGCTGCGCGGTGGACTTCACGGTCGAGACGTCGCGGGACAACCGGTCGTGGACCACCGTCCACCGCGCCACCTCCGGGACCGGCGGCGTCGTGGAGATCGGCCTGGCCACCCCGGTCGTCGCGCGCTGGGTGCGGATGACCGTCAGCAGGCGCTCCACCGCCAACCCGCTCGGGCTGAACGGCTTCGAGGTGTACGGCAAGCCTCTCGCGTCCCGGCCTTCGGCCACCGGCTGGACCGACTGGGGGACCCACCACCACAAGGCGCCCGCGCTGCAGGTCGCGGCCGACGGCACGGTGCCGCTGGAGTCGGGCTGGACGCTGACCATGGACGAGTGGGCCGGCGGCCAGGGCGCCGACCTGTCCCGGCCGGGCGTGGACACCGGCCGCTGGCTGCCGGCGACCGTCCCCGGCTCCGTTCTGACCTCGCTCGTGGAGCAGGGGCACCTGCCCGACCCGGTGTCCGGGTTCAACAACCTCCATGTCCCCGAGGCCCTGTCCCGGCACTCGTGGTGGTATCGGCGCGGCTTCCGCCTGCCCCACGGCCTGCGCACGGGCCACGGCCGCCACGTCTGGCTGGAGTTCGACGGCATCAACCACACGGCCGACATCTGGCTCAACGGCCGGCAGGCCGGGACGATGACCCACCCGTTCGCCCGGTCCGCGTACGACGTCACGGAACTGCTGGCCGCCGACGGCGAGCAGGCCCTGGCCGTGAAGATCACCCCGATGCCCTTCCCCGGCAGCCCCGCCGACAAGGGACCGGCCGGCCTGTCGTGGGTGGACGCCGGCGCCACGATGATGAACCGCAACTCGCCGACCTACCTGGCCTCCTCCGGCTGGGACTGGATGCCGGCGGTGCGCGACCGCGCCGCGGGCATCTGGAACCACGTGCGGATCCGTTCGACCGGCCACGCGGTCATCGGCGACCCCCGCGTGGACACCAGGCTCCCCGGTCTGCCCGACACCGGCACCGCCGAGGTGACGATCGTCGTCCCGGTGCGCAACGCCGACACGTCGGACAGGCGGGTGACGGTGTCCGCCGCGTTCGGCGACGTCCGCGTCTCCCAGACGGTCACCGTCCCCGCCGGTCAGAGCGCCGACGTCACCTTCACCCCCGCCGCGTACGGACGGCTGCGCCTGCGCGACCCCGAGCTGTGGTGGCCCAACGGATACGGCGAGCCCGCCCTGCACGACCTGACCCTCGTCGCCTCGGTCGACGGAGCGGAGAGCGACCGGCGCACCACCCGGTTCGGTATCCGCCAGTTCGGCTACGAGTACGAGGTGCCGCTGTCCTTCGGCGGCGAAGGCGGCGACGCGTACACCCAGTCGGTCGACCTGGGGCCGCAGGAGGCGCGGCACGTGCGGGTCAGGTGCCTGACCCGGGCCACGAACTGGGGGAGCTCCCTGTGGAGCCTGTCGATCTTCGACAGCGCCGTGCCGAGCACCGACCTGGCGTTACACAAGACGGCCACCGCCTCCACCGTGGACGAGACGTCCCACCAGCCCGGCAACGCCACCGACGGCGATCCGGACACGCGCTGGTCGTCGGCGTTCGAGGACGACCAGTGGATCAGCGTCGACCTCGGGTCCGTCGTCGCCTTCGACCGGATCGACCTGTCCTGGGAGCAGGCCTACGCCAAGACGTACGTCATCCAGGTCTCCCGGGACGGCGACACGTGGACCGACGCGAAGTCGGTGGACAACGGCGCCGTGCCGCTGCCGTTCAACCGGGCCTCGGCGAGTCTGCAGACCGTGGACTTCCCCGCCCGTACGGCGCGGCACATCAGGATCAGATGCCTGACCCGGGCCAGCAGTTGGGGGTCGTCGATGTGGAGCCTGTCGGTCATCGACAGCGCCGTGCCGGGCACCGACCTCGCTCTGCACAAGACGGCCACCGCCTCGACCGTGGACGAGTCGTGGAACCAGCCCGGCAACGTCACCGACGGCGACCCGAACACGCGGTGGTCGTCGGCGTTCGAGGACGACCAGTGGGTCAGCGTCGACCTCGGCTCGGCCGCGACCTTCGACCGGGTCGTCATCGTGTGGGAGCAGGCCTACGCGAAGACGTACGTCATCCAGGTGTCCGACGACGGCGAGACCTGGACGGACGTGAAATCCGTCGACAACATCACGGTCCCGTTGAAGATCAGCGTCAATGGCGTCCGGGTGTTCTGCCGGGGCGGCAACTGGGGCTGGGACGAACTGCTGCGCCGCATGCCCCCCGAGCGGATGGACGCGGCCGTGCGGATGCACCGCGACATGAACTTCACCATGATCCGCAACTGGGTGGGCAGCAGTAACCGGGAGGAGTTCTACGCGAGCTGCGACGAGCACGGCCTGCTCGTGTGGAACGACTTCCCCAACGCCTGGGCCATGGACCCGCCGGACCATCAGGCGTTCCTCGACCTGGCGCGCGACACCGTGCGCCGCTACCGCATCCACCCCAGCGTCGTGGTGTGGTGCGGGGCCAACGAGGGCAACCCGCCCGCGCCGATCGACAAGGGCATGCGCGAGGCGGTCCAGGCGGAGGCGCCCGCCGTGCTGTACCAGAACAACTCGGCCGGGGGCATCGTCAGCGGCGGCGGCCCGTACGGCTGGATCGAGCCGGACCGCTACCACTCGCCGTCCACGTACGGCGGCGTCTTCGGCTTCCACACCGAGATCGGGATGCCCGTGGTGTCCACGGCCGAGAGCATGCGCAACCTCGTCGGCGGCGAGCCCGAGTGGCCGATCGGCGGCCCGTGGAACTACCACGACTGGAGCACCAAGGGGAACCAGGCGCCGCAGAACTACCAGGCCGCCATCGAGACCCGCCTCGGCACGGCCACCGGGCTGGACGACTTCACGCGCAAGGCCCAGTTCGTGAACTACGAGAACCACCGCGCCATGTTCGAGGCGTGGAACGCTCACCTGTGGGAGGACGCCAGCGGCCTCATGCTCTGGATGTCCCACCCGGCCTGGCACAGCACGGTCTGGCAGACCTACGACTACGACTTCGACGTCAACGGCGCCTATTTCGGAGCCCGCAAGGCGTGCGAGCCGGTCCACGTCCAGGCCGATCCGGATGACTGGCAGGTCATCGCCGTCAACCACACCCCGAGGGCGCTCACTGGCGTGACGGTGACGGCGGCCGCGTTCGACCTCGGCGGACGCAGGCTCGGTGTCCCTCAGCGGACGAAGCTCGACGTCCAGCCGTCGGCCACGGAGAAGGCGTTCACCGCAGGGTGGACGCCCGGCATGCCGGACTTCCATATCCTCCGGCTGACGCTGGAGGACGGCCGGGGCCGCGTGCTGTCGGAGAACGTCTACTGGCGGTATCGGGAGGCCGCCCACATGATGGCGCTCAACGACACCCCGCAGGTGAAGGTGTCGGCCCACGCCGCGCGGGTGACCAGGACGGGGACGCGCCGCTCGTTCACCGCGACGGTCGCCAACCACGGTTCGGCGGTCGCGGCGATGGTACGGCTGTCGCTCCTGGACGACCGGACCGGCGGGCGGGTGCTGCCGACCCTGTACGGCGACAACTACCTGTGGCTGCTGCCCGGCGAGTCGCGGGCCGTCACCCTCTCCTGGCCCGCCGCGGCGCTGCCCTCAGACCGGCCCGCTCTGCGGCTGGAGGGCTACAACGTGCCCCGGACGGTGATCCGGCCGTAGTCCGTCTCGGTTCCCCGCCGTCCACCCGGGCGGCGGGGGCCGCCGGCCGGGCACAGCTAGCCGCCGAGGAGCCTGATCATGATGTCGGTCAGGTCGCATCCGCAGAAGTGGATGCCCTCCCGTATTACCTCGCAGATGCGGTCCATCACTGCCGGAGGAAGGGGCCGGAGGCCCTCGGTGCTTTCGTCGTGGATGGCGACCAGATCCATGATCGGCATCTGGCGGAAGTCGACGGCCGATAACTCGGCGTGCTGCTCACTGGCCATGGCGTCCGCCCTTCGCGGTAGTGGGGTGCATCCTTCCTTCAGGCTCGGACGGACTGATCGCAATCCCATTGCTTTTCGGTCTGCCGCGTCAGTCCTGTGGCCCCAGACGGTCACTCACGAGAATGAAGAGTCTCATAGGCGGATCTCCCCGGCCACTTATTGTGCGAGATGGTTGCCATTGGATTCATGTCCGATGCCGCCTGGTCTCGGTGAGCTCGTCCAACGCCATCAAGACCGGGCGTTGCGGCGTGCTTTACAGTCAGCAGGTGCCATTACTCGCCACGCCCGCCGTGCCTCCCGGCTCGATGGCGGCGCTGACACAGCCCGAGATCCATGCGAACGGCGTAGCGCTTCGGCCCTGGCGACTGTCGGATCATCCGGCTGTCGTGGCGGGCTACACCGATCCCGCCATTCAGCGCTGGCACTGCCGATCGATGACCGAAGACGAGGCCCGCGAGTGGATAGGTTCCTGGCCGGGCCGGTGGCGCGGTGAGACCGGTGCCGGGTGGGCCGTGCTCGACGCGGGGGATGTCGCCGGGCAGATCAGCCTGCGTCGGATCGATCTTTTCGAAGGCCTGGCCGAGGTGTCGTACTGGGTGCTGCCCGGCGCGCGCGGTCGTCGCATCGCCCCGCGGGCGCTGTCAGCGCTCAGCGCGTGGTGCTTCGAAACGCTCCGGCTGCACCGGGTCGAGTTGTCCCACTCGACGGCGAACGTCGCGTCCTGCAGGGTCGCGCACTACGCCGGTTTCGCCGAAGAGGGCACGAAGCGGAGCGAGGCCCGCCATATCGATGGCTGGGACGACATGCACCTCCACGCCCGCCTCAACGACGACGCGTGACGAGCCGCGGGCGAGCGATCGCCCGGTGCTCGCGGGCCCCGAGCAAGATCGTCCGCGGACGCTGCCGATCATGCCGCGGCAGGCACATACGGGAAGGTCTGTGACGGCGTCGCCGTCGAGGTCGAGTTTGAACTCGTACAGTCCCTCGGGGTGGAAGCCCTCCGTCTGATCAGAAGTCAGGCGGGCCGGCCCGGCGGGGATGCGGCCGGGAGCCGGAGGACGAACCGCGCGCCGCACGGGCTGTCCTCGATTCCGAGGGTCCCGCAGCCGGCCTCCGCGATCTGCCGGGCGATCGCCAGGCCGAGCCCGGCCCCTCCGGCGGACGTGGTGCGTGGGGGGTCCAGCCGGGTGAACCTCTGGAACACCAGCTCACGCTTGTCCGGATCGATGCCCGGACCGTCATCGATCACCTCCATGACCGCGACGCCGTACGGGAAACGTGGATCATCGAGGGAGGCGCCCGGCTCCTGCCGTACGGTGATCCTGATCGCGATCTGGGCATGCCGTTCGGCGTTGTCGATGAGGTTGGTGAACAGGCGAGCCAGTCGTGACCTGTCGCCCAGCACGACCACGCCGGGGTCGATCGAGGTGTCGATCCGCTTGGCCGGCGGCCGGGCGCGCAGCTCCGCGGCGACGAGCTCGGACAGGTCGACGGGCTCGTGGGCGCCCGGCATCCCCGAGTCGAGCCGCGTGAGGGTCAGCAGGTTCTGCGCGATCGCCTGCAGGCGATCGAGGCGGGGTATGACGGCCGCGCCGAGCGCCGGCACGCTGGTCTCGTCGGGCGCGAGCAGAGCGTCTTCGACCTCCGCGCGCATGGCGGTGACAGGAGTCCGCAGGTCATGGGAGACGTCGGCGACCATCTGGCGCTGCCGGTCCAGCGTGGTCCGCAGCTCCCGCAGCGCGGCGTGCAGCCGGCACAGCGTCTGATTGACGCTCTCCGCGAGCTCGTGGATCTCGTCGTCGGTGGGAGGCACGGGAACACGGCGTCCGGAGCTGGCCGCGTTGATCTGGTCGAGTTCGCTCCGGATCGCGGTCACGGGCCGCAGGGAGGCGACGACCGTCCGATGGCCGAGGAAGGTGACGACCACGGCCAGCAAGGCCGCCAAGCCGCCGACCATCGCGGCCAGCCGCGGGTGCACCCAGAAGGGGACCGCGGGCGAGGCGGCGTAGACGATCCACTGCTCGCCGCGGCGATGGACTCGCTGCGCGACCACGATGTCGCATCTGCCGGGGCGGACTCCTCCACAGATGACGGATGTGGCGACGTTCCTCCCCTGCGGGGTGAACGCCGTGATGGGCGGCCTCCCTCGCAGGTCCGGAGTCGAGGCGACGACATGACGGCGTGAGTCGACGACCTGGATGCTTCGCAGTGGGAGGGTCGCGAGAGGGTATTGCAGCCGCCCCTGCTCCATTTGGATGGCCACGCGCGCTCCCGCCGCGGTGATCTCCTCAGTGGCGGACTCGACGGCGTAGCGCTCAATCGCGATCATGACCGTGCTGGCCAGCAGCGTGGACAGCACAGCAGCCACGACACCGGTGAACAGAGTGACGCGTGTGGTGATCGAGAGTCGGTGTCTCGCACTCATTCCACTCCCCCTGCCAGTGGACCACATGGCCGCCCGGCCGTGGCAGCGGGGTTACGTCGCGGGGGACCGTGCGCCGACGGGTGACGGACGCGGCGACTCGCACCGGCGATCTACCGGCTCACTGCCGCTACCCCCGGTCGTGGGCCGGCGAAGGCACGTTGGACGTGGCGTCCTGCTCGGCCTTGGAGTCGCCGCTCGGCTTGGTGCCCGGCTTGGTGCTCGGCTTGGTGTCCGGCTTGGTGCCCGGCTTGATGCTCGGCTTGATGTCCGGCTTGCGGCCGGAATCGACGTTCGGCTTGTGGCCGGGTCGGCCGGACGGGCCACGCGGAGGCTTGCCAGTGTGGGGTTCCGTGGTCGGACTCGGGGCCGGTTCCGGGGCCGGTTCGGCGCAGGCGCCCTTGTGCACGACCCTTGCGGAGTCGCCGGCCGTGCCGAGAGCGGAATCGACCTTGACCGTGACCTTTCTGACGTCCACGTATCCGCACTGAGGGGTCTTGAACCGCACTTTGAACTTCTGGTCGTACACCGAATGGCCCGACAGCTCGACCTGCCGTTTGGAGCTGCGTTCCACGGTCCTCGCGCCCACGGTGATCGTCTGGCGGAAGGTGACCGTCAGCGTGATGGGGTCCGGCGTGGTGTTCCCGACCCTGACCGAGAGAGTGCTGCCGTTCCAGGAGGAGATCGACACAGTGGGCGGCGTGCACGGGTCGCCCTTCACCGCGACGACCTCGCTGCGTGCCCCGACGGACGCCTTCGAGGTCGTCGACACCGTGACCTGCCGGTATACGGTCTCTCCGCAGCCCGGCGCGGCGAACCCCCCGTCGATCGCCCGCTTGTAGGCCGTGGAGCCGGTGAGGACGAAGGTCGTCGTGCGGCCCGCCGCGAGCGTGGACACGGACGCCCCCTGGGCGAAGTGCACGGTGAGGGTGACGTTCCGCGGCGTCGACGTCCGCGCCTGGATCGTGGCGGTGCGCCCGTCGAAGCGGGTGATGGTCAGGTCGCTCACCTTGACCGCGACGGGGGCCGGAGTGCGTGTACGGCCCGGTCTGGGCGTCGGTGTCGGTTTCGGTGTCGGGGCCGGAGAGGCCCGGTGAGTGCCAGGCGATGTCGTCTGCGGCGCGGATGCGTCAGAAATGGTCGTGTCATGGCGATCGACGGCGAGCGCGGCCACCGCTATCACGCCCACCGCGAGCGCCCCGGCTCCGATCAGCACCCGCGGGCCGTAGCGCGGCGACCGGCGCAGCCTGGTTCGCGCGGGGACGGTGTTCATCTGCGGCGCCGACGATGCCGGGGGGAAGTCTGAGACCAGAGGGGCGGCCAGCTCTGCGAGGTGACGTCGGCCGCGACGCTCCCACTCCGGCCCGTACGCTCCGAGCGCCGTCGTCTCCAACTCGCCGGCGAACGCCCCGGCGGTCAAGGGGCGGTCCGCCGGATTCTTGGCCAGTCCGCGGCTCACCAGGTTCCGGACCGGGCCCGGCACGGCCTCCACGGGGATCGCCGCGCTCTGGTGCAGGTGGGGGAGGGCCGCCGGATGGTCCGCTCGGTACGGTGCGCGTCCGGTGAGGCACTCGAAGAAGACGCATGTCGCCGCGTAGATGTCGGTCGTGGGGCCGGCGGGTGCACCGTTCCACTGCTCGGGCGCCATGTAGGGCGGGGTGCCGGCGAGCATGCCCGGTCCGCCGTCCATGACGGTGGTGATGCCGAAATCGGTCAGTTTGCTGAAGCCGTCGGCCTGGAGGAGGACGTTCTCGGGTTTGTCGTCGCGATGGACGACGCCGACGCCGTGCGCGGCGGACAACCCGAGCAGCGAGCTCTTCAGTATGACCAGCGCAGCCTCCGGGCTGGTGGAACCGTACTCGTCGAGGATCTCGCGGAGCGATACGCCGTTCACGAACTCCATGACGACGGCGGCGCCGAGAGGGCTCTCGACAAGCCCGTAGCAGTGCACGATGTGCGGATCGCCGAGCTCGATCATCCGGCGGGCCTGGTCGCGGAACGCGAGGCGGAAGCGGGAGTCGGAGCTGAGCTCGTCGCTCAGATATTTGATCGCGACAGGGACGCCGGTCTCCGTGTATGTGGCGAGGACGACCTGGCCGCTCCTTCCGGACCCGAGTACGCGTTCTTCCCGGTATCCCGGGATGGGCCAGGCGTTCATCGTTTTCCCCCGGAGTGACGACGCTCCCGAGTCCCTGGATGTACGCCTCATCGAATACGTGGGTCGGCAGGGGATCGGTAGATCATCACTGTGATCGTTCAGTTACGGACAGATACGGCGTTTCAGCATATGTCAGGGTTTTAGCATTAGATTCCTTTAAATAATCAAATGCTAAGTTTGGTAGACATTTTGCGGATGGTCCTTCCGCCCCGGTTCACATGCCTCGTATCGGGGAGTCGCGCCGGCTGCGGCAAGCCGGCAACGGTGATCCGTCGTGTGGATTCATTCGGCGAGAGCGGCTGCGCGCCGGGCCCGGGGTTTCGGGGCGATGGTGACGATGATCGCCAGGGTGCAGACGACTGCGATCGCCGCGACCGCGGCGGGGACTCCGGTCCGCGACGTCGCGAGCGGCAACAGCAGGATCATGGTGACGCAGCCCAGAGTCACGGCGGGATGGATGACGGGCCTCGCCAGGATCGACGCGTGGACCATCCAGAGCAAGACGAGGAACACGCCGACAGGGATCGCGACGGCGTAGCAGATGGCGAGGGGTGATGCGTTGAGGTCGTGTCCGGTCTGCTCGACCGCGACCTCGAGGCCGGCGCCGAGGGCCGCGAGGGCCGCGAAGAGGCCGTAATGGCCGTATCCCCACAGGTAGGAACGATGGCGACGGACGCTGAGACCTTCGCCGGCCGGTGCGAGGAAGTAGAGCCACCAGAGAGCGAACAGCAGGGCGAGACCGGAGACGGCGATGAGAACGAGAGAGCCGCTGACCTCGTCCGCCTTGATCGCTCCTTCGACGCTCCTCGTCGCGGCGAGGACGCTCTCGCCGAGAAGGATGATCGTGAACAGGCCGTAGCGCTCGGCGATGTGGTGCGGGTGCCAGTTGGTGGGTCTGGTCCGCTCGGCCCAGCGTGGCACCGCGAGTTCCAAGGCGGCCAGGCCGGCGAAGAACGGCAGCTGGGCCGATGGCGGCAGGGTGCCCGTTTCCGAGAGGACGAGCCGGAGTGCCCAGGCGGCCTGCATGAGGCTGATCCCGGCGGCATAGCGCAGTGCGGTGCGCCGGCTCGCCGCGTCGTCGGCGCCGGCCCGCAGCCATTGGGCGACGAGTCCGATCCTCATGATGAGGTAGCCGAACGTGACTGCGCGATAGTCGGAGTGGTCGGCGGCGGCCGGCACACCGGCGGCGAGGACCAGCACGCCCGCCATCTGCACCATGGTCAGCAGCCGGTAGACGGCGTCGTCGGTGTCGTAGGACGAGGCGAACCAGGTGAAGTTCATCCACGCCCACCAGATCGCGAAGAAGACCTGAAGGAACGGGACGAGCCCGGCCAGGGCGTGACCGTCGGCGATGCCGTGGGCGAACTGGGCGGT
>Ga0310811_10011307_pt1 | contig 11566 bp, 14 predicted proteins | sample YCmetagenome_FD_207642 | JGI IMG/M metagenome (GOLD analysis project Ga0310811, IMG submission 207642) | Soil microbial communities from experimental microcosm in Duke University, North Carolina, United States - YC | ecosystem: Engineered > Artificial ecosystem > Soil microcosm > Unclassified ... | reverse complement strand
ACTTGAGGCAGCTGGCACCTGTAGTCTTATCGAATACAATTGTGATAGTCATTGTATTCTGAGCAACCTATAAGACCCTCAAGTAACAAGACAACGCGCACTAAGCGCGAGCGCGGGAATGCATTGCGCGAGTGCGGGAAAGTGTCTTGAGTCTGGTGCGTTATTGCAGGGAAGCTGTGCATAATATGTGGAATTGCTCTACACATGATGGTGATGTTGTGCTGTGAAGCCCAGTCGTCATGAGCCGTAAAATAGGCCAATACCAGCCTGTAGAGAATTGAGTCTCTACATCGAGGATGTCTTGACAATCATCAGGATATGCACCCTGGAAGGACCTATAACATTTACCTTGGACGGTTGATGTGACTGAACCCCAACATGAGTCACAACGACTGAACTAAAAGACAGACTTACTGATGACATTCGCATCTTTGCCAGCTCACTGTAGCTTGCGAAGGCAGTGAGCTTTGAAGTATTGCCTGTAAATGTTCCAGTGGTTTGTTCCATTATTGATGTGGCTGCGAGACTTGAGGAATAAATTTAAAATTTGCTGCATTGGCATGCCAGTCGAAACTACAAGCTCATCAATGGTGTGATCAATGAGGTCAAACTGTTTTTCCATTGCAGCGTTGGCATCTTCTGACCTCCGACCAGCAACAGAGGCACCTGAAGGCCCTCCCTGGGTGTTACTTGCATTGGCAGGAGTGGGAGGGATGACATGGGTTGCAGGAACATTGAGTCCAGGTAGGAGTGGAACATGTGGAGACGTGTTATGTTCTGGTAGATGACTCTCGTGCGGGATAAAAAGGTTGGTTGGCTGCATGACATTGAATGATCCTCCAGCCATATAGTCCCATGATGGGGCAGGGACATCAAGTGACAAGAAGTTGTAGGCATCTCATTCACCACTGCAGATGGGCAGATCTTATTGGGTCTGTTCTTGCATATTGTTGCATATTGATGAGGGGTGCTGGAGGAAGAATCACATCACAGGGTGCTTGGAACACTTCCTGCATGAAGGGAGGGTCACGAGGTCCCACAGGTAACCTCTCATGTGACACACTGCATCTAGAAAATTCTAAGGAGCTGTCTGGAGGTACCCCACCAGGCACTTCCAGCTGACCTTGGGAAGAACCACCAGCAGTCTGACAAATTCTGAGCTGCCTGGAGGTACCCCACCAAGCACTTCCAGCCGACCTTGGGAAGAACCACCAGAGAAGTGTTCTAGGTGTGAATTGGGCACACCATCTGGTGCATGGCCATCAGAGCCATTGTCTGGAAGCAGCTTCGCTCAATTGCAGGCACTTTTTTGAACAAGACCATTGTCACGTGAGGTGGGTCTTATGCGAGTGTGAAGTTTGGTAGGAGTCTGGATAGGGGGGGTGATTTTGATGTCCTCCTCCAATTTGCTCAGAGTGAGATTCCATAGGTGTGAAAGAGGGCATTGAGGAGTGTGCAAAATTTTCAGGCAGATTCATTGCAGGGTAATATTGTTCATTCATTTGCTACATTAGAAACATGGTCAGATAAACTATGGCAGATTATGAACATGCAAACTTACTTGGGAGAGGAGCAAAAGATGTAAGATATGGATATGAAGGGTGATAGACCAACACAAGGCTAGTTCGTGTTTAAATGACTGTCTGATGCAACATAGATCAGTGATAAATGGTGCAGCTCAAGATGCACTCACCTTCATCTAAGCAAATACTAGCAAGGTGCTGTGACAGAGCAATTTTTTGCTTGAGGGCAATGTTGATCCTACTGACAGTGATATGAGCAGGAGGAAACAGGCACAAAAAAGTGCGTGTGATGCTTCTATGCCTTTCATATTTCTGGGAGAGTACCAGAATGCTTGTATTCCATAGAGATTCACTGACTGAAAATTACTAGGACAGAGGATTGATGGCAATTCAATGTGTACCTTTGTGACATAGCATAAGTGCACTCCTCCAGGAAGGCTCGCAAGACCAGGGAAATTGCTAAATGATGAGGGATCCTCCAACTTGGGTGGGAGGCACTAGAGCATCAGAAGGCATGCGAGGTTAGACATGAGGTTCCCGCATGCAGCTTAATCAGCTAATAAACATCATGCGAGTCTTAATTTCACTTTGTCTGACATTGGCTGTCAAGCAATACTATACATTCAATAGGTGTAACTACTTTACAAGTCTGGGGACACCCAGGGTTCCACCATCTCAATGTGTCCTTCATTGATTGCAATCCTAACTTTTTCCTCCCCAATTGCGATGGAATCAACATCATGGTAAACAGCGTCAGGGACACCCAGAATGCAGTTGAGTGCATTCTCCCTGGTGTCAAAATGATTAGATACAATAAGTACCTGGAACAAATCTGCACTCACAAGCCTGCCACTACACTGATGTGAGCCCCATGTGTGACACAGAAGACCATTTGAGAGGGTTTGACTTGTACTGGAGTATTATGACAGTTTAGCAAGAAGGATACATTTGTTAAATGACATACCTGGAATGTTGTAGAAAACAGCCTTGTAGACATGAAGCACACACTTGTCTGCCAATTATCTCACAGCATTCTCGAATTGAGGATGGTTCTGATTGATAACAGTGAGCTCTGGCCTTCCAGTGGAGAGTGCACTATTGAGAAATATGACTTGAGGTGTGAAGAAAACATGGTCGATGACAAATGGTATGGCTGTTGACATGGTCTGCTCTGCTGGGGTAAAAAATGTGAGAATTAGTAGAGTATTCTGAAAGGTTGAAAAGGCTCACAAGTCATCTGAGAAGAAGTGGGAGATACCTACCATCGCATATGGCTTGCCCAAAAGGGTGGCATATGCATCATGGTGGGCAGGAAGCAAGAAGTGCTGCGCCGCTCAAACAAATTGCATTGTGATCCTCTCAGGCTGATAGAACATTAATTAGGACAGAAGATCAATGGTGATTGAATGCATACCTGCATAATAAGACACTCTCCTCTTGGGAGGCTCATTTCTGAACCTCCACTACAATTTTCAACCTTAGTCCTTTCCAACAACTATCTGATGGCTTGTCTGACTATTCATAACACAGCTCTAGAAAGAATTGAGGCACTAGAAAAGAACAAACACTATTATGCAAAGTATGTCATTATTTTATTAATTGGTCCTGAGACTGATCCTGACACTTACTTGTAAAGACATAGAGATGCAATCATACAATGGCGGAGGATGCATGGTGTCCAGAAATGTGACAAGGAAGCAGAGGTGATAACCAAAGAGATATCAAGAGCTGTGGCAAAATTGCATGGCCATGACGACTATGAGTCTGAATCAGACACTGATAATTCAAGCAACAATGACACACTGTAAGCTTAAAAATAGAAACATAGAATGAAATCAATTAATGTCCAACAGATCCGATCTGCCAGCATGCTTATATGCTATCAAAACTGTCAAGGATGACATGCTCATTTTGATTGGTGCCGACCCCTGTGAGTTCACCAAGGACAAGTTGGCCGAGTATGTCAAGAGCATCCCAGATGATTGCAGCACTAAGGGTGATATTAGTATCATCGAGAACTCAATCAGAGAGATCAAAAGTATACTCAAGCGTGTCATTGCTGCACAAGACAAAATCCCAAATTTCTGTGGTCTCTCACCTGAGTGGCATGCCACTGACACAGTCTCTCGATACTTAAAGACTACAGTCGCATATTTGGAGGATATCCAGCTTCTTGAAATGTCCAGAGGAGTTGTAGATCTTATGATAGCATAATGGTTGGGAGAGCTGATGTATCAGAAGGGAATCAAGATTTGAGTAGCATATATGATTCATGACTACAGCCCAAAATTCAATTTAATTGTGACAACAGTGCATGGTTCTACGATACTGACTACTGCTACTGGGTATGGGGGGATATATCACACAAATTGGAGAAGGAACAGTTACAACAGTGCGTGCAGAAATATTAGTACCTGAGACGCTTGGCAGGGCGACAATGACTCTTTCTAACATGTAGCTGCTCATCTGGAGCCATGCTTTCATCATCCATATCGTTAGCATATTCAGAGCTCGACACAGACCGTTCCACAGCAGTGATTGGTGGTGTGACAATTAAGTTTTCTTTGGGCTGATATTAGCTTTACTTACTTACTTTACATTCATTACATTTGTGGCTTATATAAGCATGTTTCCCTTTCACCAGTACCAGTCTGAAGTTTGATGAGATTTCACTACCTCTGAGCCTGAGCCTAGATCAGAAACCCTTTAGGTCAAACACTGTCTTCTAGGACATAGCAGCTAGGCAGGGTATTGGCCACATATTGGTTAGGGAGTGTTCCTACTACCTAGCCAAGTTTGTGCATCACAGCAGGATAAGATCACTTGCTTGAGTGATGGATGAATCTCTTGTGGCTCGGACCACCCTAGAGACTGGACGGGGTGGTGGGCATGAGATCTCTATGAAGACCTCAACACAACAATGAGTAAGAGGTGTAGCAGGAGTGGTAGCAAGATGGGGAGGCCCATTTTAGTCAAAGTCACTGTTAGCAAATGTACATCATCTGTGGGAGTGGATTGAGCAATGTCTGGGTGCCTCTCCAATGATGATAGGGTCTTTTGACATGATGAGGCATGTGCAAGCAGTGTCACTTGTGACAGCTTGGATGGTAAGGGTGCCTGACTTGAGTGCATTGACAAGATTTTTACAGTGAGGGAGTGTCAAGTCATGGATGCCTTTGGACTGAGTGACTGAAGGTTGAATCTTGCTGGGCATCATAGTTTTGTCAGGGTAGCCTATGAGGAAAAATCCAAGCTGGGCTAGTTCCTTAGGAAGGGTTTTCCAGGGAAAGTTGTTTTTGGCATGTCCACGGAGGGTACCACCAACAGATGCTAGAAGAAAGTCAAGATTAGTCCAAGAGGGAGGTGATGAGACTTACCAACAAGCACTGTCAATCCTCCCATAATGCAAGGAATGCCATCAAGAGCCTTCCATCCATCATCAACTTGGAGACCTGTGGTAAGCTTACTAACTCCATGATCTTCTCCTCCCAGGTCCTCTGTTGACACTGCTGCATCTATGAGCTAGAAGTGATGGTCAGGACTCAAAAGTGAATTTGACTGGGTGACTTACTGAGAAATTGTGAAAGAGTGCGCGTCTGTCTGTGTAGCAGCATCAACGTGTGATGACATGGATGTAGTTGTCGTCCAACAGGATGTGATCAATAACAGGCCATAGAAACTTCAGAACATGGATAAATAATTAGTGTGTTCAAAATTTCAAGCTTTGAAAAAATGAGGGTGAGCTCTGACTTACCATAATTGGTGAATGACTCCCAAGAGAGTCGCATATGCTCGGAGGCTCCTGCGAGGGTAGATAACTTATATAATATATTCCATTGGAATCCTCTGACAGAATTTAAAGTTAGGACAGAAGATTGTCTGTGTACCTGTGTGATAAGATGCTGGTGGGATCCTTGACTCAAGTGAGAGGCGCTGGAGCACTTGGGGGAGCTGGCTGCCTGCTGGAGGTCTGGTGGTGCATGTAACTTGATTAGCCAATAAGTGTTCGAATGAAATTCACAACTAATAAAAAACATGTCTCAACTATGCTTGTCTCTATGCTGATTTTGCAGCCATTGATTTTTGAAATCTCTGTTGTTTGCTGGTTTGATTGGTACTGATATCTCCCAATGTTCAAATGAAGGAAGTCCAACAATGCAATAAGAAACTCATTGTGTGCACACCTTTCATTGAGTCTTTACTTCTCTACTATCTGTATGGGTCGAAAAGCCAGATATCTAACCTTGGCAGAGAAAACTGCTGCATTGCACAGACAGAAGGTGAACCATGCACAGTCTGAGAGGTATGTTGTTATACTATACATACAGTCCATGTTCTTAACCTTCAAATTGTTGCTGGCAGGGGGAAAGCTACTTGTCAACTTTGACATTCTCAAAACTATGCTAAAGCACACAGCTGCAAAGGCTCATCTAAGCCACCCCTAATATCATCCCAGCTTCCACCCTTACCTCAAAGTCTTATCAATCTAGCAGTCACCTCCCTTCCAGATGGCGAGCTATTTCATCTCACTTCCCAAAGTGCTGACAATCTGGACAAATAAGAGCTCCCACAGTGGGACAATAATCCTCCATACACCATGCCTCCTCCATCCGATACTTGAGCAGAGGTTCATTTCACGGAAAACCTTGTACAGGTCATGCACAGCCGTAACTCATGCTTGGAGAAGGAGGAACTACAACAACGTGCACAGAAGTACACTGCAGGAGTGCTAAATCTTTGTACGGAGATGAAAGATGCTATTAGCATGCTGCTAGGACAGTGGTACATATTACAAGATTACATCTCTGGTACGAAGGACTGTGATAGACACTTCAGGATGGCCCAATGCCTCTTACAATGGCATGTGCGCAAGATTTATCTCTATCACACCGAGGTTCAGAAGATGTTGAGTGGACTCAATCCATACATTTAGCTACACAATCAGAATGTAGGGATTGATACTACAAGTGTGCGAAGGTGGTAACGAAATGCAGATATGTCATCTTCCTTCAAAGCCATACAGTGGCATCCATGCAATGTTGCTGCGATCATTGCAAGCACCCATACACTGCAGTCATAACCATTAGTCTGAACAGCTGTTGTCTGAGGTTGAATTAGAACACATGTACATGTCTGATTTATGACATACTTACTATCAGCGGACGTGCAATCCAATTGTCAAAGTCAATATCAACTCTGAACGCACGATCATGTTGCCAAGTGATGTTGAAAAGTCAAATGATCAATTTCATAATATCCTAGATGTGTTGAGTCTGGATGAATGATAAAAGAGGAACTACAATGGTGCTCACTCTGACATCGCTCTTCCAAGGTCATTGCTTGGCAAAGCTATCAAATAGGTGAAGTTCCTTGCTCTGGAGGTGCACAATACATAGCACCCAATGACCAATGATTGAGGGTCTATGAACCGGTATGATCCACATGTCTTTGGCCCAATAACAAGTCCACAATATGTTGTGCCAAAGCACATCATCAGATGCATTGTACTGAATGTGGGGGAGGTCATGCATGGACAAGATTGCATATTGCACTACAGCAGGAGAAGCTTGCAGAGACTCAGAATAAAGCAACACTGCACAGCCATTGATGAGGCTGTCGTTCAGCAGTGCAGTAGGCGATGCGAGAATCTTGATATCCTTTAGTTCGAAAATTTGATATGGGAATGCATCATGGGGAGGACGAACCCTGCTGGTGAAGACTCCAGGGACAATAACGGTAGTGTCATTCATTGGCGGTACTGGGTCAACAATGACTCGCTAGATAAACTATGAACACTTGGACATCTGCAAATGAAAGATTACTTACCTCGGGAGTGTGCCAGGTGATGAGTGTGTGAGGCTCGGTTGCAATATTGATGTCTTCTTCATCTTTGCTGTCAGGAGTGTCAACATTGATTATGTCAGCAAGGGCAATGTGCTCAGGTAGAGGATCATTGAAGGATACAGCAATAACCTCTGGATCCTCTTCGCCCCTCTCTTCACCCTCCTCCAGGGTAGTGGCACAGGATATCGATGTTTGAGGAATCTAGTGAAGTGCAGTGTCTTTGAAAGCACCTAAGATCTGCATCGCTAATGATTCAGCATGTTTTGCATGGGACTCGAACCATAGTGATGACACAAGTGGGTTAGACCAACAGATTTGAAGATGTTGGAGATGTTCCCACTGCTGACGTAGTAAGATAGGAAATCTGATGTCTGTGAAGCAATTAGTGCATATGTCAAAGATGGACGTCAACAAAAATACATACTTTCAGGTAACTGCAGGGCGAGTTCTATTGCAGTGAGTTCATCACCAAACCACCTGCAAAGATTGTCAGCTTCTAGGCCAAGACGTCACTGCTCCTTGATGCATCTATCGCACTTTAACATAGTGTGTATCCCATCACAAATATCCTGATCATCCAGCCAACAAGGAACCTCCCCAACTGAAGGCATGATCCAAATATCCTCCATCAGTGTTTGATCATTGCAGAGTTCATTCAGCTTGGTGGGGAGAGGCATTGGAAGAGGAATACCACAGCCTGGTTCATATAGTTCTTTGAGGCATTTGCAGTATCCATTGAATTTATGTAGTGCAGCCAGCAAGGCTGGTTGTCGCTTTGATATGGCCTTTTGGGTCTGCTGGTGAAGTTTCATCCCTGCAAAGTTTTAACACACATCATGAAGCAAGTGTAGCCACCTACCTAATGCTTGTTGTGTGCCACTGATGGCACGATCGAGCTTGTCCCATTCAAAGAAGCTTCCAATTGCATGCTTCTGAATGTTGATCTTGAGGTCGTGTGCCAAGAGAAGTGTCCAAACAAATTCAATATTTATTCCTTCCAGCTCAGGGAACTTGTTGTGAATGTTGAGGGAAGCATATAACACATCAACTTTGTCCATGAGGCGTTGGTGACTTCGTTTGAGGCTCTTGATCGCATCGAGTGTGTGTTGGGATACATTTCCCTTTGTAATAACCTCACTTGTTGCTTAAAGAGCCTTGTCAGAGGCATCAAGGTCACCTTGTAGGGCAAACAGTGTCCAGCTCTTTCTTGAGCCAAGCAGGAGCATCTGTAGAACATAATCAGGCTCAGGCTGGACAATGTGAAAGAAAAAGAATGCATGAGCACAGATGGACAACTGTGACTGTTGCTGCAGAGCCCATTGATGTTGCAGATCTTCAATCATCGCATCACACTCACTCAGCGTGGTCTCTGCAGCTGTCCCTTGTTCATGAATTCCCCGCTTAAGGCAACGCCAGATCCAATCACCCAGGTCAGCGTGCATCTCAGGACTGATGGCAGCAGCTTGTCGGTCAAGTAGCCATAATTGACACTGTCTCTATGGTAACTTGAACATCAGTAGAGATGAAACAAAATTTTGAGGATACATACAGATGAGGAGCGCTGAATACCTATCAAGCGGATAAATCTTGACCATAGCCTCTTGGTACCTTCTACATCTGAAAGGCCAAGGCCTTCACATATGTGTGGGTTGTAAACAAGTTGGCATGACCATTCGTGCCCATAGGCATGTATGGCCATTGTTGCAAATCACAAGTGCTTCATCACAGCTTCGGGAAGTATGTTGTACTTGAATGGATCAGCAATGAGGTTCGAAAAATCACAAAGATGACTCACCTGACTTAATGATTGTGAGAGAACACATCCCATGTCATACAGAGTGACAACTGTTGCACTTCAAGGTAATAACGCAAAAAGGTGATCAATAAGGGCAACAGCATATTTCTGCTGCTCACCTGGAGTGTCAATGTTTGCAAAGAAGAGGGGAATGTTGTGGCGACATATTAATGCCATGACTCCCATGTCATCAAAGCTATCCATGGCCGCTTTTGCTTCTTTCCATCAGCAGCTTTGTATGAATTCTCACATAAGTCAATGGCCTCATGGGGTACAAGTGGTGCATGCAGTTTCGGTGCAGACTTGTGACTCTGATCAATATGATGCCCAATGTCATCAACCTGAGCTTTAGGTAAGAAGTAAGAGGGATCATAAAAATGGGGTGAATTGCCTGCTGAACACTGATGTCGATGATGGAAGTTCCCATCAGTAGCAACATGAATATCTCCACCTTCTTCCAGCTGCCTTCCAAACAAGACTCCCTCAAAACAAGCAGGACAATGCTGAACAAGGATTGTGGCACAGTGCTCATGCAGAACCACATCTACAGTGGGCACATATGATGCAGGATGCTTTGGGGGATCTCGAGAGGCATCTACCAAGTATCAGCTTGCTTGAACAGCACATTCTAGCTGGGATTCGAGCTCCACCTGTAAGACATCAAACCATAAGATAGCTTGACTGGGACTTCACCGGAAAGGTTCTTGGATAAATTCACCCTAAGTTGTGTCAGATCTGAAGGTAAGTCAACTTTGATTCACATACATTAGCATTCGTCATGCAGAAACCTCTGCAGATGTAGTGTGTGTGCAGGGCGGATGCAAGAGCATTCACAGCATCACATGAGCACTCAAAGAGCATTCGATAGAAGGCGAGTAGCTCAGTAGATACTGCCATGTGTGGCTGGGAGGGGGAAGTTGGGAATAAACCATGAAGAACCAGGACTTGAGGTGCAGTAGCACATCTGCAACTCAAAATGCTGAGGAAGGTGAAGCCTTGAACATCTTTAGCAACTTGAAGTATTTGATGCACAGATTGAGACTTACCATTGAAGAACAAGCCAATCATAGTTGTGCACCTCTGTGCACATTTCTGTGAGTGACATGCAGACAGAATCATTGGAGGTTGCTTGAGAATTTTTCCAATGGTCCTCTGAGTATACTCAAGCTGAACATTGACAAGAGTGGGTATCAGTATCTTCCAAGTGTCATATAATTGAGCAGCAGCGATGTCAGGTAGAATGTGGTGATTTGGAATGAACTCAGAGGTGTTCAGCAGTGGAATTGAGTCTTGAGGCTCAGTAAGCGGTGGGACTTCATCTTCAAAGAGAAACAAGTCCTCGCAAGCATCAGCAGGCATGCTCTCCTCAGGTGAGGCAGCGGTAGGTAACGTGTCCAGCTGGCATGTGGTCATTTGTTCAGAATTTGGTTTTCCTGCAAGGAGAGATGCCAATTTGGCCTGCAACTTCAGTTGCTTTGCTTTCTGGCCAGGGAGTTCTACTAACATCTGGGTTTTGCATTTGTCCCTTGGTTTCTGTGGACTGACGAACTGAACACCCAACCCAGATGTTGTGAGCTGTGCTGCACAAGTATCTGAGTGCAGAGCCATAGAGATGAAGGTAGAAAGTAACTTGTAAATTTTTATTTGTTAATTAAAATACATAGTACACACAGATTCACATTGAGGTATGGAGGTCCCCATGCCTCAAGGGCAGCATGAGTTATCCAGGCATCCTGGAGCCAGAAGGTGGAGCATGCAAGCAGCCTGGCAGGAGGGCAATGAGGTAGTAGTGGGAGGGCAACAAGGTATGATATTATTTTTAGAATGAATCCTAAATTAGATCGGAAAATCATAGGCCTTTCAGGCTGGTTTCCCATAACATAGAAACCTGGCCTGAAAGCCTACCTTTTGCCTCCAGAAACTGCTGCCTGAGGTGGCGGATCGTGATGGTGCAAAGTCATGACCTTGTCGGAAACCCTCATATGAATGTAGATTGGATGACAAGCGCTAGTGGCACTTTCCACAATAAAGTCTTGAATAATCTTGCAATTCAAAACATGAATAAGGGAATATGATATTATTCAACAAGTGTGAGCTGATTACCCTATTATACATTGCCGACCGTGATGGTGCAATGTCGTGACCTTGTCGCGAACTCCTCATGATAATTTAGATTTTTGGACATCCATGGCTTTGTGCCGATAACTCACATTTCCCACAGTATACATAGTGATACTATCCATCACGGCTGAGTCGTCACCCCCACAAGTCGTCACAACCTAAATATCTCACTCAATTCTTACTTCCACACATAATTTACAACTTCAATCAATGTTTCTAACATGTACCTTTCATTGCGAGGTTGAATGACTGATTTTAATGAAGAAATGGTGAAGTTCTTTGA
>Ga0310811_10011306_pt1 | contig 11566 bp, 10 predicted proteins | sample YCmetagenome_FD_207642 | JGI IMG/M metagenome (GOLD analysis project Ga0310811, IMG submission 207642) | Soil microbial communities from experimental microcosm in Duke University, North Carolina, United States - YC | ecosystem: Engineered > Artificial ecosystem > Soil microcosm > Unclassified ... | reverse complement strand
AATTGCAAAACTTCAAGATCTAAACACGGATCCGGGTTGACTTCTGCCCCCGAGTCCTGCTGACCTGAGTAACGAGGCACTGTCACAGTGATAGGCATTAACAATATTTACACATGGCGAATCACCACATGCAAAAGGCCAAACAGAAAATATTGTATCAAACAGCTGTGCAGTAGTAGGCACTGTGGAGAGGTAATCGTCCATCAGAGCGTAGCATTGACTGCGTGGGTTGAGATATATATTACCACCGGTAATGGGGCCCTCATGTCGAGGCATAATACGCCCAGGATACAATACTTGATACCAACCTGTCCAAGTCAGCCGAGGTACAGCGTGTATATAGCCTCGGGTGGAACAGGGTGGAGCAGAATGGAACGTTGCTTTAAATGTAATAGCGCATATACCTCACTCCCCGGCTTGGTAAGTTCAACGAGCCTAGTACTTACAGGGGATCAATATTAAAATATGGAACGTTGAATTTTGATTGCGCCATGCGGCTAGATGAATTCCTCCTATGGTATAATTTTGTTCTGTGGTACCCTAACTTGAGATCACTGTGTTGCGTACGAGAATAAACGTGGAAGGAGATTAGAAAAGAGGACAGGCCAGCGGCAACAAGCATCAGCAAAGCCACGGCAGAGCGGAGCATCAATTGTAATTCATGCCGGCAGTGGTCACCTTATCCTCATTCCCATTTCAATAGCTTCTAAAGCAAACCAACTGGCCTATCAAACTGGCGAGGCTCAAAGTCCAGACATGAATGTGTAACTGCCAAAACCAATGGTTGTTCAGGCAACCAATAGAAACTGGAATCTTCGCCAATCTTAAATTGTTTGTAATTTTGGTTGACGATCTGCAGATTCAAACAACGAAATTTGAATACGTCGGATGGCTTGCGCAATAGGGGACGGTAATATAAAAAACATTCTGTACAAGCACAGACAGGTACAGTACAGGCCACAGGCCTAGACGTGACCTCCCTGGCTCGTTCCGTCTACGCATGGTGATATCTAATGAGGACTCCAGGATAATAGCCGAAATTCATTGGCATATAAATGTGAACCCAGGGACCGCGCCTGTGATCTGGCAACCAAGAATCGCAGAAGATCCGAATCGCACTAGGCCGTCAGGCCTTCAAAAGGCAGCTTGCAGTGGCATTGTCATGCCCTTAGGTAACTACGTGGGAACAGGGAAGCATCGAGAAAATGACGCGAGCGGCAGCTTTAGCACCCAGCATGTGTAGGGAGTTGTGTTGGGATGAATCGCGTTCGAGAGTGATATCGATACATAGCCTCAGCATCCACTACCAGTGGTAGGTGAGAGCATAGACGAAGTTCGGTAAATGACCCTTGAAATACTAATAACAGTGGGGGGTCCAAGATGCGGGTCCATCAAATACAGCGCGTGAATGTGCGTCCAACTTGAGTAAACCTTTCACGAGAAGGTCATTGCCAAGGTAGATGGGGGAAAAAGGAACTGTGTGATCGCCGTCAAGCTGCCTGAGAGTTCCTGATATCCTTCCAACGCAATCAAACGCTGAGCTGGGAGATTCAATGCAGCAGTTCAAACCGGGCAGCGAACGTACTGTGTCTTCCGTGGCCAAGATCGTTAAGTTCTCCGATGTGGTACAGCAGATTCCAATTGATCGGAATGAAGGGCCAACAGCATAAAGGACAGGATGCATAACTGTCGTACTTTGTGCCGTCCAGCTTAACGACAGCAAGAATACGCATGTCTCGATATATTGATACGGCTGTGAGAAGATTAAAATGGTCGGTGGTTGGAATATCCAATGAGGGTGGACAGGCGGCATGATGCAAGAATTGAAGAGCCTCATGCTCAGAGAATGATTGGATAACTTGAAAGTAAAAATTCTGTCGAGGTGCTCGGTGAGGGAATGTGACAGTGTACAATGGAAGAGAAGAATAATTGGGCTACCTTGTGACTAGAGTAGTCCGCACTGACCGCTTATGATCTGAGTCCCTGTTACACAACCGGTTCTATCCCAGTCCGCTGAGCCGAAAGCAAATCTGTGACGCCATAATGACCTTTGATACAAGCGAGTACTCCGGAGGATAGACAAAACAGACACAAACAAGTTACCTGCCGCGGCCCGCGGCTGTGAAGCGGTATGTATTATGTAAGACGGACGTGCCCAGATCAAGTTGCACGAGTTCATGCGACCATTCCTTGAGCGTTTTATTCATCATCATATGGACAGATTTTTATTATCGGGCAGAACCAAATTTCGGGAAAAAAAAAATGTCGCGGCACACCTTCCTGATCAGCCGATGACTAGATTTTCCTTTCTTCCCTCTCTGGACCCTCTGCGAAGCACGTCGATGTTTCACGGATGCAATTTCTTCTTCACCCGGCAGCAAAGGAGCTACAACTTCGGATAACTCGTCTGAAGATGTGGCGTCAGAAATAAGGGGCCATGCTGTCGATCAAACAAGTTAGAGATATTGAACAGAGAAGGCAATGCTTTTCTCACTTCAAGTTCACTCTCACTTTAATCTCTTCCCAGAACCCATACGTCAGGAATGTTAAGATGTCCATTCCACCACATCAGCATCCAAATAATTGCTGGTTGCTATCCTGCAAGTCAGGATCTGGTCGCCGGCGCCGGATTTGGGATGTAGAGTATCGGATGGTCGATCTGGACCGTAGCATTGATTTTCTCGGGTTGTAGAAGGGCTAGCACTTCGGGTACGCCAGCGTGGCATAGATTTTGTGCCTGTGTGGAGACCACTACAGGACGAAAAGACACAATCATCGAGGCTGGTCATAGCTAGAGAGCTTTGCGACAATCAAATCTTTAACAACAAGTTCGCGAGCTTTGACCGCGTCGTCAATTGACGAGCCTGAATATCCCTCGTGACAGCTTCACTTTGCTAGCTTGTCCTGCATTGATGGCAATAATACACGTTCCTGGCACTGCCCACCGTCATTTTATACCCTGCCTTCTGAGAGATATCTGCAGTGGTCAAACGGCGGGCGAGCCTCCATCACCGCCAAGGTACTCGTACATGTCATGGTGAGAACTATTCGGCTTTTGTCACTTTCCGTGAAACAAGGCACCTCGTCATTGCATTCAGACCAGGACCCTGGAATTAACTTTAGCATATCACCGATATCAAATCACCTCAAGGAGATTTAGGACGATGATAGAACTGGCGTGTGGACAGACACATGTGGCCGAGTATATGTCAAGGTAAGCATAATTGCTGCTTTTTGGCGTCTTTTCTAAAGTTTGAGGTGCTGCATTCTCCAGCAATTTCATGTCAATGGGAATGTATCCCTCGTCGCGTGCCTGGTATGACCCTCAATTGCACATACAAGCGAGTGTTATCACTAATATAATTTAGAATCATTTACTGAGGCGTTCATTTTTGTATCGACACGCGGGTTTGAACTACAAATACGAAGCCCAGCATGAATGCACGCCGCCCATCGCACCATACGATGAGAGTATCTTGCGTACCACCTCAGAGGCATTCGCTGATATCTCATGTGGCGAGCCGCGCATTCGACAGCTTTAATAAAAGCTCTTTGACGTCCTGGCACCATGTACTCGGGGATTGAAGATTCTATTGCAAGTTTTGTTGGACTAAACAGCGACTATTACTTTACATCATGGACGCAAGGATTTGGCTGCCCCAGTCTCGTATCGCTACGACTCGGGCTCTCCGTAGCTGATCTGTGTTGGGTGCGTGAATTAGGAGTGTCCAACGTCACACACTTGCGATCTTGTGTTTACAGAAACTATGCAAGGACCCAGAAATGCAGGCGCAGTGTGGTCAAGTTTCACCGGGCCTCCTAGCTGCCATCTCACCTGCGTATTGTGGATCTTGGTTTACCACCTCAAAGCTATCACCTCCGTCATCACTGGCACTGCGTCGATAATCTTTTCTTTATTCTTTCCCATAGCACTTGATATTCGATCCGTTTTCTACGAGGTGGCTCAGCTATTGCTTCCTGGCTCGCTACAAGATCTATCAGATGAAGCTCAAGCCCTACGAGACACCTTCACCCCTCACCTCAGCTCACTGCACAGTTACCCAGTCGTAATCTCGACCTCGCAAGTGCGCATATGCATCGGATGAGAGCCAGTTGTCAGTTGCTGCCCAGAGTTGGATTGTAAGGGATATACTAGAGGCTGTACAACGTCGTTTGTTCTGCGGGAATAGCTTTGTGGAGATCATATAGGAGATATAGTACAAGAATTGGATGTGTCTTGACCGTGGTGAATGTTATGGAAGTTCTTACAATGAATCGAACGATTTGAAAGGGTCGTTCGGGCAGGAGGAGAGGTATGCATACAGTCACATGAAAATTTCAGAGATAAACATCGAGCATGCATAACAGAAAACCTCATCACATAGCAATTTGACGATCAGAGAACACAATTGGAACCATAGTAAATTGAAATGACTATGACAACTACAACAGGGCACGAAGGTACGGCAGCAATTGCAAGACATGTGTCCAAACAAGTGTATCGAACTGAGGTCTTCAGGGCAGCTCCTATGATACGGTGGTCAAGAATCGCAGAAGGTGCAAAACATACAAACAGCGGGAATGCGTGACAGCATCTCAGATCATACGGCCATTCAACGATCAGAGGATATAGTAATAATCAGCAACGACCACGACCACGACATGGCAAAAATGTAAGGCAGCAACCGTAAGACGTATCCCAAGAAGAATGTCGAACTCAGGTCTTCGAGGCAGCTCCTGCGACATGGAGGTCAAGAACTGTGGATGCCCTAAAGGATTCAAGATGCCTCAGGACTTCAAGGCAGACGTCAGAGGGGCGTTTGTTTGGCGGGAAAATTCGATCGACAGAAGGGAACGCCGAGAAGATAATGCGGGATACGGCTTTAGCATCTGATATGTCAAGGGAGGTCAGGTTCAAATGTTGTAGGGAGGTATGTTGGAACGACTCGGCTGTAGGATCGATGTCGATATCGACGGCATTCAATGGTATGTCCAGTGTATGCAAGCGGGGACACCGGTGGAGCGCTGCGAACAACCCGCGGAATGTAACGGTGGGCACCGCCTGCGGATCCATAAATTCCAGCATTCGGATGTGCGGCCAACTTGACATGGCTTCCAAAAGCAGGTTGTTGTCAAGGTTTATGCAGCAACAAGGAAAATTGAACCGCAGGGTTCGTAATTGCGTGAAACAAAGGAATTGTCTGATTGGTGTCAAGAAGCTGCCCAAGAGATCCTGAACGTTTCGGCTACTGCGTCTAGAGGAGATGGAAATGTGCAAAAGGGTTTTGTACCGTGATAGTGCATGAAAAAGCGGCTCGGCCTCTGCCCAAGGCAAATCAAAGACTTCCATCTCGAATTGAATCAGCGAAGGGAATTCTAACTGTTGCGTGACTGCGATGGTATATGCGGCTGTCTTTGTATAGAAATACAGTCTCGTGACGTTGAGGAAAGGTGCGATCTTGGGATTACGCCAGCCCAACGAACAACGGTCGTCCCAGATTTCAAGGGTGAGAAGGGTAGGGAGGTTGGAAAGATGCTCCCATGTTGCCCAATCGAGTGGTGGGCAAGCCAAAGCTACAAGTCCCTTGCACAAACGGATACTGTCATACAGTACCTGTCTATCCGCCGCTATGTTTCCGAAGGAGGACTTGATGGACAATTCTTCCAAGGCAGCACAGCGGGTCGGAACAGATTTCAAATCCGGATGAACAAGCGGTAGGGCACAACGACGCAGCACGGGTGACAGGAAGAGATGCAAGTATCTATTCAAATCTTGATCCGTTGATAGCGACAACAATCTCGGGAACATGCATGTCTCGATCGGGAGGACTGAGAGAAGGTGAAAGTAGTCGCCGTATAATATTCTCAATGAGCGTACACGAGAGGAATGATGCAGGAATTGACGGGCTTCATGCTCAGATAATGGTTCGATAACTTCAAAACGGAAGCACTGCGTTTGGGTGCTTGGGTGAGCGAATGAACGAGATAAAATGAACATAATTCGCACTAACTCTTGAACCGCTGCTATGATAAATGATTGGATGTAGCCTTGTTACACAACCAAGTAGTGGTTCTATTCCATCCAACTCAGTCCAAAGCAAATCCATCGCAGGCTCGTAAAAAGGTTTGCATGTCCTGGCAAGCGCTGCAAAGGATTTCCGTGCCAATGCCATCTCGCGATATGACAATATTAATGCATACGGGTCCAGGACTCTATTCACGTGCATGAACACCTCCAGGAGAATTTCGGAAACAAGTAGAGCGCGATGCATCAGTTCTCGTCGACGGAATGGATTATTAAGTAACATTTTTGACATTAGACTTGTCTAACGGACGGCCTAAATGATACAAAACAGACACAAACAACCTTTCATTCCTTTCGTTGATCACATCGATCACAGCTGCCAGTAAAGAATGAAGTATGCAATGAAGACTAACTTACAGCACCTGATAGGATACAGCTTGGCCGAGGCAAAAGAGGATAGTGCAATTATTGAGATTGACAGCAGAAGGTTGCACTGGGCATTCCTGGAGCAAAGCAGTGCGCTGCTCAGAATATTAATGCTTTCGTGTATATACTCTGCGGATTCGGATAAATTCCAGTGAAACTTCTCCGAGTCTGCAGAGTATATACACAAGGACCGTCCCACCGCTGATGCGGCCGCAGGCATGTTTTAACCTTTATCTCGGTACCTTAGCTGACTGAACCATGGTCCGTTCAACCTTGCCTCACCGCTTACGTCGTACGTGGCCGCCGCCTGGCTGGCCATCCGCTGGAGGCAACGGGCGGACGAGAAATCTAATATCACATACTATTTCATAGCAACTATTTGCTATGCTTTTGCTTCTCGTATTGATGAACACGTCGAGGGAAACGATAGCTCCATCGGTGATATCACCTGGCGAAGTGAAGTCCTGTCAAAACTGAAAGCAAAAGACCGATGACATCTCTGTTCTATTTTGCAGGTATGGCGCAGGCTCTTTTCTTCTTCACAGGTCGGGCTATTAGCCGTCCTGTTATGACACAACCGGTATTCCAGAGTCAGGATCCATCCCATCTGAATTCGACGTCGTACTCGTGACTGAAATAGATTTCAGTCACGAGGTCTCAAAAATGCAGCATCCATGCCCATCCGCGCGATTCTAGCTACATCATCCCTACTCAGGCCAAGGCCTAGCGGAGGCTGCGCTAGAAGCAAAGAGTACTCTCCAAGACAAGACGTTCTGAAAAATAGTGCGTCGTCGGTCTATTGATAATGCAAAACATCAGACGAAAGAGATTATGATGCGTAAAATTGCGTGCTTACACAGATGACGATAGGGTGGTCGTTCTTCAGATAATAGCGAATATGATGCTCGTCGAGGGATGCGACAGTTTTGCATCTAAAAGAAATATCGAATTCGATAGCTCGCAGAGTCAATGATGTTCCTACAGAAGATTGGAGCTCAGGCATATTTCCATGCATGGCTTGTACTGTCCGTTCTCGCGCGCGTTATTGGGCGACTCTGCTTGTTTAATCATCTCTTCAATATCCTTGATCGCAGCTCGCTCGGAAAATTTCTCCGCATCGGCTTGGAAAGACATCTGCGCTTTCGCCTCCTCGGACTCAGTGCTATCTGAAACAAAGCGCAGAAAATAACCCTCTTTAAAATTTTGAAATCTGGAGTGGAGAGGGTGAGAAGGATCTCTAAGTCCAGCTGGCGTATGAGGATTTGTTGTGCCTGTCGCACATTCAGATAATGAGCTGCATTCCGTCCCAGGCTGCGGGATATCCGCAAAGAACAAAGCCTTGAGTTCATCTGAAAGGAACGTCGCGTGTCCGAGTCGATCCGGACGACAACTAAGCAGTGCCAGAGAATCCTCAGTTGTATTGTTTGTGGACTACAAATCCGATCATTGTTGAGTTGCATACATAAGTGAACATTACAAACCTCCGCGATGTGCACGGTCAAACCAAGGCCGGCACCTTTGGCTCTTGATAGGTGCCGAGTGAAAGATTGCATGTCGCCACTGCGTGGATCCCCACATACATCAATGCCTACAACTCGTCTGCCCCTATTTTTCATCTCGATGGCAAGACTAATGCATTCTTCAACATCCAAGTCACTCATGCGACGATCGACAGACACGATCAGGGCGGCCTGAGTAGCAGGATACATCTCTATTTCATCAAGCACAACTGTGAGGTACCTCTCTCGCGTCATGTGTGGCGTCGTGCGAGGTGTAGTCCGCAGTTCAAGATACGCGCACTGAGGGGTTTCCGTGTCATCACCTGTGGTATTCAGGAACGACTGAAGGACTGCACGAGTAACGATCACGACCGATTCTAGAGTCGATGTCAGAGCATAGATAGCGGGCATCAAAGAGAAAAAGTCGAATATCTCATTCAGGATGACTCCGGATTTGAGTTTCTCGATAGTGTCTGCAACCGCAGTCGTCTGTGCACTAGAAGGCGAGTATTGCTGCGCAAGTTCCAGTATTGTTTTGATAGGTATAGATCCATTAAGATGAGCATGAAGTTCTGCCTTGGGGAGTGACTGAAGAAAGATTACGTCGTCAGGGGATAGCGATGACAGAGCTGCTGCTGCAGGGCCCGCGATCTCTGACATTTCTGAGAGATGACCGATCGATGGGGAAAGCGATGCCCAACAACGAGACCAGAATCCGAATAGGGCAACGTATTAATGGGAGAATGGAGAGACGTGCGGATGGGGCAATACATTCCGGCCGTTCCACTCAGAGGACTGTACCACTACCATCTGCTTGTGAAGACATTTTGATCCATGGATTGGTGATACCACCTATTTTATCGTATCGACCTGTCGATTTTCAGACTCAGGCTGCTCACGTAGGCCAATTCAGCGACGGCGGCTATCATTTGAGAATCGGTTGATTTTGAGGGAGTGTTCGAATCAGGATTCCAGAAGTTGACATTTGTTCTTCAACTCGAAGACAAGATAACAACTTCTGGAATCTGGATGGAACTTGAGCTTGAGCGAGGACCGAGCAGCGCCTTATATGTCGATTTATCCTGTATGATACTCGACTATGAGCACAGCGGAGCACTGACACTAGCCAAGAAGTGCGAACAAATACATTGGTAAATGGGTACAAAAAGGCTATCACATTCCACTTCAAGTTGTGCCGTACATATTCCAACCTCTATTTCGTCTCTACACCCCCTTCAACTGCGATCCTGTGCGAGTGATTGCTCCAATCCTGTCTGCTCAGCTGCCGCCAATCTTTCGTCTTCCTGCCGTTGGGGCAACTTCGACCACGGCTTAGATGTAAGCTGATTCACATCTATGCTTGCGAGCTGCTTCTCTAATAGACGGCGGAGGCTGTGGCCGTGACGCGCGAGGCGCGGTAGAATAGACACAAACTGCAGAGCCTGGAAAGGGTCTCTGATATCGTAGTGTCGAACATTGCGTTCCATGATGTAGATTTGCTATATCGCTGGTGAGTTCCTTCGCAAATGGTGAACAGAGGCAGTGCATACACCGTTCGTCTTCCATCCCATTGTGATTGCACCAAGCGTGCCATTAACAACCAGTCCAAAGACAGGTTGGTCCGTGATACCGAGTTTGGAAAGGAAGGTAACCGCGGAGACCAGGTAGGTCTTCATCTGGTTCATGGCTGTCGAAATAGCGGACTCGTCCCTTTTCTTGTACTCGGCTAACAACACTGGGAGTAGTAAGTCCTTTCCACTAGGTTCGTCACGGGGTATATTCTTCGGAAGTACAGTTTCTTTTTTCTGCGTCGCTTGATTGCCATCAGGATGATAAAGAAATGGATTGTGCAACTTGTTTCGATCGGATTCCGGTATACGAGAAGAAGAAGAGGGGACCTGAAGCGACCTGCCTGATGTGGTCTTTTGCCTATGTCCGATGGTCTTTCCAATCTGGGATGAATTTTCCACCGCATTCGAGTCAGACTTCTCCGGCTTTAGACCCTGGATCAACATGAAAGATTTCAGAAAATTTTCTTGCTGGTCGACACCAGATATGCGCTGAAGCATTGCAGTAGCAACGCCGGGACATGGGATGACAAGGATGGCATCACATTTCCCAGTACAGGGATCCAGAGAGGAGTGGTGTGCAACCACCTCAACAAATTTTCCTTCCGTGTTGCGCTGCCCAAGATCTACTACAAACTGCATTGCTTGACGTTGCGCCACCATAGCCTGCTCCCAACTACCAGAGGTATCTGTGGTGGTGACGAGAGAGGTGAATTGTGTGGAACAGAGGGTCACATAGGTGCTGGCGACAAATCGTGCTCGTGTCGCAAAGGAAGAGTCATCGGCAGCAAGATTGCGGGGCAAGTTCAGCTGTCGCTCTAGCCTAAACAAATAATTAGATTTAAGGTGGCCTGGCATATGTACCACGCACAACACATCTCGTTGGCCGAAAACAGGTTGGAAGAAGTTGAGAAGCAGAGCATCCCATCCGTGACGTCGATCAGCTTCATTGGCGCCATGCAACTTTGCGACATCATCACACTGGCGGGCACCGTTTACAGCGTGCAACAGGATAGATATACGGGATGAGATAAACTCGGCATCCTCTGATGAGGGAACGTTGATTGTGCTGGACTGACAGTCGGGACTGCCGTCCGTGTTGCAAAGTTCAGTTCTGATGTCCGATACCAAGCTATCTGCCTCAGCATTCGAGAGCTACACGCGAGGTGATGAGAAATAGCAGTAAAGGAAATCCTGTAAACTCACTATGACTTTGATGCTGTCTGACCAGGTGAACGTTGTCATTTGATCATAGATCTCGACCATTGCATTAATGCCAGTCGTATCCGCTAATTCCTTAGATAAGACTGGGATCCGACCAACAGTGAATGCATGGCGTTCGAACAACCAATTAGATATCGTCAGACCATCCTTAAGGCCAGTATCAGACAAAGTGGCAAATCTGGAGATGAAAAATGGTCATTGAACGGTAGTAAGCAAAGAAGCAAGCTTCATACCGCGAGTTTGCATATGGGCTGGGTGCACGCGATGAGGTCGAACTCCTAATCTCAGCTGGTGGTTGTGGCGATGGACTGGTCCTCTTAGAAGAGTTCTTCGAGGATCGTGGTTGCGACCCTCTCCCTCTGCAAGTAAATGAGACAACGAATAGAGTAATTGAAGCGAACTTACCGTTCTTTCACCTTCGTCACGCGGGTCTCCTGGGGCAGACTAAAGCTTCGAGTTAGTTATGTATTGATAAGCATGGTATATCGAATTATTGACCAAGCATTTGCACCATGAACTTCTTCATCCTCGACGATGGTATGAAGAAAGGGAGAACTCATGGTTTCATATGACACAAGCGCAGTATCTAAGAGCGGGGACGGAGTACGAGGAGTAGATGAAGATGATGCCTCGCTGAACGACTATCAAGATTCGAACTTGTCATTCAAGATAAAAATTCGCACCTAGAACTCGTCTGCACGTGCACCTGGTAGGTCCAGGATGCCACTCGCTCGTCCAATCGTCCCTCAAGCTGAGTTTCAAAGTCGGGTAAATCAGATCTCCAGTGTAACGGGGTCAGAGAATCGACTGCTTCTATTGATATG
>Ga0310811_10011305_pt1 | contig 11566 bp, 9 predicted proteins | sample YCmetagenome_FD_207642 | JGI IMG/M metagenome (GOLD analysis project Ga0310811, IMG submission 207642) | Soil microbial communities from experimental microcosm in Duke University, North Carolina, United States - YC | ecosystem: Engineered > Artificial ecosystem > Soil microcosm > Unclassified ... | reverse complement strand
ATCGAAAGCCGTATCTCCGCCAAGGACACTTTGTTCCCTGAAAAAGTAGCAGAGGCAAAAAAAACACTGAGGCATGCTAAGATTCATGACCCAAGGTTTAGGTCTTAATATCTATGCCAGCCACAGAATAGCTCCTATTCTGTTTGAAAATCAATGTAGTTCAAAAATCACTTCGATCTCCACCGGAATATTCCCCGGGAGCGAACCCATTCCGACGGCGCTGCGGACCCCTACCCCATTGTCAGGACCCCAGACCTCTGCGAAGAGCTCGCTGCATCCATTGATAACAAAAGGATGACGTTCGAAATCGGGGGTGCATCCGACCATGCCGAGCGTCTTGACCACGCGCTTGACCTTGTCGAGGCTTCCGAGGTTGGCCCTGACCGTAGCAAGGATGGCGAGACCCACCTGACGGGCAGCCAGCTTGCCCTGGTCGGCATCGAGATCCTGGCCGACACGACCTACGATGAGGGTCTTGTCGTCGCGCAAGGGGCCATGACCGGATACATATAAATATTTACCATCGATGAGACAGGGCTTGTAGACGCCCATGGGCGCCGGGGCCGGAGGAAGGGATAGGTGGAGTGCCGCGAAATTCGTTTCAGGTGTGTTGTTGCTCATGTTTTGACCTTGAAGGTTGTATGGAAAAATTGCTGGCGAATGTAGTATATTTAATGATATAACGACTTAGTGTCACTAACGACAACGCTTGTAATCATGAAAAAGACAACCCGCAGAGTTTTTATTTCCCGCACCGCGCTGACGCTGGGTGCGGCGTTTGGCCTTGGACGGCTGGTCGCCACCGCCGAGACAGCTGGCTTCTTCGAAGCCGCCCGCTACATGGATATCCCGCTGGGCTTCCAGACCTGGCCCATAAAGGAGCGGATGGCCAAGGATCTTCCCGGAACATTGAAGACGATGGCCGGCTTCGGCTATAAGCTGACGGAACTATGTTCACCGGCTGGCTATGAGACCATCGGGTTTGGATTTCTGAAGGGAAAGACGGGCCAGGAGATCAAAGCTATTATCAACGATGCGGGATTGCAATGCCCGAGCTGCCATTATGGGTTTGGCGAGTGGGCCCCCGACAAGATCGATAAGACCATCGAGTTCGCGCATGCGCTGGGGCTTAGCCAGATGATCTGCTCGACCTTCTGGCTGCCCAAGACGAGTACGCTGAAGGACTATACGGATCATGCGGAGCAGCTGAACAAAGCGGCCGAGAAGATAAAGGTCGCCGGGATGCAGGCAGGCTTCCACAACCACGACTTCGAATTTGCGACGCTGGACGGTTCGCTCATCTATGATGCTTTGATGAAGACTTTTGACCCTTCGCTGGTGAAGATGCAGTTCCAGACCGAAGTGATCAACCTGGGCTACAAGGCGTCAACCTACTTTTCTAAATATCCCGGACGGTTCATCTCTTCGCATTTAAGCGACTGGACAGCCGACAAGAAAGAAGTGCCGGTCGGCAAAGGGGTTATCGACTGGAAGGAATTTTTTGCCGCGGCGAAGACGGGCGGGGTGAAGAATTTCTTTGTCGAAATGAACTTCGACACCTTCGAGGACAGCGCGAAGTATATCCGCGCGTTATGACGGAATCGCCCCCTGAGAACGTCGGGTTTGCGTCTCACGACTTGTGTTTTCGCGTAATAATTTTGAGGTATTCATTAATTCTAAAAAATTATTTTATGAAGCGGGTCACAGGCCTTGTTATTAGTTGGATTTGCATCCTTTTCTTATTGTTCGACGCGATCACCAAGATCATTAAGGAGGGTCATGTTGTTTCGGCGTGTCAGCAGTTGGGCTGGCCGGTTGAGACGCTGACGCCGATCGGCGTCGTGTTGCTTGTTTGCACGATCCTATATATTATTCCCCGGACAGCTGTGTTGGGAGCCGTTCTACTGACGGCCTGGCTTGGCGGCGGCACGGCCATGAATGTACGCGCGGGTTTTCCGTGGTGGTTTTCCGTTGTATTCGGCCTGCTGGTATGGCTGGGCCTTGGGTTGCGGGACCAGCGGGTTAAAGCATTCTTCGCAGCTAAGTAAGCCGGCGCCCCGACGGCCGCTTACCCCGGATGGTTGGTGGTGATATGGTATTTATCTTCCAGCTGCCAGAGTTTCGCGCCACCTTTTATGCCATCCAGGTTGGAGAACCGGTGGATATTTGGGGCGATGGGAAGACTGAGCTTGTCCACATTGCCGCCGCCTACGTAGAGCCGGTCGTAGTTGAAGACGGTCTTCAGGACTTTGAAGACCTTTTCCATCCTTTTATTCCATTTCTTTTTTCCCACTTCTTCGAGCGCCGCCGCGCCGATGTAGGCGTCGTAGTCACGGCCTTTGCTGATGGGGTGATGGGCGAGTTCGAGGTGGGGAAGCAGGTAGCCATCGAAGACGACGGCGGTTCCGAAGCCGGTGCCGAGGGTGACGGCGAGCTCGAAGCCACTGCCACTGACGACACCGAGCCCGAGCTGGTCGGCGTCGTTGATGAGACGGACGGGCATCCTGAGGGCATCGGCGATCTGCTGCCCAAGAGGGATCTCCTTCCAATGGTCGGTGAACAGGTTCGGGGCGGTAAAAACGATCCCGTTGCGGACGTAGCCGGGGAAGCCGACGGAGACCTTTTCATAGGGGGGCATGTCCTTGGCGATCTGGCGGACGATGTCCAGGACGCCACTGGGTGTCACCTGCGGCGGGGTGACGAATTTCTTGTATTCGGTCTGTTGCTGCCCTTGTGGGTTGAGGAGGGTTCCTTTGATATGAGAGCCGCCGATGTCAATGGCGAGGATGTTGCCGGATGCGTCCATTCTTCTATTTTGTTTAAAGGTACGAGATTACGACAATTGAGCCGCCGCCTCTCCGGGGTGACGGTGTTTGGACTATTCCGTGCGGAGGCTCCGCACCGGGTTGGCCAGCGCGGTCCTGATGGTCTGGAAGCTGAGGGTGATGAGGGCTACCCCCAGCAGGAATACGCCACCGGCGATGAAGACCCAAACGCTCATCGGGGTCCGGTAGGCGAAGTTGCTCAGCCAGCTGTCGGCGGCCCACCAGGCGATGGGGACCGCGATGGCGGAGGCAAGTGCGACGAGCCGGAGAAATTCGCCGGACAGGATGCGAACGATGTTGCCGACGGTGGCGCCGAGAACCTTGCGGATACCGATCTCCTTTGTACGGGTGTTGGTGGTATAGACGACGAGACCCAGCAGACCGAGACAGCTGACCAATACCGTGAGGCCCGTGGCCCAATAGAGTAAATGGATGATGTCCTGTTCGGCCTTATACCATCGCGCGATCTTGTAGTCGACAAAGGAATATTCAAAGTCGTCCTCGGGATAGACATCGTGGAAGGCTTTTTGGAGGCGGTCGATGACATTGGAGGCCACGCCGGTCGAAGCGAGCCGGATATGGAACATATCTCCCGTGCGATTCGTCATCTCCAGGGGTTGGATGGCATCATGCATGGACTCTTCGTGGAAGTCGGCCATGACGCCTACGATCGGGACGTCCTTTTTCCCATAGAAGGTGAGCCGCCGGCCCAGGGCGTCTGCGGGATTGGTGAAGCCGAGGAGCCGCGCATAGGTGTTGTTGATAAGGACTTCCGTAGCCGTGTCGCTGTTGCGAAGATTGCGGCCTGCGATGAGCTTTATGTCATACAAGCGCAGATAAGAGCTGTCGCCCCAGCGGGTAAGGACCGCCGCCCTGACATCCGGCCGGGGTTTGAAGCTGACGCCGCCGACTGCCCCGCCGTCACCGCCGGGGCTAAAGAAGGCCCGGCTGGCCATCTCTACGCCGGGAATGGCCTTTACGGTTTCGAAAAGGTGTTTTTTATGAGTGGCCACGGAGTCATAGGGGGTCTCGAAGGTGAGTATGGCCGTGCGACGGAAGCCGAGGTCCTGGTTGAGACCGTAGTATACCTGCTTACCGACCAGCAGCGTGGCAATGACAAAAAACTGGGCGATGACGAACTGGCCGACGGTGAGTATGCGCCGGAGACGGGCGCCGCTGTTGCTACCGGTAGGGCCATAGTGCTGGTCCTTGAGAACCTTTACCGGGTTGAAGCCCGAGAGCAGGAAGGCGGGGTAGGCCCCGGCCAGCAGGGTAAGGGTTGGGATCAGCAGGGCAAGAAAGAGAAGGCTACCGGGATGACGAAGCCAGTCGGCATGGAGGTCCGGGGGAATAAAGCCGGCGAAGGCTTCGATCAGCACGGGTGTGAGCAGCATCGAAACAATCGTGGCGATCAGTACAAGAAAGAAGGTCTCACCGAGAAAGAGCCGGATCAGCCGTCCACGGGAGCCGCCCATGGTCTTGCGGACACCGATCTCCTTTGCACGGCGTGTAGCCTGGGCCGTTGATAAATTGATAAAATTGATGGTGGCCAGCAGCAGCAGAAACGCGGCGATTGCCAGCAGACTGTACAACGCAGGCTTCGAAGCGACACGATGACCGGGAGCCTGGTAATACGAGCTGAAATGGAGATCGGCAAGGGGCAGGAGCCTAAGATGCCAGCCGTCCTTGCTTTTGGGATCGGAGGGATGGTATTTTTTATAAAGGCCGTCGAGCCGGGCTTCGGCGCGGGCCTGGGTGACGCCCGGGGCTAATTTCAGATAGAGATAGTTATAGCCCATCCAGTCATCCCATTGCCTCATCATGAATTGATCCTGCAGCCCGGTCTTTGCGATGGTCGCCTGGGAGATGAATTCGGCGGCGCCGAGGTCGGTATGTTCGTCCTGGTCCTTTACGACACCCGAAACGGTCACCAGCATCTTGTCATAGCTGAGCTGCTTTCCGACGACCTCCGTTGGGGTCTCGCCGGGAAAATAAAGCCGGGCGCGGCTTTCGGTGAGGACGACATTGAACGGGTTGTTCATCGAGATTTGGGGGGAGCCGGCCAGCCATCGATGCGGGACGAGACTGAAATAATCGGGGGTGGTAAAGACGATGTTTGGTTGTTTGCTGAAGATGACGGGCTTGGGTGCGGTCACTATTACTTTAGCGGTGCCTCTGAAAGGATAAGTGAAATAGGGTATGGTGAGCTGGATTCCTGTGAGTTCCTTCCGGACGGCTGCGCCCAGGGGACCCGGGACGGCGCCGGCATGGGCGGCGTTGCCATTGAAGGAGCCTTCCTGCACGACCTGGTAGATGCGGTCGCGGTTGGGTTCGAAGCGATCGAAAGAAAGCTCGTAGTCGGCGATCCAGAAGATAACGAGGGCGGCACTGATGCCGATGGAAAGGCCGAGGATGTTGATGGCGGTGAAAACTTTACTCCGGCGGATGGACCGGGTAGCATTGAGGAAGTAGTTGTTTGGCATGACGGGCTGTTGTCTGCAAGTGAGCAACGAAGAAGATGCCGGATTTTTATGTTTTGGTTGTCAATAGGTTGGGATACCATGCCGGGCGGACGTGTACGATTTCGATACGGACACTGTCCGTTTAACGGGTGAAGACGGAATCGACGAGCAGGAGGGGCGATTGGTCTATACCTGCGAAAAAGGAGCAGGTATCAGGAAGGTGCGAGTGATCTTCGAAATGAGCAGGGCATCGGAGTATTCGGGTTTTTTGCTGATGATCTTCCAATCCGGATCGCTGCCGAAGGCTTTCCAGCGGGCGTCATGGTCGGCCATATCGTCGAAGGTGAGCAGGTAGGTGAGGTTGGGGCGATATTGCCCGATGAGGGTTTCGCCGAAGAAGACGGGACGGGCGCCGACCTTTTTAAAGATATCGATCTCGCCGGCATCGTTGAACATCTCGATCTTCTTTTGACCCGCAGTTTCGGTGGGACTTTCGTAGCGGCGAAGCTCGAAGAGCCGGGATTTGTTTTCGGGAACCTCCATTGTCGGCATGTGGGCGAATGCTTTTAGAAGGCTGCTTTCGATACGCTGGTAGGCCGGCGCGGTGGCGGGGGCGTGGAGATAGGGGGCGGCCGCAGTTTGGTAGGCGCTGTCGCGCGTGAGCTTTTCGTTAAGGGTGGTGAAGGATTCGATCGAGTCGAAGGGGATCAGCAGGATCGTTCTGGCGACGCCGGATTCGGGCTGGGATTCGCTGAAGACGCCGATATACGGGTAGCCTGCGCGGTTGAGGGCGGGGATATAGGCGTGTTCGAGATAGTTCGAGGTGAGGTCGCGCTGGGTGGTGTCGGCGAAGGTATAGGTCCGGAGTTCGTACCACTGTTGCCTGGTGGATCGGGTGTCATCCATGAGGGTGTTTTTTAGCGGGAGGGCGGCGCCGGTGACGAGGGCGGAGCGCACGAAATTGCGTCTGTTCATAAACCTTACCTTAAGGAATAAAATTAGTGTATTTTACTGCCGTTATTGCCTATTCAATGAAAAAAATCGGGGCTGTACTTTTTATGTTGACAATAGAAGGAGCGGCGGCGCAATGGCGGCCGCAATTCGAAACGCATTTGAAAAAATTGCAGTCGGGTTCTGAAGACAATATCCACTATTCCGTTTACAGCATCGCCTTTACCTGGGCAGCGGCCGGGCATATCCGGCAGGCCAACGAATTACTGGCGCAATTCCGGAACGGCCGGGTTGCCGATCCCGGCGGGTTTCAACTCTACCAGGATGGGTTAACGGTACTGTGGACGCTATCCGGACAGCGGCCGGACTCGATCTCCTTTGCGCAGCGAGCCGTGAATGAGATCGGGCAGGACAATTGGGATGACGCTTTCAACCCAGCCAGATGGGTCTGGGAGGTCAGGCAGCGGATCGGGAATAGATCCTGGAAGGAACTCAGCGGGCTGGAACTTTACGTAAAGGCGATATTACTATGTTATGATGAGCATGGGGTTGGGCATCGCAGTGACGAGGAGCAACGGAAGGAGGCAGTGCAGGCCTTTACACGGCTGTCGGGGTCGGATAGTCTTGGGGGGTATGTCCTCCTCCACTCGATGAGCTGTGCGGCGATCGCTGCTGCAAGCGTAGGCGACAGCGAGAAAGCAAGAGCCTTTATCCGGGAGTGGGGGAAGGGCTATCTTAAATGGCCGGCGAATACCCTCACATGGCTGATGCGGGATACGGCGACGGCGAAGATGCTACTGGATGGTGTGCTGCAACCGGTCTGGGGGTTGACTGCGGCGGAATGTGATGTGGAACTGGGCGAGACGCTGACGGTGTTAAAAGATCGCGTACAGAGGGGGCCGTCCCTGGTCTATGGACAACTGACCTTGCCGCAACTGCTGGAGCGCCTTTCTCCGCAGGGGCTGAAGGCTCCAGCAACGGAGACGGCGATCCTTGCAGCGGAGAAACGGCTCGGGGTGAAGTTGCCGGAGGATTACATGGCTTTCTTACGGGCGAGTGATGGGTTGGATGCGGCGGATCGTGTCACACCCAGCTTTTTGCCGGTAGAGAAGATCGGCTCACTCAAGGTCATGGATAAGGAACTAGTGGATATCTGGGGGGAAGCCCTTGACGACATCGACGCTGAGCAGGCCGAGGGTTTCAGGCGCAGCATCCTGATCGCTGGCGAGCACGAGGAACAGCAGTTTCTTCTGGTGCCGCCGCGTGGAAAGCAGAAAGAGTGGCAATATTGGTTCTTTGCCAATTGGATGCCAGGCATCAGGCCTTACCAGTCGCTGCGCTTTTACCTGGAAAGCGTATTACTACGAAGGGAGCCTTGAACTTATTTTTTTAGCGTGTTACCAAGCACCTTCAGGGTGCCGTCGATGGGTTCGGTGATGTTGAGGCCGAGGATGTGGGCGATCAGCGGGTAAACATTGACGTTCTCGAAGGGGCTGATGGTCATGCCGTTTTTGAAGACGGGGCCCCAGGCATAGAAGGTGGCGCCCATGTCGGGGACGGCATTGTCGTAGCCGTGCTCGCCGGCGATCATGTGCATGCCTTTGGGGTGAAAGAGGAGCGGATAATGGGCGACGAGAATGATGTCGCCGATGCGATGGTGGCGATCGTCCTTGTCCGTGTAGTGCCAGCGGGCCGGGGTTTCTGCCGGGAGATATACATAATAATCAGTGGCGATGGTCTTTAGGGCGCCGTAAGTGGGAGCAATGTCCCGCTTGTCCCTGGCATAAAGATGGACCATGGTCCCGCCGACCGAGATGATGAACTTGTTGGTATCGATGACGTCCGGAACGGGGATGCCGTGGGTGGTGTCGACCTGGGCCATGCCATGATCGGAGACAAAGACATAATTGACGGGCAGGTGGAGGGAGTCGACCATCCGGGTCATGCGGTCGATCGCGTCGTCCACCTCGTGAACAGCTTCTTCGGCCTGATGCGACTCAGGTCCGTATAGATGTTCGGCATGATCTACCCAGGAGAGATAGAACGTGATGAGATGCGGCCGCTGCGCCTCGGGCAGGGTGAGCCAGTCCTTTACGGCCTTGAGGCGGGTGTCGAGGGATATTTTGTCGTTGAACCGGTAGTAGTAGGTCGGCCGGACCCCGTCGATGGAGGTTTCGGAGCCCACCCAGAAGAAGGAGGCGGTGAGCATTTTTTGTTGCTCGGCGAGAACCCAGATGGGAGTTCCCCCATAGAAGTCGGGGTCTTCGACGGCGGCCCGGTCGCGGATGGTATAACCCCTACCCTTCTTCACATCGAAGAAATTATTATCGACGAGACCATGGTGTGAGGGGTAGAGACCGGTGGCCAGGCTGTAGTGGTTGGGGAAGGTGACGGAGGGGAACGAGGGGGTCATCGAGGTGGCGCGAACGCCCTGCGCGCGGAGGGCAAGGAGGTGGGTGGCGTTGTACTTGTCGGCGAGGTCATAGCGGAAACCATCGGCCGAGATGAGGATGACATAGGGTTTTTGCTCCTGTTCCCGGCTGTTGGCGCGGCCTGGGATGACCTTTTGCGTCGAGTCGGCGATCTGGGCGGAGAGGACTGCCGGGCCGAAGACCAGGGCGAGGAACAAATAAAAACGCATACGAATTTGTTTGCGTCAAACATACCAATTAATTTGTTTTAAAAATCAGGCGATATGTTTGCTTACAATATTATAAAACAAGGTTGGGTTATCCTTCTTTTCGTGGTCCTGCACGCTACGGCGCAGATCGACCCGCTGCCGCGCAGCACGCCGGAGAAAGAGGGGGTGCCGGCGCAGGCGATCATGGACTTTGTACAGGCCGCTGGCAAGAGCAAGAATGAGCTGCACAGCTTTATGATCGTCCGGCATGGAAAGGTCATTGCCGAAGGCTGGTGGAATCCCTATGCACCCAACCTGAAGCATACGCTGTATTCGACGAGTAAGAGCTTTACCGCGGCGGCGGTGGGCTTTGCGCTGACCGAGAAAAAACTGAAATTGACCGACAAGGTGGTGTCTTTCTTTCCACCGGAAGAGCTGCCAAACCCCATTCCGCCGAACCTGGCGGAACTGACGGTGAAGGACGCGCTGATCATGTCGGACGGGATGGACCCCGACCCGAGCGGCCCGGTAGGGCTTTCGGCCGATTGGGCGAAGACCTTCCTGGCGACGCCGATCGTGAACAAACCGGGGACGAAATTCCTGTACAATTCTGCAGGGACATATATGCTCTCGGCGATAGTCCAGAAAGTGACGGGAGAAAAAGTGATCGATTATCTACGCCCAAGACTGTTCGATCCGCTGGGCATCACGGGCGAGGACTGGGAGACGAGCCCGCAGGGAGTGAATACGGGGGGCTGGGGCCTGCGCCTGAAGACGGAGGATATGGCGAAATTCGGGCAGTTGTATCTACAAGGCGGTAAATGGAAGGGCAAGACGATACTCCCGAAGGATTGGGTGAAAGAGGCGACGACGGCCAAGATACTCCAAAACCCGGCCATCTCCTCCCCTTCGGACAACGATGGGGATTGGGTGCAAGGCTATTGTTACCAGATGTGGCGATGCCGGCATAATGGCGTGCGGGCCGACGGGGCGTTTGGGCAGTTCATCATTATGCTGCCGGACCAGGATGTGGTTGTAGCGATACAGGCGGAGACACCGGATATGCAGGACGAGATCAACCTCGTCTGGAAATACCTGCTACCACCGATGGTGGGCTGGTCGTTGAACGCCGACGCGGATGCGGATGCCAAGTTGAAGACGCTGCTTTCGGGCCTGGCGCTGCCGCCGCGGAAAGCAAATGCGACAGGGGCGGATTTCAATATCAACGGTAAGACGTACACGCTGGAAGCGAACGACAAGAAGATGGCGGCGATCGGGTTCCGGTTGCAGGACGACAATTCCTGGCAGGTGACCATCAAGGATGCCAAAGGGGAATACGCCTTTCCGTTTGGCGACGGCAAGTGGTTGCGGACCTCGACGACGCGGTTGGGGCCGAATCTGACGGATCATTCGCAAAATCATTTTGTGGGAATGCCCGCGGTGATGACGGCGGGGAGCTATCATTGGAAAGATGAGAATACGCTGGAGCTGGTTTTACGGTATATCGAGAGCCCGCATACGGAGACGATGACCTGTCACTTCGATGGGAGCACCATGACGGTGGACGATGAGGCCAGCTTTGACTATGGGAAGAAAAAGCTGACGATCAAGGGGACTCTGCAATAAAAAGTTTTGATCATGATAAAGAACTACCTCATCGTGGCGTTTCGCCATCTGTGGCGGAACCGTGCTTTTTCCCTTATCAATATCCTCGGGCTGGCGGTCGGGCTAACTGCTTTTTTCCTGATCTTTTCATGGGTGAACCTCGAGACGAGCTATGATAATTTTCATAGCAAAGCAGACCGCATCTACCGGATCACGTCGACGACGCGGACGCCGTCGACCGTGGATTCGGAGGCGACGACCTTTACCCCCATCGGGCCAAACCTGAAGAAGGAGTATCCCGAGGTGGAAGAAGCGGTGCGTTTGAGCACCGACTGGATCCTTGTGCGGCGGGGGGAGAAGCATTTTATCGAGCGCAAGATTGTGCTGGCCGATTCAGGGATGTTCAAGGTTTTCGATTTCCCGCTGATCGCGGGGGACCGGAACACCGCTCTGAAGGCGCCGGGGAGCGTGGTGGTTACCGAGTCGACGGCACGGAAGTATTTTGAGGGTGGCGACCCGATGGGAAAACAGCTGCTGGTTGGCGGTGGCGGAGCTCCGATGACAGTGACGGGGGTGATGAAGGATATCCCCGAGAATTCGCAGATCAAGGCCGATCTTTTCGTATCCCTGTCCTCATACAAGGCGATCTACGGCCGGCCGATACAGGATAGCGAGTGGACCAACCATGCCTACTATACTTATCTCTTGTTGAGGCCACATACCGATGTGGCGGCCTTTGAGCGGAAGTTGCCGGATTTCCTCGAACGGCATACCGGCGACCAGGCGAGGCAACTGCAGATGTTCGACATTCTGCACCTTGAGCGGCTGCGGGATGTCTATCTGCGGTCGAAACTCGACGGCTTTGTAACGGGTAGCATCCGGAATGTTTGGATCTTTTCAACGGTCGGCATTTTTATCCTGCTGATCGCGTGTATCAATTTTGTCAACCTGACGACGGCCCGAAGCGCCGAACGGGCCAAAGAAGTGGGAGTGCGAAAGGTGATCGGGGCCGGGCGTTTACAGCTGGCGCGGCAATTTATCGGCGAGTCGGTGCTCATTTGTTTGCTGGCGTTTGCGGTGGCGTTGGTAATGACGGGGATTGT
>Ga0310811_10011304_pt1 | contig 11567 bp, 11 predicted proteins | sample YCmetagenome_FD_207642 | JGI IMG/M metagenome (GOLD analysis project Ga0310811, IMG submission 207642) | Soil microbial communities from experimental microcosm in Duke University, North Carolina, United States - YC | ecosystem: Engineered > Artificial ecosystem > Soil microcosm > Unclassified ... | reverse complement strand
TGCCGTCTCCCACCGCCTCGCCACCCGCGCGAAGCCTGCGCATCACGTCGCAGATCAACGCCGCGACGCGTGCGCGCGCCGACGTGCGGCCGACCGAGGCGAGCCGGTCCGCCAGCGCCACGCGCTCGGCCTGCGCCAGCGTGAAGAGCAGCAGCCCGAGCCGGGGGTGCTCGCTGAACAGCCGGCGCAGCGCCGCCTTGTCGATCACGCCGACCGCGGCATCGGTCGCGGCGACCAGGGTGAAGGGGGCGACGTTCCACGCCATGCCGGTGTCGCCGGCAAACTCGCAGGGCAGGTGGACGGAGAGGATCTGGCGGTTGCCGTCGGGCAGCAGCATCGAGGAATAGAGCCAGCCGCGCCGCACCACGAACAGTTCGCGCGCGGGCGCCTGCTCGGCCCGCAGCACATGGCCACGGGACACCAGCCTCTCGCTCTCTTCCAACGCCCCAAGCGCGCGGCGCTCGGTATCACCAAGGCGGATGTATCGGCCGAGCCGATCCGCCAGACAGCTTTGAACCACCGCTCCTCCGCTCGTCCCCCGTTACAGTTCCGTTCCGTAACCGGATCGCGGCCGTTGCGCGCTAACAACGATCAAGATTTGAAGGACTTGTCGGGATCGCGCGACGAGCGGCTGGAGGCGTGCCTTGTGCGCCACTGCGAATCCTCTAGGAAGCGCTGTCATGGACAGAATTGTTATCCGCGGCGGTGCCAAGCTCTCGGGCCGTCTTCCCATCTCCGGCGCGAAGAATGCGGCGCTCACCCTGCTGCCGTGCGCGCTGTTGACCGACGAGCCGCTGACGCTCGGCAACCTGCCGCGCCTCGCCGACGTGGACGGGTTTGGCCACCTGCTGAACGGAATGGGTGTGTCCACCGCGATCGCGGGCGGCAGCCCGGACGAGTTCGGCCGTACCATGACGCTGGACGCGCGCCGCATCACGTCGACCACCGCGCCCTACGATTTCGTGCGCAAGATGCGCGCCTCGATCCTGGTGCTCGGCCCGCTGATCGCGCGGATGGGCGAGGCGACCGTCTCGCTGCCCGGCGGCTGCGCGATCGGCAACCGCCCGATCGATCTGCACCTGAAGGCGCTGGAGGCGCTCGGTGCGAAGCTGGAGATCACCGCCGGCTACGTGAAGGCGATCGCGCCCGATGGCGGGTTGAAGGGCGGTCACGTCGCCTTTCCGATCGTGTCCGTCGGTGCCACCGAGAACGCGCTGATGGCGGCCTCGCTTGCCCAGGGCGAGACGATCATCGACAATGCCGCGCGCGAGCCGGAGATCGTCGATCTCTCCCGCTGTCTCGTCGCGATGGGGGCGGAGATCGAGGGGATCGGCTCCGAGCGGCTGATCGTCCACGGCAAGCCCAGCCTGCACGGCACCACCTATCGCGTGATGCCGGACCGGATCGAGGCGGGCAGCTATGCCTGCGCGGCGGGCATCACCGGTGGCGAGCTGGAACTGGTCGGCGCCCATGCCGACGAGATGGGCGCGATCCTCTCCGGCCTGCGCGAGACCGGCCTCCATGTCGAGCCGACCGCCGACGGCGTGAAGGTGGCGGCGAACGGCAAGCTCAAGCCGCTGACCATCTCGACCGCGCCCTATCCGGCCTTCCCGACCGACATGCAGGCGCAGTTCATGGCGATGCTGACGCGCGCCGACGGCGCCTCGGTGCTGACCGAGACGATCTTCGAGAACCGCTACATGCACGTGCCGGAACTGGCGCGGATGGGCGCGGACATCCAGGTCCATGGCCGCACCGCCGTGGTGAAGGGCGTCGACAAGCTCGTCGGGGCGGAGGTGATGGCGACCGATCTGCGCGCCTCGATGAGCCTGGTGCTCGCCGGCCTCGCCGCCGAGGGGGAGACGCGGGTGCACCGCGTCTACCATCTCGATCGCGGCTATGAGCGGCTGGAAGAGAAGCTGAGCGCGGTCGGCGCCGACATCGAGCGCGAAGCCGACAGCTAAACTGTTGCGTTTCTGCGCTTTCCTTAGCGCTTCGGTAATCTCGCCCGTTCATCAGGGCGGGGGAGATTATCGATGTACACCTTTCAGTTCGACGCGGCACGCGAGTTGCTGGACATCCGCTGGCAAGGGCCGTTCACCCCGCTGGCGGTGGCCGATTACGCTCGGACGCTGAAGAACCGCTTCATCGCCGAGGGGTTCAGGCCAGGCTACCTGCTGCGCATGGACATGACCGACAGCTTCGTGCAGCCGCGCGAGGTGCTCGGCGCCTTCTACGAGAGCTTCTACGATTTCCCCAAGGCGCGGCGGATCGCGATCGTCACGCCGAGCGCTGTGGCACGGATGCAGGTCCGCCGGATCATGACCCAACCCTATCTGCGCATCTTCGAGACGGCGGAGCCGGCGCTCGACTGGTTGCTGGAACCGGAACTGGTCTGACCGGGTCTACTGGTTCTTGATGTAGAAATCATAGTGGATGCGCACCCAGGCGCCCACCATCGGCCTGCCGTTCACGCGCGGCGGCATCACCCGGAACTGCCAGGCGGCGTTGACCATCGATCGCGCGAAGCCCGATCCCGGCGTGTCGCCGATCTCCTTGCAATCCTCGACCCGATAGTTGGCGACCGTGCGGCAGGCGATCTCGCCCCAGCCGGGCATGCGCAGGCCGTTCTTGGGCAGGTAGAAATCCATCTCCTGCTGGGTCGGCGGATGGGGATACCATTCGGCATTATACAGGCGATCGCCCGGCCCGCCGCCGCCCGATCCATTGTCGTCGCCCGCCCCCGATCCATCCGCTTGCTGTCCACCGGCGGCTGCCTTGTCGGCGGCGCGGTTCGGCTTGGTCGAGATGTCGGACTGGACGAAATCGTCGTGGCTCATCGGGATGACGTTCCACGGGATCGGCGGCGGTGGCACGACCGGGGGCGGCGTCTTCGGCGTCGGCTTGGTCTCGGTCGGCTGCACCGTCTTGTGCGCGGGTGCCGCCTGCACCGCCTTCTGCGCCGAATGGCTCGGCTTGTCGCCCTGCACGTCGATCGTGGTCAGCGAGCCGGGCGGCTTGCTCGGCAGCGTATCGGGCAGCAGGCCAAGCCGCAGCAGCATCCAGATCAGCGCGGCCACCAGCGCCAATGCGATCGCGAAGCTCGACGCGCGACTGCCGAGCGTCGGGCGGTTCACATAGGAAGAGGGGGCAGCGTACGCCGGGCGCATCGTTGGCCGATCTAAAGGGCCGCGTGCCGCACCGCAACGCGATGACAGACAATTAATGCGGCGTCACATCCACACGTCGAGGATGTGGATGAGCAGGCCGACCGATCCGCCCACCAGCGTGCCGTTGACGCGGATATACTGGAGATCGCGCCCCACCGCCTGCTCCAGCCGGCCGGTGACGGTCTTGGCGTCCCAGCCGCGCACCGTATCGGAGACGAGCCGTACGATGTCGGCGCCGTAACCGACCACGATCCCCACCACGGCGCGCCGCGCGAAGCGGTTGACCGTGGCGGCGAGCGCGGCATCGGCCTGCAACGTAGACCCGAGCTGCCGGATCGCCTCACCGAAGCGACCGGCGGCCATCGCATCGGGATCGCGCGCCATCCTGAGCATACCGGCGCGCGCCGATTCCCAGACCCCCTGCCACCATTGCGCCAGCGCCGGATTATCGATCATGTCCGATTTGAAGGCCTGTACGCGCGCCTGCATCTCGGGCGAATGGCGCAGATCGTCGGCGAGGGTGGCGAGCTTCTCCTCCACCTTGGCGCGCAGCGGATGGTCGGGGTCTTCGCCCGCCTCCTCGACGAGCCTGTAGACGCCGTCGAGGATCTTGTTGGCGAGCGTCTCGTCAAGGCCGGTCCAGCGCATCACCGATCCGGCCTTGGCGGAGATCATGGCGCGGATCAGATCCTCGTTGGCGACCAGCGCACGGCCGATCCATTCGATCGCGTTGTCGAGGATCGGCACGTGGCGATTCTCGGCGATGGCGGCGGCGAGCGCGTTGCCGAGCAGCGGCGAGAGGTCCAGCTCGCGCAGCCGCTGCGCGAGGCCGGCGCGAACCATGCCGCCCAGCCGCTCCTGATCGAGCGATTCGAGCAGGTCCGCGAACAGCCGCGAGGCGCCGCCGCGCAGGCGTCCGACGGTGCCCTCGGTCGGATGCTCCAGCCAGTGACCGGCGGTGCGCGCGACATCGAGCCGGCGCATCCAGCGGGCCAGCGGGCCGACCTTGCTCAGGAAATTGTCGAGCAGGAAGCGGGCCAGCGTATCGCCGATCCGATCCTTGTTCTTCGGGATGATCGCGGTGTGGGGGATGGGCAGGCTGAGCGGATGGCGGAACAGCGCCGTCACCGCGAACCAGTCGGCCAGGCCGCCAACCATCGCCGCTTCCGCGAAGGCGCGGACGTAGCCGGCGGCCGGATGGGCCAGCTCCAGGGAGCGAGCGACGACATAGACCGCCGCCATCGCCACCAGCAGCCCGGTCGCGACCAGCCGCATCGTTCTGAGGCCGTTATTGTCCGTCGCCACCGGGCGGGCATTGCGCAGAAGGGAACCGCTCATGCCCCCATTAAGGCACAAGACGGCGGAATGTTCACTCCGCCGCCTGCGGTGCCCCGCCGTGGCCGTGCTCGCCGCCATTGGTGAAGACGCGGCCGAGCAGCGGCCCCATCCGCCGCTCGATCCCGTCCGCCAGGCTGAAGCCCGCCGGCACGATCAGCAGGGTGAGCAGGGTCGAGAGGATCAGGCCGCCGATCACCATCACCGCCATCGGCTGGTTCCACGATCCGTCGCCGCCGAGCGACAGCGCGGTCGGCATCATGCCGGCGACCATCGCCACCGTGGTCATCACGATCGGCTGGGCGCGCTTGTGCCCGGCCTCGAGTATCGCCTCGTCGCGGGTGGCGCCGTGGCGGATCTCCTCGATCGCGAAGTCGATCAGCAGGATCGAGTTCTTGGCGACGATGCCGAGCAGCATCAGGAAGCCGATCAGCGCCGGCATCGACATGGCCATGCCGCAGATGTGCAGCGCGATCAGGCCGCCCAGCGGCGCCAGCGCCAGCGAGCTCATGTTGACGAGCGGCGGCACCACACGGCGATAGAGCAGCACCAGCACCGCGAACACGAGCAGGATGCCGGCGACCAGCGCGATGATGAAGTTGGTCACCATCTCCGCCTGCCATTTGGCCTGGCCCGAGGCGACGTAGTGCACGCCGGTGGGCAGCCGCTTCATCGCCGGCAGGTTCATGATGTTGGTGCGTTCCTCGCCGGCGATGGCGCCGGGGGTGAGGTCGGCGCTCAGGATGACGCGGCGTTCCTGGTTGTAGCGCTTGATCTCGGACGGGCCGGCGCCGAAGCCGATGTCGGCGACCACGCGCAGCGGCACGGTGCCGCCGCTCGCGGTCTGCACCGGCAGGTTGCGGATCGTCGAGATGTCCGACCGGCTGTTCTGGTCGAGCGCGACGCGGATCGGGATCTGGCGATCGGACAGCGAGAATTTCGCCGCATTCTGGTCGATCTCGCCGATCGTCGCGATGCGGATCGTCTGGCTGAGCGCGTCGGTCGTCACGCCCATCTGCGCCGCCATGTCGAGGTTCGGCTTGATCACGATCTCGGGGCGCGGGATTTCGCCCTCGATGCGCGGCGCGACGAGCTTGGGCAGGCCCTTCATCTGCGCGATCACGGCCTCCGCCGCCTCGGTGAGCTTGGCGGGGTCGTCGCCCGCCAGCATCATCGAGATGTCACGCGAGCTGCCGTCGCCGCCGCCGTTCTGCGAGGCGAAGGTGACGCGCGCGTCGGCGATCTTGTTCAGCGTGGGGACGAGCGAGCGTTCGAACTGCGTGCTGGTGCGCTTGCGGTCCTTCTTCAGCGTCATCGCGATTTCGCTGTTGCCGACGTTGATGAACTCGACCGCGACCGCGACCTCGGGCTGCTGGCGCATGATGTTGGCGACCTTGTCGGTCAGCGCCACGGTCTGCTCGTAGGTGGTGCCGGGCACCATCTGGATCTCGACGTGGCTGGTGTCCTGGTCGGTCTCCGGCTGGAAGGTGAAGGGCAAGGTCGTGAAGGCGACGATGGTGAGCAGGAACGCCACCAGCGCGATGCCCATCGTCCAGGCACGATGATCCCACAGGAAGGCGGTGCGGCGATAGCCCGCCAGCTTGCGCGCGTGCGCCTTGCTGGTGTCGAGCGTCCAGCGCAGAACCTGCTGGTACCTATCCGCCCATATGCCGCCGGCATGATCCTGCTGGCCGTGGGATTTCAGGAAATAGGCCGCGATCATCGGCGTGATCAGGCGCGCGACGAGCAGCGACATCAGCACGGCGACGACGACGGTCATGCCGAAATTCTTGAAGAACTGGCCGGCGATGCCTGGCATCACCGAGACGGGAAAGAACACCGCGACGATCGAGAAGGTGGTTCCGACGACGGCGAGGCCGATCTCGTCGGCGGCGTCGATCGCCGCCTGGAACGCCGTCTTGCCCATGCGCATGTGGCGCACGATGTTCTCGATCTCCACGATCGCGTCGTCGACCAGCACGCCCGAGACGAGGCTGAGCGCCAGCAGCGTCATCTGGTTCATGGTGAAACCGATGAGATCCATGACCCAGAAGGTCGGGATCGCCGAGAGCGGGATGGCGAGCGCGGAGATCAGCGTGGCGCGCCGGTCCCGCAGGAAGAAGAACACCACGACGACCGCCAGCACCGCGCCCTCGACCATCGACTTGATGGCCTCGTGATACTGGTTGATCGTGTAGTCGACGTCCGCGACCCGCTTGACGAAGTGGACCTTGGGGTTCTCCTTCTCGATCTGCGCGAGGATCTTCTCGGCCTCGTGATAGATCGTGACGTCGGACGCGCCGCGCGCGCGGAAGATGGCGAAGGCGATGGTCGGCCGGCCGTTCATCTTGGCCGACTGGCGGACCTCGCCGTAGAGATCCTTCACCGTGGCGATGTCGGAGAGCTTGATCGATCGGCCGCCGCCCAGCCCGATCTGCACTTGGCCCAGATGATAGGCATCCTGCGCGTTGCCGAGGATGCGGACCGACTGTTCGGCACCGGCGATCTCCGCGCGGCCGCCCGCCGCATTGGTGTTGATCGCCATCAGCTGCTGGTTGACCTGGCTCGCCGTCACGCCGACCGCCTGCATCTTGGCGGGATCGAGGATGACGCGGATCTCGCGGCTGACATCGCCGTAGGTCTTGACGTTCTGCATGCCGTCGATGCCGAGCAGACGGCGTGCGACGTCGTTCTTCACGTACCAGGAGAGCTGCTCCATGGTCATGTCGTTGGCGCTGACCGACCAGCGGGCGATCGCATTGCCGTTGACGACGACGCGCGTCACCTGCGGTTCGAGGATGCCGTTGGGCAGCGAGCCGCGGATCTGGGAGATCGCCTCGCGCACGTCGTTGGTGGCGCGGTCGACCGGGGTGTCCAGCGTGAACTGGACGAATATCTGCACGTCGCCCTCGTCGATCGTGGTCTGGATCTCGTCCACACCCTCGAGGTTGCGGACCGCCGCCTCGACCTTCTGGGCGATCTGCGTTTCCATCTCGACCGGCGCGGCGCCGGGCTGCGAGATTTCGACGCTGACGCCAGGGAAGGTGATCTCCGGATCCTGGTTCACGTCCATGCGCATGAACGCGACGATGCCGGCGAAGGTGAGCCCTGCGAACAGCACCAGCGCGAACACCGGATTGCGGATCGACCAGGCGGAAATGTTACGCATCGCGAATGTCCTGTTCGGTGGCCCGGTGGGCTCAGTTCCGCTTCAGCTCGGGGATGACCTTCTCGCCGACGTTGAGGAAGGCGCCGGCCGAATAGACCACCCGCTCATTCCCCTGCAGGCCCGACAGCACGGCGATGCCGGCATCGGAGACGTCGCCGATCTTCACCGGGCGCCGCTCCACCTTGTCGTCCTTGTCGATCAGGTAGACGTAATTGCCCTGATCGTCGCTGAGCACCGCCGATTCCGGCAGCACCGGCGCCTGCGTGTGCTGCGAGGAGAAGGCCGCCGTGGCGAAGCCGCCGGGGCGCAGCGCCGGATCGTAGGCGAGCTGCACGCGCACCGTGCCCTGCCGGCTGACCGGATCGATCATCGGCGCGATCTGCCAGATGTTGCCCGTGAAGGTGCGGCCGGCACCCACCGGCACGACCTGCACCGGCATCCCGACATGCAGGCCGGCAATGTCCTGTTCGGCAAGGCGCGCCTGCATTTCCAGCGTGCCGTCCATCGCGATCTGGAAGAGCGCGGAGGAACCCGAACTCACGATCTGGCCCGCCTCGACATTGCGGGCGAGGACGAGGCCGGAGGCCGGCGCGCGGATGTCGAGGCGGCCGAGCCGGGCCGACTGCTCGCGATACTGGGCCTGTGCCAGCTGGACGGCGGCATTGGCAGCGTCGCGCGCAGCCATGCGCGAATCGATGTCGGCCTTGGAGATGAAGCCGCGCGAGACCAGCGCCTGCGCGCGATCGAGATTGCTCTGCGCGAGCTTGGCGTTCGCGACCGCCGACTGGATCTGCGCCTGCATCTGCGCGGTCGTCGCCGCCTGCACCGCGGGATCGACGGTGGCGAGCGTCTGGCCCGCGCGCACCCAGTCGCCGGCATCGACCAGGACGCGGCTGACCATGCCGCCTTCGCCCGCGACGCCGACCGGCATGTCGCGTTTGGCCGAGAGCGAACCGGTCGCCGAGACGTTGGCCGCGACCGACGTGCGGCCCGGCACGATCACCGTGACGGTGGGCGCCGAGTTCGTCGGTGCCGGGGGTGGGGCCTTGCGGCCGAAATAGATGCCGGCCGCGATCAGCACGGCGAAGACGCCGGCGAAGATCAGGATCAGCTTGCGACGCTTGGCCCTGGTGGCGCGATCGACGTCGTCCGTGTTGGTGTCGCCGCTCCAGCCCTGATCGTAATTCATGCCTCACCCATGCGCATACGCCGCGCCCGTGGGCGCCCCTCTCGAAGTGTGTTATCCGAATAGTGCACCGGCATCAAGCGGCTGCCTGCGCTTTTCGCTCGAGGCGGCTCATATCATGAACGGATGCTGGGCACCATGTTCAGCTTCGGTTGATCGGCCGACATGCACATCTCGCGGCACGAACCGGGCTGGGTCCGTCCGGTCGAGGGAGATCATCATGAATTACCGCTTGTTGTCCGCTGCCATTCTCGCCATGGCCGTTCCCGGTGCCGCGCTCGCCGACGAGGTTTCGACGGTGCCGATCGCCGGGACGCGGCTCGACGTCAGCGCAGATGGCCAGGTGACGCGCGCGCCCGACATCGTGACCGTGTCGGCCGGTGTGGTGACGCAGGCGTCCAACGCGGCGGCCGCCATGGGGGAGAATGCGAAGCGGATGGCGGCGACGGTCGCGGCGCTGAAGCGCGCCGGCGTGACGGACAAGGACATCCGCACCGCCTCGATCGGCCTGCAGCCGCAATATCGCTATACGGACAATCAGCCGCCCGCGATCACCGGCTATCAGGCGAGCAATTCGTTGACCGTCACCTTCCGTGACATCGGCAGGACGGGGGCTATCCTCGACGCGCTGGTCGCGGCGGGCGTCAACCAGATCGGCGGGCCTGACTTCGCGCTCGAGCATCCCGATGCCGCGCTGGACGAGGCGCGTGTGCAGGCGGTGCAGAGGGCGCGGGCGAAGGCGGAGGTCTATGCGAAGGCGGCGGGCCTCTCGATCAAGCGGATCGTCGCGATCGGCGAGAGCGGTGGTTATTCGCCCCAGCCGCCCCGCCCGATGATGATGGCGATGGCCCGCGCCAAGGAGGCGACCGACCTGCAGCCCGGCGAGGAGAAGATCGGCGTGACGGTGAACGTGACGTTCGAACTGCAGTAAAACCGCTAACAGAAAAGGCCGCCCCGCTGACGAAGCGGGGCGGCCTGTCTGGTTGAAGCGAACGCTACGCGCTCTACGCTACTCGCAACGAGACCGGGTCAGCGCACCGAGCCGCGGCGCACGAGGTTCACGATTGCCAGCAGGATGATCGCGCCGAGCAGCGACACCAGGAAGGTGCTGAGCGTCAGGCCCGCATTGTTGATGTTGCCACCGCCGGTCACCAGACCGCCGACCACCGCGCCGATCACGCCGACGACGATGTTGAGGATGATACCCTGCTGGGCGTCGGTCCGCATGATGATGCTGGCGAGCCAGCCGACGATGCCACCGATGATCAGCCAAAGAATGATACCCATGTCATGTCTCCTGCTTCGCCGCGCGGGGCCTGGACTGACCGCGCGGCGCTCCGGTTCTTGATACGCATGGGGAATGATTGCGTTCCGCCGTCGCGGGACTGTGCGATGGCCCGGAACGACGAAGGGCCGCCCCGCCTGAACGGCGGGACGGCCCCTGATCTCTTCGGCGAAGAGCCGCGTCAGAACTTCTGCTGGCGCTCGTACACCGAACGATAATGCTGGATGCGCGTGACGCGCAGGCCCGGCATGCCCGACCGATCGACCGCGCGCTGCCAGCCCGCGAATTCCTCGAGCGTCAGCGAATAGCGCTGGCACACCTCGTCCACGGTCAGCAGCCCGCCATTGACGGCGGCCACCACCTCGGCCTTGCGGCGCACGACCCAGCGCCGGGTTTCCGGCGGGGGGAGCGTGTCCAGCGTCAGCGGCTCGCCGAGCGGGCCGATCACCTGAGCCGGACGAAACTTCTGATTCTCGATCACTTTTCACACCTCGAACTGGGCCGTAGCCAGCGATGCTCCCCCATCGCATCGTCCCCTCTACCGGGAAGCGGTTGAAGGAACGCTAAAACGCCAAGGTAAATCCGGGCTTCATCAGTCTTGACCGAGCCTTTCCAGCCGATGCGTGGGCAATACGGGGATGGAAGCTGCCCTGCAGCTCGCTGGCCGCGCCGGCATCCTGTCCGCCGAACACCTGGACCAGGGCAGCCAGGCTGTCGCCGGCGCGCTCGCGCTGCGGGCGGGCCATGCGGCCGGCGAGCTGCGCGGTGGACGAGGAGGCCTGGCTCACCGCCGCACCGGCGATCAGAAGCGCATGATCGAGGCCGTGATCCGGCGAAAGAAGATGTTTCGGGTCCATGCGCTCTTCTGTGAATCCTGTGGGAGCGCAAGGATGCGGTAAGTATGGCTAACAACCGGTAAACGAGCGATGCGGTTCGTCGCTTTTGCGCAGCCGGCGCCGATCCGCTATGGGCGCCGCATCATGCAGGCCGATTTCCAGCTGGGCAGCGACATGAAGGGTCGCCGCATCGTCGTCGCCATGTCGGGCGGGGTCGACAGTTCCGTCGTCGCGGCGCTCGCCGCGCGCACCGGGGCCGAGACGATCGGCATCACCCTCCAGCTCTACGATCATGGTGCGGCGGTCGGACGGGCGGGCAGCTGCTGCGCGGGCCGCGACATCCGCGACGCGCGCGCCGTATGCGACCGGCTCGGCATCGCGCATTACGTGTTCGACTATGAGAGCGCCTTCCGCGAGAGCGTGATCGATCGCTTCGCCGACGATTATATGGCGGGCCGCACGCCGATCCCGTGCGTGCGCTGCAACCAGGGGGTGAAGTTCACGGACCTGCTGCGCCTCGCCCGCGATCTCGGCGCGGACTGCCTCGCGACCGGCCATTATGTGCGCCGCGTCGAGGGCGTCGCGG
>Ga0310811_10011303_pt1 | contig 11568 bp, 15 predicted proteins | sample YCmetagenome_FD_207642 | JGI IMG/M metagenome (GOLD analysis project Ga0310811, IMG submission 207642) | Soil microbial communities from experimental microcosm in Duke University, North Carolina, United States - YC | ecosystem: Engineered > Artificial ecosystem > Soil microcosm > Unclassified ... | reverse complement strand
GTAACCTGAAGCGCGGCGTGTTGTGGGCTCTCATATGCGCCGTAGCGAAAGTCAGGGATGATCCAGTCGACGAACTGGAGCTCGTCGCCATCGGCAATCTGAAAGTCGCCGGTGGTGAACGATGAAAGGAGCGGCTGCCCGTCCGCATCAGGCGAAATTTCATGCTGATAGATCGTCCCGTTTGCCGTGCCGCCGATCGGCTGTCCGACCACGGACTGATCGATCCATGCCGTGCGCTGCAATCGGCCGAAATCCCAAACGAAGCCGTTGGCCGTATTTACCTTGACGTAGGAGTCGATCTCACCCGTCCCGCCGGACTTCGATGGGAAATACCAGGTGACCTCGCTGAACCCGCTATTCGAGGCGCAGCAGATTTTGTCGAGGTTGGCGGTATCGAGGTCTTGGAAGATAAAGTCCCAGACCGTGCAGGGGATCGGCGTGACCGACCCCGAGGTCATCGCATAAAACTGTTTGTTGCCCATCCAATAGACCGACGCGCCCGAGGTGCAATGGGCGTGGCGTCCGATCAGCCCGCAATTCGTCGCCAGTTTGTTGAAGCCGTAGACATCGGGATAGCCGATATAGTCCATGGCCCAGACATCGATGTCGGTCCAGATGAGGTTGAACTGCGGTCCGGCTCTTCCCCCGGCGATCTTTGAGCCGGTCGGAATGCGGAAGTTACCGGCCTGCGTCGTCGTCAGCGCTTGCCATTGGGTATAGTCGCCGGAATCCGACCACTGGACTAGTAGCGGGTCTTGCACGTCATTAATGGATGATGCCCATGCGATAAGGATTTGCGCGGCGTTCGAGACGAAGATACCGCCGTTGACCGAAGGAGCCGTGGTGATCTTGACGGCAGTCGTGAAGCCGCTATCGGGGGACCAACTATAGATCGGCGCATTAGCGGGACACGCGAGAAGGATTTCGCCCCAGTTGTCGAGTGTCCAGTTCGTCGTGGTGATCGGCGATCCTTGGCTCGGCGTCGGCGAAACACCAAGGCCATATGCCCCCTCGCCATAGGTTCCCACGCCATAGCCGGCATCCGCTAGCTGCGGCCCAATCGCAATGTAATACTGGATTGCAGCGTCGCCGCCGTTCATCGCCCCGCTAGCGCTCGACGCCGCTGCGATGGAAGCGACGATGGTGAAGTTATCGGCGTCGGTTACACCCTGGACGATATAGGCCCCCAGGACGGCAATCCCCCCAACCGTCGTTGACACCGGGGCATAGAACGTATTGCCAACTGACAGCCCGTGATTGGTCAGCAGCACGTTGATCTGCGGCGTCCCCGATGTCGTCGTGAAGACGGGGACGCTCCCACTATTGGCCACTGTCGAGGCCGCATTGCTTCCCGCCTCGATTGTATAGCTTGTGGTGCTGACCACCGTCCTGACCGGATAGGAACCCTGCAGAACAAGGCCCCCGACCGCGATCGGCGTCAGAAGATCGATGCTGTCATAAACCGATGGCGTGATCCCCGCATCGACCACGGTCACGACATTGCTGCCGCTGGTGGTTGAAAAGTCCGGCGTCGGATTCGTGCGCAGGGTTCGAGGTGTAATGTCGGTCGCCAGCCCAGCGTGGATGACATCAAGGGACTGCTCACAACCTGCCGCAAGCCAGGTATCGGCGTTGATCCCTTCCCAGGCATGAAGCGCGCGAACCGGCGAGCCGAACGGAACAGGATAGAATTTCGCCCAACCTCCCAACTTTTCCGGGAGCAACTGGCTCCCGGCCATCTTGAACCGGATGAGCTGGCTATCGATGATCTGCGCCTGTCCCAAAGCGGCGGTGACCTCGGCATTCACGCCGGGGACCAAGGAAACGGTACGGACGGGCACGATTTAAGCTCTAGCCTGCGCAGACTGAGAGGCAGGGTAAGTCGTCCAAGCCGCACCCCAGCCCGTCTTGCGCTGTTCCTCCGACAGCGCCGAGGCGAGCAGCTTTTCGTATTGAGACTCCCAATTCACGGGCATCTGCGGGTCATTTCCCGACGATGAGAAATTGCGCATGAACCCGCTAAGCTGGATCATCGAAGCGGCCAGGAACAGATCGGGCAGATGATCGGTCAAAAAGGTATTCGGGTTATCAGCGGAGAGCGGTGTCGGGCGATATGTGCCGAGCGCTTCCAACTGATAGGATTGGTCTGGCGCCGGCCCGAACAGCGCTGTGTATTGGTCCAGCATGGCGAAGATTTCAGGGATTCCCTGCGTCGCAGTGCTTGGCCATAGCGTCAGTAGCACTTCCTTGCTTACCCGCGTGACAGGGTTTCGCGTTGCCGAATTTTGATCGGCCCCAGTCGGGGAAAGCACATTGATGGCATCCACCACGACGAATGCGTCGCTCAAATCGGCCTGCCGGTTCCCCGCTGTCAGCGTGGTCGAATAATCCGCAAAGCTGGTATCGAGCAGATCGAGCTCGCGGTAAATCCGTTGTTCCGCAAAGTCTATGCAAGCCGGCAAGTTCGTGACGAAAGTCTGGTCAGTCTGGACATATGCCCCGAGGTTGGCCAGTTCGGCCACATACGTCGTATAGTTGAGGCTCACGGTGATCTGTCCTCAGGCGATGTCGTCGGGAATGTCGAGCGTCGGCTGCGTGATGACATTGAGACCGTCCTGCGTCACGATCTCATCGCCATCCTGCGTCGCCAGATAGCTCGTGCTCTCGTAGGTCAGGTTCTCGGGCCGGGCGTTCATCCGCGGCATCGGATCGGGCGGCAGAATGCGCGGTTTCAACTGTGGATTGGGAATGTCGTAACACTTAAAACAGACGAGCAGCCGAATGTTCTGAAGCTTCGGCCCGGCCCACTGAACTTGCCATGTCAATTCAGATAGTTGGTACGCGAACCCGCAACGATCGCAGATCCCGCGCGCCGTCGGGGCGGCAGCGTTGACCTTGTAATGGCCATGCGGGCGCCAAGGCACGAGCTTACCTCACCCAATAGTTTTCGACCGCTGGGCCGATTACCAAGCTGTTGCTGGTTTCGACATCCTGCGTACGGGCTTGCTCGAGGTAGGTTGCTGCTTTTTGCCCGAGCACGGCGCTTCGATCCGGCGCGTACATGTCGGACAGGACTTCGGCGAGGCCGTAGGAAAAGGCCATCATGAACCAGTTCGGCAAGTCCGGGGTTTCACCGCCGGCAAGCCCGACATCATCGTCGCGGACAACGCGCCAATAATGCAGTTCCACGACATCGGTGGCCGGAGGGACAGGCCAGAGCACGATCTGAGGGGAAAGCTGCCGGTTGTACCAAAAGATTGTCGGAGGGGCTTCGGTGAGTTTGTTGGCCTGCGCCGCATACTCCGTACGGCTCACCGGCCAGATTATGCGATCGTACTGCCCATCGGTGCCGGGATTGATGCGGACGAAGGCGTCGAGCACCACGACGGTCGAAGGATCGACATTGTAGGTGTAGACGCCTTCCAGGAGGGTTTGAGCGACCTCCTCAACCTTCCACAGATTGGGCGTATCATTGTTCCAATGCCCCAGCAGCAGGTTGGCCGCCATGTTGGCGTCAGTCAAATGCTGCTGGGTTATCTCCGAACGACGGATACCGCAGAGACCAAAGGCGAACATCACGATGTCGCCGTTGGACGGGCTCCATGTCTGAGTGCCGGATGAGGTCATCGCCACGATCCGATCAGGTGTATTCGCCCTGGAGGAGCTTGAAAGTCAGCGTTCCCCCGCTGAGAGACCCTATATTGATACGAACGAACTGGACGGGCGCCGTGAGCGCGGCCAGCGTTTTTGTCGTGATCGCGGAAGACGCCGACCAGACCGGCGTAATGGCAGCGTTATTCACATCGTCCAGTGTGCTCTCGATGGTCACACTGCCGGTAGCCGACCCGTCGAAGGAAACCAGGTACGACACAGAAAACGGGACCGTCCGCCAATCAAGCCCAATGGCGGTCTGCTCGCCCGTGGCGTTTGCGGGATATGTCACGGAAATCGGCTGCATTGCGCTTTCCCCTAATGGAAACGGGGGCTCTTAGCCCCCGTGATCGCCCTCAGTGAAGGCTCTTGAGCGTTTCCGCCAACCGCGCTCGCTTGGCGAGCTTGGGATCGTCGGAATGTGCCGCTTTGGCGAGTTTCTTGGCTGGGATTTTCTCGCCCTCTGGCACATGAAGTTCCCGATGGAGAGCGCCGGGGTGCTTTACGGCCCCGGCGATCCAGTGGCCCGAGCTGCCTCGGTCGTCCTCGTCTTCGTCGTCTTTCTTGACCTTGCCGCCGCGCTTGTAGCAGCCGGCATCCTGCGGCATCTGCTTGGGGCCATCATCCGGTCCCGAGGTCTTGGCCGCCATCGAAAGCGGGGCCTTTTCGGCTCCGACGCGACCGCCGGACTTACGGCCGGGACGATCCATGCGCATCTTGGTCAGCTTGCCCTCGGGATGGCCGATCTCCTTGCCGACACGGCCACCGCGTTTGCGCTGGCGCGCTTCCTTGACGACGTTGGACCCGGCCCCGCTGTAGACTTCGCTCGGGGACTCCGCCCGATTGACGACGCCACCCGTGGCGCGGTGCTGTTTACGACCTTTCATAGCCGACCCTCCTTTTAGGGGTTCTGGATATAGAGCAGGGTGACGATGGTCGTACCCGCCGAGGTGGCGCCCGTGGGCGTGATGGTCGCAACTACCGCAACGTGCGACGTTACATCGTCCATGTTGCCGAGTTGCGTGGCCGTGAAGGTCGGGCGCACACGTCCGGCCGCTGCGGTAGAAACACCACTGGCATACTCAGTGCCGGCGGATGTCCGGCCCACGGTCAGAACGGCGGACGTGCCGCTGTTCCACGCAACCGTGGTATCGGAGAGGATATCGAGCAACGTGCTGTTCGCCGGCACGTAGAAGGTCGCGTCGACCGCTGTGGTGCTGTTCTGGGTGATCGTCATGCGTTGCGACATGACGACCCAGCCCTTGTCGCTGTAACTGCCGGTCGCGCCAGACACCTGCGAGGTGTAGGTTGCGACCGGGCCGCTGAAAGCTGTTTCGCTCATCTATCCCTCCCGTTAGTTCGTCGGGAAGGTGCCCCACGCGGCGCGCGGGTCGTTGTAGCTGAAGCTGAAGCGCTCGTACGCCTTGACCAGCAGGTTGTCCGTGGTGAAATCCACGGTCATGTCCATCTCGTACGGGATACGCTGGAGATAGAGCAGGCCCGAAATGTTGGTCAGGATGAACCAGGCGTACTGCGAGGTGAAGAACTCGTTCACCACGTAGCCATCCGGCAGGCCGCCCGCAGTCGAGAGGATCGCATTGACGTCGTTGTCGGCGGTCCCCGGACGAAGTTCGGTCTTGGTCAGACGGATCGCCACCGGTTCCAGATAGGGCGGAATAGCGAGCTTGCGGCCACGAGCGAAGACCTTGAGGCCGGCCTGATCGACGAAGGTCGACCTGATCTGAATCATCGCATTGAGCAGCGAGGACTCATTGAGGTCGACGGCCACCGCCGATGTATTCGAGAACGTGCCGCCGTCAATCGGATGCGAAGCCGAGAACAGCGACTGGCCGTCGCCGGCGATCGAAGGATCGTAGACATTGCCGAGGTTGAAGACCGAGGCGCCGAGGATTTCCTTGGTCTGAGCAAACGAGTTGTTCAGACCAAGGTTGGAGGGATTGAACTGCGCCTTGTAGAGATTGTCATCGATAGCCTTGCGGGTGATCGAATAGCCGAGGCCGACTTCGACGTGCTCTTGGTTGTAGACGTAGCGCTCCCCGGCCCGGTTGTCGAACTTGGTCTGACCGCCTTCGGTCTTGAGCTGCGCCAGCGCCAGATAACGCATCTGGGCGGTACGTTCCAGGGCCATATTCGACTGGCCCTTCTCGAAGAGTTGGCCCCAGCGATTGGGAATCTGCTCGTACTTCCCGATCACGCCGCGAAGGCCGGGAAGAAGGAGGTCGCGTTCCTGCGAAAGATTGATTGCCATTTTCCGCTACCCCTTACTGGCCCGTCAACACGCGAGTGTCGACGTTGTTGAAGCCAACCACGATGAAGTTGCCGGCCGAGGACGAGTCGGTTCCGTTCGCGCCAGGCGGGAACGTCACCAAGTCCCAGATACGGAAGGGCAGTGTCGTGGTAGCGGGGTTGATGGTGGACTGGTCGGCATAGGCGCCAGACTGCCCACTGAGAGCATCGGCGGTGCCGATCGCGAAGTTGATGTTCGCACCGACATCGGTCAGCGCTACAGCCGACGCGGTTCCGGATTGAACCAGGAACCGGGCGTTCGGATCGTTGGCAATATAGGCCGTCACAGTAGTGTTCGCGAGCGCCGAACCAGAGCCAGGCCAGTAAGGCGACCAAACCTTGCGGTTCAGCGTCGCACTCACATAGGTGCAGCCATAGAAGATACCCGCGATCTGTGTAGTCCCCGCCGATGCCTGAGCAATCGTACCATTGGACTGCGAGGTAACCGGATCACCGGAGTAGATCGCATCAGCCGTCAGCGCGATCTGGCGGGGCATAAGTCGGGGTTGCGCCGTCACCAAAATACTGCGCGAACCCAAAAGGGGCGAAGGTGTTAGCCACGAAAGGCTCCCAAGGTCGCAACCGTTGAGAAGCCCCGAGGCTCTGCGGGTCATGTAATGAAGGGACGACTTCACCGGGAAGTCGGACGAATCACATTTATACGATGTCTCTACTTTCGTAAAGTCCCCATCGTTGCTTTCTTCAACGTTAACCCGGAATATCCATCCCGCCATAACCGACCTTCACGTCCACCAGCGAACCTTTTTGGCCATTGTGGCGCGGCATCGTGTTCGGGGGCGCTTCACCGAGCTGCTGGAACTTGGCGAGAACGGTATTGGCAGCCTCGCCTTTCTGCTCTGCATCGGCTTCCTGCGTCATGTAGGCCGGTCGCTCACAGAGCATCAGACCACCACGAATGATCGGCCCATCGGCCTCGCCGGGAATGGCAAGTTCAGGATGGCGCGAGGATGGCACCGGGTCCCAGCCCTGCCCGCGAAGGAAAGCGCTGTAGCTCGGGTCCTCGGCATTGGAGACGGTGTGGCGTTTCCACTCGTAGCTGACGCCCTCGGGGATCGAACGAGCATCGATATGATACTTGTCCGGCGTGGTGCCGCCGCGGATGAGACGCTGACGACGCGGCGCATCGAGGCGCGGGGCTTCCTCACGGCCGATGGCGGCCCGGAGAATACTGGACCGGGAAATGGGCGCGGCCTTGGCAGGCTTACCCGGTGGCCGACCACGACGCTTGACTTCGGGCGGCGCGGAAAATGCGGGGAGGTCTTCGACTTCATCAGCCATGATCTGGCTCCTTTAGTGAACGAATTTGCCGAGTTCGCCGTTCTGCCGCAGCCGTTCTTTTTCGGCGGCATACTCGGCGGGCGTCATGTTGGAAATGCGAGCAGCCTCGATCTCATCGGCGGTCAAGCGCACGACGCCTGGACGACCATTCGGCGCGGCCGCCGCTGACCGCGATGGCGGCGCGGCCGGTGCGACCTGAGCCGCTGGGCGGCGGGGAGCAGTGGCGGGCGGCTCCTCAACGATGATCGGCTGCGAATAGCCCATGCGTTCGTCGAGACGCTGGAAATACTCTGCCGTGTCGGGGACGATGCCATCGGCTCGCGCCGAATAGTCGGCTCTGACCAGCTTCTCGAATTTCTGCGGGTCTCGGAACAGGTCGGCATGCTGGCGCGCCCAACCTTGCGAAATTGGCGAAAGGGACTGGATCATCTTTTCCGCCGGATCGATGTTGGCTTCGCTCTTCCCAGCTTCGATCTCACGCTCCAATGCGGTCTTCCCGCGATTGAGATCGGAACGCGTGATCTTGAGTTCGGTCAGTTCGTCGTTGGCCGTCGATTCCGCATCCCAGTCACCGGCTTCAAGCGCAGCGCGGCGCTTGGCGTGCGCTTCTTTGATCTGGGCATCGGTGGCTTCGATCGCTTTGGCAATCGTCGTAAGACGGGAGTCGGAAAGCTCGGTCGCCGTCTTCTGGAATTTCTGCCGCTCGGCGGCGAGTTCGGCCTGCGAGCGGTCATGCTCGGCTTTCAGCTTGGCAAGCTGGGCCTTGATCTCATCAACATTCGCCTCGGGCTCGGCTGCATCTGGCGTTGCCGCATCGGTAGCCGGATCATCGATGATAACTTCCGGCTCGGCAATCTCCGGGTCATCGCTTTTGGTAATCGCCATGTCTTTCACCAGAATTTTACGGAGGAGGGATCGCCGACGATCGCCTTGACGTGAACGTCTTCGATCACGCGGCAGTGAATGCCATTGATGTCGACCGGGAAACCGTCGCTGGCACGATAGAGTACCGCGTCCCCGACTGTCGGATGGATCGTGAACCTGACGCTATCGTTCTCGGCGAAAGCGTCGCCGCCCATTTTGAGGACGTAGCCGAGCTTGCCTTGGTACACGTCTTCCATTCGAGCCGCATCGGTCAGGATGATGCCGCCCGCGGTCTTGCTTGCCTGAACGTGGATGCCGACCAACACCCAATTCTGCGCCCATTCAACGCGAGAAATATCGCCGATGCCGGGTTGCCCGTTCACCCCATTAACGATGGCATCGAACGAATACTGTTCCTTAGTGACCGCTGCCAATCCTGTCTCCATAGCTGGTGGCCAAAAGTCGTTTGAGCGTACCGGCGACCATTTCGTCCGCCAGCCTGATTTGTGTCGGGGTCATTTGCAGTTGCGAGACGAGCGCTTGCGCATCCAATTGTTCCGGGGCATTGGCGATGACGGCCCGAAGCTGCGGGCCAAAGGCGTCGAATACCTTCATCTGTCCGGCGGAGATTCTGTGCAGCGCGTTGAAATCTATCGGCGGCCGCGGCTTTGGGCGCCTGATAATCCTACGGCGTCGGGTCATCGGGGTTGCGCAGCTTCTCCATGAGTTCCTGCGCCTTGCGGAGTCCGGCAATCATGCCGGTTTCCCATTTGTAGGAGCCGAGCTCCTGATGATTGCCGCTGATGACAAACTCGGCGTGGTACGCGATTTCTTTCTCGATTTGCTGTTCAAGCTCATCGAGGAGGCTATTGTGGCCGAAAGAGCCGATCATGTGACGTTGCGGCCTCGGCGAGCGACAATTTCAGCCTCGGCTAAATCAGCAATATCGCTTGCGTCGACTTCGGCACTAGAAGCTCGCTTCGAAAGTTCGAAAGCAGAAAGGCGCATCAGATCGTCACGGCGAATATATAGGTCTATATCATCAAACCTCTCGCGTTCGCGCCGAAGTTCTCGCTCCGCGACCTTTTCAGCCGTGGCAATGCGGGCGAAGTATGATCCCCAAGATCGCTCGTCGGGGATCATGCTCATTTCGTCACCGTCGTGTTGAACGCCTTCTTGCCGTAGGCATCGACCTTTTCCATACGGCCTTCTCCGCTGCCGGCGCCGGCGCGCATCTTCGGCCCGCCTACCCTACCGCCACGCTTGCGGGGAACGGCATTGCCTGGCTGCGGCGGGGCGCCCATCGGCGTAGCGCCCGGTAGCGGGCCTCCCGCGCCGGGAGGGATTGCCGCTGGCGCGGGGATCGGCATCGGCATTGCGCCCATCGGCGGCTTCGGGCCCCCGCCTGCGACGATCACGTTGACCGTGGTGCCGCCCTTCTTGCCGACGCGGCCGCCATTGGCGAAAGCCTTGCGGTCGGCGCGTGGGCGAGCCTTGATACCGTCGTCGGAGCGCGGCTGGTTCTTGCCGATACGAGACTTGGCGCGCTTGCCGCCATCATCGGAAAAGCCAGTCGCGTATCGCGTGCCCGCTTCGCCTTGCGTGCCGTCACGGGCCGGGCCGGTATGGCCTTCGCCGCGATCGTCATATTCGTCGGCGGTGCGCACTTGCACACCCATCCGGCGCAGCTTGGCGTCATTGGCCTCGCGCGCCTCAGACTTGTAGGGGTTAGCCATTTCTACCTCGCTGGATTGCCGGCAAGCGGCTGTTGGGTATGGTCGATCAGGGCCTCGCGCAGCTTCATCATCGCCAACTGTTCGCGGCTCTGCCGTTCCGCCGCTTGGTCGGCGCTTTCGTTCTGCTGCATACGGAGGGTCAGCGCGTCGTGCGCCTGTTCGGCTGAAATCTTCTGAGCCTCGCCCTGGTTCTTGAGCTGCTGGGCGATAACCTTCGGGTCCGGAGGCGGCTGTTGCGCCGGCTGCGGCGGCAGGATGTAGGCTTGCGGATTGCCATACCCCAGCGTTGAAATGGCGTTCTCCAGCACCTTCCTGGAGTCCATCATGCCCTGATATTGTTTGTCGAGCTGCATCAACCCCATCGCCTTGATGACTCGATGCAAATGGCTCGGGGTATCCGGATCAGCCTGCGGGACAACGGCGGCGTTTTCGAGCGCCGCAAGGAACGCGTCGGCGTCCCACGCTTGGGAGCCCGTACGTTTCACGGCCTTGATGAAATCCTCGGGGTGACGCCGGAATACCTGTTTGAGCTTTTGAAGCTCCTGCGCCTGGGCCCGATGCAGTCGCCGATGCACGGCCGCAATCATCTTTGTCGCTTGTTCGATGACGGCGATTACCGTCCCGACCGGCGCGTCCGCTCTTCCCTCCCCGACCGGTGCGCTGGCCGTTCCCCCGACCCGCGTGCCCGTCTCCGCCATGCTGCTGATGAAGTCCATGAACGCCGCATCGGGCGTCTTGTAGGGCAGCGGCATGACCGCATTGCCGATCGGCTGCCCATGCGTATCAATGCCGACGCCAGATCCAGGCCCGACGCGCATTTCATTGGTATTCTGGCGGCCGCCCAGCTTGGCGAAAAGAAAACCGGGGAAGTTGGCGAACATGCCGGCGTCGAGAAGTTCGCGCCATGCGGCTGTCAGAGCATTCGTGGTATTGCCGACAACATTGAGGAGCCCAAGGTCGTAGAATCCAAGGCCGGGAATGAATGGATATTTGACGAAGGGAAGGTCGGGCAGCATCCGCTCATCGTCTTCCGCCCAGTTACGGCGGATTTCGAGAATCTTGCGCGCGTCCTTGTCGACGGCGAGGCGGTAGGGAAGCCTGAGCCCGGTCGGTTTCCCGTCGTCGTCTTTGTGCTCGAAGCCGGGAATATCGAGTTCGGTGTAGACCTCGTAGACCGTAAATTCCCGGTCGCGCTCGTAAAGCTGCTGGCCAGTGATATCGATTCCTTGCACAGCGGCTTTCTGCTGCTCGACGGCGTTTGGCTGCTGACCAATCGGAGTGGGCAGCACCACGTTGCGATAAGCCCCCGCGATCTGCATCCGCTTCATCGTCGACTGCGGCATGTGGATGATCTGCGTCACACGCGGCGCGTTGGACAAATCCACGGCGGCATTGGAGACGACGAAATCCTCGATAAGAACCGATTCACTTACCGGCCTCTGCCGGATCGGGCAGCGATAGACCTTTTTGATGCCACAGCCGCCGAAACCGACATAGAGCAGGAGGCGATCCGTGTCGGGATAATACTCAGGCGAAGCGACCGTTAGGTAGTAATTCAGGTCTTCTTCAAGCGCCTCTGCCTGTGCATCGGTCTGACCACTTTCATTGGTCTTGTTCTCGACCTTTACGGGGCCGCCTGTCGGCAGCAGCTCTCCCGTCGCGTTGGCATTGAAACCGATCACGCTCTCTGCCAGCAAGGGGTGCTGGACGG
>Ga0310811_10011302_pt1 | contig 11569 bp, 8 predicted proteins | sample YCmetagenome_FD_207642 | JGI IMG/M metagenome (GOLD analysis project Ga0310811, IMG submission 207642) | Soil microbial communities from experimental microcosm in Duke University, North Carolina, United States - YC | ecosystem: Engineered > Artificial ecosystem > Soil microcosm > Unclassified ... | reverse complement strand
GTGCCTGCTGCAACAACCAACCCCGGCGGGCGCATTTCCGATTTGGTGGAACCGCAAGCGGTTCCACCAAATCGGAAAGCGCTCTAAAGTTCGCCGGTCATCCAGGAGTACATGCCGTGCCCGATCAAGCTCTGGTCAATTCGGATCTGCAATCCGCGCTCGCCGAGGCCCGCCAGGTCTATGTCGCGCGCAACCAGAAAAGCCTGGCGCGCCACCACGAAGCCTGCGAGGCGATGCCGGGCGGCAACACGCGCACGACCCTGCACAATGCGCCGTTTCCGATCACCGTGGCGCGTGGCGAGGGCTGCCGGCTGTGGGACGTCGACGGGCACGAGTACATCGACGTGCTGGGCGAGTACACCGCCGGCATCTACGGCCATTCGCACCCGACCATCCGGGCCGCCATCGATCGGGCGCTCGACCACGGCTGGAATTACGGCGGACGCAACGCCAACGAGGCGAAGCTCGCCAAGCTGATTGCCGACCGCATGCCGTCGATCGATCTGGTGCGCTTCACCAACTCCGGCACCGAAGGCAATGTCATGGCCCTGGCCGGCGCGCGGGTGTTCGCGCAGCGCAGTGGACGCAAGTCGGCCACCAAGGTCATGGTGTTCCACGGCGGCTACCACGGCGGTGTGCTCTATTTCGTGAGCGGCGGCAGCCCGGTGAACATGCCCTACGAGTTCGTCGTTGCGCCCTACAACGACGTCGAGGGCACGCGCGCCTTGCTGGCCAAGCATGGCGAGGAGCTGTTCGCCGTCCTGCTCGAGCCGATGCAGGGCAGCCACGGTTGCCTGCCGGGCGACCTCGCTTTCCTGCAGATGGTGCGCCAGGAGACCAAGGCGCGCGGCATCACCATGATCTTCGACGAGGTCATGACGTCGCGGCTGTCGCCGGGTGGCCTGCAGGAAAAGACCGGGGTCATCCCCGACATGACGACGCTCGGGAAGTACATCGGCGGCGGCATGTCGTTCGGCGCCTTCGGCGGCCGGCGCGACATCATGGAGCTGTTCGATCCGACCAAGCCGGATCACCTGCCGCACGCCGGGACGTTCAACAACAACGCCCTTACCATGGCGGCAGGGGCGACGGGCTACGGCGAGGTCTATACGCCGGAGGCGGCGCGGGCGCTGAACGAGCGCGGCGAGCGCATCCGCCAACGGCTCAACGAGATCTGCACGCGCGAGAAGGTGGCGTTCCAGTTCTCCGGCATCGGCTCGATGATGACGGCGCATGCCACGACCCGCCCAATTCACACCGCGGCCGACATTGCGACAAGCAACCAAGACGCCAAGGAGCTGTTCTTCTTTGACATGCTCGCGGCCGGCATCTGGATCGCGCGTCGCGGTTTCGTCGCTCTCAACATCATGATCGGCGAACCCGAGGCCGATCGGTTCGTCGCCGCAGTCGAGGAGTTCGTCGTTGCCCGCAAGGCGTTGCTGAAACCATGAGCGATTTTCCCCAACCCGTGGCCGGCACGGTGGTGCCGCGCTTCGGCGACGTCGCTACCTTCATGCGGCTGCCGCTGTTTCGTGATCCGGCGGAAGTCGAGATCGGGATCGTCGGCGTGCCGTGGGACGGCGGCACCACCAATCGGCCGGGCGCCCGCCACGGCCCGCGCCAGATGCGTGACCTGTCGACCATGATGCGCCGCGTCCACCACGTGACGCGCGTCGCGCCCTACGAGCTGGCGCGCTGCGGCGATCTCGGCGATGCCCCGGTCAATCCGGCGAGCCTCGACGATTCGCTGGCGCGCATCGAAAGATTCTTCGCCAAGATCCACGCCGCCGGCACGGTGCCGCTGTCGGCCGGCGGCGATCACCTGATCACGCTGCCGATCATGCGCGGCATTGCCAGTGGTCAGGCGCCGCTCGGCATGGTGCATTTCGATGCCCACAGCGATACCTGGGACACCTATTTCGGCGGCTACAAGTACACTCACGGCACGCCGTTCCGCCGCGCCGTGGAGGAGGGGCTGCTCGATCCCAAGCGCACGGTGCAGATCGGCATCCGCGGCTCGCTCTACAAGCGCGACGACAACGACTGGGCGGTCGAGCAGGGCATGCGCGTCATTACCATCGAGGAATATTTCGACCTCGGCGTCGAGAAGGTGATAGCCGAGGCGCGCCGCGTGGTGGGCAGCGGCCCGACCTATGTCAGCTTCGACGTCGACGGCCTCGACCCGGCCTACGCCCCCGGCACCGGCACGCCCGAGATCGGCGGCTACACCCCGCACGAAGCCCAGCGCCTGTTGCGCGGCCTGCGTGGCCTCAACCTGGTCGGCGGCGACGTGGTCGAGGTCTCGCCCCCCTTCGACATGAGCGGCAACACGGCGTTGGTCGGCGTGACGATGATGTGGGAGATCCTCTGCCTGCTCGCCGAGGCGGTCGCCAAGCGCAAGGGGCGGGCGTAAGGCGCCACGCCAAGCCTTTCAATCAAATGGAGAGACGCTTGCGGCTACTCGGCCTCAGGGGAATGCCCGTCGGACATTGGCGGCCGTTGTCTTGATGTGCCGATCGATAAGTGTCCGCGTTGAAGACGGCAGCAGGCTCTTTTCGGGAAGCCGGTTCCAGGCGTCGAGCGTCCGCTCCGTGGTCTCGCTCACAAGGCGAGCGAGCGGGCGCACCGCGAGATGCGCCGTATCGGCGAAGCGTCTGATCTGGTCGCGCGTGATGTCATCGAGGCTCCGGCTCTCGCCGAAGCCGAGAGCGAGCTGATCGTTCGGAATGTAGGCAATCGTCGCGACGAAATCGTAGGCCGGCGACAGCACCGGCGTGCGGCCGTCGGGATAGAGCAGGGACCAGTTCTTCAGGTGCATGTCGGCATTGCCGATCAGCACGCTGAAGACGAGGCGGCGCACGAATTCCTCCACCCCGTGCTCGCTGGTTTCGGCCGCCAGGACGGAGGCGATGTTCGCGTAGCTGCGACGGTCGTACTTGTCGTCGGGGTACTGGCCGAAGACCTGGGCGAAGTCTTCCATGTGAATGCGCCTGCCGTCGGGGCTGCGGTCGAAACGCTCGACGGCGAGCGCCTTGCCGCTCAGACGCGCGGCCTCTTCCGGCAAGCCGTGGATCGCGCCGATGTCGACCAGGCGCGTGGATGGCACCGTGATTCCGACCGATCGGGCCAGGGCGAGCATGGCGAACTCGTTCTCGGGAACGGCCGGATATTGGGTCGAGGGAAGCTTGACGATCCACGACCCGCCAAGCCCGTCGGTCGGGATCGTCAGGCCGCCTTTGGCCTCGTTGACGGCAGAGAATTTGAGCTGCACGCCGGCCAGCGAGAAGCGCAGCATGTGCTGGCGACGCCGACGATCATCGACACCGTCGTCGCCGCGAACGCGACCGGTCATGTCGACATCGTCCGTCGGCGTGACACCGACAGCGCCCGGCAGGTCGGCGCCCAGCGCGGCGAGGAGGGCGAAGTCGCGTTCGGGTTTGATCTCCGCCAGCGCCGCCAGATATGTCCGCAGATGACCTTCCGGCAGCAGATTGGCGAAGAACGTCGGCAGCCGAAGCCGGGTCGGCTTCACGGTGTCGACCAGTCCACCGTGTCGACCCTTGAAGGAGAGACTGAGGGTCGGACGCCGTGCGTCATCGATGTAATCCTGCTCGAACGAGAACAGGTGACGATCGCCGGCGAGACGGTTGATGATGCCGATGCGGCGCCCGGCGAGGTGGACGGCGAGCGCCGTGATCTTCTGCAGATCGGGCGTGACCGGGTTGGTGCTCCGGCGAGCGGCTTCAGCGCGGGCCATCGTCGGCGTAGAGCGGTCGCTCTTCCTCGGTATCGTCCTCGTCATGCTGGTCGCGAACCAGCGCTTCGACCGCCGGCACGAGCGATCGTGGAACCATCAGGAGGTCGTGGCCGAGCGTGCGCACGATCTCGAGAAGCGTATCGAAGCGGGGGACGACCCGACCGGCTTCGATGTTGGAGACGTGGGTCTGCGGCAGCCCGACCTTTTGGCCGAGCTCGGCCTGGCTCCAGCCCCGGGCCAGACGAGCGGCCTTGAGGTTCTGCCGCACGTCAAGCGGCAGGCCATCGGGGCGCGGTGATTTTATATGCTTTTTCATATGATCTGACCTTATTTATATGAAAAAGCGTATCAACTGTCAAGATGGATGATATGCTATTGCATATCTTTCTGGCCAATCGATATAATTTAGCATATAGAACGGCAGCCCATCTCATGAGGACGCTGCGACCTCAGCCCGTGGAGTGCGTCTCCGGGCGACCCTTTGACCGCCGGCAGAGCCGTTCGCAAGGCATAGTTGCACCCTCAGGGCGCGTGCAGCTTGAAATTGCCATAATGTCGTGCCATTGAGCGCTGCTGCCGCGTTGCCGCCATGAGCGGGCGCACGTGTATGTCTTCTGCGCCCAATCTGGAATTTGCAAGGTCATCATGGCCAACGAACGCGACGCGGTCTCGCCGCCCGGCAGTGACCATCCATCGGTAACGATCAGCCTCGCGGAGTCGCGGCTGATCGAGGGATCGTTCACCGGCAATCCCTTCGTTTGCACGATCACCCGCGCCGGCGACACCTCGGAGCAGCAGCTCGTCTTCTGGCACGCGTACGGTTCGGGCGAGCATCCGATCAGCCTGTCGGAGCTCGACGCGACGCTCGGAACTGTCCTCTTTGCGCCCGGTGAGACCTCAAAGACATTCACTCTGTATACGATCGGGGATTCTACCATCGAGCCCGACGAAGGCTTCACCATCAGCGCCTACGACCGGACGACCGAGATCGACTACGGAACGGCGGCCCACGGCACCATCGTCGACGACGACACCAAAATCGCGATCACGGTGCAGGCAGCGGCGCTGCGCGAGGGCTCGATCGACGGGCAAGGGGCCCAGTTCGTCTTCGAATTGACGCGCTCGGGCGACCTCTCGGGGACACAGGTCCTGCCCTGGACGGTGCACGCGGATTACGACCACGACCTGAACGGCTCGGATTTCGCGGGTGGAGTACTGCCCTCCGGCACCGTCACGTTCGCCCCGGGCGAAACCCACAAGACGATCGCCATCCAGGTCGCCCCCGATACCGACGTCGAGTCGGCCGAGTCGTTCACGGTGGAGCTGCCGAACATGGTGGGCGTGATCGACGGCCCCAGCCAGATGTCGGCGACGATCCTGAACGACGACGCGACGGTTGAGCTGAATCGGCTGTCGGACCAGCTCGAAGGCGATTCGGGGACGACGAACTACACGTTCGAGCTCATTCGAGCGGGCGATACATCGGTTGCGCACAGCGTTTCCTGGACGGTGAGTGCCTACCCGCTGGGCGGCCCGTTTCCGGACACCCTGGGCTACTCGGCCGACGCCGCCGACTTCGTGGCAGGCGCTTTCCCCAGCGGCACGGTGACGTTCGACCCCGGCGAGACGCGCAAGACCTTCACGGTGCCCGTTGCGGGCGACACACTCTCGGAGACCAGCGAAGAGTTCCTGATCCAGCTTTCCAACCCGTCGGATGGCCTCGCCATCAGAGATGGCTGGAGTTGGGGCATCATCACCAACGACGACCCACTGCCGGTCGTCGCCCACAACGATTCGTACGTCACGCTGGAAGGCGGCAAAGTGGGCGGCTTCTTCCGTCCGGGCGTGGCAGCGAATGACATCGGCGCGACGGCGATTTCCGTCCTGTCGGGCCCAAGTCACGGCACGCTCGAGCAGCAGGTTCCCCTCTCGGGGTTCACCGTCCTGACCTACAGGCCGGACGCCGGCTTCCACGGGATCGACACCTTCACCTACCGCGCCACCGGACCGGATGGCTCGGACGAGGCTAAGGTCACGATCCACGTGGTCCCTGTCATTCACGGCGCGACGCCGACGCTGAACCTGCTGGCGCTGACACCCGAGGAACTGGTCGCCGCGACCTATGTCGCCTTCGCCGGGCGCGCCGCCGATGCCGCAGGCTTCGACTTCTGGCTGAATGAATTTCACGCCGGCCTGCCGGCTCAAGGGCCGAAGGCGCTACTCGCCAACATCGCGAGCTCGTTCGCGATCAGCGAGGAAGCGAAGGGGCTCTATTCCTTCCTGGCAAATCCAGGCGCCGCGAGCGACGGCGACATCCACGTCTTTCTCGACGGCGTGTATCACAACCTCTTCAATCGGTCGGCCGACGCAGCTGGGCTCGCCTACTGGACGGGACAAGTCCACCAGAAGCTGGCGGGCGGGGAGTTCGTGGGATCGGTTCTGGTCGACATCATGAGCGGCACGCAAGACTATCCGTCCGCATTCGTCCAGAACGGCAATGTCATCTTCTTCCCCAGTCCCACGGATCTCGGAACGTTGATGGGCAAGGTGGCCGTCAGTCTCGAATTCGTGCACGCCCAGCAGGAGCACGGCATGGCGTGGAATGGTCCGGCTGACCTCACGGCGGCGACCAATCTGCTGAAGGGCGTGCAAGGGATCGACGCCAGCATTCTGGTCGGCGTCAAGAACGGCGAGGACTACGTCCTCGCGCACGGCTGACCGGGCTGTTGTTCGGAAGCGGGTACGATCAAACGTGGATCTGGTCGGCGATGCCGACCAGCTTCACCACCAGCTCGGCCGTGTCGGCTGACGCCGCGGCGGCGGCGTAGGCATCGGTCAAATGATTGGCGGCGGCGACGCTCGCCGCCGTGCTGTCGGCGAAAGCCGCGACGGCGCGCGCCTGTGCGACGTTGTTCAGGCCCTGGTCGAGCGCGAAGTGGGCGCCGATGGCCAGCTGATTGGCCACGAACTGCGCATCGGCGCTGCCGGCGCCCGACGCCAGCGCCCCCAGCACGAGCGCCAGCGGCAGCTTGTATTCGGCGATGTGGCCGCTCTGGACTTCCGCCGTCCAATAGGCAAGGCCGGCGGCATCGGGCGTTCGGCCGAGCACGTCCTGATAGGCGGCGGTGACCAGCTCGCCGGCGCCGTGCGTCACCGGCCGGTGGGCGATGGCCTCGGGCGAATTGTAGAAGCTCTTCGCGATATCGGTGAGGCTCATGCCCTCGCCGAACCGGGCCACCCAGTAGTGCAGGCCCATCGCATCGGGCGTGCGGTCGAGATAGGCGCCGTAGAGCTCGATCACGGCTGCGAACTTCTCTGCCGGCAGGCTGGCCGCCTTGACCAGCGAGGTGAGGTCGACCGTCTGGTCGGCGTACTGCAGGAACTGGATGTTGAAGATGCTGTCGGTGCCGTGGGCGCCGCTGTTGTCGTGGACCGTCAGCGCCTGCTGGCCGGCTGCGATCGACACCGCGAAGCTCTGCGCCTTGTCCCAGAAGATCAGCCGGTTGTTGTTGCCGGCCGAGGCGACGACCGTGTCGTTGCCGGCGTTCGCCAGGAAGCTCGCATCGGGCGCGGCCGAGTACATGACGTCGTTGCCGCTGCCGGCTGTCTGCGTACCGATCGGCGTCGCCGACCACGCCGGCAGCACGATACCGGTCTTCAGGCCGGTGGGCACGAATGACGAGCTCTGCGAGAAGATGCCCAGCTGTCCTTCCCAGCCCGCGACGCTCGGCTGGTCGAATGCGTCGAACAGGAACATCGGCACGGTCATGTGGTTCGTCGTGTACTGGCCATCGAGCCAGGACACGATCTGCCCGTACACGTTCTGCTGGTTCGCCTGCCCGTAGAAGGTTGAATAGCCGGTCTCGCCGATCGCCACCTCGCCGGTGCTCCCAAGAGCGGTGCTCACCCCGGTGAAGTAGTTGATGTCGTACTGGTAGTCGGTCGACTGTCCGAAGTTCTGGGTGTACTGGTTGAACAACACCATCGGCGTGCCGGAGTTCCAGGCGGCGCCCCAGTTGCTGATGATGAACTGAGTCGTGTTGTAGGCGATCGGGTTGGCCGAGGGGGTGCTCGGGTAGTTGGCGATCGTCGTCGATACCGGGATCGAGCCCAGGCCGGCGCTCGCCAGTGATGTCGCGAGGTTGGTCAGGGCCGAGTTGATCCAGCCTTGATAGCTCGGGAAGGCGGGGTCGGTGGAAGGTGGACCGTTCTGATCCAGCTCGTTGCCGATCTGGATCAGCGCCAGCGACGCCTTGACGTTGGCGACGCCGCCGAACGCGCCGATGATCATCTGCACCCACTGGTCGGTGTAGGTCGAGCTGGTCATCAGTCCGGCCGTCCACGCCGAGCCGAATCCGCCACTGGCCACCGCATTGTTGTTGGTGCCCATGACCAGCTGCATGCCAGGGTGGTTGACCACGTAGGTGATCGCCTCGGCCTCCGTCGGATCGATGACCGGCGGGCTGCCCGGCGTCACGCCGACCGCCGCGTCGTGATAGGTCCGCACCAGCTTGAAATACTGGTCGATCTGGTCGAGATCGGCGCTGATGCTGCGCCCGGTGCGCCCGTTCTCCCAGGTCTCGTAGTCGACGCCGAGGCTGTAGTTGAACGACGTGTTGGCGGGCACAATGGTCATCAGTCGGTCTCTCTCAGGATCTTACGCAGCGAGGTTCAGGATCTCCTGGACTTCGGCCGGCCCGTGGATGGGGCGGGGATTGCGCGGCACCCACGGCGTGCCCATCGCCTGCTTGGCGATGCGCTCGAAATGCTCGCGGCCGATCTTCACGGCGCCGAGCGTTCGCGGCATGCCGAGGCCGGCGATGAATTGGTCGAGCACGTCGCCGGCCTCCTTGCCGGGATGGCCCATCGCGGCGGCGACGGCGGCCTGCTTGTCGGCGTTGGCCGGCTTGTTCCAGCGCATCACCCACGGCAGCATGATGCATGAGGTGTGGCCGTGCGGCACGTCGAACACCGCGCCCAGCACGTAGCCGATGCCGTGGCTGGCGCCCATCGGCACGCCGGCCGCCAGGCCGCCCATCGACAGCCACGAGCCGATCTGGCAGTCGAGCCGCGCCTTCATGTCCTCAGGGTCGGCCAGCACCCGAGGCAGGCCGCGCGCCAGCATCGAAAGGCCGTGCAGGGCGGAGGCGTTGGTGAACTCGGTCGATTCGTTGGAGCACACGCCCTCGACGCAGTGATCGACGGCGCGGATGCCGGTCGACAGGAACAGCCACATCGGCGTGTGCCGCGTCACCTCGGGATCGAGGATCACCGCGCGGGGGATCGTGAGCGGGTGGCGGAACATCTCCTTGACCTTGGTGGCCTCGTTGGTGACGCCGGCAATGCCGGAGAACTCGCCGGCCGACAGCGTGGTCGGGATCGAGACCTGGCGCACCGTCGGCGGCTTGATGTCGGCGCCGCCACGGATCCGGTCCATCTCCTCGACGCCCCTGACGTCGTTGGCGAGGCAGAGCTGGACGGCCTTGGCGCCGTCGGTAATCGAGCCGCCGCCCACCGTCACGATCAGATCGGCCTTGGCGTCGCGGGCCTGCGCGGTGGCCGCGATCACCGCCGAGCGCGGCGAGTGCGCCGGCATGCTGGCGAACGTGCCGACGCACTTGTTGCCGAGCGCGCGCCGCACCTTCTCGACCTCGTCGGTCTCGCGGTTGAGCGTGCCGCTCGCCATCACGAACACGCGTTCGGCACCGTAGCTCTCGACCAGCGCCGCCACCGACTGGTCGGCCGGCTTGCCGTAGTGGACCTCTTCCATGTCGGTGAAAACCACCCGCCCCGATGTCAACATTCTGCCCTCCCGGAAAGCATCATCTTGCCTACAATTCGGCCGCCCACGCCAGCGACCCAACAACCGCTATGCCGAGGGCGCGATGAACGGTAAACATCCGCGGGCATGGTGGGCAGCCAAGCTTGGGTGGTGGTGACGGCGATGGCACAAAGACGGGCAGGGCGTGGACAATCGGGGAGTGGGCTGTGAGTGCTGGACTGGCGTTCCTGCTCCTGTGTTCGGGCGGGTTCATGGCTTTCATCACGGCGGCGGCCCTGCAGACCGACGGGCCGCAGCGCCAGCCGATCGTGCTGTGGCCGATTGTACTGCCCACGACGGCGGTGTTCGTGGTCGTCGCAATCGCCACGGCGTTCTCGCGATGGGCTGCCCATCACCACGATTGGGGCGTGGCGCTGACCCACGTCTCCTATGCCGTGCTGATCGGCAGCGTGCTGGGCCTGCTGTCGGCGGTCTGGATTAACGGCAAGCCCGGCTGGCGCCAGTCGATCGTGCGCCTTGCGGCCCGCGCCGCCGCCAATCCTGGCGGCGCCTGGCTCGGCGCCCTGGCCCTCATGGTGGCTTTCGTCGCGGGCGCCCTGTCGCGGGCGTAACAGTGCTAGTCTGCCAGCTCGTGACGTGAACAGGACGGGAATGATGACCAACGGAACCCGGGACGGCGCCATCGCGCGCGCGGAAAAGTATTTTGACGATGGCGGCTTCCTGGCCGAGCTGCAGCGGCGGGTGGCGATCCCGACCACCAGCCAGGAGAAGGACTCCATGCCCGCGCTGCAGGAATACGTCGCGGGCGAGATGACCGAGTCGCTGCAGAAGCTCGGCTACGACTGCATCGTGCTGCCCAACCCGCGCGCCGAGTACGGGCCATTCCTGATCGCCCGCCGCATCGAGGACCCGGCCAGGCCGACGGTGCTGACCTACGGCCATGGCGACGTGATCCGCGGCCAGGACGATCAATGGCGCGCCGGCCTGTCGCCGTGGAAGATCGTCATCGAGGGCGACCGGCTGTACGGTCGCGGCACGGCGGACAACAAGGGCCAGCACACGATCAACATCGCGGCGCTGGCGTGCGTGCTGCAGGAGCGTGGCGCGCTGGGCTTCAACTCGACCGTGCTGATCGAGACCGGCGAGGAGACCGGCTCGCCGGGCCTCGCCGATTTCTGCAAGGCCAACAAGGCGGCGCTCAAGGCCGATGCGCTGATCGGCTCGGACGGGCCCAGGCTCGATCATCGCCGGCCGACCATCTTCGGCGGCACGCGCGGCACGATGAACTTCAACCTCAAGCTCGCCTATCGCGAGGGCGGGCATCATTCGGGCAATTGGGGCGGCCTGCTCAGCAATCCCGGCATCGTGCTGGCGCATGCGCTGGCAACCATCACCGACCGCCGTGGCCAGATCAAGGTGCCGGAATGGCGGCCGACCACGCTCACCAACTCCGTGCGTGCAGCGCTGGCCGATGCGCATATCGATGCCGGCGAGGGGGCGCCCACCATCGACCCGAACTGGGGCGAGGAATCGCTGACGCCGGTCGAGCGCGTGTTCGGCTGGAACAGCTTCGAGGTGCTGGCGTTCAAGACCGGCAATCCCGACCGGCCGGTCAACGCCATCCCGCCCTCGGCCATCGCCTACTGCCAGCTCCGCTTCGTCGTCGGCACCGATCCGCACGACATCCTGCCGGCGCTGCGCCGCCATCTCGACCGCCACGGCTTCCAGGACATCGAGCTCGAGGCGGCACGCGACGTGATCATGCACGCCACGCGCCTCGACCCGGAGAATCCGTGGGCGAAGTTCGCCGCCGCCTCGATCGAGCAGACGGCCGGGCAGAAGCCCAACATGCTGCCCAATCTCGGCGGCTCGCTGCCCAACGAGGTGTTCACCGACATCCTCGGCCTGCCCACCGTGTGGGTGCCGCATTCCTACGCCGCCTGCTCGCAGCATGCGCCGAACGAGCATCTCCTGGCGCCGGTCGCGCGCGAGGGGCTGCGACTCATGACCGGCCTCTTCTGGGACCTCGG
>Ga0310811_10011301_pt1 | contig 11569 bp, 6 predicted proteins | sample YCmetagenome_FD_207642 | JGI IMG/M metagenome (GOLD analysis project Ga0310811, IMG submission 207642) | Soil microbial communities from experimental microcosm in Duke University, North Carolina, United States - YC | ecosystem: Engineered > Artificial ecosystem > Soil microcosm > Unclassified ... | reverse complement strand
CAAACTGGTGCTGGAATTTCGGGAGGATGGCGCCGTCAAAGGAATAACTGGAGCTGAAAGAGACGTTGGGTTTGCCCCCTCCCCGTCCGGAGCCGTTTTTGGTGGTGATGATCACCGCACCGCGGGCGGCGGCAGAGCCGTATAAGGCGGTGGCCGCAGCACCTTTCAATACGTTGATGCTTTCAATGGTGTTGGGATCGATGTCGCTGGCCCTGTTAACGGTGCCGCCGGCAAATAAAGAATTGTCCGGGTTACCGGCCTCTCCATTGTCCATAGGAATACCGTCAATTACGAACAGCGCCTGATTTTCACCTACCAGGGAGCTGTTCCCACGGATCGTGATACGGGCGGAGCTGCCGGGCATACCACTGGAATTGGTTACCTGTACACCCGCTACCTTACCGGCCAGGGCATTTACCAGGTTGTCCTGTTTGGCTTCCACCAGGGTAGTGCCTTTTACTTCCTGGGTAGCATAGGTCAACAGACGTTTCTCCCTTTTAATACCCAGGGCCGTTACCACAACCTCGGAAAGGCTGGCATCTGACTGTCTTAATGAAATGGTGAGATTTTCGAAATCCCCGACGCGAACTTCTTTGGTTTCGAAACCTACTCCGCTGATGATCAGGGTGGCGGAAGAAGATGCGTTGATCTTGAAATTGCCTTCGGCATCGGCGCTGGTGCCGGCCCTCTGGCCTTTAACCTTGACGGTCACTCCCGGGATAGGAGAGCCTTTTGAATCAGTAACCTTACCGGTAATGGGTTTTACCTGAGCGAATACCAGCATGCAACAGCATACGAGTATCCCTAATAACATTAGAGATTTTCTCATGTTGACAGTGAGTTTATTATTAATGTGTGTGTGACGCCAAAAATAAGGATTTTACCATCTTTCCAAAAGAAAAGTTAAATCACTTAAAAAAAAGTATGACAACTGTTCAAATGAAATTGCTGCATAGACCCCTATAATGCAAAAAGCTGCCCTTGGCAGCTTTTTGCATTATCAATAAACCTGTTCTTATATTACCATAAGCTATTATACTGTATTTCCGTGGATGGCGCCGGGAAGATATAACCGGGATCCGTCGGGGCCACGGCGCCTACACTCCCCTTACCAGGGAAGGTCATTCCCAGGCGCATAATATCAGGGCTTCTCAGGCCTTCACCCAGGAACTCGATATTCCTTTCTTTCAGGATGGCGCTGATCAGGTCGGAAGATGCGGGGAAATTGGCGGCCGTGAATGTCGTAGACGGGTCAGCGCGGTGACGTACGGCATTCAGCAGGGCTACCGCCTGGGCATCAACGGAGTTAGTCGACCGGGTACGGGCCTCCGCCAGGTTCAGCAACACTTCGGAATACCGCATGACGGGCACCCAGTCGATATAGGGATTTCCACCAGGCCATTTGGTAAGCCACTGTTTAGCGCCGTCATTGTTGATAAAAGAGCGACGGGCATCGGTAGCTGTCCAGCTGGCATCGGCCACAATGCCGGCGGGATTCAACGAGAATTCCCCATTGCCGCCTAAGGCCGGCGAGAGATAATAATAGGCCAGCTGGTTCTGGGTCCCGGGGGCCTCATTGGCGCCGGTAAAAGGCATGGATAAAATGGACTCCGTGGTCGTATAGGTGGAGAACACGGCTTTTATATCGCTTTGCAAGGCATTGGCCACTCCGGAAGGAGCCTTGAAGGGAGCCGAAGCCGACACGATTTTATTAGCTTCCGTGATGACATTGGCATAGTCGGCCATGCTGAGGTATACCCTTGTTTTAAAGGCAATGGCCGTATTGACATGGGCATGGGTGGTATTCAGCGCATCATCGCCATAATCCGAAGGCAGGGCTGACTCGGCATCATTCAGATCGGAAAGGATCTGTTTGTATACGTCTCCCACCGAACTTCTGGCTAAATTATTAAATCCCGATCCTTTGATCCCCGTCAACCGCAGCGGCAGGCCAGGCTGGCTGCCATTGCCATTGGTATAAGGCTGGGCGTATAATTGCAGTAAGGTATAGTACGCCACGGCCCGGACGAATTTGGCTTCGCCGGCATATTGTTTGGCCAGGGTAGCTCCTGCCACATCATTGCCGCCGGCCGCCATCCCATCCAGGAACAGATTGGCCTGGTTGATGGCGGAATAGGCATCGTCCCAGGTACCCGTGATCTCTCCATCTGCGCCCGTAACGGTGAAATTCCAGATGGCATAGGCCGTTACCACATTCCCGGTCTGGTTCAGGAAATTATCACCCCGCACATCGCCATAGATCAGATAGCGGCCTCCATAAAGGTTACCTGATTTCAGGGAGCCGTACAGACCATTCACCAGGTTCGCAATACGGTCCTTCGTTTGAAAGGCGCTGGCATCGGACAAATTAGTAGTGCTAAGAGGATTTAACTTGGTTTTACTGCAGGAAGCTGCCGACAAGAGCAATCCTGCAAACGCTAGCTGATATATATATTTTTTCATTGTTCTCATTTTAAGTAAGTGGCTGTTTTTAAAAAATGATTAGAAGCCGATGTTTAAACCTACCGTAAGGGTACGACCATTGGCTACCCCATTCCGGTCGACACCCTGTCCCTGGTTGTCATTACCATTGGTTGACACTTCAGGATCCGGTCCTTTATATTTCGTAAAAACAGCCAGGTTCTGCCCGCTGATATACAATCTTGCATTGGAGATACCGGCCCTTTGAAGCATTTTTACCGGGAACGTGTATCCCAGGCTGGCATTCCGGATCTTTATGAAATCTCCTTTCTGTACGTTATCCGATATGGGGTTGGCAGAACCGTTGGATACGTTGTCCCCATATTCCACCTTGGGGATATCCGTAATGTCACCGGCTTTCTGCCAGCGATGCAGCACGTCGATGGAGCTGTTCCAGAATCGGTTGTCCCGGATGCTGGCCTGTGTCCCATTGTACACATAGAAGCCGCCTTCATAGGAGATCAGGATCCCCAGATCGAAATCTTTATAATGGAACGTATTTTCAAATCCGCCAAAATATTTGGGAACTGAATTGAACATGGGGCGCTTGTCTAGCGTGGAAATGCTGGTGGCGGCCACACCGCTTTTCAAGTCATAATACTTGCGGGTGGAATATTCGTAGGTCAGCTGCTGACCCGCCTTGTTGATAAAAATTCTGCGACCGGTTGCAGGGTCGACACCGGCTGTCGGCAACACATAGATCGTACCGACGGAATAACCCGGCAGGGTAATGCTGGTCTGCTCCAGACCACCGGTCGTATAAGTGATGTTGTCAACACCTGGCGCCAGCTTCGTAACCCTGTTGGTGTTGAAGGTAATATTAAAGCCCGCGTTCCACCTGAAATCCTTGTTGCTGATAGGTCTTGCATTCAAGGTGATCTCCAGCCCCTTGTTATACAGGCTGCCAATGTTAGTGGGAATATTTAAACCCGGAATCCCGGTAGAACCTGATTGCGGCACGTTAATGATCAACCCGTCTATATTGTTCTTATACCAGGCGATATCACCGTTTACCAGGTCATTCAGGATACCGAACTGAAGACCGATATCTGTTTTTTTGCTGGTCTCCCAGGTGAGGTTGGCATTTCCGGACTGAGAGAAATAAAGGGAGGGGTTGGCATTATACAAGCTCGTACTGTAAAATGAATAGGAGGCAAAATCATTGATACCGGCTGTGTTACCGACCGTACCATAACTTCCCCGCAGTTTGAACGTATTAAAGACACGGCTCAGACCAGCCCAGAATTTTTCTTTGGAAAGATCCCATGCACCTGAGGCGCTCCAGAAGTTACCATATTTATGCCCGGGAGCAAAGGCTGAATAACCATCCCTTCTCACACTGCCGCCCAGAAAGTACTTTTTGTTATAGTCATAGGTCAGGCGTCCAAAACCAGAGACCAGGTAATTCTGCGAACGGACCCCATTTCCATAGGAAGCACCGTTGTAGGAAATGGCAGCCGAAGCATTATCCGTATAACCTCCCTGTGTATTGGTAAAGAAGGGGTCGCTGACATTGGTCCGGTCGAGACCAAATCCAAGGACATTCGTGGATTGCTGTTCCGTACCCGCCAGGAATCCGAGGGTATGTTTGTCCGCAAAAACATGGTCATACTGACCGGTAGTGGTCCATACCCATCTTTTATACTTGTTGAAGGTCGAGATGCCCTCTCCTCCCGGATAGCCGTCCCCGTTGATGGGTGTTAAAAAGAAATCGTTGTCGCTGCCCAGGTTATCGATCCCGTATACCGTCCGTAAGGTGACGTCCTGGATCGGTTTTAACTGTATGTAAGCATTCCCCTGGATATGGTTATTTTCCGTGCTGGTATGATTGTTATCGATCAGCACCTTGATATTGGGATAGCTGATCCCCACGCCGACATCGCTCATGGTACCGATAGCGGACCCGTTTATGTTATAGGTCCCATCGTTGTTATAAGGTGCCAGGTTGGGAGGAAGGATCAGAGCCGTACGGCCCAGGCCGCCTGTAGCAAAGGCCTCACCCGGTAAAGACCCGGTATTGGTGGCGGCCAGGTTGATCTCATTGGAATAGCCCGCATTGACCCCTACGGAAAGGATCTTCGATACTTTATGGTCCAGGTTCAACCGGAAGGTCTTTCTTTCAAAAGAGTTCTTCACGATGATGCCTTCCTGTTTCGTATAACCGGCAGAAAGATAATAGGTGGTATTTTCGTTGCCGCCGCTGATATTGAGGTTATGACTATGGGAAATGCCGGTATGATAGACAAGATCCTTCCAGGTAGTGTTGATCGGTTTGCCGTCGGGGCCATTGGTGGGCAGGAACTTGGCCGTTTGCCCGGGATTGTTGGCCACCGCCTCATTCTTAATCATCATGTATTGATCGGCATCCAGCATCTTCCACAGACGATAGGCCTTGGTTTCGCCAACCCAGCCGTCATAAGTAACTTTTGTTTTACCTCTCTTTCCTCTTTTAGTAGTGATGAGCACCACTCCATTCGCGGCCCGGCTTCCATAGATCGCCGTGGCAGCCGCATCTTTCAGGATTTCCATACTCTCGATATCCGCCGGGTTAATACTGGCCAGGGGATTGGCCGCCGCCTCGGAACCGCTGACATCGCCGGTAAAAGTAGGGACCCCATCAATAACGATGAGAGGATAAGAGCTTAATGAAATGGAATTCGTTCCCCTTATCCTGAATACGGGTGGGTTGTTGACCACTCCATTCGCCGAAGTGATCTGTACCCCGGCGGCTTTCCCGCCCAGGGCAGCATCAAAGCTCTGCACGGGGTTATCGGCGACCGAGGACCCTTTCACCGTAGCGATGTTCCCGGTGACATCCGATCTCTTTTGTACGCCATAACCGACTACGACCACTTCAGTCAGGTTGGATTCTTTACGTGTGAGAGAAACATCTAATGTTTTGCCATCTCCCACGGTAACTTCTTTGGCAGTGATGCCTGTACCGGTAATGATCAGGATTTGACCCACGCTGGCCTTGATGGAATAATTACCATCGGCATCTGCGCTGGTTCCATTTTTACTTCCTTTGACCCGGATGGTGGAGAATGGGACCGGCTGCCCTAGTTGATCGGTTACTCTGCCGGTGATGGTTTTGACTTGTGCGTATGCCCATATAGATGACAATACAAGCACTGTTAGCAGTGTGAGGAGTTTTCTCATGTGAACAGTTAAGTTTAAATGTGTGAATTTAAAAATAGGAGATTTTTGCTATTGCAAAAAAGAAAAGTTAAAATTTATAAGCGGAAAACCTTAGATATTTTATTTTTTATAACCGGGCGTTTATATATGTCAGATGTCTCATTACAATTATTAAAATATATTTTTCAATGGAAATAAAAACTTTTTATAATTATCAAAATGACATTTAAGGATATATTATTATTAAACCTAAAATATAATCAGGTGTTTTTTTATTGCTATATAATTCCGATCGAATAGTACCTTTGCACCATGGAATTATTAGACGGACAACTTGTTTCCCGGACGATCATGGATACTCTCCGGTTGAAAGTAGCACAATTGACCACAGAAGGCAGAAAGATACCCCATCTGGCTGCCGTCCTGGTAGGAAACAATGGGGCCAGTGAAACCTATGTGGGGGCCAAGGTAAAAGCCTGCGCGGAAATAGGCTTTAAATCCACCCTGATCCGGTTGGAGGATAATATCAGCGAAAACAAGCTGCTGGGCATCATTGAAGACCTTAACAATGATGTGGATGTGGACGGCATCCTGGTCCAGCTGCCCTTACCCAAACATATCTCGGATGAAAAAGTGATCAATGCCATCCACGCCTCCAAAGACGTAGACGGATTTCATCCGATCAACCAGGGTAAACTGGTACAAGGGCAGCCCGCTTTTATCTCCGCCACCCCTCACGGCATCCTCTTATTGCTGGAGCATTATAAAATAGAGACCAAAGGCAAACATGCCGTAGTGGTCGGACGCAGCAATATCGTGGGAAGACCGATGAGCATCCTGCTGAGCAGCAACACCCCTACGGGCAATTGTACCGTTACCCTCTGTCATTCGCATACCCATAACCTGAAGGAATTATGCCTGCAGGCCGATATCATCGTGGCCGCGCTGGGACGACCCCAGTTCGTTACGGCCGACATGGTAAAACCAGGAGCGGTTATTATCGACGTAGGCATCACCCGTGTACCCGATGCTACTAAAAAAAGCGGCTTTGCCCTCAAAGGCGATGTAAAGTTTGACGAAGTGGCGCCCCTCTGCAGCTATATTACCCCCGTACCCCGGGGAGTCGGCCCTATGACCATCGCAGCCCTGATGAAAAATACCTTTATGGCCTGTGAGCAGCGAAATGAAGAGATGGCTATTAATTAACCGGTGAATATTTATTCTACATGCAATTAACTACATCCGATAAGGAAGTGGGGGTTTTACCCGTGATGGAAGCTTTTTACACGATACAGGGAGAAGGCTTTCACCAGGGAAAAGCAGCTTACTTCATCCGTCTTGGCGGCTGCGATGTAGGCTGCGTATGGTGTGATGTAAAAGAAAGTTGGGACGCGGCGGCACACCCCAGGCTGTCCATAGCGGAAATTGTCGACGCAGCCAGCGCCCATCCGGGCCGCCTGGCCGTGGTGACGGGGGGAGAGCCTTTAATGCACGATTGCACGGAGCTGACCCGGCAGTTACATGAGAAAGGATTCTCGACCAACATAGAAACCTCCGGCGCCTGGCCCCTTAGCGGCGAGTGGGACTGGATCTGCCTTTCACCCAAAAAGTTCAAAGCGCCCCTGCCGGAGATCCTGCCCCTGGCCAGTGAATTGAAAACCATCATTTACAATAAATCGGACTTTGAATGGGCTGAACAATGGGCAGCCCGCGTGTCCCCCCACTGCAAACTCTTCCTTCAGCCTGAATGGAGCAAATCCTCCCTCGTCACCCCCCTCATCATCGACTATATAAAGGACAACCCCCGGTGGGAATTCTCCCTCCAGCTGCATAAATACATACAGGTGCCCTAATAAATCTTTATAACATACGTTTTAGATTTTGATTCGTAATTTCCTAGTATGAGAAACCACTCTTTTTTTGTTTTATCCGTAGTCGGGTGCCTGTTGATGACCCGGCCCGTTTCGGCGCAATATAACCCTGATAAAGTCAACAAAAAGGCCGCCCAGTTCTATTCAAAAGCCATGGAGCTGGCGGAGTCGGATGATTTTAAAGGAGGGATCGAAGCCTTACAGCAGGCGGTAAAGATCGACCCCAAATTTGAAGAAGCTTATCTTTCCCTGGCCGGTATGTATGGAGAGATGAAGAAATACCAGGACGCCATCGACAATTACGAAAAAGCAAAAGCCATAGACAGCGTTTTTTTTCTCGACTATAACCTCCCTTATTCCATCAATCTCGCCGGTAAAGGAGATTTTGAAAAAGCCCTGGAAGCAGTAAACCAGTTCCTGACCATCACCAACCTGAATGAGACCAGCCGGAAAGCAGGCGAATACCGGCAAAAATGCTACCGGTTTGCCCTGGATTATGCACACAACCATTCAGCCCCCGACTATAAATTTGAATTGCAGAACATGGGAGACAGCATCAACAGCGCCGTCTCGGAATACTATCCTACCATTACCATCGATGGCTCCCGGCTGATCTATACCCGCCGGGTCAACAACTTCAATGAGGACTTTTATGAATCAGAACGGAGCGCAGGCGCGTGGAGCAAATCCCAAAGCCTGCCCGGCAATATCAATACCAATCAGAATGAAGGAGCGCAAAATATCTCCCAGGACGGTCAATGGCTGATCTTTACCGGCTGCAATTTCCCGGATGGACGTGGGAGCTGCGACCTCTATATATCTTATCTGACAGCCGACGGATGGAGTACGCCGGAGAACCTGGGAGATAGCATCAATACCGAGTCCTGGGAGTCCGCCCCATCCCTCTCCCCCGATAAAAGAGACCTCTATTTCGCCAGCCGGAGACCCGATGGTTACGGAGGCAGCGACATCTATGTCAGCCACCGCCTGTTGAATGGACACTGGAGCTCGGCAGAGAACTTAGGCCCTGTCATCAATACCTTCGGGGATGAAGGCACGCCATTTATCCATGCAGACAACCAGAGTCTTTATTTTACTTCCAGCGGGCACGCCGGCTATGGAGGAGACGACCTTTTTATATCCAGGAAAGGGCCTAAAGGGGTCTGGGGCAAACCGGAGAACCTCGGCTACCCCATCAACACCATTGAGAATGAAGGCAGCCTCGTCATTTCAGCCGACGGCAAAACGGCCTATTATGCCAGCGACCGCGCAGACAGCCGGGGAGGCCTGGACCTCTATACCTTTCAATTACGCAGCGATATCCGTCCCGCGCAGACCCTTTGGGTAAAAGGAAAGGTATTCGACAGATCCACCCGCAAAGGGCTGCCCTCCAGCGTCGAACTCACCGATCTTTCCACCAAGGAAATGATCAGTAAACTGCAAACGGACGAAACAGGCAACTACCTCATCACCTTACCGAAAGGGAAAGACTACGCCTTTAACGTCAGCAGGAGAGGTTATCTGTTCTTCTCGGAAAATTTCCCCCTCAGCCAGCAACAGGGCGATACCGCTTACAATATCGACATCCCCCTGCAAGCCATTGAAGCCAATGCGGCCATCATCCTGAAAAACATCTTTTTCGACCCCAACAAATATGAATTGAAGGGAGAGTCCCAGGTAGAGCTGGATGAAGTCGTACAATTGCTGAAGGACAATCCTACCGTGAAGGTCCAGATCAATGGCCATACCGACAACTCCGGTAAACCCGCCGATAATATCAGCTTGTCGGAGAACAGGGCCAAATCGGTAACCGCCTATCTCGTCACGAAAGGCATCAACCCCGGCCGGCTTTCCTCTTCAGGATACGGCGAAACCCAGCCGGTTGCAACCAACTCCACGGCAGAAGGAAGAGCTCAGAACCGCCGGACCGAATTGAAAGTCATCAGCCGGTAGAGGCCCGCAACATTTTCCTTGGCGAAATACTAATTTTATTAGTATTTTTACCCCCTCATACACCTCCCCATGGAAAATGATCTTTTATACCAACTGGCCCTTGCCAGGGTTCACGGCATCGGCCCCTCCTATGCCAGGAAACTGATCCGGCGTTTCGGCAATGCGAGAGCTATTTTTCAGGCAGACCCCTCCTCGCTGGAAGAGGTCTGCGGGCCCAAAAATGCGGAGGCCATCGTACATTTCGATGAATTTTTCAAATTAGAAAAAGAGCAGGCCTATCTGGAAAGATATTCCATGCGTTGCCTTTTTATCACGGATAAAGATTACCCACAACGACTGTTGAACTATGCAGACGCGCCCATCCTTTTATTCTATAAAGGCAATGCAGATCTGAATGCTGCCAGGGTCATCTCAGTGGTAGGCACCCGCAGCCCTTCCGAGTATGGCAAACAGGCAACTGAACACCTGGTAAAACAACTGGCAACCTGCTGCCCCGGTTTGCTGATCGTCAGCGGCCTGGCCTATGGCATCGATGGTATTGCACACCAGGCGGCTCTCCACAATCGACTGCCTACCCTCGGCATTTTGGGGCATGGACTGGACCGGATCTATCCGCGGCAACATGCCCCGCTGGCCAGGCAAATGGCACAACAGGGAGGACTGCTTACCCAGTTTAGTGTTGGTACAGAGGTGGAAGATTATAGATTCCCCATGCGCAACAAGCTGGTGGCTGCCCTCGGCGACGCCCTGGTCGTCATAGAAACGGCTTCCAGGGGAGGAAGTTTGCTCACCGCCGGTAATGCCCTTAAATACAAAAAGAAAGTCTTTGCCCTCCCCGGCCGGATCAATGACCCCAAAAGCTCCGGTTGTAACGAATGGATCCGCAGTGGAAAGGCCACCCTGCTCAACGATGCCGGGCAGATGATGGAGGAGATGGGATGGGCACACCCGCATGCCAGGCCTACCCACACACAGACATCCCTGTTCCCTTCACCCGATGAAATAACGGACCTGTCGGAGAACGAAAAAAGGTTACTCTATTTATTCCGCGAAAAAGAAAACCTTACCCACGACGAACTTTCCGCCGCCAGTCAACAGTTTGCCCCTGAAATGGCAATGGCTATGCTCAACCTGGAATTACAAGGGTGGATCCGGTCCCTCCCGGGAAAAAAATACCAGCTTCAGCTCTAGCGCCCCGCCAGTTTTTCCCCAGGTTACCCCCAAATGGCCACCCTTTTATAAAAATTTGGACCGCATTTATCCCCTGCCCTATCTTTGCACATGGCAAGAATAATTTCCCCCACTGGCAGGTCAAAATCCCCCTCAAAATTTTTCGGAGAAGGACTTACATTCGATGATGTACTATTATTACCCGCATTTTCGCAGGTTTTACCCCGCGAAGTAGACATCCGCAGTAAGCTCACCAAAGAGATCACGTTAAACATACCCATGCTGTCCTCAGCCATGGACACCGTGACGGAGGCGACCCTGGCGATGGCCCTTGCCAGAGAAGGGGGCATCGGTATCCTGCACAAGAACATGAGCATTGAAAAACAGGTGGAACAGGTGAGAAAGGTCAAACGCAGCGAGAGCGGACTGATCATCGATCCCATCACCCTCCACGAAGAAGCCACCATCGGAGACGCCCTCCGCCTGATGAAAGAGAATAAGATCGGAGGTATTCCCATCGTGAGCCAGAACAATACCCTGGTAGGCATTCTCACCAACCGGGACCTTCGCTTTGAAGACAACAAACGCCGCAAGGTCAGCGAGGTCATGACCAAAGAACAGCTCATCACCGCGCCGGAAGGCACCGACCTGAAAAAAGCGGAGAAGATCCTGCAGAAATATAAGATCGAAAAATTACCTGTCGTGAACAAACAGGGTAAGCTGATCGGGCTGATCACCTATCGCGATATCCTCCAGCTCAGCAGTTATCCCAATGCGGTAAAAGACTCTTATGGCCGCCTGCTCGTCGGCGCCGCCCTGGGCATCACGAAAGATCTGCTGGACCGGGCCGGAGCCTTGCAGAACATCGGCGTAGACGTGGTAACGCTGGACAGCGCCCACGGGCATCATATCGGGGTCATCAATGCATTGAAGTCCCTGAAAAAAACATTTAAAAA
>Ga0310811_10011300_pt1 | contig 11570 bp, 5 predicted proteins | sample YCmetagenome_FD_207642 | JGI IMG/M metagenome (GOLD analysis project Ga0310811, IMG submission 207642) | Soil microbial communities from experimental microcosm in Duke University, North Carolina, United States - YC | ecosystem: Engineered > Artificial ecosystem > Soil microcosm > Unclassified ... | reverse complement strand
TGAAAGAATCATAAAATCCATATTGACCAAAGCCTTTGCCGCCATTGGTCAACCGCATGGCGCGCAGTGCATCGAGACAAACTTCTGGTGCAAAAGGCACCGATCCACCCACTGCGGTAGGAGCTATTGTGCCGTCGTCTCTCACGTACCATTGTGCTGCACCTCGAGCTGAGTAGCCGTCAAATGCGATATTTGGATTTGCTTTCTCGCCATTGCCTGGGCCATCACAGGCAGTAAGCCCCCATACATCCTTAGAGTAACCAACCCATCCCGCGGGATTCATCATGCAATATTCGCGATTGGCCAACGTAGCCCGTCTTGAGTTCTCAAAATAGTCGATTCCTTTGTCACGCGTATAGTCATCTTGGATTCCTTTGAAGTCGATAAACATATGGGAATATTGATGTCCGAACAGTGGTCCGAAATTGATGTGCTCTTGACCCAAATAACGCCCCCATTGGTAGGAATCTGTCCAAGCTTTCCAGCTTTCTTCAGGGATGGGGTGTGAATGTGAACCAAGTCCCATGATATACAAAATCATTGCCTCGTTGTATCCCTTCCATCGAGCATCTAAGAAACCGCGCTCGGGATGCCAGCCCATACTCATCGTCTTTTCTCCATTCATGGCCCAATCCCACTCTACGGCAAGGAAAAGGGAATCGGAAAGAGTTCTAATCTCATTCTCTAACAGGCTCTCGTGATCGAAAAACGACTGGCACGAAAGTATTCCTGCCATCAACAATCCCGTGTCGATGGTAGACAACTCTACCTTTTCATAGCGCAATCCCGTTCGCATATCGATAAAATGATAAAAGAACCCCTTGTATCCGGTGATCCCTGAAGTATCGTGTCCCTTTTTTGCGTGCCGAAAGAATTTTAATGTCTTCAAGACTCGGTCGGCCGCTTGTTCGCGGGTGACGTAACCCCGATCCACTCCAATCAAATAAGAAGTTAAACCGAACCCCGTCGCTGCGATGCTCGAAAAACTTTTGGTAGGCCAGCGGTCAGGTTGGTTACCCGTAACGGAATCCGCTTGTTCCCAAAAAAAATTGAAGGTCTTACGCGATAGGGAATCAAAAAAAGCGTTATCTGTCTTTTTTTCCTTTGGACTTGTCAGGCAGGCGCCGAACAGCAGCGTGACTGAAATAAAATAAAAATATCGTTTAATCATGGCTTCCAAGAAACACAAATTGAACAGAAAAATAATTGAATTTTATGTCGGTGGTCAAATGTAGCCTGCAAATTTATACACGATCATGCCCACCCATTCTTTCACCAAGATGCTCCAAACGCCAAATACCTCTGCTTTTGGAACGAACAGTACATCAAAATTGTATTTTCTGTAGTGAGATCGAAAATCGACTGTGAAAGTGTCAAAGTTCAGCCCGACTTTTTTGAAACAGGCCCGGGATCTACGCATATGATACCCGGAGGTAATCAATAAACATTCAGACGGGTCGATGTCATTGGCCAGCATCTTCTTTACTGCTTCGGCAGACTCGTGTGTATTCCTCGATTCCGATTCCAGCATTAGGTCATCTTTCAACACACCCATCATCATCAGCGCTGACGCCACCTCAAAAGCTTCTTTGGCTTCCGGTGCATCAAGCCTTCCGCTGCCACCCGACACCAAAACCTTTTTGATCTTTCCCATTTTATAGAGTTGCACCGTATGTGTGGCACGATCGGCGCTGGCGTTGAAATACACGCGATCATTTGGTCCCACGTCGTGAATGGTCATGCCTGTGAGCACAATTCCCAGCTCATAATTTTTTTTTAAGTCTTTGATTGGAGTGACGGGTAGTTCCCAAAGCTTCATGGCTTCATTAGCGATAAACTCGTTTGAAAAAACAAATATCACCGCCAACCCAGCCACCAGGAATTTTTTCTTCACCTCAATTTTCCTGGCAAAAGCAGCCGCCAGTAGAAGCCCGCAAACCACGGTAAAGGGCATCACCAAAAACAACAGCACCTTGGAGAGAAAAAAGAACATCTCTACATCCTTTTAGGGATTTTGCTGTACAAATTACCGATACCGTCGATAATCTTCAACAAGACTTCAAAATACAACGCGATAGCGAGCGCGATGGTCATCGACCAAATCACAATCAAGTTGAAATAGATGGTCTCGATGGGCTGGAAAAAGTGCTTCGCGGGCATGTAAAACTGCGCATCAAAATCAAACAAATGCTCCGGATCGGGATCCTTGTAGATTGGGTATATTTTTTGAACCAGCTTTCCATCATACTCTATGATCCTATTCAGCTCGGACGTATTTTTTACTAGCTCTGTAATTGCTTCATTTTGATAGGAGTTGCGCTCTTCTTCAAACTCTTTTTCCTTTTTTGCAGTACTGGTCCTGCGGTTGATCATGTCGTCTTTGTGTTTATCGGCCTTGGTATAACGGTTGTTGTAAAATTTCTTCAAGGCTTCAAAGAAAGTGAGTGTCTCGCTGTGGGTTGCCGAATCGTATTTTCCGATTTCAAGGGCATCCATATACTTGAAATTCTCGGGGCCAATCACATACAGTTCATCTTTGATCTCATTTTTGATCAAGCGTAGGTTTTTCTCGACGATTTCTCGAATGCCGGGTTCTGTATTTTTATAATTGAGATTGACAAAATCCAACCGGCTCTCCAACTCCGGGATGTAGTACACTTTTTTGTAATCGGCATCGGCCATGATCTTGTCATACAAATAGAATTGTTGTTCAAATTCATTGTCTTTGTACTGCGCCACCATCGACGCCTCGAACGCCCATCGCGAGGCCATCAAGTCACCTACCATGGGCACCGTCGCCGAATTGCCGATGATCGGATTCAGTTTATCAAACTTCACCACCACTCCACTTAAAATCAATTGGGGGATCAGCAAAATGGGGATCAAAATATAAATCGTCACTGCTGAATTAAATGCTGACGAAATATTCAACCCTAGCATGTTTGCAAAACAAGACGTCGTGAACATGATCGCCCAGTGTGGTAAGAACATGCCTTTGATCTGAAGGATGTAATTCCCCACGAGCACAAACAAAAACGTCTGAATGGCAGATATTGCAAATAGGATGGAAATCTTCGATACGAGATAGCTGCTTCTGTTGAGATGTAGAAATTTTTCACGTTTCAAGATTTTTCTGTCACGGATAATCTCTTCGGCACTGACGGTCAAGCCCATAAAAAGCGCAACAATCACGCTCATAAAAAAGTAAGCGGGCATGTTCAGGTTTTTACTGAATACATAGGCATTGTTGATCTGATCCTCGGCATTATGATAACGCACGATAAAAGCCAAAATAAAAGCTAAGGCAGGCGCCTCCAGCAAATTGATCACTAAGTATTGCGTGTTGCTGAGCTTGGACAAAATATCTCGCATCGAAAACAAATGCGTTTGCTTTACCCAATTCGGAATCCGCAAGGTGGAGTGTGGAGTTTCATCTTGGCGGGCCACCGACGGCAGCCTTCTTTGCTCTTCAAAAATTTTGTTCCATTTCTCTGGCGAGAATTTTCGCTCGTTCGTAAAATTTCCAAATTCATTGATGACTCTCGTCTCTATGATATTGAAGATCTGTTCCGGATTCACGTTACCACACGTATGACATTCCCCTTCATCGCTGTTGATCATGTGGATGTTCCTTTTGAAATAGATCACCGCATCCACCGGATTGCCATAGTAGATTTGATAACCCCCCGTGTCGAGGATGACCAAGTGATCAAACATTTTAAAAATGTCGGAGGAAGGCTGATGGATGACCGCAAACACCAATTTCCCTTTCAATGAAAGCTCCTTCAAAAGATCAATAATGTTTTCCGAATCGCGTGAAGACAACCCCGAAGTTGGTTCGTCTACAAAGAGCACGGCGGGTTCGCGCAATAATTCCAATCCAATGTTCACTCTTTTTCGTTGCCCGCCACTGATCGTCTTTTGTAGAGGTGACCCAACCTTCAGGTTTTTTGCTTCGTTCAACCCCAGGTCGTCAAGGGTTTTCAAAACCAGCAAGTCAATCTCTTCCTCGTTGAGATGACTAAAGCACAACTTCGCTGCAAAATAAAGGTTTTGATAAACCGTAAGATCTTCAATCAAAAGGTCGTCTTGCGGAACAAACCCGATAACCCCCTCAATCTTTTCTGGGTTGCGGTGAATGTCGATGCCATTGATCAACACTTGACCTTGCGACGGCTTTTCGTTTCCGTTGAGCACATGGAGCAAGGTGCTTTTACCTGCGCCGCTCGCTCCCATCAATGCCACCAGGTTGCCCGACTCCTCCACCACTGTTACATCCCGCAATCCAAGCCGTCCATTTTTGAATTGAAATGAAATATTCCTTGCCTCAAAACTGGTCTTATGGCCTTTGTCGGTTTTCTTGAATGCTCCCAAGATTCCGCCATAGTAAACCGCGTCAGCCGCCCCCCAACGTATCGAACTGCCCGTGGCGAGCACGTTGACTTTACCTGGCTTCAAGGGAACCCCATTCAACAGCACGTCGGAGTGCCCTTTGTATTTCAAAAAATAAAGCTCAACACTTGGCACATGAAGTACAGTGATAGAGCCATCGAGTTCGGTGCGCGCAATATGTTTTCCAGCGTTCTTCTTTTCGTTGCTGATCACAAGGATATTATCCGATTTCACGGATGCCTCGTCTTGGAGGTTCACGAATTCTTTGATCAACTCAAAGTCGCTCGACGTAATGTTGAACTTTTCGCAAATCACTTTGGAAAGTTTGTCTTCCCTTAAAGAAATGGTGCCGTCAGCCATGACGATGCTCATCAATTCGAGCAACACCACCATTTTTTGCTTTTGGGTCACTTCTTCATTGATCGCGGCGCAAATGGCAGAAATGGTCTCCACCTCTTTTTCGGAGCTAAGTTTATCGGAGATCTCACGGGCATACTCATCGAACAAGCGGAGATGTCGTTCCATGGAAGACTGACTCAAATGGTCTTCCAGAAAGCCATGGATAAAGTCGCGCTCTTGTTCTGTAACGGTGTCTTCCTTGGCCACGAAAGCAAAAAGCTTAATGATGGCCTTCAGTACTGGTTCGCTCATGCGAGGTGGGTTGGTTTAGTTTTTAAATATAACAAAGAACTCTTCAATACCGTGTCTCCATTCTTCTCCCGAAAAAAAAAGCCCCGATGAAAATCGAGGCTTTCTTTAAACATCGGTCAATATCATTCCACGATCGACTTTCTGAGGCTCTCTACGGTGGCAGTGATGTCCGCCAGGTTTTTGTCTGTCAGAATCTTGTCCGCCTGGTTATTTCTGATCTTTTCTTCAATGTTAAGATCGCGGTAGCTTCCTTCAAGAGAATTTAATTTTTCCAGGATTGAGGTGACGGGCTCCGTTTGCTCCACCCCGCTAAGCATCTTGGTAAGGTCATCGATAGATTCTCTCTGCTGCAACACGACACGGAGCAATGGCGTAAGGATCACCATGCGGTCTTGTTCTTTCAAATCTTTCGGATATGTTTTGATCAGGCCCGTAGAGATGTACAACCCCTCTATAAAGCTTCCTGTCAGCATGAGCGCAGCCGGTTTTACGCGGTTGTCGCTCTTCAGATATTTTTCGGTTTGTTTTACCGCATTGTTAACCAAGCGGGTGAGAGAATCTTTATTTGAAATATTCTTCTCGAAGCTTTTCAATACCTCTTGGTCAAATGTACCCAACACGCCAAGGCCATTGGCCAATTTTTTTGAAGCCGTCACATAGTCGATGGCTTCTTGCGTCTTGTCATACGAAACAAGGTAGCCGATATCCGCAGCATATACGCCTAGGTTAAGGGCCGCTTTGTCATTGCGGGTCAAATAGGAGTCTGCTTTTTTCTTGTCATTGAGTAGACTTTGATTGAACTCAGCCCCCGTTTCTTGAAGTAAATATGGAATCTCAGTGGGCGAAGGAAGGTTGCTCTCTACGTCCCTAATCTCGTCGGTGAGTGACTCTTCCGCTTGTTTGAATTCGTCAGAATTCTCATTGGCTTCTTTTTTGGAACCGCAAGACCAAAGGCCGAGGGTCAATACTAATAAGGCGATTCCGTAACGGGTAACTTTCATGTGTTAATAGTTTTTAAAGTTTGAGTCACCAGAAACGCCCGCAACGACTCCGCACTTGGGCTGGTTTGAGCATGGGCATTTCATAGGTCATGGTTTGAAACCTCAATTTTACTATAATTTTTCAAATCCATGAAAAGTGCCCCACTATATTTATACCGGAGGCACGGCCGGGATACCTTCTTTAGGATTACTTTAAGGAGCTGACTTAGAATTTCATCCTTACGAATGCCTCCATGGCGGCATACTCGGCCAACCCAAGTTTATTATAGAGCTGAGCCGTTGCCTTGTTTCGGTCTTCGGCACGTTGCCAAAACTCGCGCGCATCGGTACCCTGGTATACCACTCCATCTTTTTGCGACTGGTGCTTGAACACGCCCATTCGTTTTCTCATGACTTGGTCCGGGCTCATGGGCACCGCCATTTCAATCAGGTCGATGTCCCATTCAGCCCAGGCCCCTTTGTAAAGCCACGTCCAGCAATCCTTCATAAAGGGTTCCCCCTTCAAACGATGGAGCGCTTCGATGACGGCATCCAAACATACCTTATGCGTACCATGCGGATCGGCCAGATCTCCGGCGGCATAAATTTGATGGGGTTTGATTTTTCGGATCAGCTCCGTAACGATAGAATAATCTTCCTCAGCGAGGGGTCTTTTTTGCACAACACCGGTTTCGTAAAACGGCATGTTTAGGAAATGGATGTTTTCAGGAGACACACCGACAAACCGACAGGTATTTTTTGCCTCGCTTACCCGCACCAGCCCTTTAATGGCCCGGACCTCATCTATGTCCTTTTCACCCGTTTTTTTTCGCTGCAGGAAACCATTCGCCTCATAATACAACTTATCGATTGCTTCGTTCTTGAGGCCAAACTTCGAGTTGTAGTCCCGCATGAACTCGATGAAACGAAGGGCTTCATCATCTGCCACCGCAATATTTCCAGAGGTTTGATAGGCCACATGAACTTCATGCCCTTGATCGACCAGCCGTTGAAAGGTACCTCCCATCGAAATGATGTCGTCGTCGGGATGAGGACTGAATATAAGAACACGTTTGCTCGCAGGCACCGCACGCTCCGGTCGGTGTGTATCGTCCGCGTTCGGCTTTCCGCCAGGCCAGCCCGTAATCGTATGCTGCACCCAGTTGAATACCTCGATGTTGATGTCGTAAGCTTGGCCGTAGCGCGCCAACAGTTCGCTTAACCCGTTTTCATTATAATCCTCGTTGGTGAGCATGAGGATGGACTTTCCCAATGATAGAGCGAGATGAGTAACCGCCTTTTTTATCATCGGTTTATTCCACTCCACCGAATCAAATAGCCAAGGCGTCTTTCTTCTACTTAGACCCGCAGCACACGACTCATCCATGACAATTTGGGCATTGGGATGACCTTGCAGGTAGGAGGCTGGCACGTACTCGCCCACCGGTCCTTCTACGGCCTGGCGAATGATTGCTGATTTATGTTCTCCCCAGGCGATGAGCACGACACGTTTGGCCTGCATTATTCTTTTGACACCGAGAGTGATTGCTTTGCGCGGCACGTTCGCAAGCCCCCCAAAATCCAGACCGGCATCCGAGCGCGTGGTGAAGTCGAGCGTGATCAAGCGCGTCAACGAATCGAGATGTGAACCAGGTTCATTGAAGCCGATATGACCATTGCGGCCGATCCCAAGAAGTTGAAAATCCAATCCTCCCGCTTCTGCCATTTTCTTTTCGTAGCCCTCGCAATAGGCGCGGACCTCGTCCATAGTTATCGTTCCGTCGGGAAGAAAATATTGGTTCTTGGGAATGTCAACATGATCAAACAAGTTTTCTTTCATAAACCGATGGTAGCTCTGCGGGGCCGTGGGTTGCATCGGATAATATTCGTCCAGGTTAAAGGAGACCACGTTTTTGAAACTGAGACCTTCCTCCTTGTGCATTCGAATCAGTTCGGAATACACTTTCTTCGGCGATGATCCCGTAGCCAATCCAAGGATCGCCTTCTTGCCTTCCTTTTGTCGCAAGCGAATAAGATCTGCAAGCTCTTTCGCCACGGATTTAGATGCCGTATCCGCTGTTGGATAAATTGAAGTCGGGATTTTTTCAAAATTGATATGAATTCCGTTTTCCATGGTCAGTTAATAATGTTCTTAAATTCATTCGGGTGGTACTCGGTTTGATCGACTAAGTAGGACGCGAGGTTTTGCCGTGTCACAACTTCCAGTGGGAAAAGGTTGACTGGCTTCACTTCCTTTTTAAAAATCAGGTGGTTAGCCAGACAACTCACCCCTTCGAAAGCTTGTTGTTCAGGCTTTTGGTGGATCAGGAAATCAATGACCCCCAAGTCGAGGTATTCTATGTTCTTGTCCAGCAAATCATGCGAATCCCATTCTTGCCATGACTCTTCAGAAAAGAAGCAGCAGTTTCTGTTCCCTTGGAGGAGCTCACAAACAAACCTTTCAGGTCGGTTTTATTCAAAAGCGTTGCCAGCTTCTTCTTGAAAGAAAAATCGGAGGAGCTGGTACGATTCAATGACTCAATGGACGACCGGTCTCCATAAAATTCTTTTAAATAATCGCGGAAGCCTTTTTCTTTTTGCAACAAGTGAACGGAGTCCTCGAGGTCTTCGTCCACGTGAAGAACACCAAACGTGCCGGGTTCTTTTTGTCCGATACACAACAGTTCCGCTGCCACCCGCCCACTCTGATAAAGATCCTGGCCGATGAAGGACAGCGCTTTCGACTCTATAATATTGGTGTTAAACAGCGCAAATGGAATTCCCTTTTTATGGATGACTTCAAAGAAGGGAAGTGTTTCATTGTAAAAAATGGGAGCCATGAGAATCCCGTCGGGCCTTGACCGCAATACTTTTTGAGAAACTTCCTCGAAAGAACTTTTTCTGTCGAGGTCAAAGCTGTAGGTGGAGATGCTGGCCCCATAATGGGACCATTCATGCTTCGAGAGAAGGATGCCTTTGTATACCTGTGCCCAGTACGGATCGTTTTCGTGCTTTGGCAGGATGGCCACAATCTTATATTCTTTGTTGGACCCGAGGGTACGTGCAATGAGGTTCGGGCGATACTCATTTTTCTGAAGTGCCGCATCTACTTTTTTCTTTGCTTTTTCAGAAACCTTGCCACGATTATGCAAGACACGATCTACCGTGCCCACGGAAACGCCAGCCGCTTTCGCAATGTCTTTAATACGAATAGCCTTCTTAGCCATGGTCAATTTTTGAATCTATACAAGAAACGTGTTTTTTCGCACATTTATAATGTGTGCGTGCACAAATATAGTGTGTGCGCACACATTTTTCAATTTTTCCTTTGGTTTATTCATTTTTAAACATACGTTTACAATGAAGTAAAATTCAAATCATCTAAAACCCTAACTAAAAATCATGTATGAAATTTTACCGTAGCATCCTGTTGTCGCTGTACTTTATGTGCTTGCTGACAACAATTGCCTTGGCACAATCGCGCGTCGTGTCAGGCTCCGTAAAAGACCCCAGTGGCGCTGCCTTGCCCGGGGTAACAATCCAAGTCAAGGGCACAGCTTCCGGTACCGTTTCCGACGGCGAGGGTAAGTATACCGTCAATGTGGAAGGACAAAGTGCGGTCATCGTATTTTCTTTCATTGGCTTTTCCTCACAAGAGGTTCAAGTGGGAGCACAATCGGTGATTGACGTGACCATGAAAGAAGATGCCACTCAACTCCAAGAAGTAGTCGTCACCGCATTGGGTCTTGAGAAGGATAGAAAATCCCTCTCCTATGCACTGCAAGAAGTAAGCGGCGATAAGCTTACGACCGTGCCCGATGCCAACCTGATGAACTCTCTGGCGGGAAAAGTAGCAGGGATTCAAATTAACAGAAGCGCATCCGGCGTTGGTGGATCCACCAGAGTGGTGTTGCGTGGTCCCAAGTCGACTCGCGAGAATTCCGTGCTGTATGTAATTGATGGTATCGCCATGCCGAACTATTCACCGGAACAGCCCTCTGACATTTGGGGACAGTCTTCTGGTGCTGGATCCGGCGGACGTGATGCGGGTGATGGTATCTCCAATATCAACCCAAATGATATTGAAAGCATCAACGTACTCAAGGGAGCAAGTGCTGCCGCCTTGTATGGAAGTGCTGCTGCTAACGGTGTGATCTTGATCAATACCAAAAAGGGAAAAGCGGGGCAAACCAAGATTGATATCTCGTCGGACCTTACGGCCGAGTCTGTCCTCCTGCGACCAGAGCTTCAGTTTAAGTATGGACAAACTACTCCTCCCATCGCTTCAGGACAACCAGGAGGGCCTGCGGCAGGATCTGAGCAAAGCTGGGGCTCCGCTGTCAATGCTCCAGATCATGTGAAAGGATTTTTTCAAACCGGCAGGACCTGGATCAATTCCGTTTCGATCAGCGGTGGTACAGAAAAGGCGCAAGCCTATTTTTCCTACGCCAACACTGATAACCAGGGAATCATTCCAACCAGTACATTCAAAAGACACACCTTGAATTTCCGTGAGTCGATTAAGTTTTCGGAGCGCCTGTCTCTTGATGCAAGCGTCAATGTCATCACCCAAAAAGCGCATAATCGCGCGGTATCCGGATTGTACAACAACCCATTGACGGGTTTGTACATGATGCCCCGGGGGCTGGATTTCAATAACTACAAGAACAACATCGAATACTTTGATGTTTCCAGGAACGTAAACCTTCAAAATTGGTGGAACATTAATAATTCTCTTGGATTTGCCGGATCGGATTATCAGCAAAACCCTTACTGGGCCATCCAGCGAAACTTAAGAGACGACGGCCGTGATCGTTTGTTCGGCGCCGTTACTTTGAAGTACAAGCTCAACGGTTGGTTGACCGCACAAGCGAGGGGAAGATTCGATAAATCATGGGACACCTATACACTACAATCCTATGCCGGCACTCAAAGCGTATTGGCTGCTCCGGATGGAAGGTTCACTTGGCAAAAATTTGAAAACTCTCAGATCTATGGTGACTTCCTGCTTTTGGCCAATAAGCAACTTTCTAATGACCTCGGTTTCTCGGGTACCATAGGGACCAACATCACGGACTATAAAGCAAGTGGGCTCATTCTCGATACGAACCCCACGGACCCACAAGGTTTGCTCTACGCCAATTTCTTCACGGTTCAAAACATAGCACCGAGCGCCCTTCTCTCGACGCAGTCTTACACGCGCAAGCAAGTGCAATCCGTGTTGGGAAATGCTCAGCTAACATACAAAGACAGACTAACCGTAGATCTTTCTGCTAGAAACGACTGGTCATCCAGTTTCGCAAATACATCGGCAATGAAGTCAGGGTACTTGTATTATTCTGCGGGGCTTTCTGGCGTGGTGAGCGAAATGGTGAAACTTCCCGAAGCCATCTCTTTTGCAAAGGCGAGGGTTTCATTCGCTAAAGTGGGAAACGATGTCCCGGCAACTTATACTGATCCTAGAAACGGAAGCGTAAATGGCGGCAAATTCAGCCAGGCTACGGCCTATCCATACCCTGGGTCACAGTTAGTGCCGGAAGATAACCG
>Ga0310811_10011299_pt1 | contig 11571 bp, 10 predicted proteins | sample YCmetagenome_FD_207642 | JGI IMG/M metagenome (GOLD analysis project Ga0310811, IMG submission 207642) | Soil microbial communities from experimental microcosm in Duke University, North Carolina, United States - YC | ecosystem: Engineered > Artificial ecosystem > Soil microcosm > Unclassified ... | reverse complement strand
GCTTGTGACGGCCATTATCATCCGCCTCGATTCTCCTGGCCCGGCGATCTACAGGCAGAGCCGCTATGGGGTCAATGGCACGAAATTCACGTTCTACAAGTTCCGGTCGATGTACCAGAACGTCGCCAGCGATGTCCATGAAAAAGCCACTGCTACCTTTATGGATGGAACAGGCGAGCTGAACCGTGACGATAAGAACATGCCGTATAAGCTCGGTGACGATTCACGAGTTACACGCGTTGGCAGATTCATACGCAAAACAAGTATTGACGAACTGCCCCAGTTGTGGAATATACTGAAGGGCGATATGTCAATCGTTGGTCCTCGTCCTCCAGTCGAGTATGAGGTCAGGCGATATAGCGCACGCCATTTCCTTCGCCTGGCTGGCAAGCCTGGCCTGACAGGTACCTGGCAGGTGTTCGGGCGCGGACGGGTGACTTTCGAAGAGATGATCGACCAAGACATCAGTTACCTGGAAACGCAATCGCTGCTCTACGACCTCAAGCTGATGGTTCTGACCGTCCCGGTCATGATTACTGGCAGAGGCGGGGCATGAAAGCCTGTTTTTCCTCAGTTGCCGATCCGTTGTGCGTGTAGTTCAAGTCCCTCGTGGACCCGTGATTGATTACTCTCTGCTCAGAAGCAGCACCCAGCTCTCCAGGGTGCATGAGTTAGTCCTTGAATCAGATACGTAAACAGGACTAATTTGTGTGATGTCCTTCGCAATCCGTTCCCAAGAGTGTGGCTATGTGGGCACTTGTCCGTTATAACATAGTGGATGAGGAAATGTGCCTGCCCTAGGTTCTTCCCCCAACGTCACCGGTGTCGATGTCCTCGGTGAGACACTATGTTGTGCGGTGGGTTCTAGAAACGCCCTCAGATGCCAGACGCAACGCCGCTTCCTGGACTTAGCACCAGCTTCTGCATTCCCGCAGGAGCAGTGAGCAGGTTTTCCCATTCGCCTTCGACATTCCAGCGCACCTGTGGGCAACTCGCTCCATGACGTTGCCCAGGCATGGAAGCCTTCCGAGAAAAGGATGTATGTTCATGCAGTGTAGCTGATTAGCAAGCGACCGCAGTGGAGGGTGAGATGAAGCTGTTGGTGGTGGACAGCGATCGCGACATGGTTGAGATGGTAACAGGCTGGTTACGAACTCGTGGCTACGAAGTTCACCATGCCTTTACCCACGAGCGCGCAAGACAGGTTTGGCTTGACAAGCGACCAGATGTTGTCATTATTGACCCTGAGAACCACGGCAATGATCCGCTTGCCATGTGTCGGGAGATGCGCGATGCACACGATGCGCTGGTGCTCGTGTTTACGACGACAAATGGTGAAGATGCCGAGTCGGCATACCTCGAAAGTGGAGCGGATAGCTTCCTCGCAAAGCCCTTTCTCCCACGACAACTGCTTGCGCATCTGCGCGCGTTGAGTCGTCGCGTCCGTTCGACGCTGGTGCGCAATCCGTCAACAATCATTGACGTAGGCCCACTTCGTGTGGATACCGTCCGGCATGAGGTCGTGCGTGATGGCAAAGTCGTTCGCCTGACGCCGACGGAAAGCCGACTTCTGCACCTGCTTGCGGCGAACGCCAACGATATCTGCACGCTCGATCAGATCGTGGTGCATGTCTGGGGATTTGGCGAATCTGGTGACAACTATCTGGTAAAGGCGCACATTCGCCATCTGCGCGAAAAGATCGAGCCGGTGCCTGGCAAGCCGCAGTTCATCCTGACATCGCCTGGTGTCGGATACATGCTCAAGCGCCATGTTGTCGAGGTGAGTCCATTCGCTGAGGAAGCGCAAATTCACGAAGAAATCCAGGCTCCTTTGGCAAGTTCTGCGCCTGCCAACCCCGCTCCTTCGCGGGTTATCCCAGGGTTTGTGCCGTAGCGATGGCGCATCGCGCATTGCTCGGTGATGGTTAAGAATTGCCCCCTGCGTTCTTCATGTGCGTATGGGGCATTGTCATATTTCCGTCACTATGAATTGCTATTGCCCGATTCGGGCCTACCACACATTTCCCGTAGCTTGCTGAGAAAATGTCGGTTAATGCCGTTTCATGACATAATTTCTACCTGACAGATATAAGTTGCTTGCTCCAGGCAAAGGTGCGTTGAAAATTGCGGAGGCGTTATGCGCCGCTCATTTGACGCGCCAGAGCTTCAGAACATATAGTATTGGCAAACGGCCATGTACTCTCCCAGAAGAACTCCGCTCTGGATGTGTGTCCGGCACAAACTCATCGTCGCAGGCTCATGTATTGTTGTAGATCACCAACTGCGGAATTGGCTCGCAGGTGATAACGTCATGTAGCGCAAACCGTGTAGCGCGATGTTAGGATTAAGTACGCCACCAGGCGAAACCTGGTGAACTGCCTTGCGACCAGCTCTTTGGCTCCGCGCATGCGTGTAATTGCTGCGCATGAAGTAACGTGTATCTTGTTTGGCTATCCAGCGTCCGTTGACTGCACATAGCAGTGTGGTTCGGGCTTAAAGGAGGCTGGCAGTGATTCCGGATAACTTCACCTACTTTGCCCCCAACAGCTTGCCCGAAGTGTGGGATCTGTTGCGACAGCATGAGGGCGACGCGAAAATTCTGGCAGGCGGCCAGAGCCTGATACCCTTGATGAAGCTTCGTCTTGCGTCCCCCGCGTATCTGATCGACCTCCGCAATGTCCCAGGATTGACTACCCTCGAAGAACACGATGGTTCGCTTGTCATTGGCGCCATGGTGCGCGAGTCTCATCTGGAACAATCCCCACTGATCCAGGCGCGTTACCTCGGTATTTATGAGGCAAGCTCTGTTGTCGCCGATCCGTTGGTGCGCAACTTTGCTACCGTAGGCGGTAACGTAGCGCACGCCGATCCTGCGAACGATCACCCTGCTATGTTGCTGGCGATGGGAGCGCATATCACTGCCCAGAGTCCGCGCGGAACTCGCACCATGTCGCTGGATGATTTTCTGGTAGACACGATGGAGACCGCCTTACGGCCTGATGAGGTTCTGACCGATATTCGTGTTCCGCGGCCTCTTCCACATACCGGCTCGGCATATATCAAACTCGAGCGCAAAGTGGGAGATTATGCTATCGCCGCGGTCGGCACTATGATTACCCTTGATGGCGGCGTGTGTAGCCGCGCAGGCATCGGCCTTACCAATGTTGGCCCGACGGCGATTCGTGCCCGGCAGGCGGAAGCATATCTCGTTGGTAAGCAGCCTGATGAGGCAACCGTGCGTGAGGCAGCCAGGTTGGCAGCGGCTGCGGCAGAGCCAGTCACGGATCTGCATGGGCCAGCGGAATACAAGCGCTCCGTTTTGCGGACGCTAACCGCGCGGGCATTGCGGCTTGCGGTGCAGCGCGCCCAGGGGGGAGGTGGACAATGACTCAGCACGTCACCATTACAATTAACGGACAGCCCTTTGAGGCCGATATCGAATCGCGGCTGCTGCTCGTCCACTTCATCCGCGAGGTGGCCAATCTGACAGGCACGCACATCGGCTGTGATACGACCAGTTGTGGCGCGTGCACTGTGCTGGTCAATGGTACACCGGCCAAGTCGTGCACGCTCTTCGCCGTCCAGGCAGACGGCGCTGAGATCAGCACGGTCGAGGGTCTCGAGCAGGGCGGCAAACTGCACCCAATTCAAGAGGGGTTTTTCGAGGAGCATGGCTTGCAGTGTGGCTTTTGCACGCCTGGGATGATGATGACGTCGGTTGCTTTCCTCAAAGATCATCCCAACCCCACCGACGAAGAGATTCGGCGGGCAATCTCGGGCAATCTCTGCCGTTGCACGGGCTACGTCAACATCGTCAAATCAATTCAATATGCCGCAAAGAAGATGCGCGATGACCAGGCTGCGCCTACGCCAGCCCCAGCAGTCACAGAAGCGGAGGCGGTTCGATGAGTACGGACGCGGCAGCGATTGGCGGCATGGGCCGCAGTATCAAGCGCAAAGAGGATGCGCGCTTCCTGCGTGGCAAGGGACGTTATATCGATGATTTCAAGCTCCCTGGCATGGTGTATATGGACATCGTGCGCAGCCCCTACGCGCACGCGACTATCAAAAGTATTGACGCGACCAAGGCATTGGCATTGCCCGGTGTGTTGGCGGTCATCACCGGCAAAGATCTGGATGCGGCGGGGCTTGCGTGGATGCCGACGCTGATGAGCGACAAACAGATGGTGCTCCCAGTGGATCGGGTCGTCTACCAGGCGCAGGAAGTCGCCGCAGTTATCGCCACTGAGCGCTATATCGCCGCTGACGGGGTTGCCCTTGTCGAGGTGGATTACGAGCCACTACCGCCAGTCATCGACCCATTCAAGGCGCTTGAGCCTGATTCGCCGCTGGTCCGCCCAGATCGCGACCAGAAGACGAACCACATCTGGCACTGGGAGGCCGGCGATGCGGCGCGTACCGACCAGATATTCCAGAGCGCCGATGTCGTCGTCAAACAGGATCTTTATATCCCCCGCATTCACGTCTGTTCGATTGAGACGTGTGGTTGCGTCGCCTCGTTTGACAAAGTCGAAGGCAAGCTGACCATCTATATGACGACCCAGGCGCCGCATGCTATTCGCACCGTGTACTCGCTAGTGACTGGCATTCCCGAGCATAAGATTCGTATCGTCTCGCCCGATATTGGCGGCGGCTTCGGCGGAAAGGTGCCGGTTTACCCTGGCTATGTCATCGCCAGTGTCGCTTCGATTACCACTGGGCTGCCTGTCAAGTGGATTGAGGACCGGTCGGAGAACCTTCAGGCGGATAGCTTTGCCAGAGATTACCACATTTCCGCCGAGCTGGCGGCGAAGAGCGATGGCACAATGCAGGCACTCCGTGTCAAGACGCTCGCCGACCATGGAGCGTTCGACGCTGCCGCAAACCCCTCGAAATTTCCGGCGGGGTTGTATAGCATCATCACCGGGTCGTATACGCTTGAAGCGGCTCACGTCGAGGTGGATGGTGTCTACACCAATAAGCCGCCTGGCGGCGTCGCGTATCGCTGCTCGTTCCGTGTCACCGAGGCGGTACATACCATCGAGCGGATGGTGGATACCCTGGCGCAGAAGCTACAGCTTGATCCCGCTGATGTGCGCATGAAAAATTTCATCCCGCCAGATGCCTTCCCGTATAAGTCCGCCACAGGCTGGGAATACGATAGCGGCAACTATCCCGCGGCGCTGCAAAAGGCGATGGACAAGATCGACTACGCGGGCCTGCGCCGAGAGCAGGCAGAGAAGCGCGCACGTGGCGAGTTGATGGGCATTGGCATCTCGACGTTCACCGAAATTGTCGGCGCTGGTCCGTCACATACGTTCGACATCCTTGGCATTAAGATGTTCGATAGTTGTGAGATTCGCGTCCATCCCACGGGATCCGCCATCGTGCGCATCGGCGTGCAGACGCAGGGACAGGGCCACGAAACCACCTTCGCCCAGATCGTCGCGGAGGAGTTGGGCCTGCCGGTCGACAACATCACCGTCGAGCACGGCGACACCGATACGGCTCCCTATGGCCTTGGCACGTACGCCAGCCGCAGTACACCCACGGCAGGCGCAGCAACGGCGGTTGCCTCGCGCAAGATTCGTGAGAAGGCGAAGAAGATCGCCGGGCATCTGCTGGAGGTCAGCCCAGATGACGTCGAGTGGGTAGACTACAAGTTCCAGGTGAAGGGCGTACCGGGGCGTTCGGTGACGATGAAAGACATCGCATTCGCCGCCTATACCAACTTCCCGCAGGATGTTGAGGCAGGCCTGGAGGCAGTAGATTATTACGATCCGCCTAATCTGACCTTCCCGTTTGGCGCGTACATCTGCGTCGTGGATATTGATCGTGGCACTGGCGCCGTCAAGATTCGCCGCTTCGTCGCCGTGGATGACTGTGGCAATATCATTAACCCGATGATTGTTGACGGCCAGATTCATGGCGGCCTGACGATGGGCATGGCTCCGGCGCTTTTCGAGGCGATCACCTACGATGAGGATGGCAACATCCAGCAGAGCAACTTCATGGATTACCTGCTGCCGACCGCGATGGAGACGCCTGTCTGGGAAACGGACAAGACGGTGACACCGTCGCCACACCATCCATTTGGCGCGAAAGGCGTTGGCGAATCCGCGACGGTGGGCGCGCCGCCTGCTATTGCGAACGCGGTGGTGGATGCGCTGAGCCATCTTGGCGTCACCCATCTGGATATCCCCATCACGCCGTGGAAGGTCTATGCGATCCTCGAAGCGCACGGGGTTGCCGAGGGGTAAGTCCTAGTTCACGCCCATGGAGGCATAAGCGATGCATTTCGAGGGAAGCGAACAAATCAAAGCATCGAAAGAAACGGTTTTCCGCTTCTTGCTCGACCCCAATAAGGTGGCTGGGTGCGCACCAGGATATATCTCGATGGATATCCTGGCGCCGGACCACTTCAAGCCGACGCTTGGGGTTGGTGTGGGCGCGGTGAAGGCGAAGTTTACGCTTGATGTGCAACTGCAAAATATCCGCGAGCCGGATCATGGCGAGGTCAAAGCGCACGGTGTCGCGGCAGGTAGCGCCGTTGATCTCGTGGCCATCGTTGATCTCGTGCCTGTGGCAGATGGCGAGACGACGATGAACTGGGTCTCTGATGTGACGGTCAGCGGCACTATCGCCAGCGTGGGCGCGCGCTTGCTGGAGGGCACAGCGCACAAGCAGATTGCGAAGTTCTTCGCCTGTTTTAAGCAGAAGCTCGAATCACCAGCACCCGAGGCGGCTGCGTCTGAAGCGCCAACGCCTGAATCCTAGCTGTTTGCGAGGCCACCAGATGCGTGATGATGTTCTGGAAAAAGCCCAGCGGTTACGTGCGGAGCAAGCAGTCTTCGCACTGGCTACCGTCGTCCTGGCGCGACAGCCAACATCTGGAACCCAGGGCGGACACGCGATCATCTTTCCTGATGGTCGCATGGAAGGATGGGTTGGTGGCCATTGCGCCCGGCCAGCTGTCATTCGCCAGAGTATCGAGGCGCTGACGGCTGGCACGCCACGGCTGGTCGTTATTAGCCCGGAGGTAAAAGAGCCAACATCACTCAATGGGGGAGTTGTCAAGGTGCCGATGCTCTGTGCGGGGCAGGGTGAGCTTCACGTATTCGTCGAGCCATACCTGCCGCGCACAGCGCTGGTCGTCGTAGGCGAATCGACTGTTGCGTGCGCGTTGGCCCGATTTGCTGCGTTATTGGATTTTGAGGTGTGGGCCTGCGATCCACTGGCTGACATGGAGAATTTTCCCGATGCCAATCGTCTTGTGGCGTCCCTTGATGCGCTCGGCCCCCAGCTCACCGAGCGCAATTACGTTGTGATTGCCACGATTGGCGAGTATGACGAAGACGCTGCCAGCGTTGCGCTCGAAAGTTCAGCCAGCTATGTGGGATTGGTGGCCAGCAACAAACGCCTTGCATCTGTAAAAGCCGACCTGAGTGAGCGTGGTGTCCCAGACGACCAGCTTGCTCGACTCAAGCGGCCTGCTGGCCTGAAGAGTTTCGTCATCAAGCCAGAAGAAATCGCCTTCAGCGTCATGGCGGAACTGATTGAGGCGCGCCAACAGGGAGTAGGCATACGCTCCAATCTCCCAACCCAACCGCAGCGCGTAGAGGCTATTGATCCGATCTGTGGGATGACGGTGGACGTGGCAACCGCGCGCTATACCTCTGTGCGCGACGGCGAGACATACTATTTCTGCTGCGCTGGCTGTAAAACCACGTTCGAGAAGCAGAAGAGCTCCTGAATAACCGCCGCCAGGCTCAGGATTCAGCTGTCGGTGTTGAACTGGCGGTTGCCTGATTGGTCGGCGCGCTACTGGCCTGTCCCTCGCCATAGAGGAAGCAGTTGGTCCAGTGCCCCTCGCCAAGGTCTGTGCGGCCGGGGAAGCGCTCGCGACAGATGGGCATTGCATGTGGGCAGCGTGGGTGGAAACGGCAGCCAGATGGCGGCGTAATCAGGCTGGGAATCTCGCCCCTGGCAGGTAATGGCTTCGCTGACGAGGGACGGTCGGGATCAGGCGCCGCCGAGATCAGCAGTTGCGTGTAGGGATGCTTGGGCTGCTGGATGACCGCATCACTTGGACCGCCTTCAACGCTCTGTCCCGCATACATGACCAGTGTTTCTTCGGCGAAATAGCGGGCGCTGGCGATGTCATGCGTGATGAAGAGGACGGCAAGGTGCTCCTCTTGTTTGAGCCGGAGCAACAGATTCAGCACACCTAGACGGATCGAGACATCGAGCATCGACACAGGCTCGTCCGCGAGCAATACCTCGGGGCCCACTGCCAGTGCGCGGGCGATAGAGACGCGCTGGCGCTGACCACCGCTCAGCTCGTGAGGGTACTTCTCGATGAACTGCTCCGCGGGCGTCAGGCTGACTTTGTTCAGTAATGCCAGAATCTGAGCCGTTTCCTCCGATTGGGAATGCGCCCGGTCATGGAGTCGCAGTGCACGCCCGAGATGATGGCGGACGGAATGGACTGGATTGAGCGAGGCGAAGGGATCTTGAAAGACCATCTGGACGTGATGGCGATAGGCATGCAGGGCAGACCGCTTCGTGCTTGCTACCGGAGCGCCACGGAAGCGTATCTCTCCTGATGTCGGCTCATAGAGGCGCGCGAGCATCCTGGCGACCGTCGTCTTGCCGCTGCCACTCTCGCCGACGAGCGCCATAGCGTGACCAGCGGAGAGCGCCAGCGAGATGTCCTCAACCGCCTGCACCGCCTGCGGCTTCGCAAGCGGACGGAACTGCCGGACAGGGAAGTGCTTACGCAGATGGTCGGCTTCTAAGATCGGTGCGGAGGCTTGCATGTTCATGCGGGCGTCCTCCCGAGCTCCGGCGTTGTCGACGCTAGAGCGCTATAGCCTGCTTCCATCTCGGCGGGCGTCGGCGGCTCCATTCCCACGGCGTGTGCCGGGTCGTAGCGGTGACATGCAACCGATTGCCCGACACGGTTGGCTGGTGTTGAGAGAAGTGCGGGCACGATCTGGGCGCACGGCGCAAAGACTAGCGGACACCGAGGATGGAATGCACAGCCGGTGGGGGCGTTGCGCAGGTCAGGCGGCGAGCCAGCAATGCCAGTCATCAGTCGCCGTTCGCCATGTAGTGACGGGAAAGAATGCAGCATGCCGAAACTGTACGGATGCAGCGGCTGGCGATGAAGCTCGCGCGCGCTGGTCATCTCGACAACGCGGCCCGCGTACATAATTGCGATGGTATCCGCGATTTCGAGCAGCAGGGAGAGATCGTGCGTGATGAAGATAATCGAGAGATCAAGCTGTTCGCGCAGCCGCAACAATTCGGTGAGGATTTCACGCTGGACCACCACATCGAGGGCTGTGGTTGGCTCGTCCATGATGATGAGCTTTGGCGAGAGCGCCAGCGCAATGGCAATCGTAGCGCGTTGCCGCATACCACCGCTCAGCTCATGGGGATAGCTCTTCAGCCGCTCAGCTGCAATGCCAACCATCTCGAAGAGCTCGCGCGCCCGCTCGCGCCGTTGCGCCGATGTCATCTTGGGGCGGTGGGTTGCCAGCACATCGAGTAGCTGATTGCCCACAGTCATGGTCGGGTTGAGGGCGTTCATCGCGCTTTGAAAGACAATGGCGATCTCGCGCCAGCGAATAGCACGCAACTCAGCAGGACTCAGGTCCAGAATATCAAAAGGCTCTTTGGCGCCCGATGCTCCAGGATGGTCGAATTCCTGCCCGTAGTAGAGTACTTCGCCACGAGTAATTTCCGCGGGCGGGCGCAGCAGCCGTGTAATCGCATAGGCCATCGTAGACTTGCCGCTACCGCTTTCTCCTGCCAGGCCGAGAATCTCACCGCGGCGCAACCGCAGGCTGACGTCACTCACGGCGTGGACCTCACCGCTCTCACTCAGGTAATCCACGCACAGATGACTCACGTCGAGAAGCGGTGAATTGGTATTCATTTTCATGGTCATGCCGCGACAGCCTTTCCACGGCGCACGCGGCGCTTTAATTGTCGCAGGCGCGGATCAGCAACTTCGTCGATGCCAAAGTTCAAGAGAGCCAGCCCGGCCCCGAGCAGCGCGATGCAAAGACCCGGTGGGGCAAACCACCACCATGCGACCTGAAAGAGTGCGCTACCGGTCTGTGCGTCGTACAGCATGGTTCCCCAACTGATAGCTCGGTTATCGCCGAAACCGAGAAATTCCAGCGCGGCAACTGCCAGAAGCACCTGAATGGTGGTGGTGATGAAGCTGGCGGCGACAATAGCGATCTCATTCGGGAGGATTTCGAGGAAGATGATCCGCCAAGTTTTCTCCCCAACGGCCCGCGATGCCGTGACGAACTCGCGACTGCGCATTGATAGTGTCTGCGCGCGAAGTACCCGCGCGCCCCATGGCCAGTTCGTCAACGCGACGACGATGGCAATTGTGATCGAGGAACGGTTGAAGTATTCGACGGCGACCACTGCAAGCGGAAAAGCCGGGACAACCAGAAAGACATTGGTAATGACCGAGAGGGCGTCATCGACGACACCACCAAGGTAGCCGCCGACCAGGCCAACGGCTACCGAGATGACCATGACCATCAATCCCGTGATGAGGGCCCACATCACCGAACTGCGGGTGCCAACAATCAATTGCACGAAGACGTCCTGGCCACCCTGGTTGGTTCCCAGCCAATGCGCCGATGACGGGGGCTGCACCAGATCTTTGGTGTAGGCAAATGGATTCTGGCGAATGATGATCGGCCCAAACACCGCCACCAGAATGAAGATCGAGACAATGACGCTGCCAGCCATCACTTTGCGGTTGGCCGTCATCACGCTCCAGAGACGGCGCAGCGCATGGCGGATACTTGCGAACACCTTAGACGTCGCACTCGATTGTCGCGGCGGCGGCGCTGATACACCATTCGTTTTGTCGGGCGCCGATGCTGAGATTGGCGGTAGAGGCGTCGGCTTCATGGTTATGCGCTCCTCTCCTGGCGCACGCGCGGGTCGAGCACGGAATAGAGCACATCAACCACCAGATTCATCAACACAGTTGCCACAATGATGAGCAGAAGAATACCGTCTGCTAGGAAGTAGTCCTGACCCTGAATGGCCTGGAAGAGCGCGTAGCCGATGCCGGGATATGAGAAGACGATTTCAACCAGGAGCGCTCCGCCGACAACTGTTCCCAGAGCGATGGCGAACCCCGTCACACTTGGCAGGATCGCGTTGCGCGCGGCATACGCGAACATGATTCGTCGCTGCCGCAGCCCCTTCGCCTGCGCCATCAAGACGTAGTCTTCGGAGAGCGTTGTGACCATCGAGTTGCGCATCGTCAGCATCCAGCCCGCGACGGTCGAGATGATTAACGTGAGTGCGGGAAGAAACGCGTGGTATGCAGCGCTCATAAGAAAATCAAGATTCCAGCCAGGAGTTAGCGACAAATCATAGCCATCAGAGAAAGGGAACCAGCCAATGGTGAAGGCAAAGTAGACCGCCATCAGTGCAAGCCAGGGATACAGGATCGAATAGAAGAAAGTCATCACCGAGGAGAGCACCGTGTCGAGCGCTGTGCCACGCTTCCAGGCAACGACGATG
>Ga0310811_10011298_pt1 | contig 11572 bp, 11 predicted proteins | sample YCmetagenome_FD_207642 | JGI IMG/M metagenome (GOLD analysis project Ga0310811, IMG submission 207642) | Soil microbial communities from experimental microcosm in Duke University, North Carolina, United States - YC | ecosystem: Engineered > Artificial ecosystem > Soil microcosm > Unclassified ... | reverse complement strand
CGTCATTCCGCTGCAGGAGGGTATCGACATAATCCATGATGGTTTTCCTTTCTGTGAGACAGGCGCGTCCCTGCGCCGGCCGGGCGGCCGACACCTGACACGCAGTTGATTGCTGTGGCGTCTGGTAATTTACGGGCGCTTACCGGCGAACGGCCGGTGGGCGCTTCAGTCCTCTAACTGACTCGCCGGCACGTCACCGACGGTCATGCCGGCCAGTCCCTGGCGCAAGGCTGTCACCTTTTCCGCTCCGTTCAGCTGCTGGAATTGCCGTTGCGCCGCCCGCCAGAGGGGAGCGGCCTCCTCATGCAGGCGGCTTCCCTTGCGGGTGAGCTCGATGATGCGGCTGCGCCCATCCGTCGGCGACGGCTTGATCGTGACCAGGCCGTCGCGTTCCAAGAAGCCGGCCATCTTGCCCATCGCCGTGCGCTCGATATCGAGCCGTTCGGCGAGCGCATTGACGGCGGCGCTGCCCAGTTCATTCAAGGCCGCCAGGGTCAGGAACTGTGTAATCCTGAGGCCGGTCGGTTCAAGAAAGCTGTCGTAGAGACGGGAGATCTGCCGGGCGGCCTTGCGCAGGGTGAAGCAGTTGCACTGATCGATGCCGAGCGGTTGCTTGATCGTCTGCATTTTTGCTGCCTCATGCCCTCTGTTGGCTCGTCCGGCTTCTCACGTTCTCTCAGGCAAACGCGTTCCGGTGCTTGTCGATAAAGGCCGGGACCGATAGCGCCGGCGTTCCGGTGACCTTTTCGACGATATCATTGGTTCCGGCGAAGATGCCTTCGCGGTAGTTCTGGGCAACCTCGACCAGATGCTGCACCAGGAAAGGCGGGAACTTATAGCGGTTTTCCATCTTCTCGCGGAATTCGTCGATCGAGGTCGGGGCATAGGCGATCTTCAGGCCCAGCACCTCGCTCATCGCCGCGGCGATCTCGGTGTGATTCATCTCGACCGGTCCGTGCAGGGTATAGATCTTGCCCTCATGGCCGGCGGGCTTGGCCAGAAGATGGGCGATGACGCGTCCCTGGTCCTCCGAGCTGATCGGGGCATGGCGCCCGTTCTCGAAGGGGAACTCGATTTTGTGTTTGGCCCGGATCTCCTGGGCGAAATGCGGATAGATGAGCCAGTCGGCGAAGAAGGTGGGGCGCAGATGGGTGGTTGCGACACCCGACCAGTCGAACACCCGCTCGGAGACCCAATGGTCCTGCGCCGCATGGCTCTTCGATTCGCGGCGCGCCGAAATCTGCGACATGTTGACGATCGCCTTCACCCCCGCTTCCTTGGCGGCCTGGGCGAAATAGGCGGCGGCGCCGATGATGCCGGGTGCGATCGGGTGCAGGAAATAGGCCGCGTTGACGCCTTCCAGCGCCGCCCGGACAGCGTCGAGATCAGTGAAATCGCCGACCGCGATGTCGACGCCGCGCTGCCGCAGGGCGGCTGCCCGGCTATCATCCGATCGCACATAGGCCCGTACGCGCTTGCCCATCTTGAGCAGCTCGTCGATGGCAGCACCGCCGGTACGGCCGGTCGCACCGCTGACCAGAATCTCAGAATTGGACATGGCCCTCTCCTTCGGTATTTAAGAGTATATGCTCTTAAATGGTTAAAAGAAATAGGAGCATGTGCTCCTATGTCAATGGAAGTGGGATGCGGGTCTCTCGTCCGCAAGGGCCCGGTGGTGAAAAGCCGTAAATTTCTACCTGGGCATTTCGGCGCGCAGAAAGCTGCCGGCTTCTAGTTCCCGACCGGCAGGGTCATCCAATCCAGGGCCTCGACCGTCTCAGCGCCCAGGCGGCGGTAGAAATCCACCGCCATCCGGTTGCTGCGCAGGACCGCCCAAATGAGGCGTTTGGCGCCCCGGCTTCGGGCGTAATCGGCGGTGGCCTGCATCAGCTTGCGGCCGGTACCGGATCCGCGGACTGAAGGCTCGACCCAGAGATCGATCACCATCACCTGGCGGATGGCGAGATCGACGTCGTAATTGGGGCAATGCAGCAGATAGCCGGCCGGACCTGTCGCGGCCTCGGCGAGAAAGCCGCCGAAAGCGGGGTCCTTGCCGAAACCATCCTCCAGATAGCGCTTGCGGTTGAAGCCATATGGATCGGTATCGCCCAAGGCCTGGAGGTAGAGGTGGAAGTTGCGCGACATGGTCGCCACCACATCGGCATCCGCCGCCGTCAGGGATCTTATCGTGACCGTCATCGGTTGCACTCCACAGGCATCGCTTCTGCACGCGCGTGATAGGATAGTATCAGGGGCTGATGGTCCAGTGATATGGCGCGGCGCTGGCAGTCCCGGTCGTCGGTCGCGCTCCTTGAACCGCTACTGTATCCGCTTGCGAGTAATGGGATGAAACACCGCGCTCTTCTGGGTCTGGCAATCGGCCTCGCCATTTTCATCACCGTCATGGCAACCCATGACCTGGCAGCGGTGTTGGCTGTGCTGGCTGGTGCCGGCTGGCAGTTGAGCTGGGTGCTGATGTGGCGGATCCTGTCGATCTGTGCCAGTGCCGCCGGCTGGCTGCAACTCTTCCCAAGGGGAGCCCGCCCGACCTATCCCTTCCTCATTCTCGGGCGCTGGATCGCCGAAGCGATCAACCATCTGCTGCCGGCCTTGCAGGTTGGTGGCGATGTCATCCGCGCACGGCTCGCTTACCTGCAAGGACGCCGGCAAGACCTGCCGCTGACCGGTACCCTGGCGGCAGCAGTGCAGGTCATCGATATCAGTTGTGCGCTGACAGCCCAGGTCATCCTGGTCGCAATCGGCTTCGTTCAGCTTCATGCCCTCGGTGCCTTGAGCTGGCCGTTGACCCTGTTCGGTATCGTGCTCACCGTGCTGCCGCTGGTGCTGCTGCTCTTCGTGCAGCGCCGTGACGTGTTGCGAGGTACTGCCGGCATTCTCGGCAAGGCCGGGCTGCGGCGCTTCCTGCAATCGATCGACGCGGCCAGCGAGAATCTCGCCGATCAGTTCCGCGCGCTCTACCGCCGGCGCGGATCGCTGGCACTGGCTGCCGGCTGGCATCTCGGTGCCGGCCTGTTGCGGGTCGGCGAGACCTGGTCGGCACTCTGGGTCTTCGGCCATCCGATCTCGCTTGCCGATGCCTTCCTGATCGATGTGATGACCGGGGCGGTGCGCAGCCTGGTCTTCTTCATTCCCGGTGCCCTCGGCGCCCAGGAAAGCGGCATCCTGCTCATCTGCAGCGTGGTCGGGGTCGATCCCAGCACGGCCCTGGCACTGGCCCTGGCGAAGCGAGCGCGGGACATCATTCTCGGCCTGCCGGGGCTGATGAGCTGGCTGCTGACGGAACGTTATCTCGGCGCCAGGAGTGACGCCGTCCTACCGCATCCGCAGCAGGACTGAGCGCGGCTATTTGCCGGCACGGGGATGGGCGGCGTTATAGACCGCCATCAATTGCGCCGCATCGACCTCGGTATAACGCTGGGTGGTCGAGAGCGAGGCATGGCCGAGCAATTCCTGGATGGCGCGCAGATCGCCGCCGCCGGCAAGGAGATGTGTCGCGAAGGAATGGCGCAAAGCATGCGGGGTCGCCGTTTCCGGCAGCCCGAGGCGCGCCCGCAAGTGCTGCATGGCGCCCTGGATCAACCGCGGCTGCAACGGGCCGCCGCGGGCGCCATAGAACAGGGGATCCTGCGCCTCGCTCTTGAAAGGGCAGACCGCGAGATAGGCCTGGATCGCCTCGATCACGACCGGTAGCAGCGGCACCATGCGGGTCTTGTTGCCTTTGCCGGTGATGCGCAGCAGCGGCATTGCCGTGCCGCCGGCGGGAATGTCACCGCGCCTGAGGCCGAGGGCCTCGCTGATGCGCAGGCCGCAGCCATAGAGCAAGGTGAGGACGGCGATGTCGCGCTTGCCGATCCAATCCTCGCGGGCGTCGTCGCCGACCGCCGCGACAGCCTCCAGCGCCTCGCCGGCATTGAGGGGCTTCGGCAGGCTGCGCGGCAGTTTCGGTGTCCGCAAAGCGGTGATGCCGGTCTCGGCAATCAGGCCGCGCTTGATGGCATGGCGGTAGAAGCTCTTGATGGCGCTCAATGCCCGCGCCGTCGAGGTCGCCTGCAACTGGCGCCGGGCCCGGGCTGCCATCCAGGCACGGAAATCCGCCTTTGCCAGAGCGGCGAGTTCCGCCAGGCTCGGCGGATTGCCAAGATGCTGGGCGGTGAAAGCGAGGAAATCGGTGAGGTCGCGATAATAGGCTTCCAGCGTCAGCGCCGCGACGCGCCTTTCATCACGCAGCCAGATGATCCAGCTGCCGACCGCCTGCTTCACATCAGCGGCGACGTTGAGGCCGGCAGCAAGATCGGCGGCCGACGCATCGCCTGTTGGCGCTTGTTCGGAAGAGGTCGATTCGCTCAGCCCTGCGGCAGGTCGAGCCATGAGCGGATGCCGAATTCGATGATCTTGCCGAGGAAGCTCAGCAATTCGGTGGCCTGGCCGGGATGGAAATAGCCGGGATGGCGGGTGCCGAAGGCGATCAGCCCATGGGGGGCCGCCGGGCTGATACGCAGGCGCAGCAGCGCGTCGGAGCGCACCAAGTCGGCGCAGCCGCCGAAGATCTCGGGATCGCCCTCAACCTCATCGCGCAGCAGCACGCTTTGGTTATGCCCCATGATGCGGTCGACGGCGCCCGGTTCCAGAATCTGGATGCCGTCGATGTTGGAATCGCCGAGGCTGACCTCCGTCATCTCGACGCAGAGATTGACCACATCGACATCCAGCATGAGGACGAGATCACCGGTCAGGATCTCGATGAACTGCTCGAAGCTCTCCGCTTCCAGCAGATTGAGCACGGAGAGATGGATGCGTTCCTGGGTGTTCAGGTTGTCGCGGCTATTGGCGATGATCTCGTCCTGATCGGCCCGCAGCCGTGCCACATCGCGGCGCAGCTTCTCGACCATCACCTGCTGCAGGTCGACGACGGCCTTGCCCTGATGGCGCGCCGGCGCCTGCTGCGCATCCAGCAATTCCGGATGACGCAGCAGGAAGTCGGGATGACGCCGTAAATAGGCGATGACCTGCGCTGCGCTGGGCAGAGCCGGGGCGGCTTTCTTGCCAACGGTTGCTTCGCTGGCGGCGGGATCACCCTTGTCGGACATGCGTTACTCTAACTCGGCATCAATGACAGTTCGATAAGGCGTACAGACATCCCGACGCCGATGAGGCTCTATTCTTACAGAATAGACTGGCCGGTCTTCGCCCAGTCGGCGAGGAAGGCAGTGAGGCCCTTATCGGTCAGCGGGTGGTTGAACATCTGCTTCAGCAGCGCCGGCGGCAGGGTGGCGACATCGGCGCCCATCTTCGCGGCTTCGATCACATGGCCCGGATGGCGCACCGAGGCGACCAGCACTTCCGTTTCCAGATGCGTGTAGGAGCTATAGATGGAGATGATATCGGCAATGAGCTGCATGCCGTCGGTGCCGACATCGTCGAGGCGGCCGACGAAGGGCGAAATATAGGTGGCCCCCGCCTTGGCGGCGAGCAGGGCCTGGGCCGGCGAGAAGCACAGGGTCACATTGGTCTTGATGCCCTGGCTGGTGAGCTGCTTGCAGGTCTTCAGGCCGTCGATGGTCAACGGCAGCTTGATGACGACGTTCTTGGCGATCTTGGAAAGCTTGTCGGCTTCCTTCAGCATGGTGGCATGGTCGGTGGCGACCACTTCGGCGCTGACCGGGCCGGGAACCACCTCGCAGATTTCCTTGACGACATCGAGGAACTTCTTCCCCGACTTCGCGATCAGCGACGGGTTGGTGGTGACGCCATCGACCAGGCCGGTCGCGGCCAGTTCCTTGATCTCATTGATGTCGGCGGTGTCGATGAAGAATTTCATGATCTGGTCAATCCCTTTATCGGAGTCGTTGCTGTCTGGCGGACCGGCTGATCGGCCCGACCCGGCATTGCCAGGCTTCGGTTCGATCCCATCTCGCGCAACAATGGCGATAGGCGGTCGGCTCGGTTAAAGTCCGGACTTGCGGCCGCCTCTGGCGGGCGATAATGCCAGGGAACCGCAGCGGTCGAATCATCGAAGTCGAGTCTAGCCCATGCCGGCGCAAACCGCCAGTTCATCGCCCGACCTTTTAGCGTCGCCGGGGCGCCCCGGACAAGCAGCTTTTCTGCCCTGCGCGACAGCTTTGCCGGGACCTTGCCGGCCCGTCCCTGCCGTCGCCGCCAAGGACCGATGACCGGGCCATGACAACATTGGGAAATCCCGCGCAACTATCTGACGAGACGGCCGACAGCGAGCCGCGCGTCGGCGTCATGTTGCCGCTGCCGATCGGCGGTGCGCCGGGCGGCGTCTATGATTACCGCCGGCCGGCCGGCCTCGATCTACAGCCGGGCGATTTCGTCGAAGTACCGCTCGGCCGCCGTTCGCTGGTCGGCGTCGTCTGGCATGAAGGCGAGGGCGATGTCGCGCCTCAACGTCTGAAGGACGTGATCGCCCGCCTCGATCTGCCGCCTTTGCCGGCGGTCTCGCGCCGGCTCATCGACTGGGTGGCGAATTACTGCATGGCGGCGCCAGGTGCCGTTCTGCGCATGGCGATGAGTGTGCCGGAGGCCTTCCTCCCGCCGCGCAGCTTGAAAGCTTGGCGGGTTGCGCCGGGACTCGATCCGGCCTTCATTGCCCCGACCGGCAGCGACAAGCGGAAGCTCAGTCCGCAACGCCAGCGCGTGCTGGAGGTGCTGGCGCATCAGCCACCACTACAATCTGTGGAGCTTGCACGCGAGGCCGGTGTCAGTCCCGGCGTTATCAAGCAGATGGGTGAGAGCGGTCTCATCGAAGCGGTCGACTTGCCGCAGCGTCCGTCCTTCGGCAAGCCCGATGCGGCACGTAACGGCCACGATCTCTCGCCGGAACAGCGGCGCATCGCCGACGATCTCTCCGCCGCCGTCGTGGCCGGTACTTATAGTGCAACCCTGCTCGACGGCGTGACCGGTTCCGGCAAGACCGAGGTCTATTTCGAAGCCATCGCTGCCTGCCTGCGCGAAGGGCGGCAGGCACTGGTGCTGTTGCCGGAAATCGCGCTGGGCGCGCAATGGCTGCGTCGCTTTGAAGCTCGCTTCGGTGCTCTGCCGGCGCAGTGGCATTCGGAGCTGACAGGTCTCGAACGTCGCCTTACCTGGCGCGCAGTGCTGCAGGGCGAGGCTTCTGTCGTCGTCGGTGCGCGCTCGGCGCTGTTCCTGCCTTATCGCGATCTCGGCCTCATCATCGTCGATGAGGAGCATGAATCCGCCTTCAAGCAGGAAGACGGTGTCGTCTATCAGGCGCGCGACATGGCGGTGGTGCGCGCCCATCTCGGTGGCATCCCCATCGTGCTGGCATCTGCCACGCCCTCGCTGGAAACCCTCACCAATGTCGAGAGCGGCAAATATACGGCCATGCATCTGCCGGATCGCCATGGCGGCGCGCAATTGCCTGCCATGCATCTCGTCGATCTCCGCCGCGACAAGCCGGCGCGCAATTCCTGGATCTCGCCGACCTTGCTCGAAGCGCTCACGCGCGCGCTTGATCAAGGCGAACAGGCCTTGCTGTTCCTTAATCGCCGCGGCTATGCGCCGCTGACCTTGTGCCGCAAATGCGGCCACCGGCTGCAATGCCCGAACTGCACCGCCTGGCTGGTTGAGCATCGCTTCCATCAGCGCCTGCAATGCCATCATTGCGGTTTCTCGGTGCCGGTGCCGAAGACCTGTCCGCAATGCCAGTCGGACGAAGGCTTCGCCGCCTGTGGTCCGGGGGTCGAGCGCCTGGCGGAAGAGGCGGCCGAGCGGTTTCCGGATGCCCGGCGCCTGATCCTCACCAGCGATACGGTGACCGGTCCCAGCAAGGCGGCGGAACTGGTGCGCCAGATCCAAGAGCGGGAAATCGATCTCATCATCGGCACCCAGATCATCGCCAAGGGCCATCACTTCCCCGACCTCACCTTGGTCGGTGTGGTCGATGCCGATCTCGGCCTCAATGGCGGCGATCTGCGCGCCTCGGAACGTACCTTCCAATTGCTGCATCAGGTGGCAGGCCGCGCCGGGCGCGGCAGCAAACCCGGTCAGGTCTATCTGCAGACCTACGATCCCGACCGGCCGGTGATGCAAGCTTTGGCCCATGGCGATCGGGCCGGCTTCCTGGCAGCGGAAGCAGAGGAACGCGAGATCGCCGGCATGCCGCCTTTCGGCCGCCTGGCCGCCGTCATCGTCGCCGGCAGCAAGGAAGCGGAGGTCGACGATCTCGCCCGCGAACTCGCCCGCGCCATGCCGCATCAGGAGGGGGTGACGATCCTCGGGCCGGCGCCGGCGCCGCTCGCCATCCTGCGCGGCCGCCATCGCCGCCGCTTCCTGGTCAAATGCCGCCGTGATATTGCCCCGCAGGCGGTGCTGCGCCGTTGGCTGCAGGGACGGGGGCGCAAAGGCGATCCCGCCATCCATGTCGATATCGATCCTTATAGTTTCTTGTAAAGACGGCCGTGCGGCGCGATCCTGCCCGGCGATTGAACCGCATTGAGAGCGACATGCCAATGAAGCCGATCGATGTCTCCGTCATCATTGCCGCCTATCAGGCAACGGATTTCATCGCCACGGCGGTGCAATCGGCGCTGGCCCAGCAAGGCGGATCGCTGGAGGTCATTGTCGCGCCGGATGACAGCAATGACTATCGCTTCCTGCGCGACCTCGATTCGCGTGTTGTCGTGCTGGAGCCGATAGAGGCTGATCGAAAGCCGAGCGGCCCCGCCGCCACGCGCAACCGCGCGCTGGAGAAAGCGCGGGGTGCCTTCATTGCGCTGCTCGATGCCGACGATTACTGGTCACCGAATTATCTGCAGCTGCTCTTGCCCTTGGCCGCGGCGCATGGGGTGGCCTATGGCCGCACCGCGATCGCCGATTGGAACGGTATCGAGCGTCGGCCGATTCCCCGCCGGCCTGCTGGCGAGCGCATCGGCTATGCGCATTTCGCCGATGCTTTCGGATCGCTGCATGGCGTGGTGCGGCGCGATCCGCGCCGCCGCTGGCAGGATATCCTCGCCGAGGACGTGCTCTTCGATGTCGAGAGCCTGGCGCTCGCCGGTGGCATGGCGCCTTACGCGGCCGATGCCGCCTATTGGCTGCGCATCCGGCCACAATCCGCCTCGCATAGCGACGACTTCATCAGCGGCATCGATGCCGGCTATAGCGCCATCATTGCCCGTATCGCCGCCGGCGAGACGCTGATCCCGGCCGCGGAACGCGACGCTGCCATCGCCGTCTTCCGTGCCTGGCAGGCGATGAATCTGCGCTTCTCGAAAGATCATGCCGCCGATCCGTCACTGGAGTTCCACGCTTACATCGCGGGGCTCTGATCGCACACTCCTGACATGCCTTGTCAGCAGACTTGATCGCCCCGTCGTGACGTCCCGTGACCAATTCGCCATGCTCCAGGCGTCAGATATCGGATGCCAGGGGGAGGCCACATCATGATCACGCTCTATGCCGGACCGCTCAGCCTGTTCTCGCGCAAGATCAGCATTGCGCTGGGTGAGAAGGGGCTGGGTTTCACCGAGGAGCTGGTGCCCTTCACCCAGGAGCGCGGCTATCAGCCGACACATCCGGCGGTGCTGGCGAACAGCCCGAAAAGACAGGTGCCGGTCCTCATCGATGACGATCTCATCCTCTTCGATTCGACCGTCATCCTCGAATATCTCGAGGAAGCCTATCCGGCGGTGCCGCTCTATCCGCAAGGAGCGAAGGCCCGGGCACGCTGCCGGCTGCTGGAACTGGCCGCCGACGAAATCCTCTTCGCCCCGGTGCGGGATCTCCTCTATCGCACCGAGCCGCCGCATGCCGACCCGGCCATCCAGGCGCGGCGGGAGGAGGTCGCCCTCCAGTCCGAGGACCGCATCCGCCAGCAATTCGGCGCGCTCGAGCCGCGGCTGGGCGACCAGGCCTTCTTCTGCGGTGAGTTGAGTGCCGCCGATATCGGTCTCTTCATGACCATATTCTGGGTCCAGCGCCTCGCCGGCCCCGGTCTTGAAGACTTTCCCCTGCTCCTGGCCTGGTATAAGCGCCTGCTGGCCAGGCCGGCTTTCGCCCGGGCCGCGGCCCAGATCGCCGCTGCCGACCGCGAACTCTCGCCGGCCCTGCAGCGGCATAGCTGATCCCCCGTTCCCGCTTGGTTAGCGGAACGTTACCTGGGCGGGAGCTGACTCCCCGAGATCCACCCTGGGACGGCTCGTCGCAGCTGCGGCAAAAGGCCTCGGCGGACTCGGGAAAATTCCTCGATTACGGTTATATTTCAAACTGTTACTTTGGCTGATGCGGTGTTGTTGCAGACCCCGGCAGGTTGTGTTACACACCGCTCGCCTTGCGCGCCCGACAGGTGATCGCGCTGGGCTTGCCTGAGCAACGTCTGAGGGGGCGTTGTCGGGGGAATAAGTGAACGATTTCAGATCGTTACGCTAAGACCACAACCAGGGAACGGGGGCATCATTGGCAGCCCAGACATCTGAGCAAGGCGGGCTGGCGACGCGTTACGCCGCGGCGCTGTTCGAATTGGCCGAGAGCCGCAACCAATTGGACGCGGTAGCGGCCGATCTTGGCTCGCTGGCGAAGATGATCGCCGAGAGCAGCGATCTCAAGCGCCTGATCAATAGTCCGGTGCTGAGCCGCACCGAACAGGGCAAGGCGATGGCCGCCGTGATCAAGGCCGCCGGTTTCGGCGACCTCACCCAGAAATTCGTCGGGCTCATCGCCCAGAACCGCCGTCTCTTCGCCATCCCGGCGATGATCAAGGCCTATCGCAAGATGCTGGCCGACAAGCGCGGCGAGCTGACTGCCGAAGTGACCGCCGCCCGCGCGCTGACGCCGGCGCAGCAGGCTGCCGTCAGCGACGCCATCAAGCGCGTCGTCGGTGGCGGTACAGTCACGGTCGACGTCAAGGTTGATCCTTCTTTGCTCGGCGGCCTGATCGTTCGAGTCGGCAGCCGCATGATTGACAATTCGCTGAAAACCAAGCTGCAGAAGCTGCAGCTCTCCATGAAAGGGGTTGGATAATGGAAATCCGCGCCGCCGAAATCTCCGCCATTCTGAAGCAGCAGATCGAGAATTTCGGCAATGAAGCCGACGTTACCGAGGTCGGCCAGGTGCTGTCGGTTGGCGACGGCGTTGCCCGCGTCCATGGTCTGGACAATGTCCAGGCCGGTGAAATGGTCGAATTCCCCGGTGGCATCCGTGGTATGGCGCTGAACCTCGAGACCGACAATGTCGGTATCGTGATTTTCGGCGACGACCGCGCCATCAAGGAAGGCGACACCGTCAAGCGTACCGGCACCATCGTCGACGTTCCGGTTGGCCGTGGCCTGCTCGGCCGCGTGGTTGACGGTCTCGGCAATCCGATCGACGGCAAGGGCCCGCTGGTCAATGTCGAGCGCAAGCGCGTCGAAGTGAAGGCCCCTGGTATCATCCCGCGTAAGTCGGTGCATGAGCCGATGCAGACCGGCCTCAAGGCCATCGACAGCCTGGTGCCGATCGGACGCGGCCAGCGCGAGCTGATCATCGGCGATCGCCAGACCGGCAAGACCGCCGTCGCCCTCGACACCATCCT
>Ga0310811_10011297_pt1 | contig 11572 bp, 11 predicted proteins | sample YCmetagenome_FD_207642 | JGI IMG/M metagenome (GOLD analysis project Ga0310811, IMG submission 207642) | Soil microbial communities from experimental microcosm in Duke University, North Carolina, United States - YC | ecosystem: Engineered > Artificial ecosystem > Soil microcosm > Unclassified ... | reverse complement strand
GCGAAGTGCCGGTCGGCGCAGTCGTGGTCAAGGACGGCGAGGTGGTTGCCACCGGATTCAATCAGCCGATCGGCACGCACGATCCCACTGCACATGCAGAAATCATGGCGCTGCGTGCCGCTGCCACCATTCTTGGCAATTACAGGTTGCCGGGCTGCGAATTGTTCGTCACATTGGAGCCTTGCGCGATGTGCTCGGGCGCGATGATGCATGCGCGGCTGGCGCGTGTCGTGTACGGGGCGACCGATCCCAAGACCGGCGCCTGCGGTTCCATCGTCAATCTGTTCGAACAAGAAAAGCTGAACCACCATACGGAACTTGTCGGCGGCGTGCTGGCCGAAGAATGTGGCGCGTTGCTGCGCGAATTCTTTGCTGAACGGCGCCGCCAGGCGCAATCCGACCGCCTGGCAGGTTAATGCCGATGACCGTCTGGCATCAGGCCATGCCGAACGATATGATTCGCAATGTGCGCAATTTCTATTTCTCTTTCGTTCGCGAAGTTCGCTGAAGGTCTGTCTTGCCCAGCATTCAAGTCAACGACATCACCATCGAATACGATACGCAGGGCGATCCGCAAGGTGAGCCGGTCCTGCTGATCATGGGCCTCGGCATGCAGCTGGTGTCCTGGCCGGAATCCTTTTGCGAAGGGCTGGTGAGACAGGGGTTTTACCTGATCCGCTTCGACAATCGCGACAGCGGCCTGTCCACCAAGCTCACGCATCTCGGCAAACCGAATACCACGCTCGCGGTACTGAAGCTGATGTTTCGCATGCGGCTGAAGGCCGGCTATACGCTGGACGACATGGCCACCGATGCGGTCGGGCTGCTGGATGCATTGCACATACGCAGGGCGCATGTGGTTGGCGTGTCGATGGGTGGCATGATCGCGCAAATTGTCGCGGGCAGACATCCGGAGCGTGTGCTCAGTCTGACATCGATCATGTCGACCAGCGGTCGTCGCGGCCTGCCCGGACCGACGCGCGAAGCGCGCAAGGTTTTGTTCACCAAGCCGCCGAGCGCCGACCGCATCGATGATGTCGTCGATCATTTTGTGGATGCACTGCGCGTAATCGGCAGCCGCGCCTACTTTGCGCCGGATGTGCTGCATCAACGCATACGCAGTAGTGTGGAGCGCAGCCTCGATCCAATCGGAACGACGCGGCAATTGCTGGCGATCGGCGCATCTGCGGATCGCGTGGAACTGCTGAAGCAGATGCGCGTGCCGACGCTCGTCATCCACGGCAAGGAAGATCCGCTGGTGCCGATCGAATGCGGCCGCGACACTGCGCGTCTGGTGCCTGGTGCAGTGATGAAGGAAATCGACGGCATGGGCCATGATTTGCCTGATGCGCTCAATCCGCTGATTACCAATCTGATCGGCGAGCATTGCCGTGCGGCGAGCGACATACGGCACGCAGAAAAAGAACAGCCATGACAAATGCAGAATTGAATGCGGATATCCGCACGGTGATCGCCCGCAATGGCAAGACACCGGTGGTCGCCATCATCGCGCCCAGCGGCTATGCCTTGAACGACGAAGCGGCTCAGCACGGCATCGTGAATCTGTGCGAGCAAGGCTGCCATGTACGGAATTATTACGAGAGCGATCGCAAGTTCCAGCGCTTTGCCGCAACCGACGAAGCCCGGCTTGCGCAAATTCACGCCGTGGCGCGCGATCCGGAAGTCGATATCGTGCTCGCCTTGCGCGGCGGTTACGGCTTGACACGGCTGCTGCCGCAAATCGACTTCCCCATGCTGGCTGCAAGCGGCAAGCTCTTCGTCGGCCACAGCGATTTCACTGCGCTGCAGATGGGCTTGCTGGCACATGGCGCAAGCAGTTTCGCGGGACCGATGCTGTGCGACGATTTTCTGCGCGAAGAATTGAGTGCGTTCACGCTGCAGGACTTCTGGCAATGCGTGTTGCAGGACGAGCATGTCGTGCATGCCGATACCGATGACAATCCGGTGATCGACGTCGAAGGGATGCTGTGGGGCGGTAATCTCGCCATGCTGACGCATCTGGTCGGCTCTTCCTATTTGCCGGCAGTGGAGGGCGGTATCCTGTTTGTCGAAGACGTCAACGAACATCCCTACCGCGTGGAGCGCATGCTGTTGCAACTGGCACATGCCGGCATTCTCGGGCGGCAGAAGGCCTTGCTGCTCGGCGACTTTTCCGCCTACAAGCTGAGCGATTACGACAATGGCTACGACTATGCGCAGATGGTGGCCTGGCTGCGCGCCCATCTGCCGATTCCCGTTCTGACCGGTCTGCCTTTCGGCCACGGCCGCGACAAGGTCACGCTCGTAAACGGTGCTCGGGCGCAATTGCATTCCCGACAAAACAGCTTCGAACTCGTCATGTGCGGTTATCCGGGCTTGTCTCGACGCGGTTGATCTCAGCCGCGCTCGATCTGTGGGGCGGCCGGATGGTAAAATGCACGGCTTGTCTACACCCTCCCGCAAAGGTTTTCTCCCGTGCTGTCCACCGCCAATATCACAATGCAGTTCGGCCCCAAGCCGTTGTTCGAAAACATTTCCGTCAAGTTCGGCGAAGGCAATCGCTACGGCCTGATCGGTGCCAATGGCTGCGGCAAGTCGACCTTCATGAAAATCCTCGGTGGCGATCTGGAACCGAGCGCCGGCACTGTGATGCTCGATTCGAACGAGCGTCTCGGTAAATTGCGCCAGGACCAGTTTGCGTTCGAGGAAATGCGCGTGCTGGACGTCGTGATGATGGGCCACACTGAAATGTGGGCAGCGATGTCCGAGCGCGACGCCATCTACGCGAACCCGGAAGCGACCGACGAGGACTACATGAAAGCCGCCGATCTTGAGGCGAAGTTTGCCGAATACGACGGCTACACCGCCGAGGCGCGCGCAGGCGAACTGCTGCTGGGCGTGGGCGTGCCGCTGGAACAGCACCAGGGACCAATGAGCGCGGTGGCGCCCGGCTGGAAGTTGCGCGTGCTGCTGGCGCAGGCACTGTTTTCCAATCCGGACATCCTGCTGCTCGACGAGCCGACCAACAACCTGGATATCAATACGATCCGCTGGCTGGAAGAAGTGCTCAACCAGCGCAACTCCACGATGATCATCATCTCGCACGATCGTCACTTCCTGAACCAGGTGTGCACGCACATGGCGGATATGGATTACGGCACTTTGAAAGTCTATCCGGGCAACTACGACGATTACATGCTCGCTTCCTCGCAAGCGCGCGCGCAGCAACTGGCAAACAATGCCAAAGCCAAGGAAAAAGTCGCCGAGCTGCAGGATTTCGTACGCCGCTTCTCGGCCAACAAGTCGAAGGCCCGTCAGGCCACCTCGCGCGCCAAGCAAATCGACAAGATCAAGGTCGAAGACATCAAACCATCGAGCCGCGCTAATCCCTTCGTACGTTTCGAGGGAGAGAAGAAGCTGCACCGCCAGGCGGTCGAGGTTCAGGGTTTGTCAAAGAAATACGATCGTCAGCTTTTCAATAATTTCAGCATCCTGGTCGAGGCCGGTGAACGTATCGCGATCATCGGTGCGAATGGCGCGGGTAAGACCACGCTGCTGCGTTGCATCGGCGGCGCCGATATCACCGGCCTCGCAGCCGATCACGGCAGTGTGAAGTGGGCAGAGAACGCCAACGTCGGCTACATGCCGCAGGATCCGACCGAGGAATTCGCCAGCGACAAGAATCTCACCGACTGGATGGGTCAGTGGACCAAGGAAGGCGACGATGATCAGGCAGTGCGTTCCATTCTCGGCCGTCTGCTGTTCGGCGGCGACGATGTGAAGAAGTCAGTCAAGGTGCTATCAGGCGGCGAGAAAGGCCGCATGATGTACGGCAAGCTGATGCTGGGTCGTCACAACGTGTTGCTGCTCGATGAGCCGACCAACCACATGGATATGGAATCCATCGAATCGCTGAATATTGCGCTGGAAAAATATGCCGGCACGCTGATCTTCGTGTCGCACGACCGGGAGTTCGTCTCGTCGCTGGCAACGCGCGTACTCGAAGTGAAGGATGGCGAGATCATTGACTTCCAGGGCAGCTACGAGGATTACCTGGCGAGCCAGGGCATTCAGTAAGCAGAATTGCCTAGGTACGATCGGCTATGCCGGTCGCGTTTTTTATTTTGCCAATACAAATTTTCCGGCGGCTGTGCCCCCGAGCCTTGTGCGGCGGCGGGCTGCCGTCATATTCGAATCGGACTACAATTCCCGTACTCGCGCGGCGTCGCTGCGCAGGCGAGGGCCACCGAAGGGACAGACTGATCAGCCATGCACACCCAGCCAATCAAAACCGTTGAATTCGAACGCCCGATGATGGAAAGCGGCAGCAGCTGCGTCGCTCATGCTTGGGCGCGTACGCCGGCCACTCCCTCACCGGAAGAGCGCGCTGCGCTGAAAGCGCGCATCAAGCAGCTGTTGAAGGAAAAGGAAGCAGTGCTGGTGTCGCATTACTATGTCGACGCCGATCTGCAGGACCTCGCCGAAGAAACTGGCGGTTGCGTTTCTGATTCACTGGAAATGGCGCGCTTCGGCCGTGATCATCCGGCCAAGACGCTGATCGTTGCCGGCGTGAAGTTCATGGGCGAGACGGCGAAAATCCTGAGTCCCGAAAAAACCATCTTGATGCCGGATCTTGATGCGACGTGCTCGCTGGATCTCGGTTGCCCGGCAGACGAATTTGCCGCTTTCTGCGATGCCCATCCGGACCGCGTGGTCGTGGTCTATGCGAATACCAGCGCGGCAGTGAAGGCGCGCGCCGACTGGATGGTGACCTCGTCCATCGGACTGAAGATCGTCGAACATCTACACGCACAGGGCAAGAAGATATTGTGGGCGCCGGACAAGCACCTCGGCAGCTACATCCAGAAACAGACGGGCGCCGACATGCTGTTGTGGCAGGGTTCCTGCCTGGTGCATGACGAATTCAAGGCAATCGAACTCGAGCTGCTGAAGAAGGAACATCCGAACGCGAAGGTACTGGTACATCCCGAGTCACCGGCAGCGGTGGTCGCGCAGGCCGATGCGGTCGGTTCGACTTCGCAACTGATTCATGCTGCGCAAACCCTGGATGCGCAGGAATTCATTGTGGCGACCGACAACGGCATCCTGCACAAGATGCGCGCTGCCGCACCGGGAAAAATCTTTATCGATGCACCGACCGCCGGCAACAGCGCCACCTGCAAGAGTTGCGCGCACTGCCCGTGGATGGCAATGAACGGTTTGCAGAATCTGCTCGAGGTGCTGGAAACCGGCCGCAACGAAATCCGCGTGGATCCAGAGATTGGGCGCAAGGCGCAGGTATGCATTGATCGCATGCTGGATTTCGCCGCCGCACAGAAGGCGAATGTACGTCCGTCGAGCGATCTGGCGAAGGAACAGAAACTGTTCTCTGGCATTGGCCCGGCATGAGCACGCTGAAGAATCCATTTGCTCCCTTCGACGCAGCATTGAAAGCGGCGTTCGAAGCGAACATCCGTGCTGCGCTGGAAGAGGATGTCGGCAGCGGCGACGTCACCGGCAAGCTGGTACCGGAGAACGAAAGCGTCAAGGCGCACGTTATCGTGCGCGAATCCGCCGTGCTGTGCGGCGCACCGTGGTTCGAGGGCGTGATGAAGCAGCTCGACCCGCGCATCTGCATCGTATGGTGTTATGCCGAGGGCGATCGGATGCAGGCCGACAGCGAAGTGTGCGCGATTGAAGCACCGGCGCGCGCCTTGCTGACCGCCGAACGTGCGGCGCTCAATTTCCTGCAATTGCTGTCCGGCGTGGCAACGGCCACACGTGAGTATGCCGATCTTGTGGCAGGGACCCGGGCACGCGTACTCGATACACGGAAGACCCTGCCGGGCCTGCGTCTCGCACAGAAATACGCGGTACGCGTCGGCGGTGGCGATAACCAGCGTCTCGCCTTGTACGACGGCATCCTGATCAAGGAAAACCATATTGCGGCAGCCGGCGGCGTAACGGCAGCGATGCAGGCAGCACTTGCGCTGAATGCCGGTGTTTCGATTCAGATCGAAGTCGAAACGCTGGCGGAACTGGAAGAGGCGCTTGCCGCCGGTGCGGCCTCGGTCCTGCTCGACAATTTTTCGCTCGACATGATGCGCGAAGCGGTGGAATTGACGCAGGGGCGCGCGGTGCTGGAAGCATCAGGTGGTGTCAATCGCGAATCGGTGCGCGCCATTGCGGAAACCGGTGTAGACCGTATTTCGATCGGCAGCCTCACCAAAGATGTACGTGCAACGGATTATTCCTTGCGCATCGTCTGACTTGTTTTCCATCGAAACAAAAAGCCGCATCGTGATGCGGCTTTTTGTTTGCCTTGTCAGAACGGCCGGTGCGGCGACAGCACGCTCGGCAAAGCCTTCGGCAGCGTCTCCGGATAATCACGGCTGAAGTGCAGGCCGCGGCTTTCGCGGCGCGACAGCGCGCTCTGCACGATCAGCGACGCAACTTCGACCAGATTACGCAGCTCCAGCAGATCTGGCGTGATACGGAAATTTGCGTAGTACTCATCGATCTCTTCTTTCAGCAGGCGGATGCGATGTTGTGCACGTTCCAGCCGTTTGGTCGTGCGCACGATGCCGACGTAGTTCCACATGAAGCGGCGCAACTCTTCCCAGTTGTTGGCGATGATGACTTCCTCGTCCGCATCCGTGACGCGGCTTTCATCCCATGCCGGGAGCGTGACAGCTTTCTGTTTCGGCTGCTGTTCGATGTATTGCGCAGTGGCTCGACCCAGGACCAGACATTCCAGCAGCGAATTGCTGGCGAGACGATTGGCGCCATGCAAGCCGGTACAGGTCGCTTCGCCGACCGCGTACAGGCCGGGCAGGTCGGTACGGCCGCACAGGTCGGTGATGATGCCGCCGCAGGTATAGTGCGCCGCCGGCACCACCGGGATTGGTTCCTTGGTGATATCGATGCCGAACTGCAGGCAGCGCTCCATGATGGTCGGAAAGTGTTCGCTGATGAAATCAGCAGGCTTGTGGCTGATGTCCAGGTGCATGTAATCCAGGCCGCGCTTCTTCATCTCGGCGTCGATTGCGCGGGCCACGATGTCGCGCGGTGCGAGCTCGGCGCGCTCGTCGTAACCTGGCATGAAACGCTTGCCCGCATCGCGGCCGGCGGTTGGCGGCAGCTTCAATTCGCCGCCTTCGCCGCGCACTGCTTCGCTGATCAGGAACGATTTCGCATAGGGGTGATACAAGCAGGTAGGGTGGAACTGAATGAATTCCATGTTGGCGATGCGGCATCCGGCGCGCCAGGCCATTGCGATGCCGTCACCGGTGGCAGTGTCGGGGTTCGTCGTATACAGATAGACCTTGCCTGCGCCACCTGTGGCCAGGATGGTATGTTCCGCGGCGATCGTCAGCACCTTGCCGGTTTTGACGTCCTGCACGTACAGGCCCAGGCAGCGCGGGCCGCGCTTCTTGCGTTCCAGACTTTCAGATGTGATCACGTCGATCGCATAGTGATGCTCCATCAGCGTGATGTTCGGATGCTTGCGCACCTTTTCTTCCAGCGTCACTTGCACCGCGTGGCCGGTTGCATCTGCGGCATGAATAATGCGGCGCTGACTATGACCGCCTTCGCGCGTGAGGTGAAAACCCAGTTCGGCATCGGCGTCCGGCGTGAACGGCACACCCTGCTTGATCAGCCATTCCACCGCTTCGCGTCCGTGCTCGATGATGAAACGCGTTGCCGGCTCATCGCACAGGCCGCCGCCTGCGACCAGTGTGTCGGCGACGTGTTCGTCGATGCTGTCGTTCGAATCCAGCACTGCGGCAATGCCGCCTTGTGCCCAGTTGCTGGCGCCGTCGAGCAGAGACCGTTTGGAAATTACTGCTACCTTGTGGGTTTCAGCCAGATGGAGAGCAACCGTCAGGCCGGCAAGGCCGCTGCCGATGATGGCGACGTCAAATTTCATAGGGGATGGTGACAAAGTAGTTGGGACAAAGCGCGGCAGGGATCGCAAGAAGCGAGCCGCAACCGGCTGCGGAATGCACGCTGGTGTTGCCAGCTGCATATGTTATCGCATCTTGTCATGCGCCATCGCGCGCGGTGTATGTGGAAAATGGGCCGGACATCGGCATCGGTTGCATCAACTTTGGTCGGACGTGGTCTAAAGGGTATGTGACTGTTATTTTTTATTTGTATGACTCTGTTCGTCATTCCGATCGGTGAACGGCTCTAATAATAGACAGCGGGGTTGCCTGCTGCTTGCGCATTCAGGTGCTCACGAAGAATATTTGGCGACGGACTCGTCTTAAGAAGAATTTAATTAAGATTGCTTAAGAATCGGATGGAGGAATTTTTTGATTTGCTGCGGCGAATTTCTGTCATCGTTTTAGAAGAGAAAACGTTGTATTGATATGAGCAATGGAAATAACAGTTAGCGAAGCTGTAAATATCTTTGCGCGGGATCCAATAAATGTCCGTATAATTCGCCGGTTCATGAGTCACCCCATACAGGGAATACTTTCAGTCCAATGAAATCGCGTTTTTTTGCCAACCTTTGCCTGACGCTGCTGCTGCTGTTTGCGCAGCACGTGGCGTTGGCCGACGCGTATGCCCGGCATGCGCGTCACGCGGTTTCGGACCAGACCACAACCCAATCGGTATTGGAAGAGGGTAGTTCATCTTCCGACAACAACGATACCGGTAACCACTTCTCTCTGGATGATCTGGACAGCGGTCTGATTTCGACCTTTGTCCTTCCCACATTCGCCAATACTGCGCCATTCCAGGCGCATTCCCCATTCAGTGATTTTTTCACTGTTTTCCTGCAGTTCTACTCCACCCGCGCTCCCCCAGCCGCGTAAACGGCATTCGGTGTAACAACGACGCACTTGAGGGTGCGTATCAGCCGCGCAGGCCAAAGTCATCATAAAAAAAGCACAGCACGGTGCGTGTCGCCGTGAGATGGCCTTGACCGCGTCAGACTGGTCATGTTGCTCGCCAATGCCACCCCTTCAATTCAAACGAAGCAAAAACCGGTATGTCTCCTCATCCCGTCTCCGCTTCAAATATTTTGACTTCTTGAGAGGTAGTAAAACATGAGCACTATTCAAGTGAGCGATGCGCCGACCACCGGTGTGAAGAGCCGATGGGCGCAACTCGTCATAGGCATCTTGTGTATGGGTCTGGTGGCCAACCTGCAATACGGCTGGACGCTGTTCGTGGGCCCGATCAACGATGCGCACCACTGGGGCAAGGCAGCCATTCAGGTTGCATTCTCCATCTTCGTTGTGACCGAAACCTGGCTGGTGCCGATCGAAGGCTATCTGGTCGATAAATTCGGTCCTCGTCCCGTTGTTGCGTTCGGCGCAATCTGCGCTGCAGTCGGCTGGATTCTGAACAGCCAGGCTGATACGCTGACCATGCTGTATGTCGCTGCTGTCATCTCCGGCGTCGGCGCTGGTTGCGTGTACGGCACTTGCGTTGGTAACGCGCTGAAATGGTTCCCGGACAAGCGTGGTCTGGCAGCTGGCCTGACCGCTGCTGGCTTCGGCGCCGGTGCTGCAATCACCGTGATTCCGATCGCGAACATGATCAAGAGCTCCGGTTATCAGCATACTTTCCTGACCTTCGGTATCGTTCAAGGCATTGGCATCTTCATTCTGGCGATGCTGCTCGTTCGTCCGATCGTTCCGAAAGGTCTGAAAGTCGGTGCACGCGTCACTGCTACGAAGATCGACTACAGCGGCAAACAGATGCTGAAAACGCCGGTGTTCTGGGTTCTGTACGTGCTGTTCGTGCTGGTCGCTTCCGGCGGCCTGATGGCAACCGCGCAAATCGGCCCGATCGCACAAGAATTCGGCCTGGCTTCCTTGCCTGTTACTGTGTTCGGCGCAACCTTGCCACTGCTGACGATGACGCTGTCGATCGACAACCTGGCCAACGGTTTCACCCGTCCGCTGTGTGGTTTCGTCTCGGACAAGATCGGTCGTGAAAACACGATGATGATCGTCTTCATCGGTGAAGGCCTTGCTTTGCTCGGTCTGATGAAGTTCGGCCATGACCCTGTCGCGTTCATGGTGTTCGCTGCGTTGACCTTCCTGTGCTGGGGCGAGATCTTCTCGATCTTCCCCGCAGTTTGTGCTGACACGTTCGGCAGCAAATTCGCAGCAGGCAATGCAGGTACGCTGTACACCGCAAAGGGCACGGCTTCGCTGTTGGTTCCGCTGGCTTCCGTGCTGGCAAAGAACGGCGGCTGGAGCACGGTCTTCGTGGTGGCTTGCGTCATGACCGTTTCGGCTGGTCTGGCAGCGAAATTCATCCTGTCGCCAATGCGCAAGCGCATGCTGGCTGAAGGCAATGCGAAAGCCGCTGCGATGGAAGCCGCTGGCCAGCGCGTCGCTGCGTAAGACAGCCATTGTCTGAGCGCCTTCTTGGGGGAGGGCGCTCGAATTGAAGGTGGACTTACTGTAGTAGGCAGTCTTTTTTGACAGGGAGTGTTCTTGAGGCTGGATGCGAAAGCATCCAGCCTTTCTTTTTTGTCCGATGCTGTGTTGTTAGTTGCCAAAGAAGCCAAACTTTCCGTCGCGATCAAAGCGCAGGTCCATCCCGTTTTCCGTTCGCTGTACTATGCCGGCACGGTCGAAGTGGATGTGCATCATTGAATTCCACACGCCCTGTTCCTTGTAGGGATAAGTCCAGACCTCGAGCTGCTGGCGCGGCAAATAACTGGTTTCGGAGGGGTGGCCGACGGTCCGTAATACATCGGTTTTGGTCGATACGCCGGGCTTGATGGTCGCAAACTTTTCGCTTGTCAGTACCTGCTGATAGGAAACAAGCCGGCCATTTTCATCGATGCGGGCCATGTAGGTCGCTTGGCCCCAGGGGTTGCGGTTGTATTCAAGTAAATGGTCCTTGCCGTCCGGAATGCTGGCAGTCGGACGGCCGAGCTTGGCCAGCACCTCCGCTTCCGGTTCACCGACCGTGAGTTGTGGCGGGGCCAGCGCAGCGCAGCCCGCCAGGGCAAGTGCGGCGACGATCGCAGCGGTTTTGTCGGCGTATTTCATGTTCCTCTCCAAATATCGTCCCAAGTATTTGAATCGTCGAATGAATTCCGTTATACTTCGCCATCCGGCCGTTCCGGCCGGTTTGTTTTTGTTGTTCACGATGTGCGGGGTGGAGACTCTGTGCATCGCATGTGAAAGGTAATCACCATGTCTCTCGAAAAATCAAGCAAGGCCGCTATCGTTGCGGAGAACGCACGTAGCCAGAATGATACCGGTTCGCCGGAAGTGCAAGTCGCGCTGCTGACCGCACGTATCAATGATCTGAACAATCACTTCAAAGCACACTCGAAGGATCACCATTCCCGTCGTGGTTTGATCATGATGGTTAACCGTCGTAAAAGTCTGTTGGCTTACCTGAAGTCCAAGGATGCGACGCGTTATCGTGACCTGATTGTGAAGCTCGGTCTGCGCAAGTAATCTCTTGCGGTTCCTCCGGCTCTCGCGAAAAATGCCTGCGTCAGTTTGCTGATGCGGGCATTTTGTCTTTTGGCGGTTTGTTTGTTGCAGTAGTGAAGTAGTACGCAAGTACGCATTGAACGACGCAC
>Ga0310811_10011296_pt1 | contig 11573 bp, 19 predicted proteins | sample YCmetagenome_FD_207642 | JGI IMG/M metagenome (GOLD analysis project Ga0310811, IMG submission 207642) | Soil microbial communities from experimental microcosm in Duke University, North Carolina, United States - YC | ecosystem: Engineered > Artificial ecosystem > Soil microcosm > Unclassified ... | reverse complement strand
ATCAGAGAGCTCAGGTTTGATATGGGAGATGCGCTTCTCAGCTTCATAAGTGTTATGGCGGTAAACCTTCATAAACTCTTTCTTTGAAAGTTGAAGCGCATCATAGACATTGGCAATCTCTTCTTCGTTCATGCGATTGATGATCACATAAATAGTGATACGACTGACGTATCCAGTCTCTTCAACGTCACTGGCCATGATGTTGCGGAGCCTTTGGAAGACTGCATTGCGTTTCGGATCACTTTCAACCTTCCTGGCATTCTCAAACTGAAAAATGAGACGCTTGATTTCGGCATCGAAGTGATCGAGGAGTTGCTGATGCATGTTGTGAACACCATTCCATTGGATATCCATGAAAAGACTGATCACTGTATTGGGCGATCCTTCTCCACAAAAGTGGTTGTCACCGAATATGCAACAAACCATGCAGATTGCTCTTTTGTTATAATAGACAAACTGATCTTCGAGCACATACGTGTGACAAGCATCACATCGATATCGTTCTCTGTCAGACAATGATGCTTTTGGAATAAAACATTCTCCACAAACAGAACCACCACCAAAGAACGGATGATAGATCTGATAAGCATTGTTCTTATCAAGTTGCTTTCCACACGTTACCGATCGACAAATGTCAACCTTGCCATCGCCATACACTGCCATCTTTAAATTTATTGATTTGAATAACAACTTTTTAAAATTTCTTTTACCAAAACGAAAAAGAATTTTTCATTCTTCGCCGTCAAAAACGTCAATCACTGTTTTGACGATCTTGATCATGGAATCGATGCGTTCCACACGTCTTTCAGCTTGAATGCTGTTCCTGTGATAGATCTTCAAAAAATCTTCATCATTGAGATCAAGCGCATCAAAAACGTTGTTGATTTCATCATCATGCATACGATTGATTGGAACACACATTTTAAGATAACTTTGATCTTCTTCCTTTTCTTTTCTCGTGATAAAGTTCAATCTCTTAAAGATGGCATTGCGCTTCGGATCGATTTCAATCCTTGTGAGATTTGCAAAGTTCTTGATCATGATATCAACAGCGCGATCAAAGGCCTTGATTTTGTCAATGTGGACATATCCTGATCTCCAATACGAGTAAGAATTCAACCTGTGATCATTGAACAGGTTGATCATTTTGTTTGGCACGTTCTCTTCAGGAAAATATTGATCGTGAAAAAAACAACATGTCATGCAGACAATGTGCTTTTGGAGATGAGCGAGTTGTTGATTGAGCGTATGGGTATAACATACCGTGCAACTCCAACGCTCTCTCATCTCATCTGTCATCTCTTTTTCAAAACACGCATTGCATATCGATCCACCTCCTGATCGAGGATGGATGATTCGATAACCATCGTCATCTGCCAACGCCTTACCACATTCAACCATGAGGCATTTCACGCTATCACTATCCGCTGCCATTTCTCCTTCTGTTCAGATCTTAATTTTAATAAAATAAGGAAATGAGATTTTTATTTGCAAAATGAAAGAAAAAGATCACAAATTGATCAGGCGGAGAAGAAAGTCCTTGCCGCTCTCCGGTCCAGTGGTGGAGAGCTTGGCGAGCTGCTCAGGAGTGAGAGAGTTGACGATGGTAATGAGATCTGATTCTTTCTTAATGGAATTGCGTTGCGCTATGAAATAGTTGAGCACATGGACCTTGACAGGATCTTCGGCGATAGTGGCGTAACCATCTGGATGTTCGATGCAGTGGATCATGAGCTTCTCGATGACACCGACAACATATGTGCCAATATCGTCAAGAGAATACTTCATTTTCGACTGCGTCATGAACATGCTCAATGTTCGATCCAAAGCATGATTGGATTCGCTGGCACGTTTGAGACACTTGATGCAAACGGAACGATCATTGATGGTGATGACATCCGATCCACAAATGATCCAAAATCCGCAAGATTGGCATCGCTTGGCATGAGAGTGCTTTGATTGAAGACAATCGGTGCAGATGTGCAAGACATCTTCTTGACCATAGCGGACAAAGACAAGAGGATTGTTTTGGTCAGGAGCACTGCACTCGATGACATCATCGCACTTGAACTTATTGAAATCGCATTCGTTGGCACAGGTAATAGCAGACATTTTGAGAGATTTTTAAGAAGAGTTGTTCTTTACTTTTTAATGATTTTTAAGGCTTTTAAAAAAATAAAAAAAATGAGAAAAAATTAATCATCGGGACCAAATTGGTGATAATAGATCCGCTTGGCATCGTCATTCAAGATAATGACTTGACCGCCGCTGAAACACGTGCGCTTGAGTTTTTGTGTGAAATAGAAAATTTCATCGGATGAGAGTTCACCACCAAAGAGTTCAGTAAATGTGATATATCTACCTTCTCCTGGTCTCAATGCATCCATTAGCTTTTGAAGCTTATTGACAGCTTGCTTGAATTTGACCTTGTTTTTCTCGATGAAGGCGTCACATTCAGCATCTGCTTCTACATTTTTCGCCACGATGATGTACCTTTCAATAAAGGCCTTCTTTTGTACACGGATCTTCTCTTCCCACAGGTTTTCTGCCTCACGTTCGTAATCGCGTCTGCTTGCCATGATTTTGATTTTATTGCAAATAAAAGCGTCGACTATTTTTTCAATGGCGGTCCGACGAGATAAAAACCAGGCTCGCGGTTGCCAGAAATATCGATGAGGATGACATTCGGATGATGTCGATAGTACTCGTAGGTCATATCATTGACAATGACAAACACATTTTCGCCTTTTGGAACGACATTGAAATCAGGTAAATGTGGCCAGAATTGAAACGTCACTTGTTGGACAAAGATCGATCCAGGCTCTCCTGTCACTGGCTTGTAGCCATGAACAGGAATTGGTTTTGGATAATCAGGATCATGTTCGAAGAGATTGATTAAAAGGCTTCCATCACTGCAACAGATTGGCGAAACCAATCCATGACGAATTGCGATGAAATAGAAACCTTTCGGAAACACGTCGATTTTTGTCAATTGAACTTCTTCTGAGGCCATGTTTTTTAAGTTTTAATAAAATAAAAGTTGTTGAATCATGAAACTTTTCCTAGGCGTGTCCAATATTCGACAGAACACGATGCGTTACAGAAAAATCCACTTTCTGGATGAATTATTCGTTGACACCACAAACATAGGCCAGATGGTTTGAAAAACTTTGCGATGTTGGCGTGTCTTTTCGTTTCTATGTAGTTTGCGATAAATTCCGCTTTCTGCTCAGCATACTTTTTATCATATGCTTGAATGGCCTCACTCAGTTCAGATATCGAATACGGTGTGGCAGTCATGATTTATTTTTAATGATTTTAAACAAATTGTTTAATATAAGGGATCGCGTTCTGAATTGTATGCTTCAGAACATCTGCGATCACAGAAAAGGGCGTTTGGATCAGAGATGGAATTGTCGCACTGGAAACACCTCTTGCAAGGTTTGAATACTCGCGAACGTGTTTGCTCTTTCCTCTTGCAAAACTCATCGATGTATTCCGCGATTTGACTGGCGTAATCTCTGTGGTACGCCTGAAGAGCCTCGCTCAGATCGGCGATCCGATGTTCTCGTGTAGAAGACATTCTGATCGACTTTTATTAAAACAAAAGCACCTGTTTATTTCTTTTTCAGAGTAACTTTTTTTCTTCTTCCTCGGTCATGTATTCGGGTCTGGAGGCAGAAAATGGTTTTCCTGTGTTGTAGTTTTCATCAACACGACCGTCACGAAAAGGCTGATCATCCTGGTCGCTGAATCGTTTTTCTTTATACCAGATGTAGATATCGGGACTATATCGTCCGAGAAAGAAAAGAGATGTAAAAAGGATAACTTCTCGTCGTGTTTCTTGATTGAAATTGTTCCACCACATTGTTTTTATTTTTAATGTTTCTGAAAGACAATTGAAATTAAATGCATGTGTAATGGAGAGTAAAATGCATCTTATTGTCTTTGATATTACCAATATCAACGTCGACATCAATGATGCGTTCATCGATTATATCGAGATATGTTATCACCGCATGCTCAAACTCATCCAATCGTTTTGTGATTTCTTCTTGTGAAGCTTGAACAGGTATTTCTACACCAAGATGATATGTTTGTCGATCCACAATAAGAGGTGGCATAGGAATTTTCATTGCATTAAAGCGGAGACGAATCATCAAAGCAATCGCATCTTGATTATTATGAGCCATGATTTCAAACAAAGAGAGGATTTTATTTTTAATGTTTTTGAAAGACGATTGAAATTAAATGCATGTGTATTGAAGACTGAACCACTGCCAACCATCACCATTACCTGCTATCAATACTTCGACTTTGATAATGGAAGCATTGATGTCATTGACATGCTTCATCACATGATCTTCAAAACGATCTAAACGATGTCCTATCTCATTTTGTTCACAATGGATCGGTATCTTGACTGACATGAGATAGAGATACTGATCTACATTTGGAGCAGGCAACGGCACGACCTTGGCATTGAACCGGTGGTGGATCTCTGCGCGAATGTTTTGAATATTGATCTCGGCCATGGAGAATATAACAATCGATTTTTATTTTAATAATCATTAAAAACATCTCAAAAAATGGCATCATTGTCTACCATGGAATGTCTTCCTGGTGAACCGCTGCCAAAGCTTCGCGTCGTTTTATCTTCTCTTCGGAGAGAGATCATTCACAGCATCCTCGTTGAACAACATCTAACACTTGAAGATGCTATTTTGCAGCTATGCTCAGCAGTTAAACTGCATGTTCCAAAGATGCGTCTCGTTCATGTGCCAACACAAGAGGTTGTTGTTCCAGTCGGTCCTCTTAAAATCTACAAAGGAAAAAAGTTCCAGATGGATTTGGGTCTAATGCTCTTTTTTATTGACGTCAATTTTGATGATTAGGTCTCAAACAAATGTGATCCTCGGAACGATTTTTTAACGAAATAAAAGCCTGGCTGACGAACTTTTTCATCGAGAAACAGAATGATGAGGTTTGGAAGATGTTTGTACCGAGGCAACATGGATTCATCAATGATGTAAGAAACACTCTTCCGATTACCATCACGATCTCTTAAGGCAAAGTAACTCAAAGCATCGACCGTTGGCGGTCGCATCATGTGGCAGAATATTGCATCTTCATGTGCGTAATATTCTGGTGAAATCTCTTTTTGTTCCATGACACCATCAGGATTGAGTGCCCAAACCTCAACGAGAATGGTTTCATCGAGATCAAGCTGAAGTTTGATGTTTCCTCCGCCATAAGGCAAGCAATTGAAGTAAACCTTAGGTGCAAAGTATCTCTCGATACGTTCGAATGTGTATTTTTGAGCGGCCATGTTTCTTTAATTTCAATGATTTTAAAGCGTTATTCAGAAAAAGAATTTTTGTTACGGCCAATTTCAGACAAATTCTGCAGAAAAACAGCACCAAAGAACGGATTGAAATCGTTCAGATCTTCGAGCTGTTTCTTGGAGAGCGATGCCACAAACTGCTCCACATCCACAAACGTCAACTGGTGCAATGCATTGAAGATCATCGATGTCTTTGGATGTTTTTGTGCAGATTCGATCGTCATCCTGTTGGCGGATTCGAAATTGCGACGGAGCTCTCTGATGTAGACACGGAGATGACCAGGCATGTCTTTGGAAAAACATTTGTTGAGACTGAGATCCATGATCGTCTCCGGAGTGCATCCATCGATGCTGTTGTGACAAATGAAACAAACCTCAAGTGTATTGAGATCTGACAACATTGTCTCGCGCACATCAGCAAAATCATCTTCTTCAGCGTATTCTTGGATGCAAAGAAGACAAATCGGATAACCTTCGTCATCAATAAACAATTCTCGATCGACAATAGCATCGCAGATGTAACAATTGGTACGCGATCCGACAGTTGTTTTTTCAATACATCGACGACAAGATCGGATTCGATGCAAGCCGTTAAGAGTCGGAACTAATAAAGCCACTACGTCAGCAGAAACGTGTTTTTTTTCAGGTGTTTCGCATTCAAAGTGCTTGCAGGTTGCCAAATCTTCAGATGATGCCATTCGTTGTTTTAATGTTTAATAAAATAAAAGACGTTTTCATGAGCGATTATCTGACCAGGCACACATAAAATCCTCCGGTGTGGTCACTCTCGGCGAGATGATGGCCTGGATCTGCTCATAATTCAGCCTAGAAACGAAGCGAAACTTGTCAAAGATACTTTCAAAGTGGATGAACTTGCTGGTGACGGCCAATGCACGCGCGCGATCGCCTTTCTCAAACATCCGCTTGTATGAATAGTAGAGATCGATCTGCTCAACAAAGGTGTTCCACATATCGAGTTTCTCCAGAGACAGGTTTGATGCCTTGCCGGATACCACGGTATTCAATATCCATGCCATATTGTCGATCTTCAATTGATCCAAATGATTCATTTCGATGATGATGTTCGAGACACACTTTTGACAATATTCATTTCCATTGGATGTCTTGACTCCCAAACCTTTTTCGACAAATGGCGTCTGACAATGGTCACAATTCAAGCCGATCACTTTGTTGGCGAAATAGCAATGAGAACAGACGTGATGTGTTCCGTCATGAAAGATCATCAAGGTCATGTTTGATTCATCGCACAAACCATTGCACGATCCGAAATAGCATTCTCGCATTGGTGTGACAGACATTTTATTAAAATAAAAAACGCTTTCAAAAGATGTATTTCATCGAAAGAATGTTCCTGCATAGGCGTGCATGAAAGCATCATGATTGTGGATTTCTTGTGAAGAGAGACAATGGATCTGCTTGGCGCTTAACGCAAGGATGAATTTATATTCATCGATGATGTTTTCAAACTTGAGAAAACGATCGATGAGGTCAATCAAATGTGACAGACCTTCTCTTACAATCCTATGTTTGGTAAGATAATACGTGCCCATGGTTTGGAAAAGGCGATCCATCAATCGACGATCACCAGCGAGTGCCATGTCAGGCTGATCGCCCGTCAAATAGTCTTTCCTTAGAGCGTCAGTGAGAAAACGCCATCCAACATGATCATACTTGTATATGTCATCGATAGCGATTTGTGTACATACAAAACAAAAAAGGTATTGAATGCGATCATTGATCCAAATGTTTTGTTTGATGAATACACAACCACAACCAAAACATTTCGGCTTTCCTTCACTGACCTTTTCGAGACATTCCGCACAGGCGCGTGCATATCCATGTGAAAAACAAAATTTTTCCATTTCGTCCATTGGTTTGACATGCGATACGTTGAAATAACAACACACTTTTTGCACTTTGTCGGCAGCCATGATGCTTATTTTTATTACTTTTTGTCCTGTCGTTTGCTACTTTTTTCTTTCTTTTTCTTTTTCTTCTCCTTTCGGTCGCGTTTTTTGGAGCTGCCCATCGTGATCGGTCCGTCACACACGATAGTAGATCCTCTGAGCACATTGCTGGACGATCCACTAACATTACCGATCCGGATCGATCCAACACGACCACCGAACACGTTACCGCTCACGATGTTCCTTGTGCCACTGGATGATGATGTGTTACCGATGACAATATGGCCAACCGGTCCTTCGAAGACGCAATCTTCGATGATGTTGACACCATCTCCAGCAGCTGACGGTTCTGTATTGATCATGGTGATCTCGTCAACTGGCGCGTGGAAGGTGCAGTCTTCGATGACGTTGACACCTCCTTCTTGTCCTCCAACTTCCAACTCACCGACGTGGTCTTCGATGACAACCGATTCGATGTTTTCTCCATCCACAGTATCTCCGATGATAATGCTAGACACCTTGCCACCAAACACCACGTTGCTGATGCGATTGGCTGACATTTTTATTTTTAATGATGTGAAGATCAGAAGGATTTACTTCTTTCTCTTTCTTTATATCGAGACTGGACGAGGTCAAAGAACAGCGGATTGGCGACGATGTTGCCGGTAATCAGCGTGTTGATCTCGTGATCATTGAGATTGCACACAAACATCAGCTTTCGGTAGCGGCTATGGAACTTGAAATGCGTGGTTGTCATGCGGTAAGCTTTCTTGAGGTTTGCTTCTCTGCGGATGCGGATCTGCATCTTGATGTACGTGTGCATCTTGTTGATAAAATCGAGTTTGATGAAGCGCTGCCTTGGTGTCGGATTGTACTCGAAGAATGCTTGTTTGGTTTCTTCTTTTGGCACAAGAAGAGGCACGTCGTCGAACGCGAGATGGACACACGTCTTGCAGATGACCATGATCAACGTGATGTGACCTACTTCTGATGGCTGGATGGACTCTTGACAGCTCGGACACCAGAAGATGGCATCGTGATCACCGATAGCGTGACTGGAACAGCTCAACGGACAGTGAGAACTCATGATTTTGATTTTTAGTTAATTTAAAAAACCTTGCTCTATTATTTATTACAGAAAAAAGCGGCGAAAAAAATCGAGGAATTAAATTTAATTTGGACAGTTTACGAGGAACGTGCACATGGTGACCAGACCTTCTCTTGATGCAGTTGATGACAAGGTGTCATGTTCATTTCAGATACAAAAAAACAGATGCAGTTTACGAGGAACGAGCACATGGTGACCAGATCTTCTCTTGATGCAGTTCACGACACACTGCATGTGTTTACAGATTTCCAGACAGGTCGAAGACGAGGCCGCCCATGTAAAAAAGTGTGAGAAAGAAAAAATAAAAAATACAGTTTACGACAAATAAACATAGAAGGAAGATAAATAAGAAAGACAGTTTACGAGAGATGTACATGTAAACCATCAGGTCATATACGAATTTACGAGAGGTAAGGACACATGGTGACCATATTTTCAAGTGATACAAAATTTTTGAAAAAGGTAAAAAATTAGTTTTAAAAAATTAACAGAAAAAGAAAAAAATATATATATTATTAATATAGGGGGAGATATATATATATATATATTTATATATATTATATATATACTATATATAACCTAACCTAACTGTACACGGTCGCGTAGCGTGCATCACAGATAGGTCTGGTCACCATTCCTCCTACCTTCTCGCTACGCTTTGTATCCTAATCGCATTCGCGAGACGTCTCCTCGTGTTTTTTAATCTACTATCTGAAAAGTCGGCTCCGAATTCACGAGGCCTCATCATATTTTAAATCTACTCTCTGGAAAATTGGACTGCAGTTTACGACGGACTGCATCGTGATTGTATAAAGCTTTATTGAAAAACACGACAGATGCCCGCGCATTGCAATGCAAATTTTTGTCAGTGGGGATCTGTTGGCAAGAGGTATCGCATCAGCGGCAAGACGAAAGCGGCGAGAAAGAGGTCGAAGACGATAGCATTAGCGAAGGCGATCAGGCAAGGACGAGCGGCTTATGCGAATGGCTACCGTGAACGATCGCATACTCAATAAATGCGCTGTGACACCGTGATGCCGCCTTCGGAGGACAATGAGAAAGAGAGGTTGACGGAAGAGTCGAGCGAGACGGTGAGTGCGGACGAGAGGTAAGGCGCGATGGAGACGGTGAGACAAAGACCAGGAAAACCGACGGAGAGCGGCAAGGCGACGTCGAGACAGAGCCAGCGGTAGGAGAAGATGGAGACATAGACGGTGTGTTTTTCTCGGTCGGATGAGATAGGAATGGACGTGTAGAAGCAGATCGATGGAGAAAAAAATAGTTTTGAAGTGATGGAGAAGCGGACCATGGATGTTAATAAAAATAAGAGATGGCTGCCGAGCAGAAGAAGAGAGGCTTGGTGGCGTTTGATATTGAGAGGACCGGCAACCGTGTAAACAGAGACATTATTGTGGCCGTTGGTGTTGCGAGTGCTGCTGAAGATGCGACGACGGATGCCGAGATCAAAGTGGAGCAGTTTTTTGTGACGTTTCATGGAGGAGGAGGAGAAAAACTAACTGCGACGCATGAGTTCGGATCTGATGGTATTTTGAGAGAAATACAACCGTCCAAAGAAAAATCGCTCGGTCTCGATCACGACATCATCATGAAGAATGGCGACAGTATGTCAGAGGATGACTTGTTGGCGTATTTCAGGAAGATCTGGTCCACATTTGGATACGAGCAGCGCTGTTTTAATGAGTTCTGGTCAAAGAACGTCCGTGTGCTGTGCAAACTCCAGGTGGAGAGCGCGAATATGGATCGCGTTGGTGGCATGAAAGAGATGGCGAATCGGCTTGACACGATATTGTTGGAATCTCAAGGCAAGTACTCATCTTACCAGAACGTGTCCGACACCATTGGATTCGATCTCCGCCACTTGAACAACCTCTTGCAGGCACACGGATTCGCTCCAATGGAAACCAAACGTGACGGCACCGGGTACATTGGTGGCATCGAATGTGATTCCTACGCCAAAGGTGCGCTCGGATTGCCGCTCGACACCGAATGGAAGGATGAAATCGCTGCTTATGACGAGAAGATGGCGTCGTTGCTGCCCGAGTTAACATGTGTCCATGATCACATGCCTGGTAACGATGCCAAGAGCCATCTCGTCAAGGTGCTCCGAGCGAATCATTACCTGAAGCTTCAGCAGCAAGCAAAGGCAGAACGTGAGGAGTCACCTAAACGTGCTCGCGCCGATTGATGAAAAAACAATAAACAGATTTACACTTTTGTCCAAAAAACTATAACAATTAAATGAGTGACGCTGAGAATACTAAGCGGAAGATCCGCATGAAACTGAAGCTGAAAGAGCGCAACAAAAAGTCAGCACCCAAGAAAAAAGTCAAGATCTCCAAATCCAAGCAAAGAGAGTACGCCAGGAACGCCAGGAAGAGAACATTTGCCAAAGCCTATTACGAGAGCTTCTACAAGAAAAAGTAACACCATGAGCGGTGCTGAACATGAAGATCCTCGAGATGCCGCCGCCAACCAAAAGAGGAAGATGCGGATGAAGCTCAAGCTCAAAGAAAGGCGCAAGAAAAACACGCCAAAGAAGACAAAGGTCAACAAACGCGCTCTCAAAAAGGCCGCTCGCGAAAACTTTTATGGCAAGAAGTAACGTGTCTCTTTTTTTATTATTTTTAAAATACAGTTTATCAACCAATCATCTTATAGTACTGACACCATGAGCACCGAGAAGAAAGAGAGAAAGGTGACAGGCGGCATCAAGATCATCACCGGCCCGATGTTTTCGGGAAAGTCCAGCATGATGATGCGTCTTGTCATTAGGTTTGAGTATCAAGGTGTCAAAACATTGGTGCTGAAGCCAAAGATCGACAAGCGTTATTCTAGCACTCATGTGGTATCGCATCAAGACTTGCGTGGAAATGTCAACAAGATCGAAGCGGTCGAGGTGACCAAGTTGTCTGAAGCAGAGGAGATTGAAGGATTCGAAGACGTTGATGTGATCGGTATCGATGAAGCAGGCTTCTTTGACGAGGATATCATCCATTTTTGCAACAAGTGGCATCGAGAAGGCCGGTATCTCATCATCACTGGTCTCAATGGATCGTACATGCGCACGCATTTTGGTTACTTCCATCTCTTGTTGCCGATGTGCACGGACATTGTCATGCTCAAGGCCGTGTGCAATAGATGTAAAGAAGATGCACATTACACACATCGCATC
>Ga0310811_10011295_pt1 | contig 11575 bp, 6 predicted proteins | sample YCmetagenome_FD_207642 | JGI IMG/M metagenome (GOLD analysis project Ga0310811, IMG submission 207642) | Soil microbial communities from experimental microcosm in Duke University, North Carolina, United States - YC | ecosystem: Engineered > Artificial ecosystem > Soil microcosm > Unclassified ... | reverse complement strand
GCGTTTCTGAACCCGCTCCGTCGTGATTGGAGTGGTTGACATGTTTGATAAATATTTCCGTAAAGAGCTGGACTGGGCCGGCAAGACCCTGATTCTCGAGACCGGCAAGGTCGCGCGCCAGGCGGATGGCGCCGTCGTTGCCTCCTATGGCGACACCGTGGTGCTGGCCACCGTGGTCGGCGCCAAGTCGCCCAAGCCCGGCATCGATTTCTTCCCGCTGACCGTGAACTACCAGGAGAAGTTCTTCGCCGCCGGCCGCATTCCGGGCGGGTTCTTCAAGCGCGAAGGCCGCCCGACCGAGAAGGAGACATTGGTCTCCCGCCTGATCGACCGGCCGATCCGCCCGCTCTTTCCGCACGGGTTCAAGAACGAGGTGCAGGTCATCGTCACGGTGCTGAGCCATGATCTGGAGAACGACCCGGACGTGCTGTCCATGGTCGCCGCCTCCGCCGCGCTCACCATTTCCGGCATTCCCTTCTTCGGCCCGGTCGGCGCCGCCCGCGTGGGCTATATCGACGGCGCCTATGTGCTGAACCCCACCACGTCCGAGCGTGAATCGAGCAAGCTCGACCTCATGCTCGCCGGCACCAGCGAAGGCGTGCTGATGGTGGAATCGGAAGCCTCCGAGCTTTCCGAGGAAATCATGCTCGGCGCCGTCACCTTCGGCCACGCGGCGTTCCAGCCGGTGATCCAGGCGATCATCGAACTCGCCGAACACACCGCGAAGGACCCTTGGGCGCTGCCGGAAATCTCCGAGGAGACCAAGACTCTCACCGCCCGCGTCGACGCGCTGGCCCGCACCGATCTGCGCGCCGCCTATACCGAGACCGTGAAGCAGGTTCGCCAGGAGAAGATCGGCGCAGCCAAGAAAGCCGCCGCCGCCAAGCTGACCGAGGAAGGCCTGGACGCCGACGCGGCCAAGGGCCTGTTCAAGGAGCTGGAAGCCGACATCGTCCGCAACAACATCCTGGACACCGGCTTGCGCATCGATGGCCGCGACACCAAGACCGTGCGCCCGATCCTGGCCGAAGTCGGCGTGCTGCCGCGCACCCATGGTTCGGCTTTGTTCACCCGCGGTGAAACCCAGGCGCTGGTCGTCGCCACGCTCGGCACCGCGCAGGACGAGCAGGTGATCGATGCGATCGAGGGCGAGTTCAAGGAGCATTTCATGCTCCACTACAACTTCCCTCCGTACTCGGTGGGTGAGACCGGCCGCATGGGTTCGCCCGGCCGCCGCGAGATCGGCCACGGCAAGCTCGCCTGGCGCGCGCTGCACCCGCTGCTGCCGACCAAGGAAGCCTTCCCCTACACGCTGCGCGTTGTCTCCGAGATCACCGAATCCAACGGTTCCTCCTCGATGGCGACCGTGTGCGGCACCTCGCTGGCGCTGATGGATGCCGGTGTGCCGCTGGCGCGCCCGGTGGCGGGCATCGCCATGGGCCTGATCAAGGAAGATCGCGGCTTCGCCGTGCTCTCCGACATTCTCGGCGATGAAGACCATCTCGGCGACATGGATTTCAAGGTGGCCGGCACCGAGGCGGGCGTGACCTCCCTGCAGATGGACATCAAGATCACCTCCATCACCCCGGAGATCATGAAGATCGCCCTGGAGCAGGCCAAGCATGGCCGCCTGCACATCCTGGGTGAGATGGCCAAGGCGCTGACCTCCGGCCGCGAGGGCGTTTCCGCCAACGCGCCGAAGATCGTCACCATCCAGGTGCCCAAGGACAAGATCCGCGACGTGATCGGCACCGGCGGCAAGGTGATCCGTGAGATCGTCGAGCAGACCGGCGCCAAGATCGATATCGACGATAGCGGCGCGGTGAAGATCGCCGCTGCCGACGACGCCAAGATCCAGGCCGCGATCGACAAGATCAGAGGCATCGTCGCCGAGCCGGAAGTGGGCGTGATCTATAACGGCAAGGTCGTGAAGACCGCCGATTTCGGCGCCTTCGTGAACTTCCTCGGCGCCAAGGATGGCCTCGTGCACATCTCCGAACTGGCCCAGGGCCGCGTCGCCAAGACCACCGACGTGGTCAAACAGGGCGATTCGGTGAAGGTGAAGGTCATCGGCTTCGATGACCGCGGCAAGGTGAAACTGTCGATGCGCGTGGTCGACCAGGAGACCGGCGAAGACATCTCCGAGCAGGTCGGCGCCAAGGGCAAGAAGGACGCGGCGGAGTAAGGAAGAAAGTAAGCGCTACTTTTTGTGAACAAAAAGTAGCAAAAAAACTTTGTTAAATTGGGCCGTGCTGGTTTCACCCGCATGGCCCAATTTCATAGAAGTTTTTGGTGCCGCTTTTTTCAAAAAGCGGCCTCTTTCTTTTTAAGCGACATGCCGCAAAGGCTGCGCCTGTAGCGGCCGGCCGGCGACCTCTTCGATTGTGGCTCTGAATTTCGCCAGATAATCGCGCAGATCCAGCCTTTGCTCGGCATAGGCCCGCGCGCCGCGGCGCAGGCTGGCGCTCATTTTCTGATCTTCCAGCGTGTGCAGAATTTCTTCGGCCAGGGCGCAGGCATCCAGTGTCGGCACGACCCGGCTATTTTCCCCGTGTTGCAGAAACTCCCTGACGGTTTCGGTGTCGCCGCCGATCACCGCGCAGCCGCAGGCCAGCGCCTCGCGCAGCGACCAAGAGGCAACGAAGGGGTAGGAAAGATACACGTGCGCATCAGAACGCTGCAGCAAGGCCAGATGCTGCGCGTAGGGGATTTTGCCGAGAAAATGGACCCGTGCGAGGTCGAGCCGGTCGCCAAGTTCGCGCAGCATCGCGCTGCGCCAGGTGCCTCCAAGCGCCGGCGGCGCGCCATAGCTGACGCCGTCGCCGCCGACGATCGACACCATGACATCAGAGCGGCTGAGAAGGCGCGGCAGCGCGCGCATGAACATATGGAAACCGCGATAAGGCTCCAGATTGCGCGCCACATAGGTCACCAGTTTTTGCCCCGGCCGCACTGTCATGTTGCCGACGGTCAGGGGCTTGCGCCGCATCGCCGGATCGGGCCGGCATAAAGAGAGGTCCACCCCTTCCTCGATCACCCGGATCTGCCTCTGTGCCCAGCCGGGATAGGTGCTGTGTTGCCAGCGTGTCGGCGTCTGCCCGGCCTGGTCGAGCGCCAGCGCCAGCAGGTTGGTGGCGTTCTTGGACCGCACCGCGCCGAACTGTGCCGCCGGCATCGGAAATTCCGGATCGTAATTCACGTCCGTGCCCTGGATGCGGTAGAAAAATTCGAAATAGCCGAGCATCGGCACACCGGGAAACACGTCCGCGAGATTCAGCATCTCGCCCCAGCCATGGTGGCCGATCATGATATCCGGGCGGAATCCCAGCGCTTTGATTTTTTGCGCGCCCTCATAGGCGGCCTGGGCGCGACGCATCGCCATCTCGTAATCGCGCATGTCCGGATGCGTGGATTCCGGAACCGGCGGCCGCGCGTACGTCACCTTGCGCACCCCCGTTATCTGATTGGGGTTCGGTTCGCTCATGAAGACGATCTGATGTGTGCCTTCGCGCACCGCGTTGTCGGCCAGGAGGCTGCGGACGATGTGCAGATACTGGCCGGGAAAATTCTGGTGGACGAAGAGGAAATTCATTTCAGCGCTTGGTTTTGCCGCGCCTCGGCTTGCGCGTAAGCGTCACCTGAAAGGCCTCGAGCGGCGCCAGCGCGTCGTCTTCGCAAGTCTCGTCATTGCCCACCGGCCCGGCTGTACCGCCGCCTACGAAGCTGGCGCTGCAGTGCAATTCATATTGTTCGGCGGCCGCGCCGCTGAGCCGGACTTTGAGGCCCAGCAGCGGCAGGGCCATGCCGCGCGAACCGCAATATTCGCCGGCCTCCGCCCAAGGCGAAAACCAGCCGCGGCCCAGCAAAGCCTGATAGGAAAGATCCTTCGGGTCGATCCCTTCCGGGGCATTGAGCGCGAATCCCTCGATCCACAGATGGCTGCCGCGCTCGCCGAGCCACGCGCCGAACCCGGCGCCGACATCGCCGCGCGACTGGATATGCGCGAGGATGTCCGAACTCGCTGGCGGGTCCGAAACGCTGGGCCCGCCGGGCGGCATTTCCGCCGCGCCCAATAACTGCCGCACCTGCAATTTTGGTGCGCTTTCCGGCATGTTCGGCAATTGATAGATCGTCACCAGCACTTGCGCCGGGCCTTTGGGGACCCGCACCAAGGCGGCGTCACCATCGGCGTTCAACCAGCCATCGGGTCTGAAGCCGGTGATTTCGACATTCTGCGCGCCCGCAGGCGGGGGCGAGACGCGTATGCCCGGCATGCCATCCCGCCGGGCGTTCACGCCTTCATTTACAAAGCAGAACAAACCGCTCGGCAGCGACATCATATGGGCCGTCACCCGCAATTCCTGCACGGTCGCCGAGTCTGGGGGCTGGGGCGTGGGATCAACGTCAGTCTTCGGCAGCTTTTTGGCTTGCGACATGATGCTTCCCGAGCAGGGTTTTTTATTTGAACACACGTTTAGCTAGCATGTTTGAAACAAAATCAAAACGATATCGTTATTAATTTTGTAAAAAATTGAGGAGCAAGGAAGCGCTTCTTTTTGTGAACAAAAAGAAGCAAAAAAACTTTGATTTTATGCGGGCCATGGGCGTTGTCGTCGACACAGCCCATGACCCAGCATAACAAAAGTTTTTGCGGCGCTTTTTTCAAAAAGCGCCTGCTTTCTTCTCCATCGGTTGCCAGCGGCACAGCACGTCATTGATCCGGGCCGGCGGCAGGCCTAGCGGCAGGCACAGGCCGTGCCCGGTGGCGCGAATCCGCTCGGCCTGGGCGCCGAGGTCGAACACCACGGCGTGGAGTCCGGCGGCCCAGGCTTCGCTCAGCGCAAAGCACCAGGTTTCCGGCCAGATCGAGGGTAGGAAGGCGAGGTCCGGCCGGGTTTCGGCGAGCAGTGCGGCCGCTTCGCCTTCCCGGTAGGGGCCGGTGACGAACACGCCGGCGGCGAGCAACGCGGCATCATCGGCGCTGCAGCCGATGACGGTGAATTCCAGCCCCAGCCGTCGCGCCGCCGCGTCTTGCGCGCAGGCGCGCAGAACATGCAGGCCCTTTGCCGGGCCGATGCCGCCGATCACCGCAATCCGCCGGAAGCCGCGCGCCGGCGGGCGCGGCGCGGGAAGGCGGAGATCCTCCCAGGGGGTGACCTGCGGGCGCGCTCTGGGGAAATGCCGAACGATGCGCCGCGCCGCATCCGCCGACGGCGCGATGAGATCGGCTGCCGCCGCGAAGGCTTTTTCATGCCGCGCCCGGAGATCCGGGGCGGGCAAGGAAGTGACCAGCCCATCCGGGTCCGAAGCGCAGCAGGCGGCGCAGCCTGCATCGTCCGGTTCTCCGCAATAGCGAGGGTTATCGCCCGCTGTGGGCGCCAGCAGATTCACGCGCGGACAAAAGCTCGCATAATCGTGGATGATGATGGTCTGCTTCAGCCCGAGTGCGGCCGCCAGGTCGCGCACCGAGTCATCGTGCCCGAGCGTGTGGTGCAGCACGATTTTGGTCACGTGCAATCTCCGCAGCAGGCGCAGGAGGGCCGGCTTCTGCCGGGGGAGCGAAAATATCAGGTTCGTTTCGTCCTCGTCGGCGTCGCTGAGCATCGTCGGCCAGGGATAGGGCGTCCGGTCGGGGTGTTCGGGAAGCTGCGGGCGCAGCAGCAAGGGGCGATATCCGCGCGCGCGCCAGGTTTGTCGTTCCGCCGCTTCCTGCCGGGCCACCCCGCCGCCATGGTTGTGCGTGATCACTAGCACTGAGTCCCGTCCATTTTGCGTGGCAACGAGGCGTTGCGCGTCCAGCCGCGCGCGGGCCGGCCGCAAGGGGTCGGCTTCGATATGCGCCGTCACCAGCCGGCGGTAGCCGGGATAAAGCCGTTCCAGGAGGCGCAGATTGCGCCGCTGCAACCCGGCAGCCTCAGCGCCGAACGACACGCCGCCGATATGCGCGACATAGGCGCCGGTCGCCGCGCGGTGCGTGAACCCGGCCTGCCGGGCGCGCAGGCACCAATCGTTTTCCTCGCCATAGCCTTGCGTGAAAAGTTCGGCGCGGAACAGCCCGGCGGCCCGCAACGCATCATGGCGCAGATACAGGCAGAACCCGATTCCGGTGGGGATTTCCACGCTCCCCGCCTGGTTCGCCCGGCGCGCCAGGCGGTCGAGCCGGATCGTTTCGGCGAGATCGGGCGGCGGATGGCCGCCGCCGGGACGCGGATAGCTGAGGATGGCGGCCGCGTTGGAAAAAGGCGTGACGCTGCCGGTATCGGCCTGCGCATAAGCCACTCTTCGCAGGGCCGCGACCGCGCCGGGCGGGACCAGCGTGTCGCTGTTTAGGAGCAGAACGTCGCACTCGCCGGCGGCTTCGATGCCGGCATTCGCCGCGGCGGGAAAGCCGGCATTCACGTCATGCCGCAGCAAAACGATCCGCCGCGCTGTGGCGCGTTCGTCGAGCCATGCGGCCAGTGCCGGCTCGGGCGACGCGTCGTCCACCACGATAATCTTCGTCCGGCGCGAGACGGCGCCGAACAGCGCGTTCAGGCAGGCTTTGGTTGCCTGCAACCCGCGATAAACCGGCACCACCACGCAAAGCGGCCGCTTTGCCGGGATCGCGCCGGGCGGCGTGCCGCGCGTTTTGGCCGCGACCGGGGGAAGCAACAGAACCGCCGGATCGGCCGGGCTGCCGGAGAGCGGCGCGCCATCCGGGCCGGAGATGCGAAAAGGCGGTGCGAGCGCGCGCAACGAATCCCAGTCCAGCCGGAACCGGTAGCGCCGCAGAAACGGCGCCGTTGCGTCGGCTTGCAGTTTCGCGCCGAGCCGGATGGGCTGTTTTCGCCCGGTGGCGTCATGGAGGAACAAGGCCGGGCGCGCCAGCGCGGCGGGCCGCGCCGCCCAGCCGGCCAGCCCGGCCTTGGTCACCTCCACCACCCCTTCGACCCGATGCAGGATTTTGAGGTCTGGCGCGCCCAGCATAGTTCCGCCGCCACGGCGCAGCATCGCGCCGGCTTCGGTCATGCCCTGCCAGCCGCCATAACCGGCCTGCCGCGCGATCCGGTCGGCGAGTGCTGTGAAACCCGACGCCGGCGTGATGCAATGGCGCTCCAGCAGGGCGGAGAGGGCGACGGCTGCCCCGGAGTCATCGCCGTTGCGCTGCCGCGCCAGGGCCAGGCCGAGCCAGATCGCCGCCACATCATGGATCACGGCCAAGGCCGCCAGCGCTTCCTCCGCCTCGCGCGGCGCCGCTTCCAGACATTTGAGCGCCAGATCGAGCGCGATGCGCGGATCGTCCGGCGCCAGACGCGCCGCGCGCTTGAGCCAGCGTAGCCCGTCAGTGCCGCTGGCACGCGCCCAGGCGGCGACGGGGCCGCCGATGGCGTTCATGACGAAACAGAAAGCGGCCGCTTTTTGAAAAAAGCGGCGCAAAAACTTTTATTGACGCTGGGCCTGCGGCGGTGAAACCGGCACGGGCCCAAGTTTAAAAAAATTTTTTGCTTCTTTTTTTCAAAAAAGAAGCCCTTCCTTGCCTGCCCGGCCATGGTCTACGGGTCGGGGGTGGGTGCGGGTTGATCGAGCCGCGCCAGTTCGGCGGACACATCGACGCCGTTTTCCTGCGCGCGCATCAGCCAGACGCGGGCGGCGGCGTGGTCCGGCCTTGTGGCGATGCCGCGCACGAGAAATTTGCCGAGCATCAGCGCGGCCATGGGATGCCCGCGCGCCGCCGCGGCCTGGTACCAGAACAAGGCCACTTCCGGGTTGACCGGGATGTCATGGCCGCCGCCATGCAGCGCGCCGAGTGAGAACATCGCCCCGGCATGGCCGTTCTTGGCGGCGCGCGCGTAGAGAAGCCGGGCCGCCTCATGGTCCCGCGGTCCGCCGGTTCCGTGCAGATGCAGTTCCGCCAGCGCCACCAGCGCCGGGGCGAAATTGACGTCCGCCGCTTGGCTCAGCCAGGACCGCGCCGCCACCGGGTCCGGCGTCACGCCACGCCCTTCCGCCAGCATCATCCCGTACCAGTACCGGGCATTGACCACCGAGGCGGCGGCGCGGCGGAACCAGGCGGCGGCGCGGGCCTCGTCTTTCGGCAAGCCCACACCTTCGGCCAGGCAGACGGCGAAATTGAACGCGCCGATCATGTCGCCTTCTTCGGCGGCCCGCTCGAACCATTCATGCACCGGGATGGCGCCGGTGAGCTGCGCGCTGGTGCGGCCGCTCAACAGCACGGTGGCGAGATCGGCCTGAGCAATCGTATCCCCGGCCGCGGCGGCGCGCTCAAACCAGAGGGCGGCCTCGTCGGCATCGCGCCCCACGCCGGCGCCGGTCATGTACAGCACTCCCAAGGCACGGGCGGAATCGCGGTGCCCGGCCTCGGCCGCGCGGCGAAACCACAGCGCCGCCTCGGCGTAATTCGGTGGCAGGTCGCCGCCATGGGCATAAAGCTGGGCGATGCTCACCGCGGCTTCGGCGTCCCCGGCCAGGCCGGCGCGGCGCAGCCAGGATTCGCCCTGCACGCGGTTCGCCTTGAGCCCCAGCCCATGGAACAGCATGGTGCCGTATTTGGTTTGGGCGCTGACGATGCCGGCATGTGCCGCGAGCCCGTAATGGGTGGCGGCGAGCGTGGCATCGGCCGGTACGCCGATCGCCTTTTCGTAGATCAGCCCGAGATAATAATGCGCGGTGGGGAGTTTCTCGTCGGCCGCCCGGCGGATATGCGCGATGGCGGAGAAGGTATCGACATCGGTTTTCGCGCTATGGAGGAGAATCACGCCGAAGCCGAGATGCCCGCGCGCCGCGCCGGCGGCCGCCGCCTTGCCATACCAGAATCTCGCCCGGGCGGTGTCCCGCAGATCCTCCGGTCCGGCGGCGTAGATGAACCCGGCCATTACCTGCGCTTCGACATCGCCTTCCGCCGCCGCCAGCAGCGCCCATCGCAAGGCGGTGGCAAAATCGGGCGTACCGTGCTCCTGGCGGAACAAGGCCGCGTCGACGCCGCTTTCGCGATGTCCCGCCATGGCCAACCCCGCCAGGTAGCGGCGCGAATCATTGTCGCCTTTTTCCGCGGCGCGGCCGAACCAGCGCGCCGCCTCGGACGGGTTGCGCGGCACCGCTTCGCCGAGCAGGTAGCAACGGCCAAGTTCACGCTCCGCCACAGTCAGCCCGGACGCGGCGGCGACCGCGAAAAGCTTGACGGCGCGGAGCTTCAGGCCGGGCTCCTGCGCTGACTGGGCCTGCAAAGACTGGGCCTGCGCCGACTGGGCCTGCAAAGACTGGGCTTGCAAAGATTGGGCCCGGGCCAGCGCCGTGTCAGGCTTGCGCATGGCCAGTCGGTCGGCGAGCGTCAGCCTTGCTGTCGGCATCGCGAACCGCGCCGTGAGTCGTTCCCGGGACAGATCGTTCTAGCCGGGCTCATGCATGCTCCCCGAGACGACAGGCATGATGCGTTGCAGGAAATAGCTCAGCACCGTGCGGGTGCCGACTTTCACATCCGCCTCCAGCGGCATGCCGGGCACGAGACGGAAGCCTTGCGGTAAGTTATGCAATTGCACCCGGTCGAGCGAAATCCGCACCTTGTAGTACAAAGTCTGCGGCGCTCCCGGCAGCGGGGTGCCGGTGGCGAGCGGCGCCTGCGTGTCGAGCGGATTGAAACTTTCCGGGCTGATCGCTCGGACCGTCCCCTCGGCCGTGCCGTAGCGCAGGAACGGCAGGGTATTGAACTTGATCGTGACATGGTCGCCGACCCGCACGAAGCCGGAATCCCCGCCGCCGACATCGGCTTCCACATTCAGCCTGGCGTCTGTGGGCGTTAGCGTCATCAAGGTTGCCCCGGCCTGGAGCACCGAGCCGACCGAGATCGGCGCGATCGACTGCACGACGGCGTCTCGCGGCGCGGTAAGGTCGACCTCCCGCTCGTTCAGCCGCGCTTTGGTCAGAGCCTGCCGGGCCTGCGCCAGGCTGTTGATGGCCTGGACCAGTTGCTGTGAGATCTGCGCTTTCCATTGCGCGTCGAAACTGTCGCGCTGCGCCTGTTGCGAGGCCAACTCGCGCTCATTTGCCGCCGCCGACGACACGGCGCTGGCAAGCTCCGCCTGCATGTTTACGCGGTCGTCGGTGGCGGAGAGCGTGTCCAGTTTGCTGCCGACCTGCAAATTCTGCAGTTGCCGGCGCATTGTTTCGACGTTGCTGGCGATGCCCAGGCGCTGCTGGTAATAGGCGGCCTGGGCTTTGAACCCTTCGATATCGGTGCGCAGCTCGGCGATTTTCGCATCGAAACCCTGGATGGTGAAGTCGTACTGGCCGATCTGCTGGCGATAGGTTTGCAGTTGCAGCGCCGAGGCCGGGTTGGCGGGATCGGGGTCATACGCGGTGCCGTTTTCCTGTGCTTGCAATTGCGCCACCTGGGCGGCGTAGCTCTGCTCCTGGGCGGTGAGCGCCGTCAGGTCGGCGCGCGCGTAGGTCGGATCGAGCCGCGCCAGCTCCTGGCCTTTGCGCACCAGCTCGCCGGGCTGCACTTCGATGCTGCGCACGATGGATGTCACGTCGCCCGTGCTGAAGGCCTGCACGACCGTATCCGGCGCGGCGGCCACGAGATCGCCCGGGGCGCTGACCAGAATGTCGACGGGGATGAGGCCCGCCGCCGCGACAATGCTGACCACCAACGCGCTGATGAGCCAGTTGATGCCGCGCCCCATGGCCGGCATGGGCGTGGCGAGAACCGCCGCCGTTGGCGACTGGAATTCCAGCAGCGCCATCGGCGCGGTCTCCGGCGCCGGGTCACGCATTGGGCGTGAGGAGGGGTTTGTGGTCATGGGCGTTTCCCTGTGGATCGAGATGCCGGTTTTGCTGGAACCAGAGATGCCGGTAGATGGCGCAGCGCTCGACCAGCTCGCGATGCGGGCCGATATCCACGGTCCGGCCCTGGTCCAGCACCATGATCAGGTCGCAATCGATCAAGGAAGAGAGCCGGTGCGAGACGATCACCATGGTGCGCCCCTTGGCGATGCGCAGCAGGTTGGCGTTCACCAGGGCTTCGGATTCCGGATCGAGCGCGCTGGTGGCTTCGTCGAGGATTAGCACCCGCGGGTCGGCCACCAGCGCGCGGGCGATGGCAAGGCGCTGTTTCTGCCCGCCGGAAAGGTTGGGCGAGCCTTCCTGGATGAAGGTGTCATAGCCGTTGGGCAGCCGTTCGATGAATTCTTCGGCGCCGGCCAGCCGCGCCGCCTGCACGGCATCCTCGAAAGACAGGCCCGGCCGGCCGGCGAGGATATTGTCCCGCACAGAACCGCGGAACAGGAAATTATCCTGCAGCACCATGCCGAAATTCTTGCGCAGATGCCGCAAATTGATTTCGCGCAGATCGGTGTCGTCGATGCGGATGGCCCCCGCATAGTCGCGGTTGATCCCTTGCAACAGCCGAGTCACGGTGGATTTTCCCGAGCCTGACCGGCCCACCAGCCCCAGCATCGTGCCGGCGGGGATTTTGAAATTGATTTTCTCCAGGGCCGGTGTTTTGGCGCCTTCATAGCGGAAGGTGACGTCGGTGAATTCGATGCCGCCTTCGAAGCGCGGCCGCAGTCCCTGGGTCAAA
>Ga0310811_10011294_pt1 | contig 11576 bp, 11 predicted proteins | sample YCmetagenome_FD_207642 | JGI IMG/M metagenome (GOLD analysis project Ga0310811, IMG submission 207642) | Soil microbial communities from experimental microcosm in Duke University, North Carolina, United States - YC | ecosystem: Engineered > Artificial ecosystem > Soil microcosm > Unclassified ... | reverse complement strand
AGGGTCGCTTCGCCGATGCCGAGGCGAGCTATCGGCGCGCTCTCGCCGCCGATCCGTCGTACGCCATCGCGCAGAACAACCTCGGCGTATCGCTCTACCACTGCGGCGCGGTCGACGAGGCGCTCAGTGCCTTCAGAGCGGCGATCGACGTGCGCCCGCTGTTCGTCAAGGCGCGACTCAACCTCGCGCTCCTCCTCACGCGTCGGAAACGGTTGCCGTTGGCTCTCGAGGCATTTCGCCAGGTATTGACGGCGCAGCCGGAGCATCCGGTCGCGTGGAATGGAATCGGGCTGGTGCTCTCGGAATTGCGGAAGTTCACTGACGCGCGCAACGCGTTGGCTCGTGCGATCCAGGCGCGCCCTGATTTCGCCGAGGCGCACTACAACATGAGCTTCACGCTCTCGAACCTCGGCGACTTCGAGGGGGCGCTCCGCGAGACCAAGCGTGCGCTCGAGCTCGACCCGTACTACGTCGCGCAGAAGTTCGAGCTGGCGATGGACGTCGAGTACGAAGACCCGGACATCTCGATTCAGCCTGATCTCGGGGGCGAGCGTCCTGCCGATTCGGCGATCGTCGATTTCACGTTCGATCCGCGCACACTCGATTCGCTGTTCACGGGATTGACACCGGAACCCACGCCGGCGCAGGCCATCGCGGCGATTCGCAACACCGACTCGTCGCCCTTTGCCATGGCGACGGATTTTCTGTCGAAGGGATTGTACGACCGCGCGTCAGCCGAGATAAGCCGGGCGATGTCGCGCGGGAGCGCGCGCGCCGAGGGACTCGCGCTGATGGGCGACGTCTATTTGAAGCAGGGCTTGTACGGTGAAGCGCTCGATCGATACCGCGAGTCGCTTCACCTCGAGCCGTGTACTCGGCGCGCCACGATCGGCGAGGCGTGGTGCCTGGTTCGACTCGGGCGCGCAATGGAGGCACGTCCGATTGCCGAGCGCCTTCTCGCCGAAGATCGCGCCGACGTCGACGTCCTCATGCTCACCGCTACGGCGTGCGCCGAGGCGGGAGATCCCGCGGCGGCTCTCGGTGTGCTCGACACGGCGCGGCGCGTCGCACCGATGCGCGCCGACATTCAACAGAAGATGGGTGACATCGCGCGTTCGCTCGGCGATCGGGAGGGCGCGATATCGGCGTACCGTCACGCACTGGAGCTCGACCACGATTTCGCGATCGTGCGCTTTCAGCTTGCCCGCCTGCTTCAGAGCAAGGGGCAGCAGCGCGAGGCGGAGCAGGAGCTCGTTGCCGCGCTGGACGCCGTTCCAACCTATGCAGAAGCGGCGCTCGAGCTTGCGACGTTGCGTCGCCGACTTTCGCGCCCGTCGGAAGCGCTGACGTTGTTGATCGACCTGCTGCACCGCGACCCCTATCACTTCGACGCACTCATCGCCCTTGGCGAGACACTTCTCGCGCTCGGCCGCAAGCGCGACGCGGTGCATGCCTTCTCGCGCGTGCTGCGCTTCGACCCGTCACATGTGGGCGCCCTCTTCCACGAGGGAAGCATTCTGTTCGAACAGCGACGCTACCGCGACGCCATCGATCGCTGGGAGCGCGTGATCGATCTCGGGTCGAGCACGGAGTACGCGCGTCGGGCGCGTCGGGAGATTCGAACGGCGTCCGATCTTCTGCGGATCCTCGGGGCCACCCCGCGTCGCACCGTCGTTGCCGCGAGGAGGGCCTAGCGCATGGCAATCGAAGGCCCGCTTCGCGAGCTGGGGATTCACGACGTCTTTCAGCTGCTCGACCTGAGCCGGAAGACGGGAATTCTCCGCGTGTCGTCCGAGCTGCGCGAAGACGAAGGGCTCGTCGTGTTCGACGGTGGTCGTGTCGTTCAGGCGCTGATCCGAAGCAAGGCGATGTCGACGGAGTACGCGCTGCTCCAGGCAGGGCGCATCACCGAAACCGATCTCGACCGGGCACGGGCCCGTCGCACCGGCGCGCGGGCGGGCGCGCAGGTCATCGACCTACTCGTCGAGATCGGAGCGATCACGCAGAAGGAGCTCGAGCGGCAGCTCCGTCTGCACATCGAGAGCGTCGTCTTCGAGCTGATGTCGTGGAGCGAAGGCTTCTTCTCGTTCGAGGAGCGGGCCCGCGGCGACATGCCGAACGACTCGCGGATCACCGTCTCGACCGAATCGCTCCTCATGGAGGGGGCGCGTCGGATCGATGAGTGGTCGCGCATCGCCGATCTTGTTCCCAATCCGGGTGTCATTCCGGAGTTGGCGCCCGTCGGCGAACGCCACGACGACAACGGAAATGGCGGTGGTTCCATGCTGGACCTGCTTCCACACGAATGGCAGGTTCTGACGATGATCGACGGCGGCCGCGATCTTCGCGGAATCGCCGCGTCGCTGGCCCGCGATGAATTCGAGATCGCGAAGATTGCCTACGGCCTGGCGACGACCGGCATCATCTCGCTGCGCGCACCGAGCAGAACGACTCAGGAATTCGACGGGACCGGGATCGAGAGCCGTCTGGCCACGGCGCGTACATTGACCCGCGCCGGACGCCACGGCGACGCAGCGGACGAGCTGCGTCGCGCGATGCAGGAAGATCCCCTGACGCCGAGCATCCACCTCGACTTTGCGTTCGCGGCAGCGCGACTCGGCGACTACACCGCGGCGCGCGCGAGTTGGGCGCATTTCCTTCGCCTGGCGCCCGACGACCAGGCCGCTGCGCGCGCGCGCGATGCGATCGCCGCGCTCGACCAGTTTACGTGGCTTCTCGAGGAGGAGGCCAATGGCTGACGACATTCGCCGATGGAGCGATGAACTGGCCAGCGACCCGTCGAGTCTCGTGTTTCTCCAACTCGGTGAGGCGCTTCGTCGCCAGAATCAGCTCGACGTGGCGCTCAAGATCGCGCTACGTGGACTCGAGCGGCATCCCAAGAACGTCGAAGCCCACGATCTCGTCGCTCGCATTGCGGTCGATCGTCGCGACTTCGCGCGTGCCTTCGACGGCTGGGAAGCCGTGCTGCGCCTCGACCCGGACCATCTGGGTGCGATGAAAGGCCTCGGCTACGTGTGCTTCCAGTACGGCCGCTTTGCCGACGCCGAACGATACCTGGGTGAGGCGGCCGCCCGCGGTGGCGGTTCGGACGTCACGTCGGCGCTCGAGACCGTTCGACGCTCAGGGAACACCGTGGCCCCGGCCACCGAGCCGAATGCCGGCGATCCGCAGTGGCTCTTCGCGGACCTTCTCGTGGACGATGGACAGACTGCGCTACTGCTCGACGACAACGGGTACGTCCTCGGGGGGCTCTACGTCGACGACGAGGGCAATGACCTCGGGGTGGAGATCGGCGCGCAGCTAAGCGGTATCTCAGATGAAGTCGTCCGCTCAGCGCGGCATCTGGATGTCGGGACGTGGCGGTCGATCACCTTCGAGACTCAGGTGGCGGTCGTGGCGATGGCACCGGCGCCCGGCAATGCTCTCCTGGTGGTCGCGGCATCGCGTACGACGCCCCTGGGCCTTCTGCGACGGTTGCTGGATCGGTGCGCCGAGCGGTCGGCGCAGTGGCTTGCCGGCCAGGCGGTGCGTGGCGGCGAGGCGGGCGCCGGAGACGAAGGAGGGTCGGCATGAGCGCGCAATTCGGCACGCTGCTCGAGGGTCTCACCCGTCAACGTGGCGTGCGGGCGAGCTTGATCGTCTCCGAGAACGACGGCCTCGTGGTCGATTCGAATCTTCGGTTTGGCCAGGACGGCGATCGCGTCGCCGCGCTGGCCGCATCGCTGTATCGGAAGGCGCGACGGTCCGCGGAGGCTGCGCGGTTGGGGTCCGTATCGTTTCTGCAGCTCGACGCCGAACGGGGGCGGATTTGTGCGGTCGGAGGCCGGGGCGATCTCGTGATCGTCGTGGTCGCCGATCCATCGGCCAACGTCGGTCTGATCCGCGTGGAACTACTCAGGGCCCTGGAGTCACTCGTATGATCATCGCCACCGTCGAGCCGTGGGTCGAGGCACCGCTGAAGCGGTACGTCGACGAAGCGCGCGCGCGACTGGCGTTGGTACTTCACCCGTCCGGTCAGGTCCTGGCCCAGGCGGGATTCACACGCGCCGTTGATGTGATGACCGCGTGCGCGCTTGCCGCGGCCGTCCACGCGACGGCGGCAGAGTTGGGCCGACGCGTCGACGGTCGGCCGTTCTCGGGCCTGCATCACTCCGGCGCGGGAAAACAGCTCTATCTCGCTCCCGTGGTGACGGCCCGCGGCGCCTACGTCTGCCTGACGGTATTCGATCAGGAAAGCTCGCTTGGCTTGGTTCGGATGTTCTTCGCCGAGCTGTGTCGGGATCTCGCGGAGGCGGCGCCGGCGGCGCCGCAGGTTCGCGGTCCCGCGCTCGCCATCAACTTCGAACAGGAGCTTCACGCCAACCTCACCGCGCTGTTCGCGGGAAGTAAGCGGGAAGCCGCCGGCGGGTTTGTGCTATGAGCGCCGATTTGCTGTTGGCTAACCGTCGATACCGAACCTGAACCAGCGTTCCCGTTTCCTGCTCACCGTTTTCCTCCCGCCTTTGTCACTCGTCAACTACGCCACTCGCGAGATCACGTGCAAAATCGTCTACTACGGACCTGGTCGGTCCGGAAAGACGACGAATTTGCATTACATCTACGGGCAGGTTCCCGAGGATCGACGGGGGAAGATGGTCTCGCTCGCGACGCAGACGGATCGCACGCTGTTCTTCGATTTTCTCCCGCTCGATCTCGGCACGATCTCGGGTTTCACGACGAAGTTCCAGCTGTACACCGTTCCCGGGCAGATCTACTACCAGACGACCCGAAAGCTCGTCCTTCAGGGCGCGGACGGCGTCGTCTTCGTGGCGGACAGTCAGGCGCGTCAGCTCGAGGAAAACGTGGAGAGCTTTCAGGATCTGCACGCCAACCTCGCGGAACACGCCGTCGATGCCCGGACGGTGCCGCTCGTCCTGCAGTACAACAAACAGGACCTTCCGCACGATCTGATCCTGAGCGGCTCCGAGCTCTCCGACGCGCTGAACTTTCGTGGCGTTCCAGAATTCCAGGCTGACGCATTGCACGGCCCCGGCGTCTTCGAGACGCTGCGCGGCATCTCGGAGCTGGTGCTCAAGCGACTGAGCACAGGAGCCAATCGCTAACATGCAGATCGATACCAGGCTCCGCTTCGACAACTTCGTCGTCGGCTCGGCGAATCGCCTCGCCGTCGCTGCGGCGCGCGCCGTGGCGGAGTCGCCCGGCGCGGTCTACAACCCGCTGTTCGTCTACAGCAGCTCGGGGCTCGGCAAGACGCACCTCATGAGCGCGATCGGGAATCAGGTCGCGCAACGCCACAAGGGACTCGTCGTCGCGCTGATGTCGCTCGACGATTTCGTCGAAGAGCTTCACAGTGCGATGGCGGTGGGCGCCATCGAATCGTTCAAGGAACGCTATCTCAGGGTCGGGCTGCTGCTGATCGATGACATGCAGTTCCTCACCGGTCACCGTGAGACGCAGACGGAGCTACTTCGCATCTTCAATGCGCTGCAGGCCGACGGGCGCCAGATCGTGATGACGAGCGATCGCCCACCCTCGGAAATCGCCGATGTCGACGAGCGCCTCATCACCCGGCTCTCCGGCGGTTTGATCGTCGACATGGGCACGCCGGACTACGAGACGCGCATGGCGATTCTCAAGGCGAAGTGCGAGGAGCGCGGCGTGCGCTTTCGTGCTGGCGTCACGGAGGAAGTCGGGCGCCTCGATTTCAAGAACGTGCGCGAGCTGCAGGGTGCGCTCAATCGGCTCATCGCCTACCAGACTTTGGGTGGCGAACAGGTGGACCCTGCCGCGGTGCTCGGAATCCTCGGGGACCTCGCCGATCAGCGGTCGCGCATCGACACGCCGCCGACGGCGGGCGAATTTCAGAGTTTCCTCTCCGACATCTCGGTCGCCGTCGCCCAGCACGTAGAGCAGTGGAAGTCGCGGCTCACGGATGCCATCGCGTATTGGGCCAGCGAAGGTTATCGCACCGGTATTCTCGATCGAGTGCTCAGCGATCCGACACCGCCGACGAGCATCGAGACGGTGTTGCGCGAATTCGAGGGGCGCGTGTCGAGACTACGCGATCTGCAGAAGCAGATGCTGCGGCTCGACCGTGCGCTCGCCGGCCATGATGCATTCCATGATCCCGACCGCGGCTCGGAGGCGGAGCAGCTGGTCGAGCGTGCGCTGCGAACGTCGGCGCCACCGCCGGGGCCGTCCGCGGCGTTCACGCGCGCCGGCTTCGAAGTCGGGGGAAGCAATCAGCTCGCTGTGCGCGCCGCAGACGCGATCGTCAGCGTTCCCGGCAGCCGATACAACCCGTTGTTCATTCACGGGCCGAGCGGGGTGGGGAAGACACACCTGATGAACGCCATCGGCAATGGACTCGTCGAGGCGACGTCCGCGCCGCACGGCGGCCGAGTCGCCTGCGTGCCGGCACAACTCTTCGTCGACGAGTTGATCGCGGCGTTGCAGGAAGGGTCGGTCGACCGATGGCGCGCGCGCTATCGCGAAGCCAACGCGCTCCTCCTCGACGACGTGCAGTTCGTTGCCGGCAAGGAGCGCACGCAGGAAGAGCTGTTCCACGTGTTCAACGCGCTCTACGCCGAAGGCAAGCAGCTCGTGATCGCCAGCGACCGGCCGCCGCGGGAGCTCAGTGGTCTCGAGGAGCGCCTGCGGTCTCGCTTCGAGGGCGGCCTCGTGGTGCAGATGCAGTCGCCGGATCGGCCATTGCGCGAGCGGCTCTTCGCGCGCTTCCTCAAGGAGCTGGGCATCGATCCGACCAGCGAGATGCTCTCGTACCTCGGCGAACGCGAGGTGGCGAGTGTCCGCGAGATCATTGGCGCCGCCAATCGGATCTCGGCGTCGGCGGAGGTTGCAGGGGTGCCGGTGACGATCGGCTTCATTCGCGCCGAGATGGAGCCGGATCAGACTCAGGCTTCGCGCGCGGCGGCGATGCGTACGGCGACGGATGCGTTCTTCCTCGACCGCGAGAAGGTCGTGTGGCGCTGGCCCGATGCCGCTGTGCGGTTGATCGAGGAGACTCGATAATGGCCATCCGTGGCAGTCTCCGCGAGGCGAGTCTCCCCGACGTCCTCCAGCTCCTGTCGATGGGAAAGAAGACGGGCTGCTTGAGCGTCACGCACAAGAGCAACTTCGGCTACATCTACTTCAACAAGGGCCGCATCTGCTACGCCTCGATCGTGAATCGCCGCGATCGGCTTGGCGACATGCTCGTGAAGACGGGCGTGATCTCGCAGGCGCAGCTCGAGGCCGCGATCGAGCTCCAGGACCGCCGGCGCGAACGGCGACTCGGTGAGCTCCTCGTCGAGCTCGGAGCCCTTTCGCAGCAGCAGTTGCACGATGCGATCAACGTCCAGATCCAGGAAGCGGTGTATTTCCTCTTCACCTGGAATCAGGGCACGTTCAACTTCGAAGCCGACGTCTCGCCGGACCAGCACGACTTCGTCGTCTCGATCAACCCCGAGTCGCTGCTGCTCGAGGGTGCGCGCCGCGTCGACGAGTGGGAGTTGATCGAAAAGAAGGTTCCGAGCTTCGACATCGTGTTCGAGCGCGATCGGATGCGGCTTGCGGAAACCGATGTCGCGCTGAACGCCGAATGGCGTTCGGTGCTCGACATGGTGGATGGCAACCGTGACGTCCAGCGGATCATCGATGACTCCGGCCAGGTCGAGTTCGAGGTCGGGAAGGCGCTCTACGGTCTGCTCAACGCCGGGTTCATCCATCGTATTGGTAAATCCGCGGCTCCGCTTGCCACGGTCGCGAGCGAGGGACGTGTCGAAGAGCACCGCAATCTCGGCATCGCCTTCTACAAGACGGGGATGCTCGATGAGGCGGTCCGCGAGTTCCGGCGTGTGCTCGAGCTGCGGAGTGACGACACCTCCGCGCGCTTCTACGTCGGTCTCGTGCTCGCGCGACAACGGAAGTGGAACGATGCGCTCGCGTCCTTCTCCGAGGCGGCGGCCCATCCGACGGCGACCGCCGCCGTCATGCACAACCTCGCGTACACGCTCGAGCAGCTCCACCGATACGATGAAGCGCGCGCCGCGCTCGAAGAAGCCGTTCGTCGCGGCGGGGGCACCGACGCGCGAGTCCAGACGTCGCTCGGCGTTCTGAGTCTGCTCGCCGGAGATCTCAGCGCGGCCGATGCATCGCTCAGCGCGGCGCGCCCGCTCTTTGGCAGGCGGCCGCCGACTCCGGCCTGGTTCCATTACATGGGGCTGACGGCGGCGCTCCGAGGCGATGGAGCGCGAGCGGCGGCGATCCTCAACGAAGGTGTCGTCGCGCATCCGCATGCCGCCGTCCTGCTGAACAACCTCGCGGCCGTTCTCGAACGGGACGCAGACTACGAGGGTGCGCGCGCGATAGCCGAGCATGGTGTCCAGGAGGATCCTGGCATTGCGCAGCTGCACAAGAACCTCGGCGATCTCTACTACCGCGCCGGCCGTTACGACGAGGCGCTGGAGGCATTCGTCCGCGCGACCAAGATCGATCCGGAACTCGGCGCCGACATGTACCTGAAGCTCGGCAACATCAAGCTGCGGCGTCATGAACGCGAGGAAGCCGTTCGCTGCTGGGAGCGCGCTCTCGAGCTGGACCCGGACAACGCCATCGTCCGCACGAACCTCGAATCGGTTCGACAGGTCTTTTGATGATCGACCACCACGAGCACGGTGGAGACTTCCTCGAGCTCACACGAAAGATCTCGCTCGAGCGCGGCTTTGGGTGCGCCAGCTACAAGGAGAAGTGCCTGCGGCGTCGCATCGCCGTGCGAATGCGTGCACGCGGAGTCCACACGTACGGCGATTACGCGCGCGTCCTCGACACGGATGCGGCGGAATACGATCGCCTGCTCGATGCGCTCACGATCAACGTCACGAAGCTGTTCCGGAACTGGGAGGTCTACGCGTCGCTCGCGGCGAACGTGATTCCCGTCCTGTGGCATCGACAGACGTCGCGCATTCGGGTGTGGAGCGCGGGCTGCTCGTCCGGTGAGGAGCCATACTCTCTCGGAATTCTGTTTCATCGATTCGCGTCAGTGAATGGCGTGCTCCCGCAGCTGGATCGCGTCGCCGTGCTCGGCACGGACATCGATCGACAATGTCTCGACGCGGCGGCTCTCGGACAGTTCGAGGAAACCGACTTCGCCGACACGCCGGCCGAGCTGCGTCAACGGTATTTCACCGCCGCGGCGCCGTTCACGGTGTCGACGGCGATTCGCGACATCGTCCGCTTCCAGTCGCGCGATCTGTTGAGTGAGCCGCCGCCCCCGGGCGCGCACGACCTCATCACCTGCCGCAATGTGTTGATCTATTTCGACCGCGAGACGCAAGAACGCCTATTCGAGTCGTTCTATCACGCGCTTGCTCCCGGCGGTTTTCTCATGCTCGGCAAAGTCGAAACGATTCTCGGACGGTATCGGTCGCGCTTCACGCCGGTCGATGCGCGGGGGCGAATCTTCCGACGTCTATGAGCGCAGAAAAACCGGAGATTCGCGTATGCGTGGCCGACTACGCGGTGTCGGCCCGCGGAACGATCCTGACCATCGGTCTCGGGTCCTGCGTCGCCATCGTGCTGCACGATCCGGAGGCGCGCGTCGGCGGATTGGCGCACGTGCTGCTCCCGAACGCGTCGATGTCGCGCGACCGGTCGAACCCGGCGAAGTTTCCCGATACGGCAGTTCCGCTGCTCCTGAGCGAGATGGGGCAGCTCGGCGCGAAGCGTGAGCGAGTCACCGCGAGAATCGTCGGCGGGGCGAGCATGTTCGCCAACCTGATCCCGACCGGCATCAACATCGGCGAGCGAAATGTCGTTGCGGCGCGTGAGGCATTGCGCCGGGCGAGGGTTCCTATCGTCGCCGAAGACGTGGGCAGCGATTACGGCCGCAGTGTGTTTCTCTCGACGGGCGACGGCCGCGTTGAAGTCCGCTCGTTGCGGAGGGGATCGAGTGTCCTCTAAGCCGACGCGTGTGCTCGTGGTCGACGACAGCGCCTTCATGCGGCGGCTGACGTCGCAGATCGTCGAGGGCTCCGGCGAATTCACCGTCGTTGGGACGGCGCGGAACGGCTACGATGCGTTGAAGCAGGTTTACGCGCTCGACGTCGACATGCCGGAGCTCGACGGCCTGAGTGCGCTCGGCTACATCATGAGCGAGACGCCGCGTCCGGTCGTCATGCTGAGCGCCGGAACGACGAGCAGCGGACACGAGGCGACGTTCCGCGCGTTGGAGTTGGGCGCCGTCGACTTCGTGCTCAAACCCTCGGGTTCGATCAGCCTCGATCTCGTGCGCATCACCGATCGGCTGCTCGGCGCGTTGCGCGCGGCAGCGGCGGCGAATCCGGCGGGACTCAAGATGCTGCCGCGTGCCGCGGCGGTCGCAGCTCCAGACGTCCCCCGATTGTCTCGAGCGACCCATGCCGTGGTCGTTGCGTCGTCGACGGGGGGACCACGTGCCCTCGCAGCGATCGCTCCTCAACTCACTCGGTCGCTCTCGGCGGCGGTCCTCATCGTTCAGCACATGCCGGCGGGTTTCACCAAGAGCATGGCGCGTCGCCTCGACGCGGTGTGCCCATTGCGAATCGACGAAGCCGAGGACGGAGAACCCGTTGTCGGCGGGCGGGTCTACGTTGCGCCAGGTGGCGTGCACATGACGGTGAAGGACGACGGCGCTGGTCCGTTCATCGCATTGGATCACTCGCCCCCGGTCTGGGGAGTCCGACCGGCGGCGGACCTGCTGTTTCGGTCGGCGGCCCAGGTGTTCGGCCGTTCGACGGTGGCCGTCGTGCTCACTGGGATGGGGCGCGACGGGGCAGCGGGCACGCGAGTGATTCGAGACGCCGGCGGTCGCGCGATCATCCAGGATCGCGAAACGGCGACGATCTTCGGAATGCCGCAGGCGGCGCTTCACGTCGCCGGCGCCGACCGCGTGGCGCCGCTCTCGGAGATCGGTGGGGCGATCATGGAACTGGTGGATGCGGTGCGCAATGTTCCGTGACGGCGCCGAGCGCTTTCTCGTCTTCGGCGTAGGCGCCGAACGATTCGCGGTGCCACTGGCTGCCGTCGACGAGGTCATGGAAACTCCCGTGGTGCAGCGAATCCCCGACGCACCGCGACCAGTACTCGGCGTGACGTCGATCCGAGGTTCGCTGGTGACGTTTTACGATCCGCGTCCGCTCCTGAACGTCGTGGGGCAAGCGTCCGCGGCGGGCACGGCGAACGATGCGGCTCTCATCTTCGCACAGGCTGGGAGCAGGAGCGCGCCGGACCGGGACGCGGAGCGGCGCGTGGGGCTGACGATCGACGCGTTGCATGACACGATCGTCGTCGAGCCGGAGGAAGTCCGATCGGCACCTGGCGCTGACGCCTCCGATCGAGTGCTGGTGGGTGTGGTGCGACGCGGGTCGGAGTTGATCGCAATTCTCGACGCCAGCGCACTGCTCGATGCGGCGATCGCCGCGGGCGATTCGCACGGAGAACGGACATGAAACCAGACGCAGTAACGACCGACCCGATGAAGAGCGATACGGTGAAGCTCGTCACCTTTCAGCTTGGCC
>Ga0310811_10011293_pt1 | contig 11576 bp, 4 predicted proteins | sample YCmetagenome_FD_207642 | JGI IMG/M metagenome (GOLD analysis project Ga0310811, IMG submission 207642) | Soil microbial communities from experimental microcosm in Duke University, North Carolina, United States - YC | ecosystem: Engineered > Artificial ecosystem > Soil microcosm > Unclassified ... | reverse complement strand
CAGCTGATCGGAGGCATGGTGCTGCACGCCGGCAAGATCGCCGAGATGCGCACCGGCGAGGGCAAGACGCTCGTCGCGACGCTTCCCGTCTACCTCAACTCGCTCGCCGGCAAGGGCGTCCACGTCGTCACCGTCAACGACTACCTCGCCCGCCGCGACGCCGAGTGGATGGGCAAGCTCTACAACTTCCTCGGCCTGTCGGTCGGCGTCAACCTGCCGCAGATGGCCAAGGACGACAAGCAGGCCGCGTATGCCGCCGACGTCACCTACGGCACCAACAACGAATTCGGCTTCGACTACCTGCGCGACAACATGGTGCAGGATGTCGCCGACCGCGTCGCCCGCGGCCTCAGCTACGCCATCGTCGACGAGGTCGACTCGATCCTGATCGACGAGGCGCGAACGCCGCTGATCATCAGCGGCCAGGCGGAGGACCACACCGAGCTGTACGTCCGCATCAACGCCGTCGTGCCGAAGATGAAGAAGCAGATCGGCGAGCTCGACATCCGCACCGGCGAGGGCGTGATCGACCCGGGCGACTTCACCGTCGACGAGAAGACGCACCAGGTCTTCCTCACCGAAGAGGGTCACGAGCACGCCGAGCAGCTGCTCCGCGACGCCGGGCTGCTGGTCGAGGGCGCGAGCCTCTACGACCCGGCCAACATCACGCTGATGCACCACGTCTATGCGGCGCTGCGCGCGCGGCACCTCTACCACCGCGACCAGCACTACGTCGTCCAGAAGGGCGAAGACGGCAAGCCCGAGGTCATCATCGTCGACGAGTTCACCGGGCGCCTGATGGTCGGCCGGCGCTGGAGCGACGGGCTGCACCAGGCGGTCGAGGCGAAGGAAGGGGTGCCGATCCAGAGCGAGAACCAGACGCTCGCGTCGATCACGTTCCAGAACTACTTCCGCATGTACGGCAAGCTCTCGGGAATGACCGGCACCGCCGACACCGAGGCGTACGAATTTCAGGAGATCTACGGCCTCGAGACGGTCGTCATCCCGCCGAACCTGCCGACGATTCGCAAGGACGAGCAGGACCTCGTCTACAAGACCGCGACCGAGAAGTTCAACGCCGTCATCGACGACATCCGCGACTGCCACACCCGCGGCCAGCCGGTGCTCGTCGGCACGACGTCGATCGAGAACTCGGAGCTGCTCTCGGGCCTGCTCAAGAAGGCGAGCCTGCCGCACCAGGTGCTCAACGCCAAGCAGCACGCGATGGAGGCGGGGATCGTCGCCCAGGCCGGGCGCCCGGGCGTCATCACGATCGCGACCAACATGGCGGGACGCGGCACCGACATCGTCCTCGGCGGCAACGTCGAGAACCAGATCAAGATCATCGACGCCGACGAGGCGATCCCGGCCGAAGACAAGCGCTCCCGCGCGCAGAAGCTGCACGACGAGTGGCAGAGCCTGCACGATGCGGTCAAGGCGCAGGGCGGCCTGCGCATCGTCGCGACGGAGCGCCACGAAAGCCGCCGGATCGACAACCAGCTGCGCGGCCGTTCGGGCCGCCAGGGCGACCCCGGCTCGTCGCGCTTCTATCTGAGCCTCGACGACCCCCTGATGCGCATCTTCGCCGGCGACCGCGTCCGCGCGATCATGGACCGCCTGAAGATGCCCGAGGGCGAGGCGATCGAGTCGGGGCTCGTGACGCGCTCGATCGAGGGCGCGCAGCGCAAGGTCGAGGCGCGCAACTTCGACATCCGGAAGCAGCTGCTCGAGTACGACGACGTCGCCAACGACCAGCGCAAGGTGATCTACCAGCAGCGCAACGACATCCTCGAGGCACCGAGCCTGAGCGCGCAGATCGCCAACCTGCGCCGGAGCACGATGGAAGACGTCGTCCGCACCTACGTGCCGGCCGAGAGCGTCGAGGAGCAGTGGGACCTGAAGGCGCTCGAGAAGGTGCTGAGCGACGAGTGGCAGCTCACCGTGCCGCTCGTCTCGATGGTCGAGAACAGCGATACCGTGACCGACGAGGACGTCGTCGAGAAGGTGCAGCAGGCCGCCGACGAGCTCTTCGACGGCAAGGTCGCGCGCGTCGGCGTCGAGCAGTTCATGCCGTTCATGCGGATGATCCTGCTGCAGTCGATCGACCACCACTGGCGCGACCACCTCGCCTCGCTCGACTACCTGCGCCAGGGCATCCACCTGCGCGGCTATGCGCAGAAGAACCCGAAGCAGGAGTACAAGCGCGAGGCGTTCGAGCTCTTCTCGCAGATGCTCGACGTCGTCAAGATGGACGTCACGCGCATCCTGATGAGCGTGCGCATCCAGAGCGAGGAGGAGGTCCGCGAGGCCGCCTTGGCGATGGAAGAGCGCGCCGACAACATCTCCAACGTCACCTACACGCACCCCAACGACGACGGCAGCGTCTCCGAGGATCGCGAGGCGCAGGCCGCGCAGCAGGCCGCGCAGGCGGCGATGGGCGCGGTGGCGGCGGCGATGGCGTCGTCGAAGGCGGCGACGGCGATGCCGTCAGGGAGCGTGCCGAAGGTGGGGCGGAACGAGCCTTGTCCTTGCGGGAGCGGGAAGAAGTACAAGCAGTGCCACGGCAAGCTGGCGTAGCCGGCGAAACGTTGCGTGCGGGGCGTGCGTCGGGCACCATTGCCGGGCCCGTGACAGTCGTCGCGGCTGTCCTCGGCGAGATGCCTCGATGCCCGCAGACCGCGTCCTGCTCTTCACCGACGTCGAAGGCAGCACCCAGCTGACCGAGCAACTGGGCGACATCGCTGCATCGTCGCTCTGGACTGAACACGATCGCATTGCCCGCGAATTGATGCGCAAGTGGCAGGGGCACGAGATCGACAAGAGCGATGGCTTTCTGATCCTTTTCGATCGCGTCGAGAGTGCTGCCCGTTTCGCCCTCGACTTGCACCACGCCTTTGCGAACCTCACGCCGCCTCTGCGAGCGCGCGCGGGCATCCATAGCGGCCCGATGATCGCGCGCCAGAACACCTCGGAAGACGTCACGCTCGGTGCTAAGCCGCTGGAGCTTGATGGTGTCGGCAAGGCGATCGCCTCGCGCATCATGTCGATCGCGCGTGGCGGGCAGACTCTGCTCAGCGCACCGGCGCGAGCAGCGCTGTCCGGTGGTGACTGGAAGCTGCATTCGCACGGCCACTGGCGAATGAAGGGGCTGGCGGAGCCGATCGAGGTGTTCGAGCTTGGCGACGGCAGAACGCTATTCGTCCCTCCGATCTATTCAGAGAAGGCTTTCCGAGTAGTTCAGTCGCGGGGTGGCTGGACGGCACTCGCAGACCTGCCACACAGCCTTCCCGCCGAGCGCGACATATTCGTGGCACGCGACGAGGTGCTGGATTCTTTGGCCGCGCTGTTCCGCGATGAGCGGCGCCTAGTGACAGTGCTCGGCATCGGTGGCATCGGCAAGACGAGGCTCGCGATCCGCTATGCGAGCACTTGGCTGGGTGACTATCCGGGGGGAGCCTGGTTCTGCGACCTCTCAGCAGCGAGCAGCATCGATGGCATCGCGCTCGGAGTCGCTCAGGGACTTGACGTGCCTTTGGGCAAGGCCGATCCAGTGCAGCAGCTCGGTGCTGCGATCGCCAGCCGCGGTCCGTGTCTCATCATTCTCGACAACTTCGAGCAGGTCGCACGCTATGCCGAGGCGACCATCGGTCAATGGCTCGAGAAGGCGCATGACGCGAGCTTTCTCGTGACAAGCCGCGAAGTGCTCGGCATCGTCGGCGAGGAGGCTTTCGAGCTTGCGCCGTTGCCGATCGATGCGGCGGTTCGTCTCTTCGAGATTCGCGCAAGGGCGGCGCACCCACCATTCAAATCCGCTGGCGCAGAGCAAGGCGCGATCGCGAATCTGGTCGAGCTGCTCGATCGTCTGCCGCTCGCAATTGAACTCGCTGCTGCGCGCGTCCGCGTGATGTCGCCACGCGTCATGCTCGAGCGAATGGGCGACCGCTTCAAGCTGCTCGCGTCATTCGGTGGCCGCCGCGAGCGCCAAGCTACTTTGCGGGCGACGCTCGACTGGTCGTGGGAATTGCTCTCGCACTCTGAGCGATCAGTGCTCACCCAACTGGCTGTATTCGAAGGCGGGTTCTCATTGCGGGCAGCAGAAGCGGTCGTCCAAGTCCCTAGAAGTGATGCCACACGGGAAGCAGAGTGGCTGCCCGACGTCGTGCAGGGGTTGGTGGAGAAGTCGCTGCTCAGACAAGCGGAAGGCCTCCGATTCGAGATGCTGCGCAGCGTCCACGACTACGCGACATCTCAGCTGCACGAGTCCGCTGTTCCGACCTCGTTACATGCAACTCAAGCGTACCGGAGGCATTGGACCTACTTCGGTTCGCTTGACGAGACGGCAGCAACGGCGGAGCGATGCGCCGATCGCGAAAACTTGATCGTCGCCTGCAGGAGGGCAGCAGCAGCATCCGATACCGCTCGCGCCATCGGCGCTTTGTCAAACGCAGCGGCTGCTCTTCAACTTACCGGGCCGTTTCGGGCGATCCTCGAACTCGCCGGAGTCGTCGAGACCTGCGATCTCCTGAACGTGCGAGAGCTGGCAGTGCTCAACCGCGTCGCGGGCACAGGCCACCTTGTGCTTGGGCAAGCCGACAATGCCCGTGCACGATTCGCTATCGGTCTTCAACAAGCGCGCTCGACGGTCGATGTGGCAACGATCGTCCGCATCCTATGCCTGAAGGCGAACCTGGCGACCACCGGAGCAACGGCCGATAGCGTCCTCGCCGATCTGGAAGAAGCCAAGTTGTTGGCGACTTCCTCTGGCGACCCGAGCTTGGAAGTACGGGTGTTGAGTTCCAGCGGAGCCTTCCAACACCGCAGCGGCCACATTGCCCAAGCCATCCAGAGCTATGAAGCGGCCGTCAAGATCGCCGCGGTCCTGGGCAACAAACACTGGCAGGGCGGCATGTCGGGCAACCTAGGATTCATCGCGCTTACCCAAGGTCGCTTGGCGGACGCGCGCAACTACCTGGAGATGGCTCTCGCATGCGCCAGCGAAATGGGTGATCGACAGTGGGAAGGCAATACACGATGCAATCTTGGCCTGCTGCTCTACCACCTCGGCGAGCCCGACGCAGCCAAAAGTGAGCTGGAACGTACGCTGGCGCTCGCCAAGTCCGTTGGCCATCGCCGCTTGGAGGCAACCGTACTCTGCAACCTTGGAATCGTTGCGGAGGCCCGGAACGACCTTGAGCACGCTGACGATCGATACCGCGAAGCTGTGTCGCTGGCTGCGGAGTTGACCGACGATCTGTTGGAAGCGCAGTTTCGCGGATATCTAGGGTTGCTGCTCGCGAAGGGCGGCCACTTGGCTGAGTCGACTGTGGAGTTCACGCGGGCTGCCGAGAAGGCCGAGCCGAGATCTGACCCTGCGGTGCTCGCGTTGCTCTACTGTCAACGTGCGATCGCCTCCGGCGTGAGCGGAGACGAGCCGGCTCGACAAGACTGGCTTTCGCGCGCCGACGGTCTCGTTACTTCGGACGACCTGACGACGATATTCGGAAGGTGATAGAACAACCTCGTCGGAACGCTCTCCTTCAGCTCCCACTTGAACTTGCGGCCCCCGTTGTCCTTCTTGTCGTAATTGTCGCTCGGCACAGATGGATCGCCCGGGGTCGCGCTGAGCGCAATGCCGTCAAATCTCGTGTCGAACGCGTATTGAGGCGGCCCGAAAATCTGCCACACGACCTTAGTCCTCTTCATTTCAGAGTGAATCGTTAGGCTTTTGTACGGAAGGAGCCCGATGCAGCCGCCGGGCTTCAACAGGACCACGGCCGGAATCCCATCGCAATCTCCGTAGAGCTTGTGCTGGGGGTGGCTTCCCTCGGCGCAATGGTATTCACCGAAGTAGAAGACGACGCTTCCGTTGAGCGTCTTCACGAATTCCCTCTTGTCGACACTCGCCGCGTCCCGAGGCGCGAACGACTTTGGCGGCACCGACGGCGCGGCCCGTGCATCCGACGCTGCTGGAGCTTGGCCAGCCGGTGCAGAGGCGCAGCCGATGAGCGACATCGCGGTGGCTGCAGAAACGCAAGCCATGACAATCTCGGAACGAATCGGACTCATGACAACCTCCCAGAGGATTAGACGTTGCTCTTGCAGGGGGCTCAGCGATCGCTTCGGACTGCCAGCTGTCGCGCCATTTTGACGGGACCTAAGTCAAACTGGCAACATCAATCGAGTGGATCGCCGACGCGGCGTCAAGGAATCGTGGCGCAACGCGTCGGAAGCAAAGAGGCGGCTGTGTGCTCGCGTGGAGATTGGAGGATGAGCGGGCGCACCCTGCCGCTCCACGCGTCTTCGGGCGGCTTCCCAGTTGCTGTCGGCGCCGATTGGGGCACCGCGTTGCGACCCGATCGCCAGACGATGTCGACAAGAGATGTCCGACGAATGCCGTCGTTGGCAGGTCGCCTCATTCGACTCGCCCAAGTGGCCGTACAGACGGTGCCACGCCAGAGCCTGCCTGACGCTATCCGGGCAGTCTTGTGTCGAGCAGCGCGTGCATGCGCTCCAGCGCCTGGGGCAGCTCCGGCCCGGTCTTCCCTGCCCATCGTCCGGCAATGCAGTCGGCGGTTTCCAACTCGGTCCGGGCGTCCTGGCGCTCGCCACGTAAAGCCAAGGCCTCCGTGCTCTGACATAGCAGCAGCGCAAGGTCCAACTCGTTCTCGACCGCTTGAAGATGCAGCTTGCCTTCGTCCAGGCACTCCCTCGCCCGTGCGGTTGCGCCCAGCTTCGCGTGCAACACGCCGAGGTAGCCGAGGATCTGTCCTTGCGTGCGCCGATCCGCGAGCTGACGCGCGATGGCCAACGCGGATTCCTGGTGATCTCGGGCGCGAGGCAAGTTTCCCGATCCTTCCTCGGCGATTCCCAGATTGCAGAGAACGATCGCTTCCAGCCACGCATGGCCGAGCTCCCGCGCGATCTGCAGCGATTGCTCCAAATGCACGCGTGCGAGTTGCGGGTTGCCTTGCATGTGCGCGACCAGGCCGAGGTTGCACAGGGCGTTGCCCTCCCATTTCTTGTTGCCGATCTGTCTTGCGACGGCGAGCCCGGCCTCGAACGACTCTCGGGCTTCCGCGATCGCGCCTTGGGCGTATTGCACGTTGCCGAGGTTGCCGAGGACACCGCCCTCCCATCTCCGGTTGCCGGCACGGCGCGCGATCGCGAGCGCAGATTCATAGTCCATGCGCGCTTCCGCCGCGTGTCCCAAGCCGTCACGCACGATGCCGAGCGCGTTGAGGACTTTGCACTCGAGCATCTCGTCTGCGAGCGACCTGGCGATGGTCAGTGCGGCCGAAAGCTGGCTGCCCGCCTCGCTGTTCCGACCCGCGTTCGCGCTGATGTTGGCGAGGCTCATCATCGCTTCGCCCTCGCAGGCGCGGTCGCCGTCCCTGCGCGCGGACTCCAACGCGCGCTCGAAGCACGACTGAGCCTCGACGATGTCGCCCAGTGCGGAAAGCGCGGCGCCGCGAACGAGCAGCGCGCCAGGATGGTTGGCCAGATCCGGGATCGAGAGCACTGCGGAAGCGAGCTCGACTCCCACGCTGAACGGCCCTCGGAGCTCGAGCGCGGCCCATGCGAGCGCCAGAGTGCGCGTCGCGACCGCCCGGTCGGCCCGACTGGCGGCGCGACGGCACGCCGCTGCGACGTTGTCGAGCTCGATGCAGCGAGACGCGGTAACGCTGTCCTCGCGCAGGCCGGCGAAGAAGGCGCCGTGCTGCGCCTCGACGCTTGCCACCGCGTCCGACCCGCGGCCTTCGTAGGCGGTCATCGCCCGCAAGCGCTCTTTGGCGTATTCCTGCACGGTCTGGAGAAGGTCGAAGCGGTCCTCGCCGACCTGTCGAACGAACGACTTGTCGAGCAGCGACTGCAGCAAATCGAGCGCTGTCGACAAGCCTTCGAGGTCGAAACGCAAGACGGATTCGACCGCTGTGAGAGTGAACCCGCCTTCGAAGACCGAGAGTTGCGCGAGGGCGCCTTTTTCGTCCGTGGACAACAGCTCCCACGACCAATCGAGCGTTGCACGCAGCGTGACCTGCCGATCGACCCGCCCGCCGCGGGCGGAAAGCAGCTTGAATCGTTCGTTCATTCGCTCCAGCAGCATCCGCGGCGACATCACGCGTGAGCGTGCTGCCGCGAGTTCGATGCCGAGGGGCAGACCATCGAGAAGCTTCACCAGCTTGCCGATCGTCTCGGCATCGGCGAACGTCGCCGCGAACCGCTGCGACGCTGCGCTCGCTCGCCGCGTGAAGAGCTGGGTGCCATCTTCGACCGAGAGCGGCGCGAGAACGAGGGTTTGCTCTCCAGCGATGCCGAGGACTTCGCGGCTCGTGACGATGAATTTGGCCTCGGCCGCTCGCGCCAGCCATGGCCCGACCGTGCTCTCGGCGTGTCGCGCGACCTGCTCGAAGTTGTCGAGAACGATCAGGCATGGCCCGCGTGCGGCGATCGCCGTGCCGATCTGCTCGATGGAGTCGGCCTTGCTCAATTGAAGATCGAGCGCCCGAGAAGCGGAAAGCACGATGCCTTCGAGATCACGGGCGGTCGACAGGTCGCAGATCCACGCGCCGCCGGGGTAGTTGCCGAGCCAGGTGCGCGCGTGGCGCAGCGCCAGTCTCGTCTTGCCGATGCCGCCGATGCCGAGCAAGGTGACGAGTCTGGCCGGGCCATCGAGGAAGCGTGCGAGTTGCTGCAGCGCGTCCTCCCGGCCCACGAACGCATCGCGCTCGGCCGGAAGATTGTTGGGAATCTCTCGCAAGGGCGCCCACTCGCCGACGTTGCGCACGACGCGATACGCCTTGGCGGAATCGGCGGGAGGCTCGAACGGCGCGTCCTGGTCGCCTACCTCGAACAATTCGATCGGCTCGGCGATGCCCTTCAGTCGCCAGTATCCGTGGTCCTTGGTGCGAAGCGAAGTCGACCGCAACGCCTGGATGGCGCCTGCGGTGAGCAGCGTCTGCCCGCCGATGGCTGTCGCCATCACCCGCGCCGCGATGGGCAGCGAGACGCCGTCGATTTCGAATGCGGGCGCCCCTCGCTGCCTGTCGAGCTCGGAATTGGCGCGCAACGACACCGGGCCCAGGTGGACGCCAACCCTGGCCTTGAGGCGGGTGTCGAGCGAGCGCAATGCTCGGTGGTATTCGCACGCGAAGCCGACGGCGTCGTCGATGCTCTCGAAAACGACCAGGAAGCCGTCGCTCCGCGCGACTTCCCGGCCGCGCCAGGAGTGCATCAAGTCGCGCGCCGAACTGTCGTGCAACTTCCAGAGCGGCCCCATGACCGCGTCGCCCAGCTGTTCGTTCAGCTGCGTGCTGTCGACGACGTCGGTCAGCAGCAACGCAAGCGACTCGCTCATCCGCCGCGCCTCATGCGTTGGCGAAGCGAACGCATCCGCGCTCCGCTTTCGCGCTGAAGCGTCGACCTCCACCAGCGTTTACCGGTTGCTGATGAGCGGATCCGGGCCCTTGCACGGACTCCCGTTGTCGGCCACGAGACTGATCTGATAAGCGATCGACACCGGTGCGGGCGCGTGAGGGTCCGGCGTGTCGACGACTTGCCACGCTTTCCCGCCCTGGATCCATCCTGGGTTGGGGTTGATCGGCCCAGGCCCGTTCTTGTAGTGGATCCCCTCGTTCGGTGCCGGGCTGTTGCTGAATTTGTACCCGTTCGGCGCCAGCCAACGGATCACGATCGCCCCGCCCGCCTTGTTGACGATGATGGGGTCGGGCACGGTCGGAACGCAGTGATCTCCGCTGCCGGTGGTGCTCACGGGCACTTCGCACGGGTTGTGCGCGCAGGTCAGGCTTGCCATCATGCCCGGGGGGCCGCCATCCATCTTGTTGATGCCCAGAAGATCGCAGCCGGCAAGCAAGCCGAGAACCAGCGCCACCGCGAGAGCCGCACGCTCGAACCGTTTCATTCTCACCTCGTGTCTGGAAGTTGTTTGAGTCGGACCCGGTGGTTCACATCCTCTGGATGCGCGTCCACCTTTGGCCACTATGGTCGGGCGCGGGTGGCCCGTCAACAATCACCTTGCGGACGTGGGCCGTCCGGTTGGCATGTGCTCCCGGCTAGGATCTGCAAGGGGTGTCCCATGGAAAAGGCGGTGTTGGCGTTGATCAGCCTCGCGCTTGCAGGATGCGCCACGATCAAGCTCGACGGCAGCATCAATGTCTGCGCTGCGCCAAGCGGCCAGAACGCGCGGGTCGGCGAATCCCTCGCGAGCCCGACGGACAACTTGTCAGTGCTGGCGCGAACCCTGCACCCGGCGCCGGGACAACGAGCGAAGGCGCCCGCCGGGCTGCTTGCCGCAAGCCTGGGCCGGCCGAGCACGTCCCGCATCGCTGACGAGATCACCTCGGCCGACATCGTTCGCGGCCACGCATTCGTGACCGAGCAACTGCGCAGGGAGCTTGCCGCAAAGGTCGCCGACCCCGCAGGTGCTTCCGCGGCAGACCTTCCGACACTGTTGCCGTGGTTGTACGAAGTGCCCGGTCCGGAGTCCGCCCTCCTCCAGCGCGTGAAGGAGGCCAATGACGCTCGACAGCAGATCGACGCTCTCTGGAGCAGGAGCCCTGGCCTGTCGAGCCATGCGAGGTCGATCACGTTGGTCGACGGCAGAGGTCCCTATCAGATGGAGGAGAGCTTTGGAGTCTTCTCGCGCGACGACGCCGAGATGGCGCGAAGGCTCGGTGAGACGCTGATTGCCGGCGGCTACGACGCGCTTGCGCTCGGTACTGCCGGCAAGCTGAGCACTTTGCTGGGCACGAAGGCGCTCGATGCCCTCGGCGCGGAGGACCAGGCTCGCGCGCAGCAGTTGTTGCAGCAACTCAATACGTCCAGGTTCATCAGCGTGTACGCGCGGGCCTACTTCCGCGGCGGCCACTTGTTCCAGGCTTCGTTGGACGTCGATGATCTGGTCAAGACGTTCGGCGATCGCATCAAGGCGTCCCTGCCGAACCTCACGGACGCGCAGAAGAAGGCGCTCGACAACGAGCTGGCGACTCTCTTCAAGCGCGGATGCAGCTCGGAGCAGGACAGCACGCAATGTCTGTTGAGCAAGCCGCTCGGCAAGGAATCGTTCGTCACCCGTGCTGGCCAGGCCGTTCAGTTTTCCGGCGTGACCGTGACCTTCGGCGCGCAGGGAAAGCTCGCGCCCACCCTTCAATATCCACGAGCCGAGGAGATCGCGCCGCAGCTGGTCCGCGTCTTCTTCGAGGCCGTCTACGACTCTCACGGGATCATCGTCCCGGCGGTCAGTTCATCGACGGTGTGCGCCGAAAGGCTCTGGCCGAGCGAGTTCTGTCTGCCCGACGACCCAGGCGGCGGAGGCAAAGCGACGAACGCGACCCCGACCAACAATCAGCGCGTCGCGTGGGTGGACAGCTATGCCAATCAGGTGGAGGCTGTGGTGACAGGCGCAGCGGCGCAGCTGGTCCGCGGTGGCGGTTGGATCGCGCTCAACAACGAGGCCGTCGCGCGCGCAATAGAGACGACCGCCGGCGTCAATGGACGAAAGATTGCCGAGAAGGTGCTTTGGAACCTCCAGAGCCAATGCGCCGATCAGGTGGGGTCGA